>Ga0123355_10001595_pt1 | contig 31626 bp, 7 predicted proteins | sample TergutEmb28metaG_3_FD_89872 | JGI IMG/M metagenome (GOLD analysis project Ga0123355, IMG submission 89872) | Embiratermes neotenicus P1 segment gut microbial communities from Petit-Saut dam, French Guiana - Emb289 P1 | ecosystem: Host-associated > Arthropoda: Insects > Digestive system > Gut ...
CATCGAAACAAGAACACACAACCAATGTGGTGATACAATAGAAAAGTCGCAGACTTCTGATGATGGACGTATTAATGTCCGAAACTTGTTGAGCATAGAAGAAGTGAAATAAAACTTAATAAACTGTGAAATCAAGTTGTCTCTTATCCTTCAACTATCACAATGAGGCACGGTCCAACATGCACAAGATGCTAGGAGTTATATAAGGTTCGAACACCTAGTTTTGTTCATTTGCAGATTCGAACAAGTGTGGCAACCGGCCACGGATTAGTCGTGTTGTTACGTAATCGTGCAAATATTTAAACATAATTGTTATTGGTTACAATATTATTTTCCTAACCTGCACTTCTGTTTACATGTCACTGTTTATAGTAGTTTCTCATGGCAACCAGCAATCATAACTAAACAACTGATGGTTTTGCCGAGGAGCAGAGAAATTCCACACGGCGTAAGGGTTCGTAATGCACCGTAATGTAATGTTAACGTAATGTAATGGAGGGTCTCGAGAAATGGGAAACGCCACAACGGGTCTTCCTCCTCCATTTCTCGTAGCGTCGCTTGTTCCATTCCCCATTCCCCTTCATGGAGGAAGCGGAGTGGCACTCTCCTAGATTTTCATGGGAGCTTTGTAAGGCATTCGAGTGTTCTGCCCCATTCTCCTGCGATTTTCATACGAAGAAATATCCTCTTTAAAATTAGTATAATTTTTGTGACTAAGATGCCTTATTAAAGTGACACACACAAATTGGAAATTCCCTTTTGTCTCGTTTTGATTAGAAACAACGTCCAAAATGTGACTGAGGAAAATGTCAGTCCCCTGCAATAAATTCGAGCATGTTTCATATTTTTTGCCTCACGAGAGAGGTAAAGACAATTTCCTATTCGTTTTTATTCAAAACAATATTATGGGTAACGTTTAAAATATTTGTGACTTATTCATTATTGTACGCCCTTTCCCACAGTAATTACATCCTGACATGTTCCAGCCTGTGGAATTTATCTGAGAAAATTGTCTTCCTCTATGTGAACTTTTGCCCTTGGATGGACGGTCGATCTTTTAACGTTGGCCAGGAACAAAGCAAAGGTCTACCTGTATAACGCTATTGGCAACAAAACAAACACGAGATTGGACAAATCAGAGAAACGTCAAAATTAGTGGGCTAATTCTAAAGACTCCGTCACTTTAAACCCCAAAATTCTTGCACTGTGATCATCCCCCCTTAGCCGAATCATGTTCATCGCCTAAGCTCTAACTTTAAAAGTAATTTTTCAGTAGGAGACTTGCCAATCAAATTTCATGTCCTTTTCAAACAACGACGGCTTTTGACTTTGTATCTGGAATCTTTCGCCAAATGTTTTGGCGATCAAAACAGTCATTGAAAACTAATCCTCGCAACAGATGTGACAAACTGATTCAGAGTTGACGCTGAATGTATGTACTAGGACAGTTTAGAAAACGCCACACCAGTTAGATCCTCCTGTGCTGGGCCACGTCTTGCCCGGTCTCTGGGGACTGTGCACCGCGCCTGCAACCGCTCCGCTGAACATCGATTTGACAGCCAAGTTTAAGTCCGGAAAACGGTGTGGGACGCCGAGTACGGGGAATGCTAACGGAATACCTTATGGCACTCCGTGGTATAGAAACGGCTTGCAGAACGGAGTGAAGGCACAGAATGGATGATTACCCAAAATTCTGGTTACAATTTGTGTCAAGTTTTAGATCAAGGTACAACTAATCGCACAGGAGGAATGACTATTTGATGTTTGCGTATGGCGTTTCTTCTTTTTATGGACACATCTGTTGCAAGGAAACACGCCTTTTTTGGCCAGTTTGTATACTGTCTTGATGATTCTAGTAGTTTTTATTTGAAATTTGTTTTATTTTCGTCTTTGAGTATCAGGAAGTTTCTGCGACCAACCATCTGGAAACAAAGTTGTTTTGGTTTTCGTCCGTCTTCAAGCAAATGCTGAGATGATTTCCAAAATTCCAACTTGGTGCTACAGGCTTCTCATGCAGCCACTCAGATTTACATTTACCGAATATAATAAAATTAAATGTCCAAATTATGCGCTTTAGAATTAATGAGAAATTAAAGTTTCTGGGTCTTTATTTCAAGCTATAGGCCTACTGTCACAATTCTAACATCATTCTCTTCATACTTTTAACTTTTCATACCACAGATATCAGAAGGACAAGTGGGCGAAGGCTGGGAACCTTCAACAAAGTTTTACTCTCTTCCTCAACCCTCCACATTGAAATGTCTTTCACTAGTCCCTTCGTCTTTAAATGGTTTCAGGAATGTGTTTGCTGCTACAACTTACCATTTAGTGGGAAGGTTAAAACAATGTATATAGACAGATTGAACTAAGTTTTTATGCTGTGTAATGTAAAGTATTTTAGTCGGGACACATTACATTTCACAGTGGAAAAACCCAGTAGATAATCATGTATTACCCATCACAAAAATTTGGAAACTTATAGGGAATCAGTTTAAATCTGTACACGCAAAACACAAACTTAAGTAGGCAAGAGTAATCTTATGTTTATTGGACCGTGCATCATCTTGCTTTGTTGAATAAAGAGAGACCAACTTGATGTCACTTGCTTCATTATTTCATTATTTAATGCTCAACATGTTTCGGATGGTAATACATCCATCCTCAGGAGCTTGCGACTTATTTGAGTTATTTCATGGGTTGTGTTGCTCTGGTTCGATGTGTGTTAGTGTTACGTTGTGGTTTGGCTGTGGTGGTGTGGTATCCGGATGGGGGGTTTCAGCTACTTCCCTCCAACGTGGCCCGATCGGGCCACGTTGGAGGGAAGTAACTGTACCAGTATTATGAACTGTACCGGAGGCTGCGGTTACAGTTTTTAGTACTCCTGATGATGGGTGCTGTGACACCCGAAACATGTAGAGTAGTTTTGCAGTAAATAAATACCTGCATACTGTTGCATCTGGTTGGATTTTTATTAACATAGGTACTGAGGTTGTGTTTAAGACTTGAGCAACCTTACTGCAAACCTGTTTGCCGTATTAACGCTGCTGACGTCCTTGATATTTTTGTATAATTTAAATCTTGTCTTTCAGTACTCTTACTATTCATGACAGCTTATATCAGCGAACCTGTGGACGATGGCAAAAACAAGTTGTGAATTTTCATTAGCATGGAGTTACCTGTGCGGTATTCATTAGCACGAGAAGTGAAAGCAAAGTGAAGGAACGCCCAGTTCGAAATAATTCTTTGCGCCCTAATAGTTCCATTCCCTCATTAAGTTGGCGCACTGTAAATTATTACATCTACCATCATCAGTGCAGAGCCAGCCGGGTGAGAGTAATTAGTCTTGCCTCTCGAAATAACAACGGGTAAAGATAAAGTCACGCTGGTGAAGACCATGGAGGCATATGGTGAAATGGAGGTGTAGCTACATTCATTCTTAATTTTGGCACTACATGAGTGTGAAGGTTTGATTCATTCCCAGGCCCTTTACCCCCATCGAAGGCGCAGCCTGTGCCCATTGGGTAAGCATGCTGCTTCGTCTCCAGACACATTTTAGAAGAGGGAAATTTTCTTTCTTATGCCTTGAATCTATCCGCGGCTCTCCAGTCATCCAGCCTCTAGCCTAGGGTTGCCTAAATTCCCTTCACGAGGTCGCCACGGCGAGTGAATTTCGTGCGGCGGCGCCTAATGTTTGTGGATGCTCAAAATGTAAATCTTCTTTGAAGGGCCATTTTGCGCCTAGACCTTTGAGATGGCTTCTAGATTTTATAAAATTTTTATACCCCTGCCATAGAGTAAATGCTACATCAACGAAGCTATCCTGATTCCCTCTTGAAGTAATATTTAACAGATATTTCGAATTTGGTAACTCAGGTTTAAAATTATCGTATGACAGACAGTTGTTTTTTGCAGATTCGTTTGGATCTGAAGCTCAATTTTGAACGATCATTGTGTCCTATAGTATTATACTTGTCCAGATTTTAAATACAGGTTTGCAGAATGTACTCCAATTAAAATTGAATACTGACACTGTTTCCTATCTGTTTGCCTTGTTACATTAAAATCATTTACTCCACAGAATCATTAGCTGACAGAAATAGTTCGTGTTGCAGTTCAAGTTGCAATGTTCGGCCATCAAATATGCAGAACCAGCGCATTTTCGTGACAGAAAACTAAATAACAGTCACATCCACAAAAACAAGCTGCAAAGTGAATGACATGTATATTTCATGAGACTCACATTGGTCACTAGTTCGATTCTTGTATCGTTCTAACGCGAATGCATTTTCACAATGGGCAACTCGTGGTGGCAGAGTGGGAGTGCGCGAGAGGGATTCGGTTGGTTGAGGGTAGGGGATGTTGGTGAATAAAAAATGAGAGCAGAACCTCAAATTTCCATTGTAAACCACCGCTGCTTCCCATTCCACCGTTCCTCCAATCCACTTTACGTATTGTTTTTGTAGAATTAAAACCTCACTCAAACTGACAAACGTTGTAGTTGGTTTTAGCCCTCTCTCGCGTGCATACGCAACACTGTTTAAGCATAGATAATGCTGCTCGATATGAGACCGGTGTGTGGGTTTAGAGCCGGGTGATAACTAATCTCGATGTGCATGCAGTAACGAGCAATTAGTGTTGCTGCAGCCCGTCTCCTGCTGCCTGTCGCTAGCTCAACTCGGCTGGCCCCGCTATACATGATGCATAATCGATTCATACATCAAAGCTACATTTCATCTTTTTTTATTTTTGGGGTGGTTTTATTTTTCAAAAAAAAAAATCCAAGCTAAAAACACACATCCATATATGGCATGTTTAGGTCATAAAACCTGCAAAGGGATTTGGCATCCTCTTTTCGAATGCTGCACTTTTTGAAAAGGATTTATGGTACATTGCCCCTGTATGATCTATCTTGTATCATAGCCATCAAACTTTCATTTGGATTTTTCGAACATAACGACCCATGCACTTAGAACCTCTCTAATAATAATAATAATAATAGTAGTAGTAGTAGTAGTAGTAGTAGTAGTAGTAGTAGTAGTAGTAGTAGTAGTAATAATAGGATAACCTCTCTGTCTGCAGTATTTGATTGCTGAAATATTTTGTTTGTTACGCACTACCGCCATATATAACATGGGAGAAATTGTGCTTCTTTTTGAGGCATGTTTTAAAATTGGAGCTGTTTCCGGTTGGCCGTGCGGCCTGAGACGTAGGTCTGCAGCCGTTCGATTGCTTGGATCGCGGGTTCGAATCCCACTGAGGGCATAGATGCTAGTCTCTTTTGTTTGTTGTGTAAGTAGCGGCTTCTGCAATGAGCTGATCACTTGCACAGAGGAGTTTACTGGGCGTGTGTGTAATTGTGTGCGATCTAGAAACCTCAATAATGAGGCGACCTAAGTCCGATTAGATCCGTTGACCGTTGTAGAATTATGATACTTTCTACTACAGGTGCATACAGTCTGCATTCAACAACACAAACACACTCCGTTTTATCTGTTTAAAACTATTTGAATTTTAACTTTTTTTAATCAATACATAAACCAATCTTATTTTACAGCATGTAGTATCTAAGATAATAACCGTCATACCAAGTGGTTCCATCTATACGGATTAACAGTTTATTGCACGTTTTGTTAGTATTCTTTAAGACACCCTGATGATAGTCGTGAGCACGACCGAAACATGTTGGTGATAAGCAGTATATAATGACATACATTGTACCAAAGTGCATTCGTTGGTTTACTATATATTATAATGATGAATTTTAAACCTCGGTAATTAAACCACACCCGATGTAATTTACCAGGACATTTAAATGCTCCCAGTGAAGATAACAGCTTGTGTCATCATAAGTTGTCTTTTGAGCATGAATGCTATGACATACATTACTCGTTCCACGCACAGTGTATGCGGAATAATTTGATTACTGCGTAATGCCGAATGTTCATGTAATGTGGGGGGGGTTTGCATTAAGCTTTCTATATAAGCACAACATAATGCTGATGAAATAATCTTATTTTAAAAATATTCTCTTTGGTATTACGCTATACATTTTTGCGTTATTTCCAGCATGTACAGCTAACTGCTTTTGGTTTTCAAATATTATGCATTTTAAGTGGCCATGCAGTATTCAGGACCGTGATTTTGTATGGCCTACGTGCATTGCTTTCAGGATGTCTGTTCTGCAATTTTGTTGCTGAATGTGTTCACTTACTAGGCACTGTGCTTGTGCTACGTGCGTCGGTCATCAAATAGAAGTACATAGCGGGTAGTTTTGTAATTTCAGGACTTGCACTGGTTTTGATTATGACGGGAATTCGTCGCAGAGCGATTATCATGTGTTTCATGCACTGTAGCAAAATCTAGACGGCTGCTGATTCAAAGGTGGTGGCGAGGTGGGAACGGTAGTGACGTAGTGACACGATGGCCAGTGACACACGACAGCGAACTTCTGTCAACAGGGACTGAAGAGAAAAACGATCGCACGGTATGATTAATATCTGAACTGTAGTTAAACACAACGAAATGAAATGGACTGAAATTGAGGGACTAAATACTAACATTTCAAATTCTAACATTTCCTGAATTATACGTAAATATTCAGACCTACCGCGCAGTAAACGCAGTCTCTCTCTGTCATAAAAACCAGTCCGTTAATGCTGTATAGGTAAATAAGAGCTGTTTTGTTTCTTAGTATCGTATAAAACACATAAATACGCTGTGTAGGTGAAATTTGATGAATGCTGAACCTAGTGGAATATACCGCAACTACTATGCCTTGGAACGTTAATAAGTCTAACAGTGAGAAACATTTTTGTAAACAGATTTACTGATACACGTAGCCTAAATGAAATATCTTTGTACTGTACAAACTATGCAGAAAGATAGGCGAACCGGTCATACAGTATGTCAGACTGAAACAAAACAAGGCAAGCGTGATGTGAAAACTTTTATCACACGACCTACAGAGCTGCGAGGTGTCTACGTACATTCGTGGTACTGGTTTCTACAGTGAAGTTCTTGCCCGGTCTGTCCGTATCGTTAATTTTTGAGTAAAAAAAGACTTAAAAGAAGCTTGCGTTGTTGGATAGTTTTGTGAATACTGCATATTTACGAGAATTTTAATATCACGGATGTGCACATATGTGTAGTTAAAAAATACCTTTGAGACCAAATGTTGTGGGATTATTTATTAATGCATTTGAGCCATAAATATGTGATATGTGCCGGAAAAAAGAAAGAGACTTCGTAAGACAGTTTGCGCAACGCGTGTTAAATTTTAACTGGAATTAAATATTTTTATTGATAAACATATTGTAAAAATAACAGAATGTTTCTTTAATACTTCACGGATAAGTGAAAAGATTGCGTGGACCACGGTTTGCTTAATATTGTTGAGTACAGTACTGAGAGCAATATCCTGGGCAGCACAAGAATTAATGGGTTGCGAACCTAACAATACGTTAACAAATCTAGTGAGAACAAACACGTTTCCGATGTCCGTCTTGAAATATTGTCGTAACACAAGAAACCCATTCGAGTTATCCGCTAATGGTCTATGATGTGGGCGTTGGTTGCGATATCACGAAGTAACACAATGTTTTGATTTTGTCTCTTTATCTACTAATTACCATAAGGAACGGAAAAAAAAAGTCGTAGTGACGTGATGGGGTCGTCTGTGGAGCGCCGAAAAGACAACAGCGGGAGTGGCCGGAACTACAGTTATGTTGAATGATGGCTGTGTGACGAAGGGTGATGCGGAGGGTCTGGCGGATTAATTATTCTTTGTGTTGTGTCCTAAAAGTGTCGTAGGTAAATACCGTTCATTACACTTCGCTGTCATATTGGGTTTGATTATCGAAACTAAGTTATAATAGTCTACACATTGAAAAATGCATTTAGCAATATCATAGGAGAGTATAAAGCGTTGGTTTAGGCTTTCTTTATACTTTTCTCCTTTGGCTGAACAGCCCAGTGAGGCCGTAGGCCGCCTCATTGCTGGGGTTTCAGACAGACACACACACACACACACACACACCTGTTAGAATTTCTCTGAACGAGCGATCAGCCAGTCGTAGAGACCGCTACCTACATAACATACCACAAACAGAAGAGTTGAACATCCATGCCAGCAGCGAGGTTCGAACAAGCGATCCGAGCAGTTAAGCGACTGCAAACCTACACTGTATGTCGCACAGCCACCGGGATCGGCAGGCTTTCATTATTTACTGTGCAATCAATCACATACACAAAGTGTAAGTATGGTTTGTAATGCTAATTGTCAGAGATTCATACCAGTACACGAGAGAGACAAGAAATGGATATGCAGTTGTGGCTGGAAAACCCGTAAGCGGTATACAGCTCGCAGAACCTGGGTGTAAATCAGAGAGGTGTATTGGTTTTGACCCTAAATAAGTAGGTCATTGCGTTGTGGACTGGGTTTATCCGACTCCGGATATGATCTACAGCCTAACGCTTGTCATCACGGAAAAAGGCTTTTGGGTTAAATGAAAGACGAGGAATTTGTTGACTAGGTGGGCAACAACTAGCTTCTGTATGAGGACTGTTCCGAATGCAGTTGGTAGTGTAGGCATACAGCGAATACCTTTCCCCACAGCAACAATATGAGGAATAGCTAAATTTTGTTGTTTTCTTCTGTGTCATAACGTATTGATAGTGACGTAAAGGCGTACACAGTAGCGTTTAATAAAACTACTCGTACTTACAGTAGACTCGTAGGACACAAACACGTTTCTCGGTTTAATATTAGAGAGATTTCAGTTCGTTCCACAAGTCTTGTAGAATAATGTTATGACTTACCGTGAAGAGCATCATGCTCAATTTGCATTCCATCTGCTTTTATAACAGATAGGAACTCTTGAGTTTTGCTCTCGGATTTGCTATATGGCTCAAAAATGACAATTTGTTGTAACCGACACAGTTCATCAAGCTGAGATTCCCGCATTACAGGATAGTTAGGTTAAAAACACATCTTCTGTCAAAATGTTGTGTCCACAAAAGAAATGCTTCTCTTTACATTTTCGCAAAAACATGCTTAAGCGTTGGTCCTTGAAGGATGTCTAATTTTTTCTGTCTCCTGTAAAACTGTGTATCGGCAGACTGCGGCAGTTTGCTCTGTCATGAGCGACAGTTTAGTTCTGTATGAATATTGGCGTTACAGGCGAAGATTTTCCTACACAGCATTAACCTGTTAGTCTTTGTAATGAATATTAAATGTGTTCTCTGTGAGGTAGTAACTGAACTTCCAAAAACCATTTACACCAACTTCGTGATTCAGAGGGTTAAGTGGATAGCATACTTTTAACTGAAGGGGATCCTAGATCTATCTGTTCGAATTTTACAGGAAAGTTTCTTATATCACTTTTCAGAATATATATATATATACGCCTCTTAAACGACAGTGGTGCTGAAAGTCTGCTATGGGTCATAACTTTCCTTTCTAAGATAATGGACACACTTTTGAACGTTTAGAGTTAAAAAAAAACACGGAAATTAGAGTAATAGATAAGTAAAGACGAATTTAAATCATATATGTTCAGCTCTTAAGAAATCACTCGCATTTACAAAAGTGCAATTTTAAGCCTATTACTAATATCCTCTGTTCATGTTATACTTACATTCTAAATAATTGAGTACAAATTTTAAAGAAAGTGAGGGAAATACGAGAATGTGTACGACTTGGCGAATGCTATCAAAAATGCGTCTAGAGAAATTACGAGTGAGGGAGTAGTCGAAACGATCTATCAGTACATGCATCTGGAGAATGTGGGGAAGTGGGCGAAAAGGTCTATCAAGACATGGATCGTGAGAAAGGGAGAGAGTAGACAAAAAGTTCTATCAAGACATGGATCGTGAGAAAAGGAGAGAGTAGGCGAAAAGGTCTATCGAAACATGCGTCTCGAGAAAGTGGGAAAGTAGCCGACAAGACAGATCAAGTCCTCGGCTGTCCGCTGTCAATTTCCAGTATCACGCCCGTACTGTCGATAGCTGTAATTGGGACAGATATTTTATCGGCAGTCTGATTCTAAACTTCTGCTTCCAGATGCATGTAAGACTGCACAGGCACAACGAAAACTCTTGTAGTCTCGAGACTTGTTTGCATTCTTGTGCTGATATCGCTTTCGCCAAGAGGAAACTACAAAACGAATCTGCAGCAGTCCCATGTCTTTACAGCGCTGTGTAGAAGCATCGGATTCTGTGATATGATATGAATGTGTGTGTGTGTTGTGTGTGTGTGTGTGTGTGTTTGTTTGTTACCTAGAATGTCTGTGGGGCCAATATCGTGTTATCTCCATGACAATGGAGCAGACAGACACAGTTTCCACATCCCCAAACCCCGCCCAAAGGCCACGAAACTAATGGTTGTAGAGTGTGATCATTCATACGAAATGTTATGTGCATTCATGTATACTTACTCCGAATGTTTTTTACTTTAAGGGCACCCGTAAATTAGAGCAGATAAACTTGTTATCGAGGGTTTTACAGTGATTTTGTTTTGATCGGGATGAATTTTGTACGTTGGATCTTTTATGGGTTATGATAACTTATCCCGAAATTGTGGTTTTTCGTGGTTGGCAGCGTGGCATGCTACGTTCTTAAAATGCGGAAGGATATTTTTGTGTTTTTTCTTTTGTGGGCTATTTTACAACGCTGTTAGTACCTCAGAATCTATAGTTCCGAAATTTTGGATAATTCTTGAATGATGAACGGTGATTTTGGAGGAAGCGTATCATGGTTACATGGGGAACTATACCGTCATTTTCGTGTTGAAACCTCAATGTAGCTTGTGGTTCAGCGGAGATACCAGCCCGATATCTTCGGAATAAAATTCCACAGCGTTACCGGTACACGGAGTGTTTTGTATATGTGTTCCTGAATTAATTATTGACAGGCGATAATATACATTGGAACAGAGCCGTTCTTGAGAGGTTGACTAGTCATGATAGCCTGATAGATGCAACAAGCAAAACTCCGAACTTCACTAATATAGACGACAGAAGGTCAGACACAAAAAGTGATAGATAGTTAGAACGTTGAAGGCCGAGTTGTCTTGCTGTAGGAAAAGTGGCCAATTTATCAAAAGTATCCATGCCAAACTACGATTCACACAACGGGCGACGTCCGTTAGAGATATTTTTGCTCTCAGACAAAACTCTGAACTGTTTCAGCTGGACAATTTTGGCTAGCGACAGAGCACTAGCCGTTCATTAGCGTCAGATCCTCAAGGTTCTTTGTCTGTTCCTGGCTCTTAAACTCACGGTCTTGCAATATGGCACGACTTCATCCTTACAAACTCTTTCTTTGCCACTGCTTATACCCAACCAATTATCATTATACACTAATCGGGGGTGAAAAAAGTTTTCCAAAAATTTAGTTACAGTCTCAAGATTCTAGGCGCCAGAAGAGTGTTATGAATCAGGTTCCGTACTCACTGCCCACAAATATTAGGTGCCACCGTATAAAATTGGGTCAGGCAGTGGCGCACTTGGTTGAGGCACTGTGCTACAAGCCGGAAAATCGCGGGTTCTATTCCCGGATGGTGTCTTTAGAAGTTTTCATTAACATAATCTTTCCGATCGCATTATGACCTTGGTGTCGACCCAGCCTGTAACGGAAATGAGTACCAGGAAAATTTCCTGGGGGGTAAAGGAGGCCGGTGCGTAAGGCTGACAAGCTTACCACCTTCATGTGTCGATTGTCATGAAATCTGGGAGCCTCAATCTCCTAGAACCCTCAGGGCCTGTCAAAGCCTGTACAGGGATTGCTTTTTTAATCGCATAAAATCAATCTCCACGGCAACTTTTCGTCCTTGATTTGTGCACCCCTGCACAACGTCTTCAATTAAACAAAGATATAAATAGAACTTAGATTAGGATGCTTGAACAAAGCGAATGTATCAGTTATGCGATTCGTGCGACGTGAGCCCATGGTTTATTGAGGAAAAGTTAATCAGTGACCCTTAATCCTTCGGTAAACAAGGGCATATGACGCATAAACCGGCAGCGCTGGGCCCGCGGATTAATTCTGGCGATACGAGTTGTGTATAGTAGATGGGATATATCTGTTTCCCCTTTCAAATAACAACGAGATTATCAGTTTGTGAAACACCTGTTGCTCACATACACATATTGTGTATTGGCCGAAATGGTTAGGATAAGATAAACATATACAGTGCCAACTTGGGAAATCTTGCGCTTTGGAATATATTGATTCTGTTCCTGACGTATTTGCGAAGTAACGTACATGAATTGTTAGGCGAGTCCTGCTTTTTCTGTATTGGTTGTAAATAGTAGGCTACAGAGGGGGAGTTGAGCCTGAGTATCCGTTGTTATGCTTCACCGTCCAAAGTCACAAAGGATTTACCTTCACAAGTTATCGAAAAATGTCTATATTGTTCATTCATGTCAGTCCTGTATAATTTCACCCTAATTAAAAACTAAACTGATAATTTAGGCCGCTTTTACTAGATAACTCGTGCGAAATCTGACAAAATATCTGTAATCCTCGTTGATATGAAGAGCCATCTTCCGAAACGTCGTCTACATTAAATATAAATCACTCGTTTAATTGGCACACCAACTAATGCACGTACATAACATTTTTAGATTAAGACATTTTATGTATCTGCATCAGTTGGTGTGCTAATTAAATGACCCTACGAAATGCACGGCGCAACGATAAAGATAGAAATCGATCAGTTCTCATATCCTGGTCTGGTAGGTATCATGTTTTTGCTACAGTGTACTTTTTCCGCCGTCCAGATCTCATAGAACTCTCCCTGTATTTGCGCCACAACTGGCTGGTTATGTTTCCACAATCTAGTAAGAAAGCTGATTTCATATCTTAAAAAAACTGATACTTTTTGTTTTATTTCTACACTTTTCCTTTCCAAAATATGAGTATGTAGGAGAGTTACGATTTGATCTCTTGTTTCCCCTTCTCCGAGTCTAAGTTGTTTCGATAAATTGTAGTCGGAAACAAGGCTATAAATTCAAGTTGATGTTGGGATTTGCAAACAATCACAGGGAACGGGGGGAAGGGAACGAATTTGTTTTAATATTGAATTGTATTTGTTCTTCTTCTTCTTCTTCTGTTCTTCTGTTATTTCGCGATAGTAGATTCGATGTGTTTGCCTACTACCTTGCTGTGTTTGCGAACCAGCTGAGACTAAAATAACTACTGATGTATAGTGCGTAGCGATTTTTCCTGGCTTCGTGAAATTTCAACCCTAGGAGTTCTGTCTAGAGAATGTGTTATTATCATGACGGGGTCTGTGTGTCTCTCTTGCATGAGGTCCGTTTTTTCTTCCAAAGCAAGTTCTCCAGAGAGCGCGGTGTAGAGTGCGATCTAGTGCTTTCTCTTTCAATTTCGAGTATCTTGTTGTGTTCTTACGGTTATCCAGTAGCTGCTTACTTCTTCTTCCTGATCTTCCCTCCCCTGGTACCTTTCCTACTGTCCTTAATTCAATAACTTGTTTTACAAGGCAGTTCATGCTCAATGTGCGACCAATCCAGTTAGCCTTCCTGCTTTTCATTGCGTGTAGGATGTTTCTTTCCTCCTACACATTATGTGTTTAGCAAAAATGCCCACATTTCTACAAGGACAAGGAATTGTGTTTTTATAAGTGACGTTTGAAATCAAGTACGAAATGCGTGAATTAGGATTACTTTTTCAAGCCGTTCTTCTTGCTCATTCATTCGTCTATCACCGACCCTACCTAACTTCAGCAACTGACAGTGTTATTAAATACAACACTCTTAAAAGCTGCATCGTAACGATCGTAAAGTTATTCATGCCTGTGCATTAAAAAATAATTCACACAATAAACCAACAAATGTACTAACGTTAAGATTATGTTTTTTTTTTAAACGCAATTTGTCATAACTCCGGACATGTTTCTATCTCTCATGATCATCTTCAGGGAGTCACTGAACATCAGTCAAGCATATATGAAAAACAAAGATAGATTACTAAATACATTAAAATTTGTGCATAAAATATTTGTAGGTATTATAAAATTCGATTGTTGTAGTGCAGAATTGGTCCATAAGATGCGGAGGTTTTAGTGTCGTGGGTTTTTACAGTGGTTCATATCAGGAGGATGTCAAGCTTATATGTTGGTAGGCAACACGATACTCTGTTTAAAAAATACAATTTTAACGTTAGTGCGTTTGTTGGTTTCATTGTGTGAATGCATCATAATGGTGTAGATGCAGGCTGCAAACTTCCAGTCTAACCCCAGAAGCACCGATCTATTTGAATTCCGATAAGCACGAAGTACTATTTTAACATGCAATCAACAAAGTCTTGTTAACGTTCGTAAATTTCATCATCACTTATATTGTGCGACTCAACGAGATAACACATTTTGTGAAATAAAAAAAAAAGCCTGTTTTAGAGGGGTTATATGGATGTTTGATGAAAACTGCATCGCCTATTCATGCAATGTTAACAATGGCAGGGGCGTGGTGGTACTTATAATGAGGGGGTAAGTCGACAGTGTGACGACAAGGGGATTCACCCAGCCCAAGTGATACAAAAGGAGCCACGCCCACTTCTCTTTACGTTTATCTAACGCTATAGAAAGTCACACGCTGTACCATAAGGTAACCCTACATTTAATTATTTTTCAACCCCTTGAGGTCCAGCTGTAAATCTAAGCGTCAGTCTACGCGATAATTTTGTTGATTTAAAATTAAGTTGTTGTTTCTAAAGGTCAATATTACTACCGTTTTTGAAAAGGGTCCTTTGGAAAAATATTTTTAATTTTTTATTTATGTTTATGCAAGTAGATGAGAATGCGTAATTAAAATCTGTACGATGTGTCTAGAGATGATAGGAAGAAATCGTAAGCAGTTACTGGATGACCTTATGGAAACGACTGAATGCGGAAACTGAAAAGGAAGCACTAGATCGCACTATGTGGAGAACTCGCCTTAGAAGAGGCTATGGAGCCGTCGTAGGACAGACCAAGGAATGAATCCGGACTTAAGAAAACCGCATTTCGGGGAAATAACAGTGGTTGATGTTCTAAAATTTCAGAAAAGCTGTTGAATACGAACAGCTGACACATCAAACATTCTATCTTGTCTGTGCCACGTTGTTTGTTCAAGTACTTACAACCTTTCGGGATGAATCACCTGCCTAGCTAAAAGCAACGACTGCGGTGTTCTACGAAACCTGTGGGAAACATACATCAAAAAATGACCTGGCTAAAATCTGAAAGTCTGTTTTATAATTTGGACGCCTAATGCAAAAACGTTTTCAAGGAATATGACTATTGTTTCTATAAATCCAATCCAGACTCATTTTAATAACTTAAGAAACAATTCCAGTTCGTCTGTACTGACACAGTGGCACTTGTAAGAAGTAACTGATCTATACTTTGGTGTGGAAATGACTCGAGAAGTTGATTCGTAATAATGAACCAGTTGGCATTCAATTTACCGGCTGTAATGAGTCATTTGAATAGTCGGTGTCAAGTAAAATGTGAATGGAGCCAAATATAAAGAAAGAGTATAACAAATTAATGGCAAATAAACCCGAAAAATTAAAACAAATTTGCTTGTATATCTACCGTCTGCTTAAATTTTATACCTGCCTTTATTCTGCCTAAGAACGTAATTATATGTTTCGTATAAACTCTTAAAAGCAATATATAAAAATAAATTGACCAACTACTTGCACTTTTTATTATATTTTTTAATTTATATCATATGTAATATTTCACATATAATATTTTTTAAAAACATATAATTTTTTGATTAAAATTCACTCCTACATGTTTCGGTTATATATAACCGAAACATGTAGGAGTGAATTTTAATCAAAAAATTATATGTTTTTAAAAAATATTATATGTGAAATATTACATATGATATAAATTAAAAAATATAATAAAAAGTGCAAGTAGTTGGTCAATTTATTTTTATATATTGCTTTTAAGAGTTTATACGAAACATATAATTACGTTCTTAGGCAGAATAAAGGCAGGTATAAAATTTAAGCAGACGGTAGATATACAAGCAAATTTGTTTTAATTTTTCGGGTTTATTTGCCATTAATTTGTTATACTCTTTCTTTATATTTGGCTCCATTCACATTTTACTTGACACCGACTATTCAAATGACTCATTACAGCCGGTAAATTGAATGCCAACTGGTTCATTATTACGAATCAACTTCTCGAGTCATTTCCACACCAAAGTATAGATCAGTTACTTCTTACAAGTGCCACTGTGTCAGTACAGACGAACTGGAATTGTTTCTTAAGTTATTAAAATGAGTCTGGATTGGATTTATAGAAACAATAGTCATATTCCTTGAAAACGTTTTTGCATTAGGCGTCCAAATTATAAAACAGACTTTCAGATTTTAGCCAGGTCATTTTTTGATGTATGTTTCCCACAGGTTTCGTAGAACACCGCAGTCGTTGCTTTTAGCTAGGCAGGTGATTCATCCCGAAAGGTTGTAAGTACTTGAACAAACAACGTGGCACAGACAAGATAGAATGTTTGATGTGTCAGCTGTTCGTATTCAACAGCTTTTCTGAAATTTTAGAACATCAACCACTGTTATTTCCCCGAAATGCGGTTTTCTTAAGTCCGGATTCATTCCTTGGTCTGTCCTACGACGGCTCCATAGCCTCTTCTAAGGCGAGTTCTCCACATAGTGCGATCTAGTGCTTCCTTTTCAGTTTCCGCATTCAGTCGTTTCCATAAGGTCATCCAGTAACTGCTTACGATTTCTTCCTATCATCTCTAGACACATCGTACAGATTTTAATTACGCATTCTCATCTACTTGCATAAACATAAATAAAAAATTAAAAATATTTTTCCAAAGGACCCTTTTCAAAAACGGTAGTAATATTGACCTTTAGAAACAACAACTTAATTTTAAATCAACAAAATTATCGCGTAGACTGACGCTTAGATTTACAGCTGGACCTCAAGGGGTTGAAAAATAATTAAATGTAGGGTTACCTTATGGTACAGCGTGTGACTTTCTATAGCGTTAGATAAACGTAAAGAGAAGTGGGCGTGGCTCCTTTTGTATCACTTGGGCTGGGTGAATCCCCTTGTCGTCACACTGTCGACTTACCCCCTCATTATAAGTACCACCACGCCCCTGCCATTGTTAACATTGCATGAATAGGCGATGCAGTTTTCATCAAACATCCATATAACCCCTCTAAAACAGGCTTTTTTTTTTATTTCACAAAATGTGTTATCTCGTTGAGTCGCACAATATAAGTGATGATGAAATTTACGAACGTTAACAAGACTTTGTTGATTGCATGTTAAAATAGTACTTCGTGCTTATCGGAATTCAAATAGATCGGTGCTTCTGGGGTTAGACTGGAAGTTTGCAGCCTGCATCTACACCATTATGATGCATTCACACAATGAAACCAACAAACGCACTAACGTTAAAATTGTATTTTTTAAACAGAGTATCGTGTTGCCTACCAACATATAAGCTTGACATCCTCCTGATATGAACCACTGTAAAAACCCACGACACTAAAACCTCCGCATCTTATGGACCAATTCTGCACTACAACAATCGAATTTTATAATACCTACAAATATTTTATGCACAAATTTTAATGTATTTAGTAATCTATCTTTGTTTTTCATATATGCTTGACTGATGTTCAGTGACTCCCTGAAGATGATCATGAGAGATAGAAACATGTCCGGAGTTATGACAAATTGCGTTTAAAAAAAAAACATAATCTTAACGTTAGTACATTTGTTGGTTTATTGTGTGAATTATTTTTTAATGCACAGGCATGAATAACTTTACGATCGTTACGATGCAGCTTTTAAGAGTGTTGTATTTAATAACACTGTCAGTTGCTGAAGTTAGGTAGGGTCGGTGATAGACGAATGAATGAGCAAGAAGAACGGCTTGAAAAAGTAATCCTAATTCACGCATTTCGTACTTGATTTCAAACGTCACTTATAAAAACACAATTCCTTGTCCTTGTAGAAATGTGGGCATTTTTGCTAAACACATAATGTGTAGGAGGAAAGAAACATCCTACACGCAATGAAAAGCAGGAAGGCTAACTGGATTGGTCGCACATTGAGCATGAACTGCCTTGTAAAACAAGTTATTGAATTAAGGACAGTAGGAAAGGTACCAGGGGAGGGAAGATCAGGAAGAAGAAGTAAGCAGCTACTGGATAACCGTAAGAACACAACAAGATACTCGAAATTGAAAGAGAAAGCACTAGATCGCACTCTACACCGCGCTCTCTGGAGAACTTGCTTTGGAAGAAAAAACGGACCTCATGCAAGAGAGACACACAGACCCCGTCATGATAATAACACATTCTCTAGACAGAACTCCTAGGGTTGAAATTTCACGAAGCCAGGAAAAATCGCTACGCACTATACATCAGTAGTTATTTTAGTCTCAGCTGGTTCGCAAACACAGCAAGGTAGTAGGCAAACACATCGAATCTACTATCGCGAAATAACAGAAGAACAGAAGAAGAAGAAGAAGAACAAATACAATTCAATATTAAAACAAATTCGTTCCCTTCCCCCCGTTCCCTGTGATTGTTTGCAAATCCCAACATCAACTTGAATTTATAGCCTTGTTTCCGACTACAATTTATCGAAACAACTTAGACTCGGAGAAGGGGAAACAAGAGATCAAATCGTAACTCTCCTACATACTCATATTTTGGAAAGGAAAAGTGTAGAAATAAAACAAAAAGTATCAGTTTTTTTAAGATATGAAATCAGCTTTCTTACTAGATTGTGGAAACATAACCAGCCAGTTGTGGCGCAAATACAGGGAGAGTTCTATGAGATCTGGACGGCGGAAAAAGTACACTGTAGCAAAAACATGATACCTACCAGACCAGGATATGAGAACTGATCGATTTCTATCTTTATCGTTGCGCCGTGCATTTCGTAGGGTCATTTAATTAGCACACCAACTGATGCAGATACATAAAATGTCTTAATCTAAAAATGTTATGTACGTGCATTAGTTGGTGTGCCAATTAAACGAGTGATTTATATTTAATGTAGACGACGTTTCGGAAGATGGCTCTTCATATCAACGAGGATTACAGATATTTTGTCAGATTTCGCACGAGTTATCTAGTAAAAGCGGCCTAAATTATCAGTTTAGTTTTTAATTAGGGTGAAATTATACAGGACTGACATGAATGAACAATATAGACATTTTTCGATAACTTGTGAAGGTAAATCCTTTGTGACTTTGGACGGTGAAGCATAACAACGGATACTCAGGCTCAACTCCCCCTCTGTAGCCTACTATTTACAACCAATACAGAAAAAGCAGGACTCGCCTAACAATTCATGTACGTTACTTCGCAAATACGTCAGGAACAGAATCAATATATTCCAAAGCGCAAGATTTCCCAAGTTGGCACTGTATATGTTTATCTTATCCTAACCATTTCGGCCAATACACAATATGTGTATGTGAGCAACAGGTGTTTCACAAACTGATAATCTCGTTGTTATTTGAAAGGGGAAACAGATATATCCCATCTACTATACACAACTCGTATCGCCAGAATTAATCCGCGGGCCCAGCGCTGCCGGTTTATGCGTCATATGCCCTTGTTTACCGAAGGATTAAGGGTCACTGATTAACTTTTCCTCAATAAACCATGGGCTCACGTCGCACGAATCGCATAACTGATACATTCGCTTTGTTCAAGCATCCTAATCTAAGTTCTATTTATATCTTTGTTTAATTGAAGACGTTGTGCAGGGGTGCACAAATCAAGGACGAAAAGTTGCCGTGGAGATTGATTTTATGCGATTAAAAAAGCAATCCCTGTACAGGCTTTGACAGGCCCTGAGGGTTCTAGGAGATTGAGGCTCCCAGATTTCATGACAATCGACACATGAAGGTGGTAAGCTTGTCAGCCTTACGCACCGGCCTCCTTTACCCCCCAGGAAATTTTCCTGGTACTCATTTCCGTTACAGGCTGGGTCGACACCAAGGTCATAATGCGATCGGAAAGATTATGTTAATGAAAACTTCTAAAGACACCATCCGGGAATAGAACCCGCGATTTTCCGGCTTGTAGCACAGTGCCTCAACCAAGTGCGCCACTGCCTGACCCAATTTTATACGGTGGCACCTAATATTTGTGGGCAGTGAGTACGGAACCTGATTCATAACACTCTTCTGGCGCCTAGAATCTTGAGACTGTAACTAAATTTTTGGAAAACTTTTTTCACCCCCGATTAGTGTATAATGATAATTGGTTGGGTATAAGCAGTGGCAAAGAAAGAGTTTGTAAGGATGAAGTCGTGCCATATTGCAAGACCGTGAGTTTAAGAGCCAGGAACAGACAAAGAACCTTGAGGATCTGACGCTAATGAACGGCTAGTGCTCTGTCGCTAGCCAAAATTGTCCAGCTGAAACAGTTCAGAGTTTTGTCTGAGAGCAAAAATATCTCTAACGGACGTCGCCCGTTGTGTGAATCGTAGTTTGGCATGGATACTTTTGATAAATTGGCCACTTTTCCTACAGCAAGACAACTCGGCCTTCAACGTTCTAACTATCTATCACTTTTTGTGTCTGACCTTCTGTCGTCTATATTAGTGAAGTTCGGAGTTTTGCTTGTTGCATCTATCAGGCTATCATGACTAGTCAACCTCTCAAGAACGGCTCTGTTCCAATGTATATTATCGCCTGTCAATAATTAATTCAGGAACACATATACAAAACACTCCGTGTACCGGTAACGCTGTGGAATTTTATTCCGAAGATATCGGGCTGGTATCTCCGCTGAACCACAAGCTACATTGAGGTTTCAACACGAAAATGACGGTATAGTTCCCCATGTAACCATGATACGCTTCCTCCAAAATCACCGTTCATCATTCAAGAATTATCCAAAATTTCGGAACTATAGATTCTGAGGTACTAACAGCGTTGTAAAATAGCCCACAAAAGAAAAAACACAAAAATATCCTTCCGCATTTTAAGAACGTAGCATGCCACGCTGCCAACCACGAAAAACCACAATTTCGGGATAAGTTATCATAACCCATAAAAGATCCAACGTACAAAATTCATCCCGATCAAAACAAAATCACTGTAAAACCCTCGATAACAAGTTTATCTGCTCTAATTTACGGGTGCCCTTAAAGTAAAAAACATTCGGAGTAAGTATACATGAATGCACATAACATTTCGTATGAATGATCACACTCTACAACCATTAGTTTCGTGGCCTTTGGGCGGGGTTTGGGGATGTGGAAACTGTGTCTGTCTGCTCCATTGTCATGGAGATAACACGATATTGGCCCCACAGACATTCTAGGTAACAAACAAACACACACACACACACACACAACACACACACACATTCATATCATATCACAGAATCCGATGCTTCTACACAGCGCTGTAAAGACATGGGACTGCTGCAGATTCGTTTTGTAGTTTCCTCTTGGCGAAAGCGATATCAGCACAAGAATGCAAACAAGTCTCGAGACTACAAGAGTTTTCGTTGTGCCTGTGCAGTCTTACATGCATCTGGAAGCAGAAGTTTAGAATCAGACTGCCGATAAAATATCTGTCCCAATTACAGCTATCGACAGTACGGGCGTGATACTGGAAATTGACAGCGGACAGCCGAGGACTTGATCTGTCTTGTCGGCTACTTTCCCACTTTCTCGAGACGCATGTTTCGATAGACCTTTTCGCCTACTCTCTCCTTTTCTCACGATCCATGTCTTGATAGAACTTTTTGTCTACTCTCTCCCTTTCTCACGATCCATGTCTTGATAGACCTTTTCGCCCACTTCCCCACATTCTCCAGATGCATGTACTGATAGATCGTTTCGACTACTCCCTCACTCGTAATTTCTCTAGACGCATTTTTGATAGCATTCGCCAAGTCGTACACATTCTCGTATTTCCCTCACTTTCTTTAAAATTTGTACTCAATTATTTAGAATGTAAGTATAACATGAACAGAGGATATTAGTAATAGGCTTAAAATTGCACTTTTGTAAATGCGAGTGATTTCTTAAGAGCTGAACATATATGATTTAAATTCGTCTTTACTTATCTATTACTCTAATTTCCGTGTTTTTTTTTAACTCTAAACGTTCAAAAGTGTGTCCATTATCTTAGAAAGGAAAGTTATGACCCATAGCAGACTTTCAGCACCACTGTCGTTTAAGAGGCGTATATATATATATATTCTGAAAAGTGATATAAGAAACTTTCCTGTAAAATTCGAACAGATAGATCTAGGATCCCCTTCAGTTAAAAGTATGCTATCCACTTAACCCTCTGAATCACGAAGTTGGTGTAAATGGTTTTTGGAAGTTCAGTTACTACCTCACAGAGAACACATTTAATATTCATTACAAAGACTAACAGGTTAATGCTGTGTAGGAAAATCTTCGCCTGTAACGCCAATATTCATACAGAACTAAACTGTCGCTCATGACAGAGCAAACTGCCGCAGTCTGCCGATACACAGTTTTACAGGAGACAGAAAAAATTAGACATCCTTCAAGGACCAACGCTTAAGCATGTTTTTGCGAAAATGTAAAGAGAAGCATTTCTTTTGTGGACACAACATTTTGACAGAAGATGTGTTTTTAACCTAACTATCCTGTAATGCGGGAATCTCAGCTTGATGAACTGTGTCGGTTACAACAAATTGTCATTTTTGAGCCATATAGCAAATCCGAGAGCAAAACTCAAGAGTTCCTATCTGTTATAAAAGCAGATGGAATGCAAATTGAGCATGATGCTCTTCACGGTAAGTCATAACATTATTCTACAAGACTTGTGGAACGAACTGAAATCTCTCTAATATTAAACCGAGAAACGTGTTTGTGTCCTACGAGTCTACTGTAAGTACGAGTAGTTTTATTAAACGCTACTGTGTACGCCTTTACGTCACTATCAATACGTTATGACACAGAAGAAAACAACAAAATTTAGCTATTCCTCATATTGTTGCTGTGGGGAAAGGTATTCGCTGTATGCCTACACTACCAACTGCATTCGGAACAGTCCTCATACAGAAGCTAGTTGTTGCCCACCTAGTCAACAAATTCCTCGTCTTTCATTTAACCCAAAAGCCTTTTTCCGTGATGACAAGCGTTAGGCTGTAGATCATATCCGGAGTCGGATAAACCCAGTCCACAACGCAATGACCTACTTATTTAGGGTCAAAACCAATACACCTCTCTGATTTACACCCAGGTTCTGCGAGCTGTATACCGCTTACGGGTTTTCCAGCCACAACTGCATATCCATTTCTTGTCTCTCTCGTGTACTGGTATGAATCTCTGACAATTAGCATTACAAACCATACTTACACTTTGTGTATGTGATTGATTGCACAGTAAATAATGAAAGCCTGCCGATCCCGGTGGCTGTGCGACATACAGTGTAGGTTTGCAGTCGCTTAACTGCTCGGATCGCTTGTTCGAACCTCGCTGCTGGCATGGATGTTCAACTCTTCTGTTTGTGGTATGTTATGTAGGTAGCGGTCTCTACGACTGGCTGATCGCTCGTTCAGAGAAATTCTAACAGGTGTGTGTGTGTGTGTGTGTGTGTCTGTCTGAAACCCCAGCAATGAGGCGGCCTACGGCCTCACTGGGCTGTTCAGCCAAAGGAGAAAAGTATAAAGAAAGCCTAAACCAACGCTTTATACTCTCCTATGATATTGCTAAATGCATTTTTCAATGTGTAGACTATTATAACTTAGTTTCGATAATCAAACCCAATATGACAGCGAAGTGTAATGAACGGTATTTACCTACGACACTTTTAGGACACAACACAAAGAATAATTAATCCGCCAGACCCTCCGCATCACCCTTCGTCACACAGCCATCATTCAACATAACTGTAGTTCCGGCCACTCCCGCTGTTGTCTTTTCGGCGCTCCACAGACGACCCCATCACGTCACTACGACTTTTTTTTTCCGTTCCTTATGGTAATTAGTAGATAAAGAGACAAAATCAAAACATTGTGTTACTTCGTGATATCGCAACCAACGCCCACATCATAGACCATTAGCGGATAACTCGAATGGGTTTCTTGTGTTACGACAATATTTCAAGACGGACATCGGAAACGTGTTTGTTCTCACTAGATTTGTTAACGTATTGTTAGGTTCGCAACCCATTAATTCTTGTGCTGCCCAGGATATTGCTCTCAGTACTGTACTCAACAATATTAAGCAAACCGTGGTCCACGCAATCTTTTCACTTATCCGTGAAGTATTAAAGAAACATTCTGTTATTTTTACAATATGTTTATCAATAAAAATATTTAATTCCAGTTAAAATTTAACACGCGTTGCGCAAACTGTCTTACGAAGTCTCTTTCTTTTTTCCGGCACATATCACATATTTATGGCTCAAATGCATTAATAAATAATCCCACAACATTTGGTCTCAAAGGTATTTTTTAACTACACATATGTGCACATCCGTGATATTAAAATTCTCGTAAATATGCAGTATTCACAAAACTATCCAACAACGCAAGCTTCTTTTAAGTCTTTTTTTACTCAAAAATTAACGATACGGACAGACCGGGCAAGAACTTCACTGTAGAAACCAGTACCACGAATGTACGTAGACACCTCGCAGCTCTGTAGGTCGTGTGATAAAAGTTTTCACATCACGCTTGCCTTGTTTTGTTTCAGTCTGACATACTGTATGACCGGTTCGCCTATCTTTCTGCATAGTTTGTACAGTACAAAGATATTTCATTTAGGCTACGTGTATCAGTAAATCTGTTTACAAAAATGTTTCTCACTGTTAGACTTATTAACGTTCCAAGGCATAGTAGTTGCGGTATATTCCACTAGGTTCAGCATTCATCAAATTTCACCTACACAGCGTATTTATGTGTTTTATACGATACTAAGAAACAAAACAGCTCTTATTTACCTATACAGCATTAACGGACTGGTTTTTATGACAGAGAGAGACTGCGTTTACTGCGCGGTAGGTCTGAATATTTACGTATAATTCAGGAAATGTTAGAATTTGAAATGTTAGTATTTAGTCCCTCAATTTCAGTCCATTTCATTTCGTTGTGTTTAACTACAGTTCAGATATTAATCATACCGTGCGATCGTTTTTCTCTTCAGTCCCTGTTGACAGAAGTTCGCTGTCGTGTGTCACTGGCCATCGTGTCACTACGTCACTACCGTTCCCACCTCGCCACCACCTTTGAATCAGCAGCCGTCTAGATTTTGCTACAGTGCATGAAACACATGATAATCGCTCTGCGACGAATTCCCGTCATAATCAAAACCAGTGCAAGTCCTGAAATTACAAAACTACCCGCTATGTACTTCTATTTGATGACCGACGCACGTAGCACAAGCACAGTGCCTAGTAAGTGAACACATTCAGCAACAAAATTGCAGAACAGACATCCTGAAAGCAATGCACGTAGGCCATACAAAATCACGGTCCTGAATACTGCATGGCCACTTAAAATGCATAATATTTGAAAACCAAAAGCAGTTAGCTGTACATGCTGGAAATAACGCAAAAATGTATAGCGTAATACCAAAGAGAATATTTTTAAAATAAGATTATTTCATCAGCATTATGTTGTGCTTATATAGAAAGCTTAATGCAAACCCCCCCCACATTACATGAACATTCGGCATTACGCAGTAATCAAATTATTCCGCATACACTGTGCGTGGAACGAGTAATGTATGTCATAGCATTCATGCTCAAAAGACAACTTATGATGACACAAGCTGTTATCTTCACTGGGAGCATTTAAATGTCCTGGTAAATTACATCGGGTGTGGTTTAATTACCGAGGTTTAAAATTCATCATTATAATATATAGTAAACCAACGAATGCACTTTGGTACAATGTATGTCATTATATACTGCTTATCACCAACATGTTTCGGTCGTGCTCACGACTATCATCAGGGTGTCTTAAAGAATACTAACAAAACGTGCAATAAACTGTTAATCCGTATAGATGGAACCACTTGGTATGACGGTTATTATCTTAGATACTACATGCTGTAAAATAAGATTGGTTTATGTATTGATTAAAAAAAGTTAAAATTCAAATAGTTTTAAACAGATAAAACGGAGTGTGTTTGTGTTGTTGAATGCAGACTGTATGCACCTGTAGTAGAAAGTATCATAATTCTACAACGGTCAACGGATCTAATCGGACTTAGGTCGCCTCATTATTGAGGTTTCTAGATCGCACACAATTACACACACGCCCAGTAAACTCCTCTGTGCAAGTGATCAGCTCATTGCAGAAGCCGCTACTTACACAACAAACAAAAGAGACTAGCATCTATGCCCTCAGTGGGATTCGAACCCGCGATCCAAGCAATCGAACGGCTGCAGACCTACGTCTCAGGCCGCACGGCCAACCGGAAACAGCTCCAATTTTAAAACATGCCTCAAAAAGAAGCACAATTTCTCCCATGTTATATATGGCGGTAGTGCGTAACAAACAAAATATTTCAGCAATCAAATACTGCAGACAGAGAGGTTATCCTATTATTACTACTACTACTACTACTACTACTACTACTACTACTACTACTACTACTACTACTATTATTATTATTATTATTAGAGAGGTTCTAAGTGCATGGGTCGTTATGTTCGAAAAATCCAAATGAAAGTTTGATGGCTATGATACAAGATAGATCATACAGGGGCAATGTACCATAAATCCTTTTCAAAAAGTGCAGCATTCGAAAAGAGGATGCCAAATCCCTTTGCAGGTTTTATGACCTAAACATGCCATATATGGATGTGTGTTTTTAGCTTGGATTTTTTTTTTTGAAAAATAAAACCACCCCAAAAATAAAAAAAGATGAAATGTAGCTTTGATGTATGAATCGATTATGCATCATGTATAGCGGGGCCAGCCGAGTTGAGCTAGCGACAGGCAGCAGGAGACGGGCTGCAGCAACACTAATTGCTCGTTACTGCATGCACATCGAGATTAGTTATCACCCGGCTCTAAACCCACACACCGGTCTCATATCGAGCAGCATTATCTATGCTTAAACAGTGTTGCGTATGCACGCGAGAGAGGGCTAAAACCAACTACAACGTTTGTCAGTTTGAGTGAGGTTTTAATTCTACAAAAACAATACGTAAAGTGGATTGGAGGAACGGTGGAATGGGAAGCAGCGGTGGTTTACAATGGAAATTTGAGGTTCTGCTCTCATTTTTTATTCACCAACATCCCCTACCCTCAACCAACCGAATCCCTCTCGCGCACTCCCACTCTGCCACCACGAGTTGCCCATTGTGAAAATGCATTCGCGTTAGAACGATACAAGAATCGAACTAGTGACCAATGTGAGTCTCATGAAATATACATGTCATTCACTTTGCAGCTTGTTTTTGTGGATGTGACTGTTATTTAGTTTTCTGTCACGAAAATGCGCTGGTTCTGCATATTTGATGGCCGAACATTGCAACTTGAACTGCAACACGAACTATTTCTGTCAGCTAATGATTCTGTGGAGTAAATGATTTTAATGTAACAAGGCAAACAGATAGGAAACAGTGTCAGTATTCAATTTTAATTGGAGTACATTCTGCAAACCTGTATTTAAAATCTGGACAAGTATAATACTATAGGACACAATGATCGTTCAAAATTGAGCTTCAGATCCAAACGAATCTGCAAAAAACAACTGTCTGTCATACGATAATTTTAAACCTGAGTTACCAAATTCGAAATATCTGTTAAATATTACTTCAAGAGGGAATCAGGATAGCTTCGTTGATGTAGCATTTACTCTATGGCAGGGGTATAAAAATTTTATAAAATCTAGAAGCCATCTCAAAGGTCTAGGCGCAAAATGGCCCTTCAAAGAAGATTTACATTTTGAGCATCCACAAACATTAGGCGCCGCCGCACGAAATTCACTCGCCGTGGCGACCTCGTGAAGGGAATTTAGGCAACCCTAGGCTAGAGGCTGGATGACTGGAGAGCCGCGGATAGATTCAAGGCATAAGAAAGAAAATTTCCCTCTTCTAAAATGTGTCTGGAGACGAAGCAGCATGCTTACCCAATGGGCACAGGCTGCGCCTTCGATGGGGGTAAAGGGCCTGGGAATGAATCAAACCTTCACACTCATGTAGTGCCAAAATTAAGAATGAATGTAGCTACACCTCCATTTCACCATATGCCTCCATGGTCTTCACCAGCGTGACTTTATCTTTACCCGTTGTTATTTCGAGAGGCAAGACTAATTACTCTCACCCGGCTGGCTCTGCACTGATGATGGTAGATGTAATAATTTACAGTGCGCCAACTTAATGAGGGAATGGAACTATTAGGGCGCAAAGAATTATTTCGAACTGGGCGTTCCTTCACTTTGCTTTCACTTCTCGTGCTAATGAATACCGCACAGGTAACTCCATGCTAATGAAAATTCACAACTTGTTTTTGCCATCGTCCACAGGTTCGCTGATATAAGCTGTCATGAATAGTAAGAGTACTGAAAGACAAGATTTAAATTATACAAAAATATCAAGGACGTCAGCAGCGTTAATACGGCAAACAGGTTTGCAGTAAGGTTGCTCAAGTCTTAAACACAACCTCAGTACCTATGTTAATAAAAATCCAACCAGATGCAACAGTATGCAGGTATTTATTTACTGCAAAACTACTCTACATGTTTCGGGTGTCACAGCACCCATCATCAGGAGTACTAAAAACTGTAACCGCAGCCTCCGGTACAGTTCATAATACTGGTACAGTTACTTCCCTCCAACGTGGCCCGATCGGGCCACGTTGGAGGGAAGTAGCTGAAACCCCCCATCCGGATACCACACCACCACAGCCAAACCACAACGTAACACTAACACACATCGAACCAGAGCAACACAACCCATGAAATAACTCAAATAAGTCGCAAGCTCCTGAGGATGGATGTATTACCATCCGAAACATGTTGAGCATTAAATAATGAAATAATGAAGCAAGTGACATCAAGTTGGTCTCTCTTTATTCAACAAAGCAAGATGATGCACGGTCCAATAAACATAAGATTACTCTTGCCTACTTAAGTTTGTGTTTTGCGTGTACAGATTTAAACTGATTCCCTATAAGTTTCCAAATTTTTGTGATGGGTAATACATGATTATCTACTGGGTTTTTCCACTGTGAAATGTAATGTGTCCCGACTAAAATACTTTACATTACACAGCATAAAAACTTAGTTCAATCTGTCTATATACATTGTTTTAACCTTCCCACTAAATGGTAAGTTGTAGCAGCAAACACATTCCTGAAACCATTTAAAGACGAAGGGACTAGTGAAAGACATTTCAATGTGGAGGGTTGAGGAAGAGAGTAAAACTTTGTTGAAGGTTCCCAGCCTTCGCCCACTTGTCCTTCTGATATCTGTGGTATGAAAAGTTAAAAGTATGAAGAGAATGATGTTAGAATTGTGACAGTAGGCCTATAGCTTGAAATAAAGACCCAGAAACTTTAATTTCTCATTAATTCTAAAGCGCATAATTTGGACATTTAATTTTATTATATTCGGTAAATGTAAATCTGAGTGGCTGCATGAGAAGCCTGTAGCACCAAGTTGGAATTTTGGAAATCATCTCAGCATTTGCTTGAAGACGGACGAAAACCAAAACAACTTTGTTTCCAGATGGTTGGTCGCAGAAACTTCCTGATACTCAAAGACGAAAATAAAACAAATTTCAAATAAAAACTACTAGAATCATCAAGACAGTATACAAACTGGCCAAAAAAGGCGTGTTTCCTTGCAACAGATGTGTCCATAAAAAGAAGAAACGCCATACGCAAACATCAAATAGTCATTCCTCCTGTGCGATTAGTTGTACCTTGATCTAAAACTTGACACAAATTGTAACCAGAATTTTGGGTAATCATCCATTCTGTGCCTTCACTCCGTTCTGCAAGCCGTTTCTATACCACGGAGTGCCATAAGGTATTCCGTTAGCATTCCCCGTACTCGGCGTCCCACACCGTTTTCCGGACTTAAACTTGGCTGTCAAATCGATGTTCAGCGGAGCGGTTGCAGGCGCGGTGCACAGTCCCCAGAGACCGGGCAAGACGTGGCCCAGCACAGGAGGATCTAACTGGTGTGGCGTTTTCTAAACTGTCCTAGTACATACATTCAGCGTCAACTCTGAATCAGTTTGTCACATCTGTTGCGAGGATTAGTTTTCAATGACTGTTTTGATCGCCAAAACATTTGGCGAAAGATTCCAGATACAAAGTCAAAAGCCGTCGTTGTTTGAAAAGGACATGAAATTTGATTGGCAAGTCTCCTACTGAAAAATTACTTTTAAAGTTAGAGCTTAGGCGATGAACATGATTCGGCTAAGGGGGGATGATCACAGTGCAAGAATTTTGGGGTTTAAAGTGACGGAGTCTTTAGAATTAGCCCACTAATTTTGACGTTTCTCTGATTTGTCCAATCTCGTGTTTGTTTTGTTGCCAATAGCGTTATACAGGTAGACCTTTGCTTTGTTCCTGGCCAACGTTAAAAGATCGACCGTCCATCCAAGGGCAAAAGTTCACATAGAGGAAGACAATTTTCTCAGATAAATTCCACAGGCTGGAACATGTCAGGATGTAATTACTGTGGGAAAGGGCGTACAATAATGAATAAGTCACAAATATTTTAAACGTTACCCATAATATTGTTTTGAATAAAAACGAATAGGAAATTGTCTTTACCTCTCTCGTGAGGCAAAAAATATGAAACATGCTCGAATTTATTGCAGGGGACTGACATTTTCCTCAGTCACATTTTGGACGTTGTTTCTAATCAAAACGAGACAAAAGGGAATTTCCAATTTGTGTGTGTCACTTTAATAAGGCATCTTAGTCACAAAAATTATACTAATTTTAAAGAGGATATTTCTTCGTATGAAAATCGCAGGAGAATGGGGCAGAACACTCGAATGCCTTACAAAGCTCCCATGAAAATCTAGGAGAGTGCCACTCCGCTTCCTCCATGAAGGGGAATGGGGAATGGAACAAGCGACGCTACGAGAAATGGAGGAGGAAGACCCGTTGTGGCGTTTCCCATTTCTCGAGACCCTCCATTACATTACGTTAACATTACATTACGGTGCATTACGAACCCTTACGCCGTGTGGAATTTCTCTGCTCCTCGGCAAAACCATCAGTTGTTTAGTTATGATTGCTGGTTGCCATGAGAAACTACTATAAACAGTGACATGTAAACAGAAGTGCAGGTTAGGAAAATAATATTGTAACCAATAACAATTATGTTTAAATATTTGCACGATTACGTAACAACACGACTAATCCGTGGCCGGTTGCCACACTTGTTCGAATCTGCAAATGAACAAAACTAGGTGTTCGAACCTTATATAACTCCTAGCATCTTGTGCATGTTGGACCGTGCCTCATTGTGATAGTTGAAGGATAAGAGACAACTTGATTTCACAGTTTATTAAGTTTTATTTCACTTCTTCTATGCTCAACAAGTTTCGGACATTAATACGTCCATCATCAGAAGTCTGCGACTTTTCTATTGTATCACCACATTGGTTGTGTGTTCTTGTTTCGATG
>Ga0123355_10001596_pt1 | contig 31625 bp, 21 predicted proteins | sample TergutEmb28metaG_3_FD_89872 | JGI IMG/M metagenome (GOLD analysis project Ga0123355, IMG submission 89872) | Embiratermes neotenicus P1 segment gut microbial communities from Petit-Saut dam, French Guiana - Emb289 P1 | ecosystem: Host-associated > Arthropoda: Insects > Digestive system > Gut ...
TCCGCCTACGCCTACGGCGACGACGGGGCCGTGCGGCGAGCCGGGGCAGAATCCCAACAACTTGCCCTGCGTCAATGGCGGGGAAATCGCCGTGGACACGAACGGAAACGTCTACTTCACGGGAAGCACCAATTTCACCTTTACCGGTTGCACGGGATGCAGTTCCACCGACTTCCCGATTCTCGATGCGTATCAGGCCTGCCTGGATACTCCGCCGCCGGCACAGATTGTCAATCCGCCGAGCTGTACGAATTCACCCACGCCAACCGAGCCTGACGCCTTTGTGGCCAAACTCAACCCGAACGGGGCTCAGGGACAGCAACTGCTGTGGTCGACCTATCTCGGCGGCGCGGGGGCGGATTCCGGAGTGGGGATTGGGCTCGATACCGGAGCGGCGAACGTGTACGTCGTGGGAACTACCAATTCGCAACCTTTTGTGAGTTTGAATTTTGCCCAATTTGCGTCGTTCCAGAGGTGCCTGAACAATACTCCGCAGACCACGAGCACGAGTACTCCCACCTGCCCGACCACGCAACCGACGAATGCTCCGACCGATGCCTTTGTGGCGCGGCTCACCAATGTTACGAACCAGCCGGGAACGACCGCACCGCTGGATGTGGCGTTGAACTACTTCTCCTACCTTGGCGGCGCCAACAACGAGACGGGAACGGCGATTGCGGTCGACACCAACAGTGGCGCAGTCGTGACCGGCTCGACCGAGTCTCCCTACACCGGTGCGGATGGAAGCTTTCCGCTCTTCCCCGCCCCCAATTCGCTCCAAAGCCAGCTCAACGGTCCCGAAGACGCATTCATCGCCCGAATCAACACCGCCGCCACGATAACCAATGGAGGCACTACCAACCAGTCCTCGTGGGCCAGCTTCTTTGGGGGATCCGGCACCGATTTCGGCACCGGCATTGCGCTCGACGTCAATCAAAACATATATCTGGTCGGCGAGACCGATTCGACGGACTTGCCGGTGGTCAAGCCACTGCAGACCTGCCTCGACACGCCCGTCAACCTGGCACCGGGTACGCCATGTCCCACGCTCTCCTCGCCCCCGCCGACAGACGCATTTGTGGCGCAACTGGGGTCGGCAGTCAGCTTGTCGATTCAAGGCGCGCTTTCGCTGAGTTCGAGTCAGGTCTTCATCAGCGCCGGGAACCCGGCGCAGTTCACCTATACCGTTACGAACAATGGTCCCGACCTGGCGAGCAACCTCATCGTGACCGACACTCTCGACCCGAGCATTACCCAGGTGAACTTCACCAACGTGTCGGCCACGATCAGCACGGGTACGTGCAACGGAAGTACGACCAGCACCAGCACCAACATCAGCTGCGGACCGATTTCGCTGGCTGCCGGCGCGACGGCGACGGTCACAATTTCGGCAACGCCCACCTCCTCGATTTCCGGCGCCTCGCCGATTGCGTTCAACGGCGGAACCGTTCAGGCCATAGCGCCGGGCAACATCGTGCTGGCGCAGACCTCGGTGCCGGCGCAGATGTCGGACTACAGCATGTCGGTCAGCCCCGGGAACCAGACGGTGCCCGCCGCCGGAAATACAGCCACGTACCAGGTGCAGTTGACGCCGCATCCCATCTATGCGTCCGGCATCAGCTTGTCCTGCTCGAACCTGCCGGCGGGGACCAGTTGTGCCTTTAATCCGCAGAGTTCGACTACGTTACAGAGCACGGCCGGAGCGACGGTTACGCTGAGCATTCCGACGACTCCGCGTCCCATCGTGACGCCTGCTGCGATTTTGTTTACGCCGCGCTTCTTGGCGGTTTGGTTATCACTTCCGGGGTTGGCGCTTTTGGGGGTTGGCGGGAATCGCCGGCGGCGCCGCATTCTGGGAGTTCTGATGTTCACGGTGGTGTCCGGGATGCTGCTGTTGCTGCCGGCGTGCAGCAGCACCACGACGCAGCCGCCGGTCAGCGGAACGCCCGCCGGTACCTATAACATTACCGTCACCGCGACCGCGGGAAGCGATTCCAAGAGCCAGACGGTTGTGCTGAATGTTCCGTAGCCCGGAAAGCAGGCGGAAAGGAAAATGCCCACAGCGAATGCTGTGGGCAAATTTTTTGCGCCGCGAGATTTACGCCCCGGCGGAGAGCTTGTGGTGGCCCCGCGCTTCGGCGATTCCATATTGGCGGATCTTGTAGAGCAGCGCCTTGTAGCTGATCTGCAAAATTGCCGCAGCCTGCTTGCGATTCCAGTTGGTCTGCTCGAGCGCCTGAGTGATGGCCTGCGCTTCGGCTTCGTCTTTGGCGGAGCGGGCCAGAGACTTCAGGCCGCCGGGATCGGCTCCCCTGACCGATCCATCGCCCTGAGTTCCTCCATTGCCATCATTGCGCGGCAGCAGCTCGGTGACTGCGAGATTCTCGTCGCCCAGGATCAGGTAGCGCTTGAGAAAATTGTTCAGCTCACGCAGATTGCCGGGCCAGGAATGATTGTGGCAAGCCTGCAGCAACGCCGGAGAAAGGGGCAGCGGCGGGCGGGCGTAGCGTTCGGCCATGCGGCTCATCGAGTGCTTGAGAAGGATCGGGATCTCTTCGCGGCGATCGCGCAGCGGCGGAAGGCTCAGCGTAAACGCGTTGAGCCGATAGTAGAGATCTTCCCGCAGGCGCTTGGTCTGAAGCGCTTCGGGAATGTTGATGTTGGTCGCCGCCAGAATGCGGACATCCACCTTGATCACCGAGCGGCTGCCGAGGCGCGAGAACTGCTGATCCTGTAAAACGTGCAGAAGCTTGGCCTGCAGCAGCGGCGGCATTTCGCCGATTTCGTCGAGCAGGATCGTGCCCTTGTTGCACAGTTCGAACTTGCCGGGCTTGGCATGGGTGGCGCCGGTGAAGGCGCCGGGCTCGTATCCGAACAGTTCGCTTTCGAGGAGATCGGCAGGCACGGCGGCGCAGTTGACTTTGAGGAACGTGCGATGCGCGCGCGGTGAAAGCTTGTGAATCAGGCGCGCCAGAACTTCCTTGCCGGTTCCGCTTTCGCCGAGGAGCAACACGGGGATGTCGACGTTGGCAACCAGCGCGGCCTGGGAACGGATCTTGCGCATCGCAGGGCTGGCGGCGATGAAGAACACGTCTTCGGCAAGCTCTTCGACTTCTCCACTGAAAGTTTGTTTTCCCTGGCCCAGGCAGAGGTCGATGACGGCGTCCAGTTCCGCTTTTTGAAAGGGCTTGGTCAGGTAGTCCTGTGCACCCAGCTTCATTGCCTGAACGACCTTGCGAGTGTCGTTGACGCACGAGAGCATGATGACTTTGACGCCCGGCCGCTTCTGGCGAATTTGCTCGAGGGTCTGCAAGCCGTCGATGCCGGGCATGAGCACGTCCAGCAGAACCAGATCGGGCTCGAGTCCTTGCTCGACGCGCTCCAGGGCTTGTTCGCCGGTAGTCGCGGTCTCCACTTTGTAGTCGTCGACCTCGAGCAGCGTCTTGATGTAGCGGAGCATACCGGGCTCGTCGTCGACCAGCAGGATTTTGGCAGTGGGGGTCATTTATTTACTCTTTCCTTTGCTGGCGACAGCAGCAGCGGGTTTGTAGGGAATCAGAAATGAGAACTTGCAGCCGGCCCCGGGGTCACTCTCTACCCATATTTTACCGCCCATACCCTGCACAAGGCGACGAGCAATCGCAAGGCCGAGGCCCATGCCCTCCTGGCTTGCGGTGTTGGGGAGGCGGAAGAAATCGTCGAACACTTCCAGGTGAAACTCCGCGGAAATTCCCGGACCGGTGTCAGAGACGCTGACTTTGACCGAGTTGGGATGAGATATGTTCTGGCGGCGGCGCTCCGACGCGGAAGGCAGCGACGCCGCGCGGCGCTCCCACATGTGCGGCTCGGCGTGCAGCCAGACGGTTCCCTGTTGCTGTGTGAATTTGTAGGAATTCTCCAGCAGGTTGGAGATGACGCGTTCCAGCTTGGGAGTGTCAAAGGGAAAAATCGGCAGCCTGTCGTTGGCGAGAAAGTAGAGCGCGATGCCTTTTTCCTGAAAACGATTCGACCACAGGCGGCAGACTCCGGAGAGAACGTCGTTGATGTTGGCGGCGTCGAACTGCATGCGCAGACCGCCGGTTTCAAGCGCGCTGTAGGTCAGGAAGTCCTGGATGAACTGCTGCAACCGCTTGCCGCTGTCCCGCATGTCATGCAGGACTTCGCGTTGACGGTCGCTGAGGGGTCCGAGTTTCTCGCTGTGCAGGAGTTCGACGTAACCATTCAAAATGGAGAGGGGAGTCTTCAGATCGTGCGCGGCCGAGGCAAGAGCGTTGGTCGTGCGCTGGTAGCGCTCGCGCAGGTCCTTGTACTCCTGCAACAGATGATCGGGGCTGGGAACATCTCCGTCCGCGCGCACAGCAGTTCCCACAACCGCCTGCGATGGGAGTCCTGCGTCAGAAACACACGTGTTCTTGTGGGCAGTGGCCATGAGGACGACAACCACAGGTTGACACGGGGAGAGGGGGGAGACCCGCACTCGAGCCGTCAACTGAAAAATGAGCGCCGGTTAAAAAAATCGTATGACAGGGTCTGTCCGTTGTCAATGAAAAATGCAACGAAATTACCCAAGTATAGCAAAACCTTGCACTTCTCGATCCCGTGGGATGGGCAAGGAAAAACTGGGATGGTCGAATGAAAGACGAAGAAAACGTGCGCGAATAACCGCTCCGCTGCCAGTTTGTAAGTGACCGAACCGCAAAACCAGGCGAGGCGGCCGGGTTTCTCCGGTTCTGGCGCGAATATTTGGCCCCTGATGTGCTCGGCTACAATCCGGTGGGGCGCGATGGAGAGGCCTGCATGAACGGATCCAAGCCGGGGAGCGAGCGGCGAAAGTGGGCTCGATTGCCGCTGGCCATCCCAGTTTTCGTCCGCAGCCGCGATGGAAAAGGCAGGGAGTTTCTGGAGTTCGCTACTTCGCTGAATGTGAGCGCAGGCGGGATGCTGGTGGCGATCCGGCGCGTATTGCCTGCAGTTACCGGACTTCGCCTGGAGATTCCAAGTGCGCCCGTGGCTGCGATGGCGATGATGCCGCGGGCCGCGCGCACGTTGCGCGCAAAAACGCTGCGCACCACGCCGGCGGATGGTTACTATCTGCTGGGGCTGAAGTTTTCGCGCCCCTTGCCGCTTTCCACCAAGCCCACCTTGCGACGACGGAAATTAGTTGCAGCTATATGAAAATATTTGCGCATCATCGTGTCGAGGATGTTACTGTTGTCACCGTAGTTCGAGTACCCGGAGTACGTGCTTGTGACGCGTTGCTAAGTTGGTAGTGTTCAACTACATAAGCTGGATGTATGGATCCTGCACTCGCCCCCGGCGCCAATTGGCTCTCTGCATGCAACGTTAAGGTTTCTCCCCCTGTGGTAGACAACAGGCCATGACAACCAGCAGCGTGAACACTCTCGTGCAGCCGTTGGGGGAAATGCCGCCTGACACGATCGTTTTCGGGAACACCGAAACCATGCGCGCCGTGCGTGACCGGCTCACCAAATTAGCCGGCGCCAATGTCCCGGTGCTGATCCAGGGAGAGAGCGGGACGGGAAAAGATATCATCGCCCGCATGATTCACGCCGCCTCGCCATGGCGCACCGGACCATGGGTGAAGGTGAACTGCCCGGCCATTCCGGGAACCCTGCTCGAGAGCGAACTGTTCGGTTACGAAAAAGGTGCCTTCACGGGAGCCTATGGGGTCAAGCCGGGGCGCGTCGAGATGGCGCACCGGGGCACGCTGTTCCTCGACGAAATTTCTGAACTCGACATGCCGCTGCAGTCGAAACTGCTGCAGCTGCTGCAGGACGGACAATTCTGCCGCATCGGTGCTCAGGAAGACAAGAAAGTCGAAGTGCGGGTGGTGTATGCGACCAATCGCAAGCTGGAGCAGGAAATTGACAACGGCACATTCCGTTCCGACCTGTTCTACCGCATCAACGTGGTGAATTTGCATCTGCCGCCCTTGCGCGATCGGGCCGCGGACATTCCAGAGCTGGTGAATTATTTCCTGGAGTATCACAACCGTAAATACAACTGCCGCGCCCGGCCTTTGTCGGCCGAGATGCTGACGACCTTGCGCAAGTATCACTGGCCGGGGAACATCCGCGAGCTGGAGAACCTGATCAAGCGCTACGTGATTCTGGGCACCGAAGACGTCATTGCCGCCGATCTGGCTCCGCGGAACACAGATTTCTTCAACACCGATATTCCGGTCGACGGGCAGATTTCCCTGAAGAAGCTCACGCGCCAGGCGGTACGCGAACTGGAGCGGAAGGTCATCCTGAAAGTGCTGCAGAACCATCACTGGAACCGCAAGCAGGCCGCACGCGCCCTGAGCATCAGCTACCGTGCGCTGCTCTATAAGATCCGCGACGCAGGATTGCCCTCCAATCGGATCGCAAAGCGGGATCCTTCCACCCCCAAGCGCGAGGCGGCCGCGCACTAGCACTCCAGCGGCTGAGGGATCACCGTCACAGCTCACGCAAAATTTGTGCTTAGTTGCGCAAATACTTGCATTGGTGAGCCTGTCCTGACCCCGGAGATTCTTTCTAAATAACTCTATCGCAGCGGTTTATCGAAGATAGATGCTTTGGTACTCAGGATGCGCACGCTAAGGCAAGTGCCTTAGATTTATTCCCCCCCCAGTAAGGTACCCGCCGTACGTCATTTCCCATCGACTCTGTCGAATTCACTCCTAGGAGAGATGCATGAAGAAAATTCTGTTGCTTGCTGTTCTGGCGCTGGCCCTGCCAACGGCCGTTTTCGCCGGCAGCAGTGTTGATTACACCAATAGTGGCGGCAACCTGTCAGGTTCGAATCGCGGCCTCGCGCTGAGCGGATCGGTTTTGATTGCCGTCAATGGGCTGAACGGGGGCGGGCTGATTACCGGCAACGACCTGGGCAGCGTCGGCTTCGGCACGGGAGCTCTAACCAGTGGTTCCCTCGAAATGGGCGGAACCTTCGCCGGGGGCGGCTGGTTTGCCATCACCGGCGACGGTTCGAACGGAGTTCCGAGCGGAACGTTGTTTCAGGGATCGTTTTCCGGGCCGGTGACCTGGACCTTGATCACTCTGGCCAACGGAACCCACAATTACATGTTGACCGGCTCGTTGTCGGGTTCGACCAGCTCGGGAGCCCAGGTTGTGGGCGCGACCGTGCAGTTAACGATCAATACCGGCAAGGGCTACTTCAGCGGCTGCACGACCATTTCGAGCGGTGACACAAATATCGCAAGCGCTCCGGAACCGGGTTCGCTCACGCTGTTGGGTACTGGCCTGATTGGTTTGGGTGGAATGATCCGTCGCAAGTTCAAAAACACCTGATCACACACTCCTCGGCTCACGGCTGAGATCCACAAACCCCGCTCCGAAGGCGGGGTTTGTGAGTTTCAGACAAGCATCCGGCTCCGAATGTCCCGCGCAACCGGGTTCTTCCGACAATCCGACCCTTCTGAAGGTCCTAGCTGTGGAGCCCGGAGAGGGCCTTTCGGGCATCGTCATAATCGGGGCTGAGCTTGACGGCTTTTTCCAGCTGTTGCCGGGCCAGCCCCGGCTGATTTGCCTTCTCATAGGCCAGTCCGAGGTGGTAGTGAACCTGGGGGTCATCCGGGGCTCCGATTTTCTCGTTCAACCGGAGTGCTTCCTGAAACTGGTTGATGGCGGTTTGGTAGACCCCCTTTTTGTAATAGGCCCACCCCAGTGTATCGGCGACGTTGGAAGAATCGGGCATGCGGCGGCGTGCGGTTTGCGCCATCGTCATCGCCATGTCCACATTGCCACCCTGATTGAGTATTAAATAGGCCAGGTTATTGGACGCCAGCGGATTCTCAGGCGAGATGCTGAGCGCTTGCTGATACATGGCCTTGGCCTGCTCCCAGTCCTGCTTGGATTCGTACAGTTCGCCGGACAAAAGGTAGAAGCTCACCTCGCGGGGTCTGTCTTTGATGGACTTCTGGTAAAGAGCCAGAGCCCGGTCCGCTGCACCTTCCTGAACTTGTACCTTGCCCAATTTGTCGATCGCGTCGACATTGTTCTTGTCGAGTTCGATGGCTTTCTCGAGAGCAGCTTCGGCGCCGGGGTAGTCTTTCTTGCCATTGAAAAGCGCGGTACCGAGGAGATCGTAAAAGTTGCTTGACTTCGGGGTCCGGGCGATTTGAGCATTGGCTGCGGCGACGGCTTTGTCGAACTCCTTCTGCACAAAATAGGTGTTCATCAGTCCGCTGAGTCCGTCGGCAGACGAGGGGTCTTTTTCGAGCGCCTGCTGGTAGAGCTTCTCAGCCTCGCCGTAGTGATCCTGCGCCAGTTGAACCGTGCCCATTTGCACATACGGAGTAGGACTCTCGGGAGCTCTCTTTGCACCCTCTTGCGCATCCTGCTGCGCCTGGGAGTACTGTCGGCTGCGCAGTTCCGCCGCTGCCTTGAGGAGGAACCCGTCGGCAGAAAACGGTTGCGCCTTGATGATCTCCTGCGAGGTCAGCATAACGGCCGCCACCTCCCCGCGGCTCAGCTCTACGGTCGCCAGCGCACGTTGAGCGTCGGCCAGATCTGGACGGATGCGAACCGCCTCCCGCCACTCCTGCTCGGCTCGGCTGAGGTCTTGCTGTTGAGCATAGGCCATGCCCAGGTGATAATGTGCGACAGCATTTTCGGGATCATTGCCGATGGCGGCCTGGAGAGACTGAATTGCGCCGCCCGCTTCATTTTGGCGAAGTTGTATCTGGCCCTTGTAGATCAGTGCTTCCACATCATTGTGGGAGGCCTTGAGGATCTCTTCATTCAGTCTGCTGGCTTCCTCGAGCCGGTTCTTGAGGATCAGAAGCTGGATATAGTTTTTCTTGGTCTGCAGGTCCTTCGGATGGTCCTTGAAGATCGCAGCGTATTCCGCGAGGGCTTTGTCCATATCGCCGATCGCAAAATAGAAATCGCCCGGCATCCGGTAGGTTTCCGGGTTGTCGGGGATGTCTTTTTTCGCCTGCTGGGCCACTTGCTCCGCCTCTTTATTTCTCCCCTGGGTCATCAGCAAGCGGATCAGACTTGCGCGGGGCACGGGGTTTTGCGGGTCCAGCTGGAGTACATGCCGGTACTGCTGCTCGGCTTCCGGCGCGCGGTTATGAATCTGATCGAAGCCTCCGAGTGCCAGTTGCGCCGTCGCAGATTTGGGGTCGACCTCCGCGGCTTTCCTGAAACTGCGCTCGGCGTCGTCGGTGAGCAGCGCTGACTCCTGAAGATAGCCGAGTTGCACGTAGGATTCGGAGCGGTTCGGGTTGAGAATGATGGCCTGCCGCATCTCCTGAATCGCGGCGGGGAAGTTTTTTTGCACGGAATAGTAGTTCGCCCAGGCTTCGTGGGTTTCCGCGTTGTTGGGTACTTTCTCGCGAAGCAGGTCGAGATGGATCTTTGCCTGCTTCAGGTTGTCGGCAATAGGCGCGCCGTCGCGGCTTGGCAAACTGAAAAGGTTCGCCAGATCGGTATGAGCGCGGTAGTTGTCGGGAGCCAGATCGACAGTTCGAGTAAGCTCCTGAAAGGCGCGGTTGCCGTCACCCAGTCTGAGGAAGGTCTGGCTCAGCTGGTAATGGGCCTGCGCGAAGCGGGGATCGACCCGAATGGCATTGGCATACTGGATGGCCGCTTCGTGGTATTTTCCCTGCGCAAAGTACTTTTCGCCGCTTTCGAAATACTTTTGCTTGCGAACGTTAGGATTGGGGGAGCACGCGCTGAATAACGCAGCGGTGAGAAGCAAAAATGACAGTTGCAAACGGAAACGAACAGAGCGAGAGCGAGTCATATGCGATGTCTCCATCCCGGGCGGACCAAACCGCCCACGGGGCGTGAAAATGTTTACTGCATCCTCTTCACGAAACCGAGTTACCACCGTCACACCAACCGAAGCATCTTCTCAACGCGGAATGTAATCATCCAGAAGTGGCAAAACGCTGCTGGTAATGGTGCTCAGTCGCTGTTGGGCGGCGTCAGCCGTTTCGCCAGGGTACATAGGAGTAACGATGCGCACGAGCGCGCCATCACTGCGATTCATTTTTATAGAGTCCGCAACCAGATAATATTTTGCCCAGTACTCGCTGGCAACCCCGCGATCATGCGCCCAGTACCAGTAGAGAACGATTTGCCGCGATTCCCCTTTTGCAATCACATAGCGGTTCGCGGGGAACGGCTTGTGTCCCGGCGTCGACAGTTTGATCCGAACATTCTCAATCGGGTTCCAACCTGATCCGGGAAGGCAATGCTGAGGAGAATGAATCGTATCTCCCGTACGCTGGCTGCGAAAATAGGCAATAAACAAACTCACCGGAGGCTGCACGCTTGTACCATTGTCATAGTCGCGAAGGAGAAAGTCCCCGGGCCCGAGAACGTCGAGAACGTCTTTCTCGAGCGGAACATTCGTCCCGGTCCAGTTGCCCAGCTGCATGGGGAATGACTCGAGGGGAAGGCGAGAGGGGAACACCTCAGTGCGCTGGCGCGCCTCGAGGAAGACTGCGGTCGAGCCGATCAACAGCGCCGCAAGAACAAAGCGCGCGGTCGTTCCTCTCATGCGTTTGCACCTCGTTTACGGCCGAACAGGCCGAGCAGTGCGTGCACGCCAACCAGCATGCACAGGGAAAGCACGAAGACGAGCCACCCTTCGAAAAGGTGAAAAAAGCCTTCCGCCTTATCCGGGTCCCAATATTGGACAAGTAACCCGGTACCAATGATGCGCACGCTGTTGGCCGCCACCGCGATCGGCAAGGAAGCGAAAACCAGAGCCCACCTTATCCACTGGCGCTTTTCGAGCAGGTAGCCGTAAATAATGGCAAGCGCGACCAGAGTCATCAGGGAGCGAATTCCGCTGCAAGCCTCGGCCACCTCCAGAGCCATGGAAGGAAGGTTGATCACATTGCCTTCCCGCAGGACGGGAACGCCAAACAGAGGCAGCATTGTGGCCGCGACCTTCGACGCCAGCAGCTGCAGGGGAAACGTGATCTTGTTAAAGAGGATGACCGGGATGGGAATCATCAGAAGAAGAAAAGCCCAAGGGAACAAGACGGCGCGAAACAGATTCCACCCGAAAAAAAGAACGATGAGTCCAGCCAGCACGAGCAACAGGGAAAAGCGGGACAAGAAAAGTTCGGCTCCCATCTGGCCCACGATGAGAACGACGAGGCCGCAAAACAGAACCGCCAACCCCGACCATGCCGGTTGGGGCGTGAGCCGCGCCAGGGCCTTTCGCTCCTGCCAAACCACGAAGCCGGAAAAGAGCGGGACGAAGAAACCGTGCGAGAAGTTCGGATCGCTCCACCACTGGCCGAACAGCCGAGCCAGAATGGACCCGTAGATCCACAGTGAGAGCGCAGCCAGAACGCCGACTTGCCAGATTGAGGTTGACGCTAAAACTTCTGGTTTTCCTCGGACAGCGGAAAGTTCGGTTTGCGCCAAGTGACTCATGGCTCACGACTCGAGGTACTGCTCGAAGTATTTAAGAGTCCGAGGGGACTTCTTGGATATGACAGCTTAGAATATGACAACTCTTCACAAGGGCGCAATGGCGTACGGCCCGGTGTCAAAACTTTTTCTCCGCACTCCGGACCACCGCCCGCGAGAGGACGGGTTGAAACCCCGAGTTAGGCAAACTGGGTTGCCACAACTTAATTCTCAAGCGCGGGGAAGACGTGGGTCAAAAATGAACCTGACCTCGCGCAACGTTCGGGGTTTGCGGCGCCCGGCAAAGATGCGGAGAAATGGGAAAAGATTTTCCCATCCGACTCGTGTTAGTATGTGTGGGCAGCACGTTCTTCGCTTTTCCCACCCCGGCTTTTGGTAAGAAGTCTTGATTCTAACCTACTGATAACATGAAGGAAAATGGCGGTTCTGCGCCTCGAAGCGTCATCGGCAATGCTCTTGCAGCTAACCGGATGCCGGAACCCAGCAAACTTGGGGGCTGGAAAGGCAACAAATGGCCAACATATTACCAAAGATTGAGGATCGTGACATCGGTGACTGCCTCGGTGAAGTGGGGGCTTCGTTTCTGGAGAGCGTCAGCCCGAGCATGCGTCATGTGGACGCGATTATCCGTGAATTGGCGCAGAGCGAAGTCCCGGTGTTGCTTCTCGCTGAACATGGAGCGGGCAAGCTGGCCACTGCACGAAGGATTCATGACATCTCGCGCCGGAGCAATCTGCCTTTCTGTTGGTTTCGGAGTTCGAAGTTAACGCCCCAAGCCCTGGACATGGAATCAAAAAACGGAGAAGCCGCCGGGGGCACGATCTACCTGGAAGAAATTGCGGATTTGAGCACAAACTGCCAGATTCGCTTGCGCGACTTGCTGCTGGGTGCGATGGCAGGGAACGGGAAGGAATCGGAGACCGCGAGGTTTATCTGTGGCAGTTCCCGCGATCTGGAAGTCGAACTCAAGGCAGGGCGCCTGCGCGAAGACCTGTATTACCGCATTAGTGGAGTTTGTCTGCGCCTGCCTCCACTCCGCCAGCGGAAAGAAGACATTCCACCGCTGATGACGCGCTTTCTCGAACGTTACGCGCAGGAATACAAACGCGCCGTGCCCCAGTTGAGCGTGGAGACGCAACGGTTATTGCGAGATTATTCCTGGCCGGGGAACCTGAGAGAACTGGAATTTGCAGCCCGCGTCTTTGTTGCGCTGGGAGACGAGCACCTGGCCATGGGAGGGCTGCGCGCCTTGCTGACAAAACCAGCCCCGGGGCCTGAGGTGAACCGACTTTCTCTGAAGGCCGCTTCGAGAGCGGCGTCGCGCGAGGCCGAGAAGGAGCTCATTCTGAATGTACTGACGCGCACGCGCTGGAACCGGCGTCGTGCCGCCGAGGAGTTACAGATCAGTTACAAGGCGCTTTTATACAAGCTCAAGCAAATTGGTTGTGAAGGTTACGAAGCATAGCGGTGACCGGAGACCTATGAGGAAAGCGACGACACGATCGGCGCTGCTGTGGACGATGACAATTTTGTTCGCGGCAGGCCTGCAGGCGCAGTCCAGCGATGGAGCCAAAAAGGGCGATGGGCGGGAAGCTCCGCCGGCCAACACGGTCCAGAGTACGGGGGTTCCGTCAGATTACGTGATCGGTCCAGACGACGTTCTCCACATTTCGGTCTGGAAGGAGCCGGATCTCACCGAAACCTTGCCGGTACGGCCCGACGGCAAAATCTCCATGCCGTTGCTCAATGACATTCCGGCTGCGGGTTTGACTCCGGTCCAGTTGAAGGATTCGATTACCGAAAAGCTGAAGAAGTATATGTCCAACCCCAGTGTCACGGTGGTAGTGACCGGAATGAACAGCCGCAGGGTTTTTGTAACGGGAGAGGTCAATCATTCGGGTCCGATGCCTCTGCTGCCTCATATGACCGTGCTGCAAGCCCTGGCTCAGGCCGGTTTCAACCAGTTTGCCAATGTGAAGGCTATTTATGTGCTTCGCAAAGAGGACGGCAAGCAGGAGAAACTGCCTTTTAATTACAAGAAAGTAGTCAAGGGTCTCAATCCGGAGAAAAACATCGAGTTAAAGCCTGGGGATACGATCGTCGTTCCGTAAGGAAATTGCCGATGAGCCGAACATGGAAGATTTTGGCAGTGAGCCTTCTGATCGGAGCCGCGCACCGCGGATGGGCTCAAGACAATCCTGTGCCGCAGCCCGAAGGCAATCCCGGGCAGGTTCAGGAACCGGTTCCAGCCTATGGTCAAGACAGTCCGCCGTCCCCCTCCAACGAGAATCCTCCTTTGTCAGGTCTCGATCTGCCTTCGCTCGAGCCGCATGCGACTCCGATGAGTTATCTGCAAGCCGGTGCGACCTTGAACGAATCGGCGGATTCGAACGTGGGCAACTCGCTCGGAGGCGGCTCATTTACCTCCGTCAGTCGCGCTCTCGCGACCCTTACCCTGCACCGCGTGTGGAGCACCTACGATCTGGGGCTCGGCTACGTCGGGGGTGTGGGGTATTACAACGTCGCCGGACAGGGGGTCAAGAGTTTGCAGCAGGTGAACCTGGATTCGAAGCTTTCGTGGAAACGCGGCCAGCTGGCGCTGATTGACAGCTTCAGTTACCTGCCGGAGGGGACTTTCGGCGGCTCCTACGGGGCACTGGGTTCGCAGGGAATTCAATCGTTGGGCAACACTGCGTTCAGCAGTTTCTGGGGCGGCACCGCCCTGGGAGCGATCGGATTGGCGTCGCACATCACGAACGTGAGCATGGCATCGCTGGAGCAGAGCCTCACCCCCAGATCTACAGTGACCGCCACTGCAGGCTACGGCCTCACGCATTTCTTCGGAAACGAATTTTCGGGTATTTCCTACATCGGCAGTTCGCAGATTTCGGCGCAGGCGGGATACAACCGTATCCTCACGTCCCACACGCAGGTCGCTCTGGTCTACGGTTATCAGGGATTTGACTTCACGGTTGCTGGATCTTCCTTCCATTCCCACGTGGCGGAGGGCCTCTTTGGGCACCGGATCTCGGGGCGAATGGATCTGCTGATTGGAGCCGGACCGCAACTTACGCTGCTCAACACCCAGAGCGCAATCTGTAACCCGGCGAGCGTCCCGGTGTTCTTGTGCACCGCCTTCGGGGGAACGCTGGGGCAATCGACGCAAAAGAGCACCAACCTGGGAGTGGCGGCTCAAGCGCGGTTGCGCTACCAATTTACCAAGAGCTCGTTGTCGGTGAACTACGAGCGCCTTCAAACCAACGGAGGAGGGGTCTTCGCAGGCGCGCAGTCCGACATTGTTCGGGCGGCACTTTCGCGGCCGCTGACGCGTATCTGGCGAATGCAGTTTGACATTGGATACACGCATAACGACCGCGTCCAGCCGCTCACGCTCCAGCAAGTGACGCAGTGCACGGCCTCAAGCTTTACCCAAGGCTCCTGTCCGGCAAATGATGCCACTTCGTACCAAACCGGTTTCGCAGGCGCGGCGCTCGACCGGGCGTTCGGACGAAGTTGGCATATGTTTGCCAGCTACCAGTTCAATGAATTGGCATTCGATTCCTCGTTCTGTTTAACGTCCACACCGTGCAACCGGATTTCTAATCGGCAAATCGTGACTCTGGGCTTGGATTGGACGCCGCGGCCGATGCGGCTGGATTGATGGATGCAGGTCTCGGGGCGTGAGCGCCGGGGCCGGAATGGATACAACCATGATTGCGAATCGTGAATTGACGATGGACGACTACATGGCGATGCTGCGCCGGAGGGCGAAAGTCATCCTGATCCCGACGCTGCTTGCCCCACTTGCGGGATTCCTGGTTTCCTACCTGTTCGCGCCGAAGTATACATCGCAATCGCTGGTTCTGGTGGAGGGGCAGAAGGTACCGGAAACCATGGTGCAGCCCGTCGTGTCCGAGGACCTGGCCGCTCGCGTGGCCACGCTGCAGCAGCAGGTGCTGAGCCAGACGCGGCTGCAACCCCTGGTCGAAAAGCTCTTTCCCGGGAAAAACCCCGACGATGCCGGCGGGGTCATTGATCAGATTCGGTCCAACATGACGGTGGAGCCGGTGGTCACTTCTTTGTCGGCGATCGGGACCTCAGCGGGCAAGCCGCCCAAACCGGGGCAAAGCCCGGTGCCCGGGTTCTACGTGAAATACACCGCTTCGAGCGCGCGCGAGGCGCAGACCATCTGCAATGAGCTGACCTCGCTGCTGGTCGACCAGAATCTCAAGTCCATTCAAGAGGCGGCCACGGGCACCCGGGACGTACTCGATCAGGGGATCGAGGACTCGAAGCACAACCTCGACGAGATGGATGCCAAGCTGGCGGATTTCAAAAAGCAATACGAAGGCAAGCTTCCCGACGAGCAAGACGAAAACCTTAAAATTCTGACTACTCTGAGTCAGCAACTGGATGCGGACACGCAGGCGCTCAACCGGGCGCAGCAGGACAAGACGTTTCTGGAGGCCCAGCTGGTGACGCAGGTTGCCGCCTGGAAGTCCTCGTTATCGGCGTCGAATCCGGAGACCCTTCAGAAGCAGCTTTCGACCTTGCAGTCGCTGCTCCTGGATTTGCAGTCCCGCTACACCGCAGACCATCCGGATGTAATCAAGACGAAAGCCGACATCGCGGAAGTGAAGAAGAAACTGGATGAGCTCAACAAAGCGTCAGCCGATACGGCCGATGCCTCACCGGACAAAGCGTCTGCCATGGAGCCGCCCGAGATCCGCCAGATGCGTGCGGCGGTGCATCAGAACGCCGACGCGATCGCCGCCTACACCCGGGATCAAAAGAGGCTGCAGGAGCAGATCGCAGTCTATCAGGGCCGGATATCCCTGAGTCCTGCGGTCGAAGAACAATATAAGGGATTAACCCGCGATTACGAGACCGCGCTGAAAAGTTATCAAGACTTACTCGCCAAGAAAAGCACGGCCGATCTGACCGTGAAAATGAACAACCAGTCCGAGGGCGAGCGAATGTTTCCGTTGAATCCGGCTGATCTGCCGGACACCCCGAGTTTTCCGAATCGTCTGCTTTTTGCGGCTGGTGGTTTGGGCGGCGGCCTGGCTCTGGGACTGGGGTTGGCTTTCTGGTTCGAATTCCGCGACACCTTGATTCGAACGGAAGCTGACGCTGAGGCGGTTCTGGAGTTGCCGATGCTGGTGGCGGTGCCCTGGGTAGGCATTGCGAACGGCGGATCGGGCAATGGTTCATTCTGGCGCAGAAACAAGAAGCCGGAAAGGCGTAAGGAGACGTTGGCCGTCTAGATGCAGGAAACCATATGTACAAAGAGTTCTTCAGACTGCGAGCCAATCCGTTCAACGTCAATCCGGACCCGCGTTTTCTGTTCCTGACGCGGCACACGGAAGAGGCTCTCGCCTGCCTGACCTATGGGATCCAGAGCCGCAAAGGGTTTGTCCTGCTCACCGGAGAAGTGGGCACGGGCAAGACCACGCTGATTAACAAGCTGCTCGAATGGCTCCGGGCGCAGCAGGTCGCCACTGCGTTCGTCTTTAACTCACGACTCAACGTGCCGCAATTCCTGGATTACATGATGGCGGACTTTGGCATTCCCTGCGATTCGAGGGCGAAGAGTCAGGTCCTGTTAAAGCTTTACAACTGGCTGCTCGATCGCTACCGGGCAGGAGAGACGGCGGTGCTCATCGTGGATGAGGCCCAGAACCTCTCCGAGGAGGTGCTCGAAGAAATCCGCATGCTGACCAACCTGGAGACCTTCACCGAAAAGCTGTTGCAGATTGTCCTGGTTGGCCAACCCGAACTCGAACAAAAGCTGCAGCAGCCGCAGTTGCGCCAACTGAGGCAGCGTTTGACGCTGCGGGCCAAGACACACCCCTTTACATTGGATGAGACCCGGGCGTACGTGCAGCAGCGGCTCCGCATTGCCGGATCCGACGGGCAGCAGATTTTTGAGCCGGATGCGGTTGCGGGGGTGCATCGCTATGCGGGAGGCATTCCCCGGCTTATCAATCTGGTGTGCGAGCACTGCCTGGTGAGCGCCTTTGTAGACCAACAACGCAGCATCGCAGAGAGCGTGGTGGATGCCGTTGCCCGGGATTTCGATCTGGGCGACAACCACGCGATCCTTCCGATGCCGGTGGCGTCGCCGGCTTCCGGAACGGATAAATATGACCTGGTAGACGCTCTACGTTCCCTCGCCATCCTGGCAGACCGACTTCGCAAAGATGAAAAAGATGAAAAAGAGCTCCCCGACGGAAGGAAATTATGAGTCGAATTCACGAAGCGTTAAAAAAAGCCGAGCAGGAACGGGCTACGATTCAGGGAGGCGATGTGTCGTCCGGCTGGACCCCGGTTTCGCCAGTTGAGCCGGTGGCTTTTTCCCAGCCGGCCGCACCAGCGGCGCACGAGGGGAATGCGGGAGGCACGGCGTCGATTGCAGGGATGGCCCCTGCCTTTAGCCTGGAAGCGTTGCTGGCTCGTTGCCCGCAGCTGACCTGGAAACCGGAGTTGGCAGTGTCGCTTTTCATGAACGGCAACGAGGGCGCTCAGGGTACGGAACAGTTCCGGACGTTGCGCTCCCGCTTGTATCTGATGCGGGAAAAAATGCCGCTGAAGACGCTGCTGATCACCAGCGCTCTTCCCAAAGAGGGCAAGTCGTTTACCGCATCCAACCTGGCCCAGGTCTTTGTGCGGCAGCATGGACGCCGCGTGCTTCTCATCGACGCTGATCTTCGTGGCCCCAGGCTGCACCTGATGCTGGGCACATCGTGTGAGCCGGGGCTTTCCGATTACCTGCAGGGAAGCTGCGACGAATTCTCCATCATGCAGCGCGGCGCGATGGAGAATCTTTTCTTTGTTCCGAGTGGCAGTGGGATCGAAAACGCCGCCGAACTGGTGGGCAATGGACGGCTGAAATTTCTGCTCGAGCGGGTTGAGCCATTGTTTGACTGGATCATTATCGATTCTCCCCCTGCCGTCCCGGTGTCCGATGCGGCGGTTCTGGCCAAGGCTTGCGACGGGGTATTGATGGTGGTGCGTTCCGAGTCGACGCCTTCGGATATTGCCCGCAAAGCGCGCATGGAATTTCGCGAAGACTCTCTACTGGGGGTTGTTCTGAACGGAATCGATGACAAAACGGGAGCCTATGCCCGTTACTACTATCCGGAATATGCGACGAACGGAAGCCGAAACAAGTCCTAGGGGGAACAGTGATCCGGCTGTTTAGTGTGTATTATCCGGTTCGAACCCTGGTGCTCCTGCTTGGCGAGGCGCTGGTCGTGGGCCTTTCCTTCATTCTGGGCACATGGTGGAGCGTGGAGAGCCTGCTCCGGCTCAACAACGCGCTGTTCATAGAGGGCGGGTACCTGCGAATCCTCGGGCTTACTGGTGTGGTTTTGCTCCTGTCTCATGGCTTTGATCTATACGATTCCTCCCAAATGGGCGCCCGGCTGGAACAGATGTTCCGAATTTTGTTTGTCCTGGGGTTTTTGGCATTGGTGCTGGGCGCACTCATGTACTTCATGCCGGAGTTTCTGCCGGGCAAGGACTCCGCTCTCACGGGTGTTCTCATTCTGGCGGTCGGCTTGTTCACCTGGCGGTGGGCTTATGGATGGATGGTTCGCCTGCCTTTTTTTCGAGAGCGCGTGTACGTGGTCGGAGCGGGTGATCGGGCACAGCGCCTGCTCGGCGGGTTGCGCCGCCAGGCATTTGGCGTGGACGTCGTTGGGTGGACGGGCGATGTCGAGGGGGAGGTCACGCGCGAAACCGTTGCTTCCCATCTGGTCAATCTGGTGCGCGAGAGAAGGGTGCATCGCGTTATCGTGGCCATGACAGACAGGCGTGGCGCGCTGCCGGTTGAAGAATTACTGGCCCTGCGGCTGTCGGGTGTGAAGATTGAGGAGGCAACGTCGTGGCTGGAGAAGATTACCGGACGTATCGAAGTGGACCATCTTTATCCCAGCTGGCTGATTTTCACCCAGGGATTCCACCTCAGTCTGCTCGGCCAGGTGCTGCGCCGGCTCTTGAACCTCGCCGCCGCTCTTACCGGCCTGATCCTGACCATCCCGCTGCTGCCCCTGATCGCACTGGCGGTACGGCTTGATTCTCCGGGCCCGGTGCTCTACCGCCAGAAGCGCGTAGGTCGGGGTGGAACACAATTCTTTTGCTACAAGTTCCGCACCATGCGCAACGATGCGGAGGCGGACACGGGCGCGACCTGGGCAACCGATGACGATCCCCGCATCACTCGTATTGGCCGGTTTCTCAGAACCTCGCGGCTCGACGAGATTCCGCAGTTGTGGTGCGTGCTGAAGGGCGACATGCACTTTGTCGGGCCCCGGCCCGAGCGCCCGGAGTTTGTGGAGTGGCTCAGTCAGGAAATACCGTATTACGGCGTGCGCCACGTCGTGCGCCCGGGTGTTACCGGATGGGCACAAATCAGCTATAAATACGGCAACACCCTGGAAGATGCGCGCGAGAAACTGCAGTACGACCTCTACTACATCAAAAACGCCTCGGTGGGGCTGGATCTGATGATTATGTTCCAGACGATCAAGATTGTGTTACTGGGCCGGGGAGCACGGTAGAGAAGCGGGGCTGCTGGCGAAGACATCCGCCGAAATCAGAGAATACCGGTGATCCACACTCAGGTCAAAGACGGGCTCAAGCCAGCATCCTTCGGACAAGCGCCGCATCACGAAGGGGCGGGGGGGTTCTTCTGGCTGAGCGCCTTCTGGTTTATCTACTGCGCCCGTCCAGAAGACTATATTCCCCTCGTGGGGTACATCCCACTGGCGAAGATCACAGCCTTGTTTGCGTTCATGGCGCTGTTGATGAGCGCAGGAACAGCCAAGCGCAAGCTTCCCCGAGAGGGGTGGTACCTGATCGCCCTCATCCTCTACATGATGGTAACGTCAATCTTGTCGCCGGTGTGGAAGAGCGGAGCCTTAAATCATACGATTGATTTTGCCAAGGGCGGTGTGGCCTGGGTGCTTACCTACCTGCTGGTGACCAACTTCGTGCGCTTGCGGAGGATCATTTTCATTCAGGCAGCCTCGGTCGCCATGGTCGCCGCTGTCTCGGTGGTGAAGGGCCGCAATACACCCCGGCTCGAAGGCGTGTTGAATGGCATGTACGACAATGCGAACGACCTTGCATTCGCTCTGGCGTTGTCTTTGCCGTTCTGTCTTGCCTTTCTTCTGCAAGCCCGCAGCACCATACGGAAGATCTTCTGGCTGGGCTGCATGTTGATTATGGTGGCCGCCCTGTTCCTGACTGCCTCGCGTTCCGGATTCATCGTCCTGGTGATTTCGGGCGTGGTGTTGCTGTGGCATTTCGGAGTAAAGGGCAAACGTCCGATGTTGATCGTATCCAGCCTGTTGTTTGTGGCCATCGTGACAGCGGCAGCCGGCGGACACCTGACCAAGCGCTTCGAGGCCATCGGAGGCAATTACGACAGTGAAGATCAAAGCGCCTACGGTTCTTTCGAGGACCGCAAGGCCTTGATGATTCACGCTGCGGAAGCGATGCTACATTACCCGCTCTGGGGTGTCGGGTGCAAGAATTTCGTGACCTATTCCGGCGAATGGAGAGAGGTGCACAACGCCTATCTGCAGATCGGCGCTGAAGGGGGCATTCCCGCCTTTATTCTTTACATTTTGTTCTTTCGAGCCGGTTTCAAGAACCTGGCGAAATTGCGAAAACGGGAGGATCTGCCACCCAACATCGTGTATTTCGTGTGGGCTCTCCATAGTTCGCTGATCGCTTTTGTAGTGGGTGCGTTTTTTGGACCGGAAGCGTATCAACTGTTTTCTTTCATTGCCGTAGCCCAGACTTCCGTGCTGCTGGCTATCATTGAGGAAAATGCCACAGCGGAGGCCTCGCCCGTGCCCAGGAAGTCGAATTTCGCTTGGTACGATCGATACCGATCCCCAGCCGGCGCACTGTCGAACCCGCGGCCTGCTCCGCGATAGCAGACTGGTTTTGGAACGTCCGCGCGTTTCACAGGAACCGGTTTTTTTTTGCATCGGTTATAACGAATCGGAGTTTGAATGGGGAAGGGGTGCCCGCAAAGACTGGTGTCGAACACCCAACCAAATCGCAGTCTGCTTGCTCGAGCGGAGCGCGGCAGCCAGGTGACGCAGTCCAGTTCGAAGAAAACGCCACGCAGCCGGAGGCGAGTATCGCACCTGCTGCGCTGGCTTCCCGGTTATTTTTGGCAGACGATGAGCCGAAAATCACCTTCCGGCCGGGTTCACCTGGTGATTGCGCTCGCCGACCACTTCGAACCGGCGTATGTGCCGGGCGACGGATATGCGCGCGCTCCCTACGATGAGCAGGAGCGCCGCCTGGACGAGTGGTGCCGTGAATACTCCCGGCTGGCTGATGTGGTGCGGGATCACGACGGCCGTCCCTTTGTCCACACCTACTTTTATCCGGCCGAGCAATACGATCGGAACCACATCGAGCGGCTGGCGGAGCATTGCCACAAAGGATGGGGCGAGATCGAAATCCATTTGCACCACGGGATCGAAGGCCCGGACACGGCGGAAAACACTCGTCACACTCTCGCCGAGTTCCGCGATCTGCTGGCCTCGCGCCATGGCTGCCTGAGCTATTCGGACGGAGCGGGCCCGCGCTACGCCTTCGTGCATGGTAACTTCGCACTGGCCAATTCCAACCTCCAGTTCGGCTGTGGTGTGGACTCGGAGATGCAGATCCTGGCCGAGACGGGCTGCTACGCGGACCTCACGCTGCCGGCGGCGCCATTTCATCCGGCGCAGACTGCCAAGATCAACTCGCTCTATGAGTGCGCACTGCCCCTGACCGGCCGGGCCCCGCATCGGCGGGGGCACGATCTGCAACGGGGAAGAACTCCTGAGATTTTTCCCCTCATGGTTCAGGGACCGCTCGGTTTGGATTTCAGAAGACGAACCGTGGAAAATGCCGCCCTTACTTCAGGGAATCCACCGAGCCTGGCTCGGCTGCGTGCCTGGAAACGGGCCGGGATTGGTGTGAATGGACGACCGGACTGGCGGTTCATCAAGCTGCATTGCCACAGCATGGACCCTACGCAGAGAAGAGCTGTCCTGGGGCCGGAGTTGCAGCGGTTTCTGAGCGACCTTGTCGAGGGTGCCGAAGCACGGGGGGATATTTTGCACTTTGCGACGGCGCGCGAGATGGTGAACATGATCCTGGCGGCCTGCGACGGGCGCGATGGAAACCCGGGAGACTACCGGGACTACCGCTTTAAGCTGGGGACCAAAGGCCGACCAGCCCAGAGCGCCTCCGTTTCACAGACAGCCATTCGGAAATAGCCATGTGCGGAATTGCGGGTATCGTCAGCGCGGACAAGGGCGATCAGATCGACGCCGCAATCGTCCATCGCATGTGCCAGGCCATCGTTCACCGCGGACCCGACGACGAAGGTATCCTGGCGGCCGGCAACTGCGGGCTGGGGATGCGGCGGCTCAGCATCATTGATTTGTCGGGGGGGCATCAGCCGGTTTTCAACGAAGATCGAACCGTCTGGGTGGTATACAACGGCGAGATTTACAACTTTCCCGAGTTGCGGCAGGAGCTGGAGGCGAAGGGGCATCGCTTCTACACGCACACAGACACGGAAGTCATCGTTCATCTCTACGAAGAGATGGGCTCCCGGTGCATGGAAAAGCTGCGCGGGATGTTCGCCTTTGCGTTGTGGGACCAGCCCCGGGCGCGCTTGCTGCTGGCCCGGGATCGGCTGGGGATCAAGCCCCTCTACTATGCCAAGGCAAACGGACGCTTGCTGTTTGGCTCGGAGATCAAGGCATTGTTGGCGGCTGCGCCGGAGTTGGCCCGGACCAACCCTGATGCTCTGCTCGAATATTTTTATTTTGGCTATATCCCCGATCCGCGGACGGCCTTTTCCGGGATTCAACAGCTGCCGCCCGGCCACTTCCTGGAGTTCGAAGCAGGCAAGGTGCGGACTCAGCAATATTGGGACCTGCCGCAGTATGGGACACACTCGCCCCGCAGTGAGGAAGAGTGCCTGGACGAACTCGAGCATCGCCTGGCGGAGGCGGTGCGAATTCGGCTCATCGCGGACGTTCCTCTGGGAGCCCTGCTCAGCGGGGGCACAGACTCCTCAACCGTCGTTTCCCTCATGGCCAGGGCCTCGACGGGGCCGGTCAAGACCTTCTCCATTGGGTTTCGGCACTCAGAATTCAATGAAGCGCCCTTCGCCAGGCTGGTGGCCGAGAAATGGGGAACCGACCACCACGAACTGATTCTCGAACCGAACATCGTGGAGACGGTCGAGCAACTCACGCGGTCGCTGGAGGAGCCATTTGGCGATTCCTCGATGCTGCCGACTTACTACGTTTCCTGCCTGGCGCGAAAACACGTCACGGTGGCGCTGTCCGGGGATGGCGGCGACGAGATGTTCGCCGGCTACGAGCGTTACCGCATCCATCTCCATGACCGCTCTTATCCGATTCCGGAATGGATGGGGCGTTTCTATCGGCGGCAAATCCACCCTCGTCTGCCACGCCAATTGCCGGGAAAGAATCTGGCCTACAGCGCTTCGCTGCCCTTGAACGAGCGCTACGCCGAGGGCATCTCTTTCGAGCCTTTTCAGCGTGAGATGAAGGTTCTTGCGGGGGATTTTGTGGGTCTCTCCGAGCCGCTGCGTGTGATTCGGGATTATCTGGTGAAAGCCCCGGCCACGGACGCTCTGAGCCGCATCCTTTATGTAGACACCAAGACATATCTGCCGGGAGACATACTGACCAAAGTCGATCGCATGAGCATGCTGACGTCGCTCGAGGCCCGCGTGCCCATGCTGGATCACATTTTCCTGGAGTGGGTGACCGGACTCACGCCAGAGTGGAAGATGCGCGCGAGGGATCAGAAGTACATTCTGCGCAAGCTGGCGGAGCGAGTGGGGGTTCCAAAGGAAGTGATCTACCGGCGTAAACAGGGATTCGCTCTGCCGCTGGTTCATTGGATTCGTCACGAACTGAAAGAAATGATCCTTTCGGTGCTGCTTGATTCTTCCACCGAGCAGCGTGGTTACTTTAACCCGCGCGGCGTGCGTCAGATGCTGGACGAGCATTTCCGCGGCCGCCGGGATCATTCGCCTCGCATCTGGCGCCTTTTGATGTTTGAGCTGTGGCATCGGAATTTCCTTCGCCAGCCAAAGGCCACCCCGCCGCTCGAGCCAGCGATAGGCTCGGTTTCCCTCCGGGAGGAATGACGATGAGCGCGTCGTCGGGCCAGGGAGCCGGTATCGAATCCTCGAAACCGGGAGATTCGCCGATCGAGCGGGCGCCCGGTGAGCGAGATTGCCTGCCACCGGTCTTCCTGATGATCGAAAGCCTTGAAACCGGAGGCAGCGAACGCCAGTTCGCGGCTCTGGCTCGAGGCTTAAGCCCGGATGTCTTCCGCGTGCGCCTGGGCTGCGTACGGCAGCGGGGTAAGTTTGCCGAAGGATTGGGAGAAATACCGGAGTTCCGGCTGGGCGGCAGCCTGTACGGCCTCGAGTCCTGGCGATCGCGACTGCGGCTCAGCCGGCATCTGCGACAGAACCACACCGCGGTGGCGCAGGCGTTCGATTTTTACAGCAACCTGACGCTCATTCCAGCCGCGCGCCTGGGCGGCGTGCCGGTGGTGATCGGAAGCCAGCGGCAACTCGGCGATCTTCTCACTCCCGCGCAGTCTGCCGCGCAGGCCATGGCATTTCGCTGGTGTGATGCCGTCGTCTGCAATTCGCGTGCGGCGGCCGAGCGCCTGGTCCAACGAGGGTTGGCCGAAGGCAAGATCGTAGTCATCGGAAATGGCATGCCACCAGCAGCTTTCGCCGAGACGGCGTGCGCTTTGCCCATTCGCCCCGGTGTGCAGCGGGTGGGGATGATCGCACGCATGAACAGCCGGGCCAAGAATCACGGTCTGTTTCTGCGGGCTGCGGCCCGGTTGCGCAGCGAGTTTCCGGATCTGGAGTTGGTGTTGGCCGGAGATGGCCCCCTGCGCGCGGAGCTTGAACGCGAGACCGCGAGCCTGGGACTGGCCGGACAAGCGCACTTTCTTGGCGACCGCCGCGACATCCCGGCAGTTCTGAGATCGCTGGACGTTTCGGTTCTGCCCTCTGCCTCGGAGAGCTTGTCGAATGTGATCCTTGAGTCCATGGCCGCGGGTGTGCCGGTCGTGGCCAGCCATGTGGGAGGGAATCCCGAACTGATCACCGCCGATCGCGGCGTTCTGTTTACGCCAGACCAGGAACAGGAACTGGCCGACAAGATTGGCATGCTGTTGCGGGATGGGGCGCGGCGAACGGAGCTTGGCCGCAACGCAAGACGATTTGCAAAAGAGAACTTTACCGTCGAGGGCATGGCCAAACAGTACGAAGATATGTATCAGGACCTGCTCGAAAGAAAGGGCCGGCCATCGGGCAGCGGGCGCCCGCGCCCGCAGGGGTAAGAACCACCGTCTGCGGGTGGCGGCGGTCGCTGTCCCTTCACTATGTCGGCGGAGAATCGGTCGAGGCGGACCCGCCGCTCGAGCAGGGGAAGCCCGGATCCTCGAATCCGAGCCCTGAATTGCGCGCTCGATGCGCTATTCCGTGGCTACTGAGGGTCTGTGGACCACTTTCCCGCCGCTCATCGCTCATGGGAAATTTACACGGGTTTCAACAAGTTCGGCCGCACTCTGCTATAAAATACCGGTTCCGAAGTGTCGAAGCCTGCCTTCGTCCCCTGACCGCCGATGAGTCCAACACAACAACTGAACAAAAAAGGCCGCAAGCATCGCCGCCTTTTGGAGCAGAGCAAAAACCAAAAAAAGGCGTCCGCCGGGGCGGGGTCGGTCTGGCAAATCCCGGCTGTTTGCTTTGTGCTGGCCGCCATAACGGTGGCGATCTACAGCCCGGTCCGAGGATATCCATTCATCAACTACGACGACCCGGACTATGTGTCCCACAACGCGCACGTCCAGGCCGGGTTGAGCCCGGAAACGTTTACATGGGCGCTGACATCAGGCTTCTCCTCCAATTGGCATCCGCTTACCTGGCTCTCCCACGCCCTCGACTGCCAACTTTATGGCCTCAATGCGGGAGGCCACCACGTTTCGAATCTTCTGCTTCACGTCTTGAATGTGGTGCTCCTGTTCCTGCTGTTGGCACGGGCTACTGCCAGTGTCGGACGGAGTGCTGTGGCGGCTTCATTCTTCGCACTTCATCCGTTCAATGTAGGATCGGTGGTCTGGATCTCGGAACGTAAAAACCTCCTGAGCACTCTATTCTTGCTGGTGGCCATAGGAGCCTACGGCTGGTATGCCGAGCGTCCGGGTTGGCGGCGCTATTTCGCTGTCGCTCTGGTTTTTGCCTTGGGTCTTGCGTCGAAACCGATGGTGATTACCCTGCCTTTCATCCTGTTTCTGCTCGATTACTGGCCGCTCGGCCGTATCGCCCATTGGACGGAGCCTTCCGCCACATTTCCGGTTCCGCAGTTTCCATGGACTCGTTTGGCGCTCGAGAAGCTTCCGCTCCTCCTTCTCTCGGCCGCCAGCGCCATCATTACGGTTGTGGTCCAATCCGCCGGGCACGCGGTCGAATCCCTGGGGGCTGTGCCATTGGTATACCGGCTGGAGAACGCGGTTTACTCCTACGCCATGTATCTGGTGAAGACCTTCTGGCCATCCAATTTCGCCCCCATTTATCCGCATCCGTTAAATACCCTGTCCTTCGCTCAGGTCGCCTTACCCGTGATTCTTCTCGTCGGTCTTAGCATTCTCGTGTGGAAGTTGCGGACCGGGCACGGGTATGCACTGGTCGGATGGCTGTGGTTCCTGGGTACGCTGGTTCCCGTCATTGGAATCATGCAGGTTGGCGCGCAAGGCATGGCTGACCGGTACGCCTATTTGCCGCTCATCGGAATTTTTGTGGCCGTGGTGTGGGGTTTTGCCGACCTGGGGCAAGCTCGATCGTGGAATTGGCGCTTGGGCGCCGCGGTCGCCATCGCAATTGTTTGTGCATTGTCCGTCATCACCTGGCAGCAAATCCGTTACTGGCGCGGCACCAGGGAGCTTTGGCAGCACACACTCGACGTCACCCAGAACAATTTCGTCGCATACGACAACATGGGAGAGTTCCTGCTCCACGAGGGGCGAATGGAAGCTTTGGGCTATTTCGAATCCGCGGCCAGGATTGCTCCCTGGGATCCGGTCAGCCACGCCGCCGTTGCCGGCAGTCTTCAGGATCGCGGCCGCTATCAGGACGCCATCCGCGAATACACGATCGCACTACGCGCCCAGCCGGACGATGCATTTCGCGCCCACATCTATACCGAGCTCGGAGTTCTCTACCGTCAGATCGGCGACTACGCCCAGGCGCGGGAGAACTCGCACCTTGCCCTCAGCCTTGATCCGCAACAGGTCCAGGAACTCCTGGAAGAACTGACGGACCGTGTCGCTCAGCACCCCGCCCCGTCCGGTTACTGGCAACTGGGATTGATGCTCGAAGGTACCGATCAAACCGAGCTGGCACGTTCCGCATTTCAGAAGGCTCTTCGATTGAACCCCGACTTCGCTCCCGCCCGTCAGGCACTCGAAGTTCTGGCGAGGAACCAATAGGTCAGGAGTGTTCGGAGGCCGGAAATTGTCGAGTCGTCGAGAAGATCCAGCAAAGCGGAAAAAGGCGTTGATGCAGACGGCAACCAAACCCACAGGAAAAGGAGCCAAACGCAGTCGCCGCGCCATCTCCCAGGCTTATGGCCAAAGCGTTGGTGCCAGCCACGATCCTTGGTGGCGAAGCCAGTGGTTGTTGTGCGCTATCCTTCTTCTTCTCGTTTTCTCTCTCTATGGTCAGGTGGTTGGCCACCCTTTCATCACCTACGATGATCCAGGATATGTGGCCCAAAATGCGCACGTGCGGGAGGGCTTGACCTGGCAAACGTTTCGGTGGTCCTTCACGACGTTCGAGGAGGCGAACTGGCACCCTCTGACCTGGCTCTCTCATGCCCTGGATTGTGAATGGTTCGGTGTTTCCGCCGGTGCACATCACCTCACCAATGTCCTGTTTCACACTCTGAATGCAGTTTTGCTTTTTCTGCTGCTGCATCGCGCGACCAAAGAGCCCATGCTGAGTTTTCTGGTGGCGGCGTTGTTCGCTGTCCATCCCTTTCATGTTGAATCGGTGGCTTGGGTCTCTGAACGAAAGAATGTCCTGAGCACCTTCTTCTTTCTCCTTACTCTTGGAGCCTACGGGTGGTACGTTCACAGGCCCAGTTGGAAGAAATACCTCATCGTTGTCATGACTTTCATCTGCGGGCTGGCCTCAAAGCCGATGCTGGTGACTCTGCCCGCGGTGCTGCTGCTTTTGGACTATTGGCCACTCGATCGCATCGCAGGATGGACTCCGCCTTCCAATCTGCTATCGGTTCCGCAAAGGCGCCCTTACCAGCTCATTTTGGAGAAAATTCCCCTGTTTTTGCTGTCCGTCGGGAGTTCAGCCGTTACTCTTGTTGCACAGAAGACTGGTGAAGCGCTGGTCCCTTTCTCGATCGCGGTAAAATTCAAAACCGCACTCGCCGGCTACGCGCTCTACCTCCTGAAAGCGGTTTGGCCTTCCGGCTTCGCTTTGTACTATCCCGATCCTTTTGACCCGCATTTGAATCAACACGCTTCCTCTGGCGATTATCTTCTGGTAGCAGCAGGCGTTGTCCTCATCGTCGTCATTAGTCTGGTTGCCTGGCGCTATCGTCGAGAGCGTCCTTACTTTCTCGTGGGATGGCTGTGGTATGTCGGAACCCTGGTTCCGGTGATCGGATTGGTCAAAGCCGGTCCGCAGCTCATCGCAGATCGATACGCGTACATCCCGCTGATCGGAATTTTCGTATCCATCGTCTGGGGTGCTGCAGAAATCGCCCGCGCATACCGGGTTGACACGCGCTGGCGCGTGGGTGGCTCGATTGCCATATTGACTGCACTGTTTGTGATTGCCTTTCTGCAGGTGCGTTACTGGCGCAGTTCGTTCGACATTTTTTTTCACACCCTCAACGTCACCAGGAACAATGTCGTCGCCAACGATAAGATTGCAGTTCTGTTCTTACAGCAGGGACGTCCGGACGATGCGCTGCACTATTACTTCGAAGCCGCACGAATTGCCCCCTGGGATGCCGCCAGCCATGAAGCCGTGGCGGCCTGGCTCGATGAGCAAGGCCGGTACCAGGACGCCCTCCAGGCCTACGATGTCGTGCTCCGAAACTCGAAAGATCCCGACGCTCTTGCGCTCGCCTACTCCAACATCGGAGTGATTCACTCCCGAATGGGAGAGTATCCCCAGGGGCGGGTGGATGCACAGGAGGCTGCCAGGATCGATTCCGCCCGCGTCGCGGCCCAAATCAGCGGTCTGGCGAACTACTATTCCCAGAACCCAACGGCCCAAGGCTACATTAAGCTGAGTCTTCTGCTGGATAATGCCGGCCGCCTGGACCAAGCGCGGGTGGCCTGCCGAAAGGCCGCGGACCTCGATCCCAACTCGGTCGAGGTGCGCAAGGTTCTTGACCATCTCGAACGCGAATAAACACTGCAATTTTGGATTCGGTCACAGCATGCGGCAGCGAACAATTCGCAGAAAACAACAGCACCTGAGGAGGGGCTGGGCGCCATTGCCGAAGAGCGAATTTTCTCTCAACAATCTTTGGCTCCTGTCCTTTTCGCTTTTCCTCGGCACCCTGGCTCTGTTCAGTCCGGTACGCGGTCATAATTTCGTCAGCTACGATGATGATTACTACATCGTCGGCAATTCACATATAAGAGATGGCCTCTCTCTCAAGACCGTCCGTTGGTCGCTTACTGCAACCGAGCAATGCAACTGGCATCCGCTAACCTGGCTGTCTCACGCTCTGGACTATCAGCTTTTTGGATTGGACGCGGGATCTCACCATCTGGTAAGCGCGCTCATTCATTCCCTGAATGCTCTGCTGCTTTTTCTGCTGCTCGAGCGAGCCACCGGCGCACTAAAACGAAGTTTCCTGGTTGCGGCTTTGTTTGCCTGCCATCCTTTGGCCGTAGACTCGGTGGCATGGGCCGCGGAACGAAAGAATGTGTTGAGCATGTTGTTCTTTCTGCTGGCCCTGGGAGCCTATGGCCGCTATGCACTTCAGCCGACCGTCAAGTCTTTCGCCGCAGTCCTGGGCATTTTTGTTCTGGCTTTGGCTTCGAAGCCCGTGGCAGTTACTCTTCCTTTTGTCCTTCTGCTAGTTGATTACTGGCCTTTGCAGCGAGTTGCGGGTTGGATTGAGCCGTCATCCGTCCTTCCTGTTCCCCAGCGAACCGTCTGGCCTCTTATCAAAGAGAAAGTACCACTGTTTGTCGTATCCGCCGCCAGTTGCGTCCTCACGGTTTGGGCACAAAAGGTAGGGGATGCAATCCGTCCCTCGCAATTGTTTCCCTTAAGCGTACGTTTTTCGAACGCGCTGGTCTCGTACGTGCTCTATATCTCAAAAATGTTCTGGCCGCTTAAACTGGCGGTGTTCTATCCGCATCCCGGCGCAATGCTGGCGCATTGGAAAACCTTCGTTGCCGCACTCATTCTTTGTGGAATCAGTATAGCCGTGTGGCGACAGCGCAGGTCGCGTCCATATTTGATTGTGGGCTGGCTCTGGTTTCTCGGGACGCTGGTGCCGATGATAGGCGTCGTGCAGGTGGGCGACCAGGGTATGGCGGATCGCTATGCGTACCTTCCCTTGGTGGGGCTCTTCGTCCTGCTCGTCTGGGCTACAACGGAAATGTTGGACTTCCGCCATGTGAGCATCAAACCACGGTGGGCAATCGCTGTAACCATTCTGGCGGTGCTGTCGGTTCTTACCCTGCGACAGCTGACTTATTGGCAAGACTCAGTGACTCTTTGGTCGCATGCCTTTGAGGTCACACATGGCGATCTTCAGGTGGAAAAACAGCTCGCCAATGCCATGGTGCGGGAAAACCAGACCGGTTCGGTTGCTCCTCACCTCATGAATATCGAAAGACTGGACCCAAACGACGTTTCGACCCACGTGAATCTGGGATCAAGCTACCGCTCCGCCGGCAAACTCGAGGAAGCGGTACGGGAATTTCAAACCGCCCTCCAGTTGACCGAGCATCGAGACCTGACAGTGCAGGATCGCCGTTTTCGCTCCGTAGCGTTGTTCAACCTGGGATCAACCTATATCTCGCTAAAGGATTATCCGGATGCGCTCCTGAGTTTTCAGA
>Ga0123355_10001597_pt1 | contig 31624 bp, 28 predicted proteins | sample TergutEmb28metaG_3_FD_89872 | JGI IMG/M metagenome (GOLD analysis project Ga0123355, IMG submission 89872) | Embiratermes neotenicus P1 segment gut microbial communities from Petit-Saut dam, French Guiana - Emb289 P1 | ecosystem: Host-associated > Arthropoda: Insects > Digestive system > Gut ...
TAAGGCGTAATTGGCTGTTAGATGCGCAAATTTGGAAAAGGAAGAATGTGTGGCGGGCAAAAAAGTTAGAAATTTCTAGTGCCGAAGTAAAAGCCAAGCGTGCCTAATTATTTGCTAATTCTTGCCTTTGAGATTCTCGTATGGAAATTTTGCTAACTCATTCAACCCACTAACCGCAAGTTCGCCGTTCACGGAGTCAATCTTGTAAAATTCAGCTTTCTGTTTTTCATTAAGCGAAGCTATGAATGATTTTTCTGCTTCACAGCAATTTTTCAGAATCATCTGCGCTAGGTTTTTGTGACAGAAAGTCATCTAGCAAAAGTTTCAATATTTTATCCATAATTCACAAGCCTCCAAAAGGGTGTGTGTCTCTTAACTCGTATGTGATCTTAAGTCAAGTTATTTTTGCAAGTTCTCTCAAGGTATGTTATAATAAAGATGATATCACAAAAGGAGATTGGATTGACGAACAAGGTTAAGGAGGTTATAAAGAAATTTCAGAGGGCTACTTTGTTACAGTTGTCGAAAGTTGTAGGAGATTCTGTATCAGGGTCACAGATTGACAGAGTGTTCAAAATTCTGAGACTCTCCGATACCAGTAATATGACTACAAAATGGAAGCGACTGGAATTCGTTTTAATTAAATACCAAACAAAGGATGCAAGCGGTAAAGTTGTTGTTAAAGTTCTGGAAGCATTATTTGATCCCGTCAATTATATCGGTAAACAATCTGAATTTAAGTTGGCAGTTAATGATGTAAATAAGATACTTGTAACTGCTGGGTATGAAATAGATTCTTCAGGGAAAATGGTTCAGGTGCAGTCTACATCTAAATTGGATGAAATATCCGCGAGATATAGCAGTTTGTTGGAAAAACTGAGAGATTTGTCTGTTCATAAGGAAGTACTCAAGTATTGTACGAAAGAGCTAGTACAAGAAAACTACTTCCACAGCGTCTTTGAGGCAGCCAAAGGATTAAGTGAAAGAGTTAGAGAACTGTCAGATTTAGAAGCGGATGGATCTAGACTATTCGACGCTGTTTTTTCAATTGGTAACCCTATTCTCAAATTTAATAGTTTGGCAAATGAATCAGAAAAGAATCAACAAAACGGTTTAAAAGAAATGATGCATGGTATTACACATTACATTAGAAATGTTACAGCGCATGAGCCAAAAATAAAATGGACTATTGATGAGGTGGAGGCAATTAATGTTTTGATGATTCTATCATTTTTACACAAGTCTTTAGATATTTGTGAAGAGGTGGTGGCATGAAAAAGATGTTTGAACCAGTATGGAAATGTGCAAGTAAAAATTGGAAGACTTCTTTACATAACGCATGTCCATATTTGGCGATGTTTCCTCCTGCATTGCCTAATTACTTCATAGAACAATTTACAAAGCAAGGTGATATTGTTCTAGACCCTTTTTCGGGTCGCGGGACAGCATTATTAGAGGCTGCTAGAACTGGGAGAATGGCAATAGGAAATGATCTTAATCCTCTGGCCTATGTATTGTCAAAGGCAAAAATCAATGTGCCGCCGCTAAAAGATATCAATAAGAGATTGGCTTTTTTAGAGAGGAATTATATTCCCGTGAATACGGATGATGAACCAGATGATATCAAAATGTTATACGATTTAGAGCAGACGTTGCCTCAGCTTTGTTACTTAAAAGCAAATTTAAATGTGAGAAGTAGTGTAGATAATTTTATCATGAGTGCACTTATGGGGGTGATGCATGGCAAACACAGAAAGGACGGAACATCTGCCTTCCTTTCAATATCTATGCCGAATACCTTCTCAATGTCTCCAAATTACATAAGAAAATTTATTTCCGAAAACGGGCTGCAGAAGCTGCGACAAGATGTCTTTGTATGTTTAAGAAATAAAATTGAAAACATTTATCCAAAGGATATTGTCTTGGTAAAAGGTTTTCAGTATCTTGACAATGCGCTTAACTTAACAGATCGAAAATACAAAAGCATTAAAAATAACGTTTCTCTTATAGTAACAAGCCCACCATATCTAACAATAATTAATTATGGAAAATATAACTGGATAAGGTTGTGGCTCTTAGATGGCAATAGCAAAGAAATTGATGCGACTTTGCGCGTGGACAGGGCCTATTCTCAGAGTAAAAATATTAAACTTTCTGATGATTTAAGGTTGGAGCAGTACTTGAATTTTATGCGCTTACTAATCTGTAGTTGGGAAAACCTTCTGAAAGACGACGGATTGGCAGTGGTGGTCATAGGAGATGTTGATTTACACAATGGAAAATATTTGAATCTTGCAGAACTAGTTTGGGAGAGAGTCTCACAGTATACAAGTTTACAACTAGTTGATATCATTAAGGATGAGATTGATGGCAACAAAAAAGTAACTAAAATTTGGGGGAAAGAAAGAAAAGGAAATGCGACAAAAACAGATAAATTATTAATTCTTTCGAAAACAGGTAATTCGCCTAAACCTAATATAAAAAAGAATATTAAACGTCGATTTGAAGAAATTTATGGAGGGAAATTATGAACCAATCACTTGAAAAATTAAAGGAAATAGATATTTTTAAAATTGTTGAAGGTATGGTTTCCAATAAGGAGAACTTTGTTGGTGTGCCAATAGATTTAGATTTTGAAAATGTTAATGTGATGGTAAACGATTATCATAAGTTAGCAGTCAAGGGTATTCCACAAAATTGTTTTCTAATATGTGTTAAGCCTGGAATGAAAAAAACCGTCGAAGAGATTATACTGCTACGTGTTCTTCAACCAACTCGGCTGCCTGCTCAGGATAGTTTGTTGGCTTCTAAAGTTGAATACTTCAAAGAGTTTATGCCAACAGGTGAGTCAGACATTGCTGAAAAGTTAGACCCTCATACAAAACATGAATTTCAATATTCTGGGATTAAATGTCGTTTGCTGGGAACTTTTTATAAATATAACGGAGTTGTAAATTTCGGTGCAGACGTTGAGAACTTTTTAAGTTCACATAATTACCTAGTCTATAAACCTTGTGGGGATCTATTAAAGTACATAGTGAATTTCTCAAGCAGTGAAAAAAATGTAGGTGGCAGTGATAGTTCACGTATCGGGATATTGCGCTATTCGTCCATGTTAAGCCAAGAATGGCGTGAGGAAATACCGATATTCATAAGAACTAGAGACCTTTTAGCAAATCGGACAGCCTTATTTGGAATGACGAGAACTGGGAAATCTAACACAGTGAAAAAAATAATTGATAGCACAATGCAACTTGCCAAGCAAGAAAAGAGAAAGATAGGCCAAATTATTTTTGACATCAACGGAGAATATGCAAACGCGAATAAACAGGATGAAGGAACAGCCATTGCTGAGAAATATAAAGATCAGGTGATTAGATATAGTATTATTGACAAAGATGGCTTCACGCCTATGAGGGCAAATTTTTATGCAGTGCCTGATTTTGCAATGCAGATAATCACGCCTTTTCTTGTGAATGACACAGCAGTTTATATGAACAACTTTAAAGCTATAAGTTTTGAATCTCCTGATCCTGTCGATAGGAGTGCAGTGACACGTCACAATATTAAAGTAGCTGCATTCAAATGTATTCTAGCTAAAGCTGGTTTTGAACGGAGTGGAAATGTTATGATCACTTTTGATGTAAACAAGGAAATAAGGCAAGAGTTATGTCAAAAAATTAATCGAGATCGAGATTACTCAATGGCCACTGGAATTTCCATAGAAGAGGCGACTGTTTTTTTTGAGGACTTGTGGACACATTACAGGTCGATGAAATCGTTAGAGTCGTACAGAAATTTAAAAAATAGGGATTGGGCAGATGAAGATTTGAAGTCTTTATTAAAGGTTTTAACACGAAAAGAGGCTGGCGCGGTAGAAGGAAGTGTTGCTGGTTATAGGAGATTGATGCATAGCGATTTACGTGCTTTGCATACAAGCGCTGCAAGATCTTTATTTGAGGATGACATCGTTGAAAAACTAAGAGAAGGAAAATTGGTAATTGTGGATCTCTCTGAAGGTGCAGAAATTACAAGACGAACTTATTCAGAGAAGATAGTAAAGAGAATATTTATTGATTCAATGCAAAAGTTTATTAGGAATGAAACAGAAGTGAATGGATTTAATGTTGTGCAACTGTATTTCGAGGAGGCGCATAATTTATTTCCTAAAAAAGATAACAGTGATTTAAGTGATATATATAATCGGTTGGCTAAGGAGGGATCTAAGTATAATCTAGGTATAAATTATGCGACACAGGAAGTAAGTAGCATATCCTCAAATATACTAAAGAATACACAAAACTGGTTTGTATCACATTTAAACAATACAGAAGAAATACGTGAGTTGACAAAATTCTATGACTTTAAGGATTATGAAGCGGGAGTTTTGCGAATTACGGACAAGGGATTTTTGAGGATCAAGACTTATTCAAATGATTACGTTATTCCAGTACAAATAGATAAATTTACTGCAGAGGGGTGATTAATGGCATATAACAGTGCAGACGGAAAGAGGCCAATAGAATATGCTTCTAAAATAAATCATTCTGCAATCATTAAATCAAAGGAGATTAAACAATTCCTTGATGATTGCGATGTTTTAAATTTGGATCTTGGCAAGCATGTAATGCCATTAGGAAATAGCGTGATGTATGGCATGCCAAAAAATATAAAGTATATCTTCACTGTCGATGGTTCTTATAATGAGACATTTATTAATAAAAAATTCCCATCCGTAGCGCTTGCATATTTTAATATAGGTGTATTGTCATTTGAGATGAAAGACTACGATGCAATTAGTTCTGAAGTTGTAATAAATCCAGAACACCTCAAAAAGCTTAAAGAGGTTTCCAAAACTACCTTTGCGATACCTACACAAAACTTATCAAGGAAAGGTGTATCTTCTTTCTCTGACAGTGTTAGGAAGACTATAAGTGAGATTTTTTCAAACTCCAATCATTCTTCATTAAAAATGAATGACTTAAATGATACGCTTGCGTGGCTAATTTTTGAAAAGTGGGGTGATGGTTTGCCTTTCGTAGCTTTTAAGTGTCCGCAAGATAGTTGTGATGGAGAAACTAATTTTTCATTCTCAGACAGAGTGAAAGTTTGTCCTAAGTGTGAAAAAGATATTTACTTGGGTGACTTCATAAGGTTGCATGCATTAATTACTGAGCCAACAGGAGCATCTGGGATAGTATCGTTTTTATGTAGTGTTGTTGAACAGTTGTACATCTTCGAAATTATTAAACATTTTTATTACTCTGATCGAAGTGCCTTGAATGAGATCGTCTTTATCAAAGATGGGCCTTTGGCCTTTTTCTCAAAGACATTTCTTTTGTGCGAAAAGTCGAGAAAGTTAATTAATTTTCTTTATAAAGAGGGAGTGGCAATTAATTATATTGGGTTGGAAAAAAGTGGATCATTTGTGGATCATGCAATTTTGCTTAAGGACAAGCTGAAAGTAGGTAAGTATTACATTTTTAATGATGATTATATTCGTAAGTACGTTAAGCCACAATCTAGTGATTCTTTTTATGGATTCAACACCTACTATGGTAAGAAGGTTATGTTTAAAACAGAGCAAGGCGATGTTTTGATAGGTGTGATTCCTGTAATTGAATATAAGGGCGAGAATTTGGCATCGGAATTAATTAACCCAGAAGTTTGCTTAAATACAGTTTCAAAACTTAGGTGTAACATGTATGACAATTCTTTGGTGCCGATTTCTTTGATTAATAAGTTGGTTTCAATTGCTGCTTTACCAAGTGCTAACATTCTAGAGACTTTTACAAAACAGGCGTTTCATGGACAAAAGAATACGTATGAAGGTTAATGGGATCGCAAAAATCATCTTTCACTGATTACAAATTAATGTTAAACTTTATGCGGGGGCAAGTGCTCCCGTTTTTATAAGGAGGTGATAGAAGGAAAAAATAAAGCGCTGGAGAATGATTTTTTGATTTTTGTTTCGACATTAAAAAACGAGAAACAAAAACAATGATAAATTTTAAAGATTACATTCTGATTCAGAGATTAAAAGATGAAGGAATGACTAGGCAGCAAGCGGTCAAGGTGAGCGGGCTCAAACAGTGGAGTGTTAGGAAATATTGGGACTACGCAGAGGATGAGTTTCGTGATGCGGATTCGGGCAGGCGCAACGATGAAATTGAGAGGTGGCGGAAGTTTCTGCTTGATGAACTTGAGAAAAACCCGAGGACAAGAAACAGTGTTTTGCTTGATAAGATAAGAGAACAAGATGAAAGTTTTAAGCCAAGTGTCAGTGCGTTTTACAGGTATATGAACAAACTACGAGAACATGCGGGTTTGGTACTCGAACAGCGTAAGCGTGAATTTGAAGCGGTTGGTGACACGCAGGCGGGAGAGTGGGCACAAGTTGACTTTGGCGAAACCACCTTGCTCGACATGTTCGGCGAGAAAGTGAAAGTTTACTTTTACGCCATCGTGTTGATGTTCAGTAGGCAAAAATATTTCGAAGTCAGGCGCGAACCGTTCACGACAAAATATTTGGTTGAGGCGATGGATCGGTCGTTCAAGTTTTACGGAGGTGTGCCAAAGACAATCATGTTTGACCAAGATCGCACAATCGTAGTAGCGGAGAATTGCGGGAACATTTTGTTCACAGAGAAGTTTGACGAGTTTAAGAATCATGCGGGCTTCAACATTTACCTTTGCCAAAAGCACGACCCAGATACCAAGGGTAGAATCGAAAACGTGATTCGTTACATGAAAGAAAATTTTTTTAATGGCAGGGAATATTGCGGCATTGATGTACTGAATAGCGAAGCGCTCGCTTGGCTTGATAGGACGGGCAACGGAATCATACATGCGACAACGCGAAAAATTCCAAGCGAGGAAATGAAGTTTGAGAGATTGCATTTGCTGAAATACAAACCGCTAGAGAAACAGGCGACGCAATTCATCGTTCGCGTAACTGACCTCAATTACATATTGTTCAAGAAAAATTACTACACGGTGCCAGCAGGGAAGTTTCAGGTTGGCGAGCAAGTGCGGATTGAGATTGATGGTGGTGTGCTGAACATTTACATCTGCGACACAAATGAATTCGTTGCGCGGCATAAGTTATTGGTTGGTAGTGGCAATACGAGTAAGCTGGAAAATCCAGAGGTTAAGAAGCACGAATTACTAATCAAGAAAACGATTTCTGCATTAGACTTCAACACCCACGCCAAGCATTTTGTAGAAAAAGTTATAGAGGCAAAACCGCGATACATAAGGCAGCAATGTTACTTGTTACAACGAATTGCAAATGAGTTTGACAGCGGAGAAATTACAAAAGGGATTGAATGGTGTGCAGGGCAGAAAAAGTTTGATGCGACGGAACTACTTGTGTTTTTGACAAAGACACAGCCAGACAAGGTGGAGAAAGTTGCGCCAAGTAAAACCAAGAAACATTACGCAACGAAAGCGAAAGGTTTGGACAAATACATGCTGCTCGCGGAGGTGAATGATGAAAACGAGTAGTGTTACAGAAATCCAGCACTTGCAAAGAAGCTGGGGTTGCACCACATGAGTCAAGGCTACTTCGGATTGAAAGAGCGAGGCATACCGAATTTGGAATTCCTGCGAATCATTCTTGAGCAAGAACTAAACATGCGCGAGCAGAAAAGCCGCAAGAACAAAGTTGCCAAAGCACACTTGCCTATACTTAAAACCTTTGATGAATTCGATTTGAGTTTGCAGCCAAGCTTGAACCAGTGGCAAGTTGATGAACTTAAGAAACTGGAGTGGCTTGAGGACAAGTACAACATAGTGCTGCTTGGCGGCGCGGGAGTTGGAAAAACGCACATCGCGATTGCTCTTGGACATTTGGCGCTTAGCAGAAACCACAAAGTGTTTTTCACAACACTTGAGGAACTAATTGTACTGCTCAAGACCAAAGACATCGTCAAAGCGAATGCGACGAGACTTGGCTACTTGCAGCAATGCGCATTAGTGATAATAGACGAAGTGGGGTACTTGCCGATTGAAAAAGAGATAAGCAATTCGCTGTTTCAACTACTTAACAAGTTGTACCGCAAAACTTCGGTCATCATCACAACAAGTGTAGAGTTCGGACATTGGGGAGATCTGTTAAAAGACGAAATGCTGGCTAATGCAATTCTAGACAGAGTTACACATCGTGCGCAAGTGATTCACTTAAAAGGTGAGAGCTATCGATTACTAGACCACAAAAACATTTTCACAAGAAAAGACTTCTGTCGGGTTTTCCGACAGAAGTAAATAACAGCGTGAAAGACACCTGCTGATTTGCCGCCAAAAACTTTTTGTTTTAGCGCGAAAACGCTAAGCAAAAAGGGGAGGGGGTGGTCTGATCCCTAAAACGAGGGGTCAACGAGCGGGCAGGCAGTATCACGCAAAAAATCGCGAAATCAAAAACGCGAACAAACAGAATTTTGAATTCGGTTAAAACTCATGGGAACATAATTTGCTTTCGTAACTTAGAGGAACAAACCAATGAGGCATTAGCACTTTTTGGAGATAAAGAAGCTGGTGGTGTGGTTCTGATAAAAACTTACAACGATTACTAACAATGGATACGAAGAAAGCGGCAAGCAGAGAAAAGGATATGTGGAACTTATTGGTACGTTACTGGCAACATATGATGAGTTCGATGCGGCAAAGCAAACAGTATTGAGCCAGATTATTGAATATGCCTGAAAATAAACATTGATATAGTAAGTTTGTTTATTAATATCCAATAGGGTTTAAAATTTCCCAGAAAATTATTGCATGCAGATAATAAAGAGCAAAAAGTTCAAGGTAGAAAAAGCGTTTCACAAATAAGCCACTAAGGAATTAACACACAAGTGCGACAGCAGTGTCGAACACTCGGCTACTGTCGCTTTTTTATTTATCTCGTCAGTTTCGCCTTTTGTTGCTTGGTGCGTGTCTTGACTGCCACACTGAAATATATAATACATTGGTCATCATAGATATATGCGGAGTTGTATCGCGTGGATGGGTGCAAACAAGAGGTTTGTTGAAAATCGCTAGTATATTTTTACGGTTGACAATTCCTTTTCTATGTCATATAATACTGGTATGAACATTGGCTTGCGGACGCAAAAAAATGTAAACGGAAATGTACATCACCACCATATGCGGATTGCCGTATGTGGTGCTTTTTAGGGTCATAATGAATAAACGACATCGACCCTAGCAAAATAAAATCACTTACAACCGCAATCCGCTTAACAAATCGGGTTGCGGTTTTTCTTTGCGTTTAGGGTCAATGTTCAAATCTTAAATTAAAAAGGAAACAAAAAAATGAAAAAATTATTTTCAAAAATTGCGATTGGGTGTGTCGCTTTGGTTGCACTAATACTTACACCAATAATGCTTACTGGGTGCGGTCGTGGTAGTGGTAACTATGATTTCACGGTTGGCATATTGTCGGGAGCACAAATACCTGCGTTCGAGGAAGGAAATCCAGGGTTTCAAAATCGTTTGCGTGAATTGATGGCTGAACAAAATAAATCTGTTCAATTTATTTATCAAAACGCAAATGGCTCTGGAACAACTGCGACAAGCATTGCACAAAGTTTTGCCATTCAAGGTGTTGACATGATGTATGTTATGGGAACAACTGCGACACAATCTGCTTTGCCTGTTGCAACTGCAAACCGAATACCGCTTGTGTATGGAATTATTACCGACCCTGTTGGAAACAATTTCAACACCGCTTGGTCAACTGGCTCGTCATCTGCTTTGCCTTTTCAAACACAGATTGACTTGTTAGAGGAACTCACAGGTGCACCTCTTTCTCCTACAAATCGTGTTGCGTATATCTACACAACAACCGAGGCGAACTCTGTTGCCACTCGTAACAGGCTGATTGAATATGCACCTGATGGGTCGGTTGTAACTTTTGGAATTCAAACAATGTTCCAGCTGCAAACACAAATGAATTTGATTTCAGACGATTCAACAATTAGTGTAATTTACATCGGTCAAGACAATCAAATCACAGGTAATATGCCTATGGTTGCCGACCTCAACAGAACGTTTGTACGGTTGCCGATTGTTGTTGCTGACTTGCCGATTGTTGAGGGTGGCGCGGTTGCAAGTTTGTCTGTGTGTTTTGAACAAAACGGAGCAAGAGCAGCCGAACTCGCTTTTGAAATTTTGGTGAACAATGCTGACGTTTCACAAATGGAATTTTACAGACCAACGGCGTCAACACTTTCACTTTATATCAATACTGCGGAAGCCGAGGCGATTGGTTTCACAATCCCACAAGCGATGGTTGACCGTGCTGACCGCATCATTGATGGCACAAGTGGAACTGGAAACAATTTCCCTTGGTTGTGGGTTGGTGTAGGAGTTGGCTCTGCGGTTGTATTTGGTGCGTTTGCTTGGCTTGTCGTATTCATGATTAAAAGGAAAAACGAAGAGGAGTTAGTATGATTTACTTGACAACACTCTATGGTAGTTTAGGACAGGGGCTATTACTAGCCCTTGTTGCCATAGGAATTTTTATCAATATGCGGATAATGAAAAAGCCCGATTTGACTGTCGAGGGGTCATTTGCTTTGGGCGGTGTTCTTGCTATGACAATGTTAAATGGCGGTACACACTTTATGTTGGTGTTGTTAATCGCACCTTTTGGCGGTGTTCTTGCAGGACTTATCACAGGACTTATAACAACGAAATTAAAGGTTGACGGAATTATTGCAGGGTTGCTCGTGACTATGGCTTTGTTCTCAATCAATATGTTTGTCATGGACGGCAACATTATAAATGCACCACTCGAAACATTGATATTTACACCAATTCGCACAGAGCTTGTAGATAGTGGCATGGAACTTATTAATGCATTTTTATTGTCATATATAATCGTGGGTGCGATTGTTCTCGCTGTAATAATCACGTTGCTTTGGCTGTTGTTCAAAACACAATTCGGTTTATCGGTGCGTGCTACTGGCTCAAATGAATACATGGCACGTTCAAACAATATCAACACGGATTCACGCAAGATATTTGCCCTTATGCTTTCTAACGGAATAATTGCCCTTGCTGGTGCTTTGGTTGTTCAACAACGTGGCGGTGCTGATGTCAATATTGGCATTGGAATTTTCGTCATAGGTTTGGCAGGGCTTGTCATTGGCGAAGCATTGACACCAAAACGTGTGAACATTCTTGTTAAATTATTACTTGTTGCTCTTGGGTCGTTTATATATTTCACGGTGGAGTCGTTTATTATCCTGTGGGGAATTATGAGCGCACAAGGCACACAACTATTGACGGCATTACTTGCATTGCTTGCTCTTGTTGTCCCAAAGGCAAAAGAACTGCGATTTAAGAGGAGGGTTAAATAATGATTGAACTGAAAAATATAACAAAGTTGTTCAAAGGTGCTGAAAATAACGCGGTGCTTGACGGCATCAATCTCAAAATAAATGACGGCGATTTCGTCACGGTCATAGGTGGAAACGGTGCAGGCAAAAGCACGTTGTTTAACATTATCAACGGAAATTATCCGCCGACAACTGGCACAATCTATGTCAATAGAAAAGATATAACAAAATGGTCACGCACTAAACGAGCAAGTTTTATATCTTGCGTTTTCCAAGACCCAAACACAGGGGTTTGTCCTGATTTAACTGTTGCGGAAAATTTAGCACTTGCAAATACTCGTGGCAAAATTAGGGGTTTGCGTTTTTTCTCAAATAAAAAACTTGTCGTACAATTCAAAGATAAATTAGCAGAATTCAATCTCGGTCTTGAAAATATGTTGTCAAAACCTGCAAGTCAATTATCAGGCGGTCAACGTCAAATAATCACGTTGCTTATGGCAACAATGGTCAAACCGAAATTATTATTGCTAGACGAACACACGGCAGCACTTGACCCAAAGATTGCAAAACAGGTTTTGGAACTCACCAAAAAGCTAGTGACCGAACAAAAAATCACAACGATTATGATTTCGCACAACATGACAGATGCAATCAAATATGGTGATAGATTGCTTATGCTCAAGAACGGTAAGATTGCGTTAGACGTTTCGGGCAAGAAAAAGCAAGCATTGACACCTTCGGATTTGATTGTGAGGTTTGAATAAGCTAATCTTTTAGAAAAGAAATAGCAACCCAATTGACTTGCAATTAAAGCTTTATTAATATATAATTTCATTATGGAAAGTGCTAAAGATTTTAAGCAAAGAAAACAAGAGTTTCTTGAAAAAATTAAAAGTCCAGGTAAAAACAAGTACAAGCGATATTTAGGCAGCCCATTGCGGTATGCTGGCGGCAAAAGTCTTGCGGTAGGACTTTTGGCGGAATTATTGCCCGACAATCTTACAAAAATAGTATCTCCTTTTTTCGGCGGCGGGTCGTTTGAAATTGCTTGTTCAAAAGAAATGGGGCTTGAAGTCGTTGGATATGACATTTTCAATGTTTTAGTAAATTATTGGCAGCAACAAGTTAAGAACTCCAAAAAACTTGCTATTGAATTGAAGAAGTTTGAGCCAACGAGAGAAGGATTTATATATGCAAAGGAAGTGTTAAAAAGGCATTGGAAAGGAACAGAAATCATAGATGATAAATTACTCTTAGCGGCATTATACTATTTTAACCATAATACATCGTATGGACCACACTTCTTAGGGTCACCTTCCAGTGTTTATCTGGATGAAAAAAAGTACAACGTCTTACTTAATAAGGTAGAGAACTTTGATGCTGGTAACTTAATGGTTGAAAATATGCGATTTGAAGAAAGTATCCCATTGCATGCAAATGATTTTTTGTATTGTGACCCCCCATATTATCTTGAAGGTGACAGTAAAACTTTTGTGGGAATGTATCCGCATAGAAATTTTCCTATTCACCACAAAGGATTCGACCACGAAAAATTAAGAGATATGTTGTTAAACCATGAAGGCGGTTTCATATTGTCATATAATGATTGTTCAACAATACGAGAATGGTACAAAGACTGCGAAATGTATACGCCAGAATGGCAGTATACCTTTAGCCAAGGCGATACAAGGATTGGGAAAAATAGAGCAGAAAAGAACAATGGTAGTCATATTAAAAAATCGCACGAACTTATTATCTGGAGGAGGTTGCCCAAAAAATGAAAATTAGAGGACTGCCTTCAGATGAAGCAAGAAGAATTAGACAACAAGGACATGATGACGCTTTGGAGTTTGCAACACTTATTGGAATGGCTGATGCCTATACAAATGATTTAAAGGCAAAAAAAGATGTCGTTGATAAATCCGGTGATGCTCACTCTGTTAAAAGTGGAAATAAAAAATGGCAAATTTTCCTTTATGGTGCAAATAGGTTCCTAAATGACGAATCATATCAAGCTATGAATGGTATGGGTCAGTTGCTTATAGAGTGTATAAACGCATTTCCCTTATCCTTTAGTGAATATGAAGACAACAAGTCGTTTCATAAAGAAAAACTGAAAAATTCAATGATTCAATTAAAGGATTTATTACAGAATAAAAATAGAGTAAGGTCTTTTTTTAGTAAAGCAATTTTTAATCATGGCGAAGTAAAATATCTGACAATTAAGCATGAAGGAGTTTTTCACGTATTCCTGAATGCAGATATTAATAGTATATTCGTCGATAATTTGGTTGTTGAAAATTCAATAAAAAGAAGTTCGAGTTCTTTTGATGCTCAAAAGGTTATCTTCAAATACAACGGCTTAAACTTGGCAGAATTAGAGATGAGAAACGATACTCCAATTCATTATAGAGAAATTCGGTTCAACATGTTAAAGCCACGAGCGATGAAACTATTTTTTGAAAAAATTCCTTTAACAAAGAAATATTCGGAAAGAGTCTTTGTTTACGGCAACGCTTCAAAAACATTTGGTAGATGGAAATAATTGCTTAGATCCTGGGTTGCTGTGTAAAGCAAATAATGCTAGAATGGAGCACAGATGACAACTAGAGAGGGTAGCAAGCATTTAAGAGGATGAACTCATTTCTAGTTTTATAATCAAGTACAAAAAAATTGTATTATACAAACCACGGCTGTTGTGATATAATCATGTCTAGTATCTAAACAAAAGGGGTGGTGCACATGGCAAAGAGTGTGGAAATTTCCGCAAAAACGATTGATGAAGCTATTGAAGATGGCTTGGCACAATTGGGTGCGAGTTACGACGGCGTTGAAGTAGAAGTCATAAGCAATGGTGGCATGTTCAAGAAAGCAAAAGTTAAGTTGACGTTGAAGAAAGGGGTGGAAGTTGTAAAACCCAAGACAGAAAGTAAAGTTGAAGAAGTAAAAGAGGAGAAGACGAAAGAAAAAGTTGCAGAGAAAAAAGTAGAAGTTAAGAAAGAGGAAAAACGAGAAGTTAAAAAGGCTCCTGTGAAAGAGGGGAATGTGAAAGTTGATGCATGTGTTGATTTTGTAAATGGACTTATGAAAGGACTTGGAAATAGTGCGACCGTGAATTGCGAAGACCAAGAAAAATGCTATATGATAAATATCAACGGCGATGATGTCGGGCGATTGATTGGAAAGGGCGGCGAGGCTTTAAATGCACTTCAAACTTTGGTAAGTTCTGTTGCCATTGCCCATGCTAATGGCGACAATAAGCGGGTGTTTGTGAATATTGAAAACTACAAAGAAAAGCGTGAGGAAACTTTAATTTTACTTGCCAAGAAAAAAGCGGCGTATGTAAAAGAAAGCGGTCGCTATGTCAAGTTGGAGCCTATGGTGGCGCGCGACAGGGCGATAATTCACACGGCTCTGCAGGACATCGAGGGCGTACGAAGTTATTCAACGGGTGACGGTCACAACAGAAGGCTTGTAATTGCCCCAGAAAAAAAAGGAGAAACACAAAATGACTAAAATAATCTGTACAATTGGACCAGCATCAAGCTCGGAAGCAACATTTTCAAAACTGATGAATGCAGGCATGGCAATCGCCAGATGGAACATGTGTCATGGCACACTTGAAGGAACAAAAGCACAAATGCAGATGGCGCAAAAGTTGCGTAAGCAAATGGGTAAAGGTTTACAAATTGCCCTTGACACAAAAGGTCCAGATGTGCGAATTGGTACTTTTAAAGAACCAAAAGTTGACATTGTCGCGGGGCAGATCTTTACGTTTTATTGCGGAGATGAACACAAAAATATTGTAGGAACGAATGAACAATGCTGGGTACCTTATGAAAAATTACCGACCATTATAAAGGTAGGCTCGCAACTATGTCTTAACGATGGCCACGTAATAATGGATGTTGTGGCTGTGAAAGGCAATGTAATTACTGCCAAGGTTGTTGCTGGCGGTGTATTAAAGGACCACAAGAGTCTTGCCGCTCCTGGATATGATTTGGAGTTACCCTTTATTTCGGAATACGATTTGCCAGATTTGAAATTGGCGTGTGAAGTTGGTGTGGATATGATTATGGCGTCAGCCGTTGCTAAGCCGCAAGACCTTGTTGATATGAGAAAATGGCTTGACGAAAATGGCGGTAAGAAAATCAAAATAATGTCTAAAATTGAAGACAGAATCGGTGTAGCGAATTTGGATAAACTTATCGAGTTAAGTGATTCTATTATGGTCGCACGTGGCGGACTGGGTACGGATGTTGGTTTGGATTCGCTTGCACCATTGCAAAAGCAAATCGTAGCAAAAACACGTGCTGCGGGAAAAGAAGTTGTTGTTGCCACTGAAATGTTGGAGACTATGACGGACAAGCCGAACCCAACACGTGCAGAGGCGTCCGATGTATTTAACGCAATTTGGGATGGAGCAAGTTATGTAATGTTGAGCGGTGAAACAACTGTGGGCAAGTACCCAGTCGAGTGTGTAGAGTTTTTGGCACGTGTTGCGAATAACGCCGAAAAATTCCCAGAATATTACAGGGTGTCTCTTGGATAAGTATTAATTAGGGATCTATGAAAAAACTTCTTATTATTTCTATTGTCGCTATGTTATTATCAGCGTTTTTGACTGGATGTACTGTCCAATCTTTTGATGTGCAAGTTCTAGCGACATCTGATGGACCAAAAATGACAGTGACTGTTACAAACCTTGGCGGCGGTCGAATGGCGCAATCGTTTGTTATCGAAAATGTACCTTATGAGTCCGTGTTAGGGATTGCGACCGAAGCACTTGTGAATAATCCAACGTATGGTTTGCAGTTAGAAAATAAGAGAAAATCCAGAATTCATGCCGATGGTGTATCCAGGGCTTTTGATTATAGAAAGACTTTCGCTGCAGGGTGGCCACAGGCTTCGCCTACCACATATGTATTGACGATATTGTTTGAAAACACTGGCAGTTTTTTGTATTTCAACCAAATTACACACATTCCACAAGAGATAGAAATCGAAAGAGGAATTTTTATCGTCCACCGGACAATTATCATGGAAAATCCGTTTGTGACTTTTTTCGAAGCAATCGATAATCGTACGACAGACATAGTAGAGAGTTTGCAGATGATTTTCGATATTGATTCCGAAGATATAGACTTTATCCACATAATTCAAACGAGGTTTCGCCACAATGAAGTCAATTCAACGCGGACTACACGGAATATAGATGTTTACACGCATTATTTTATTGCAACTTCGCAAGACGATTTGGGCGAAATAGTAATTTTTGACAGATTAGTTGGGGCTTACCGCGATGGGAATATTTATTCGACAGTTCCCATTTGGTATGGAGTGGGAGTGTTGGCGACACTCGTGTTTATGGGTGTGATTTTTGTTGTCTCAAGGCAAAAATAGTTGTGTGTTATTTTACACAATAAAATTAATCAATTTGTTTGGCACATAGACAACCTTTTTAACTTTGTCACCACCAAGGATATCTTTACACAATTTTACTACTTCGTCTTGAGTAGCGTCTTTTTTAATTACCATTCGGGTTTTGATTTTGGAATTAACTTGTACCACAATTTCCACATCACTTCGTTCTAAAAAGTCTTTGTCTGGTTTTGGAAAGTCCATATCAAAAACCGATTTGACGTTATACTTTCGACCAGATTTTGTTTGGAAAAGTTTAAACAATTCTTCGCCTATATGTGGCGTCATCGGTGCAGTCAAGAGAATCAAATCTTCGACACTTTCATAAGATGTATCTTTTGACGCAGAGATCGCATTCAAAAGTTCCATGCATCGTGCAACGGCGGTATTGAACGAGAAATTATCCAAATCTTCGCGGACAGATTTTATTGTGTTTGCGCGCACAAATTGGACTTCTTCATTTGTTTCTCTTTCGCAACTTATTTTCGCAACAAGTTTTTCGATTCTTTCCACGAATCTTGTGACTGATTTCAGTGTCGCATCATTCCATGGTCCACCATCGATATAGTTAAACCCAAACAACATATAAAGGCGTAAAATATCGCTTCCGAATTCGGCGATATATTTGTCGGGCGTAATTGTGTTGTTTTTGCTCTTTGACATTTTTTGTCCGTCGGGTGCAAGTATCATGCCTTGGTGGACAAGACTTTTGAATGGCTCGTCAAAGCTTATGTAGCCATGTTTTTTCAAGAAACGTGTAATAAACCGCGCATACAAAAGGTGCATGCAAGAATGTTCTGCACCGCCGACATATTTGTCCACAGGCAACATTTTTTTTGTTATCTCCGCGTCGAAGGGAACTCCATTTTTTACATCGACCGATGGATAACGCAAAAAGTACCACGCACTGCATACGAACGTATCCATAGTTTCGGTTTCGCGTTTTGCAGGTTGCTTGCACTTTGGACAGGTGGTGTTCACAAAGTTCGGGTCATTCGCAAGCGGCGGCTTGCCTTTTGGTTTGAAGTTTTTAAGGTGGGGCAGAACTACAGGCAAGTCAGATTCTGGCACAGGGACTACACCACATTTGTCACAATATATAATTGGAATAGGTGCACCCCAATATCTTTGGCGTGACACAGACCAATCACGCAAGCGATAGGAAAGGTGAGCACGTGCCTTATTTTTTTTCTCCAACCATTTAATAATTTTCTGCATAGCGGCAACAGAATCAAGCCCGTTAAATTCCCTACTCTTCGTCAAAATGCCATAGTCGCAAAAGCATGTGAAGGTATCATCTTCGTCGTCACAGCATGCTTCGTGGCGTGATTGGATAACTTGTTTTATGTACAGTTTGTGCTTGTTTGCAAATTCAAAGTCGCGCTCGTCATGGGCAGGAACACCCATAACTGCGCCTGTGCCGTAGTTATTCAATACATAGTCGGCAATGTAAATAGGTACAGATTCATTGCTTGCTGGGTTAATTGCATAGCCCCCTGTGAACACCCCCGTTTTGTCTTGGTTTTCCATGCGTTCTACATCAGACTTTTTTGCTGTGGCTGCAATATAGCCATCAACCGCTTCTTTATGGTGTTGTGTAGTCACAAATGGCACAAGTGGATGTTCAGGCGCAAGTACAACAAATGTCGCACCGAAGATAGTATCGATACGCGTGGTGAATACTTCAATCAGAGGTGGTGGGGGTGATTTGGCTTCCGGGGTTGAAGAACGCAATCCAGCAGGGGTATACTTTTTTTCTTCGACATCAAAAGTTACTATAGCGCCGTCGCTTTTACCTATCCAATTCCGTTGCATCGCTTTTGTTTTTTCAGGCCAATCAATTTTATCAAGACCTGCAAGCAAATCGTCGGCAAAATCAGTAATTTTGAAAAACCATTGCTTCATTTTTCGCTTTGTGACTTCGGACGAACATCGCTCACATGTGCCATCGACTACCTGCTCATTCGCAATAACAGTTTTGCATTGTCCGCAAAAGTTGACACTGGATTCCTTTTGATATGCAAGTCCATGCTTGAACAGTTGTAAAAACAACCACTGGGTGCCCCAATAATATTCTGGAAAACAAGTTGTAAGTGTATAGTCCCATGGATACATACCACCGAGTTCGTCAAGTTGACTACGAAATTTTTTCATATTGACAACGGTGTTGTCATGTGGATGAGTATTGGTGGACAATGCATGGTTTTCGGCGGGTAAACCAAATGCATCAAATCCCATTGGGTGAAAGACATTGTAGCCAGTCATTCGCTTGAATCGCGCATGAGTGTCAGATGGGGCAAAGTTAAAAAAATGTCCAAGATGCAAGTTTGCACCGCTTGGATATGGGAACATTTCAAGAGTATAGTATTTCGGCTTTTTCGATTTTGGGTCAAAATTATTAGTACCATTATCTGCCCAAAACTTCTGCCATTTTTTGTGAATTTCTGTGTAGTTCATAAATGATTATATCACAGTCGGCTAGTAAACTGCAACGAAACCCAATTAAAATATGAAACATATTTCCATAGACATTATTCTTGTATGTGGTACAATTACTCATGAGTGTACTTAAGTACAAAAAGATGGCGATCTATGAGTTGCGACAGTTGGCGCGTGAATTGGGTATGGAAAATCCCTCATGTCTCACTCGTATTGAACTGGAGCGTGAGATCCGGAAGAAAAAGGTTATTAATGACGAAATGCCTGGATACTTGACCCTTCTTGAAAGTGGTACAGTTGTCGGAGTAGGTGATGCCGTCACATCTGTTGAAAGCCCCAATACCTATGAAAGTCATGTAACTTTCGGATTTGTACATTTATTAAAGGGTCATGCGCTATTTGTGTCGCGTGACCTTTTCACTTACAGAGTTTCCATGCAGTTGACAGTCGGTCATAAATTACAAATGGGCGATTATATCGAAGCAGTTGTATCCATAGATAAAAAGACAAATTCGCGTACCGTTGTTAGAATCAACAAAGTCGCACATAGTAAATTTTTCAAAGAACAGGGCGAACTTCCAAACAAGGCCACATCATTGTGGGGTAAGGAAGTATTATTAGGCAGCAGAATCTTGTTACCATGTGACAAAGCATCTGATAAAATCAGGCACATTTCAAACTCTGGAGGTGATAATCTTTACAAGATGGCTCTTTTGTTAGACGACACAGACGAAAGTGTGCATTTTCTGTGCAAAAACGGCATCAACGAAGTGTTCTTGGTTAAAGTTGATATGTCAATACGTAAACAAGTTGCACTATGTATGTATGTTATGTTTAAGTCACGGCAAATGGCAGACGAGGGTAGGGATGTAGTGTTATTTGTAGACAGCTTGTCAAAACTATGGCGAATATTCAATAAAACTACGGCAAAGAATGAACTTGTGTCAGTGAATTATGTGCATGTTGGTGCGATTGCTGATTTGAAGTGTTGTTTCATGGCGAACAAAGCATTTAATAAGGGAAGTTTAACAATAGTCGCCTATATAAACAAACCCGTCAGTGAGATAGACATTCATCTATACGACGAGATTTCCGATTTGGCGAACATGATACTTTAATGTAAGATGTTAGATAAGTGACAAAAGATAGCCTCGAATACATCGACAAACCTTTTAATGTTCGCCCGCTTATATTGTGGGCGGTTGTAGTCGGTTTGACTGTATATATGTCTCATGTGTCTGCCGAACATGGTTGGTGGATTGTAGTGTTGTGGTTGGCAGTAGTCTTGGGTGTGGTAGTGCTGCTGAATTTTTTGTACAAACGAAATGACAAAGTTCTTGGATTTCTTGGCACAAATAAAATTTTCTTTTTTGTCAGTGTTGTCTTGATGTTGCTTGTCATTTTGTCGTTCACTGTGACAAACGCGGCATATACACACCAACGTCAATTTTATGGAGTAGGAGAAATTCAGGGCACAGTACGTGCACACAGATTAGACAATAGCGGAGATGGAAGTGTGACCCTTGCCAATGTTACATTTAATGGCGAAAGCGTACGTGGACGGGTACGAATAAATGTTCGCAACTTGGACGCGACGAGTATAGACAACATTGCATTTGGGGCGGTGGTGCAAACAAACACGTCACTTCGCACAAGTAACGCAAGTTCGTTTAATGTTAACAACCGAATCCGATACAACGCGTCTATTAATGGTGTGAGTATAGACTTTATGCAAAACGCAACAGACCTGCGGAGTATTGTACTTCGTTATTCGTATAATTTCTTTCACATATTCATGAGCGACAATTCTGCGGATTTAATATATTCCATGATGTTCGGTGACCGCAGTACATTGGACGATGAATTGCAACAAGACTTTCGGTTGACGGGGCTTGCCCATGTGCTTGCTGTAAGTGGAATGCATGTCGGGCTTATTGTCGTGATACTCATGGCTTCTTTGAAGTTTTTACCCTTGAACAAACGGTGGCAATTTTTGATTCTGGTGTTGTGTATTGGGTTTTATGCTTTTCTTGCGGACTTTCGTATATCTATTGTTCGGTCAAGCATTATGTTCTTGGTTCTTGCGGGAAACAGATTGCTTGTTCGACGGGCGGATTTTTTATCCAGTATATGTCTTTCATTTATAGCTGTTCTTATTTTGTTTCCATATTCAATACAAGCGCTCTCATTTCAACTAAGCTTTGGGTGTATGTTTGGAATCGCCCTGTTTTATAAGCCAATCTCCACAAGGTTGCAAAGATGGATAATTGTACCGAAATCTTTTGAAAAATTCAAGAACTGGATTGTTGCCGCTGTCACAATGTACTTTTCGACTTCGCTTGTTACATTTCCGTTTTTCATACGAACTTTTGGATTTTATCCTGTTGTCAGTGTTTTTGCGAACTTGCTGCTTTTACCCATTATGGTACTTGCTTTTCAAATGGCAGTGATAGCACTTGTTACTTACGTAGGGTTTCCACTGCTGTACGTAGCTGATATTATGATTCGTTTTGTATTGAACATTTCGCATTCGCTTGCCAACGCTTCGTGGGCACAGATTTCGGTAAGTCTGGAGGGTATGTGGATGTGGTTTTATTTTTTTGGGCTTGTTCTAATGTCGCGGTTTGTGTTTATAAAGAATAAATATAGATATCCCATAGCAGTATTCATGATAAGCATTTTTGCTGGAATAATATTAATCCAGAATTTGTTTTAGACATTTTTACCTTGTATTATTCAAAAACCCCTGCTATAATGGTTGGGTAAATTACATATCATACTTAAATGGAGAATATTATGGGTCACCCGCAACAGCAGCAACAACCTCAAAGAAAAAGTAACAAGGGCTTGAATATCATATTGATATTGGTCGCAGTAGTTGTCTTTGGACTGATTATCAACAGTGCATTAAACACAGGGCCAAACAGAAACATCGACTTCAATCGCTTCGCTACTCTTGTCGGATACGAGGGTCGTGATGTAAATGGGCTTCCAACATTTAATGACGATAACGATATCTGGGCTATAATTCAAGGAAGAAACAATAATTTTTATATATTGACAAGAACACCAACGAACAGCACAGAGCAGCGAACTAATGATGCTCTTACTAACTTCCGTGCAAATCCATCCAGAAACGCTACGTGGATACTTGTTCATGCGCCGCATTGGCAAATTACAGAAATCGTGACAGCTCAGGCGATGTTTTCTCAATATAGATACACTGTTCATAATGAAACTGTTGTTGAAGCTCTTCTCTCAACTTTACCAACTGGTACCGACTGGCTGAGTATATTTTTGTTAATCCTTCCATATTTCATATTGGCTATTGTTGTGTTCTTTGTGTTTCGTGCGATGTCAGGTCGGGGCGGACTTTCAAATATGGGTCGTCACAGGGCAACAGTTGTTCGTGACAGTCAGATTCGTTTCAACGACGTAGCAGGTATAGAAGAAGAAAAATCCGAAGTCGAAGAAATTGTCCAATTCCTTCGTAATCCAAGAAAATTCCTTGAAATTGGTGCGCGTATTCCAAAAGGTTTCTTGTTGGTTGGGCAACCGGGTACTGGAAAAACTCTGCTTGCAAAGGCAATTGCAGGTGAGGCTGGTGTTCCTTTTTTCTCGATCAGCGGCTCGGACTTTTCCGAAATGTTGGTGGGTGTTGGACCTTCGCGAATGCGTGACTTGTTTGAAACGGCGAAATTAAACGCACCATGTATTATCTTTATTGATGAAATAGATTCCATTGCACGTATGCGTGGGGTAGGAATCTCTGGTGCTGCTGAAGAAAACGAGCAAACACTTAATCAACTCCTTGTTCAGATGGATGGTTTCACGAAGTCTGAGGGAGTTATCGTCTTGGCGGCTACAAACAGACCAGATGTCCTTGACCAAGCACTTCTTCGTCCAGGTCGTTTCGACAGGCAAATCGTGGTGCAAATGCCAGATGTGTGTGGTCGTGAGAAAATTCTTCATGTTCATTCAAAAAACAAGCCGCTTGCAAGTGATGTTGACCTTAAGCGCGTGGCACAGATTATAAGCGGGTTCACAGGTGCCGACATCGAGAACCTTATGAACGAAAGTGCCATTATCGCGGCGAAACACAACCGCAAGCGAATCACTATGACTGACATCCAAGAGGGTATTAACAAAGTGCTTCTTGGACCACAAAAACGAAGCCGAATCATTACAAACGAAGACAAAAAAATCACAGCATATCACGAAGCAGGTCATGCTATTGTTTCTCGTGTAATCCAACCAAATCATGTTGTACAGGAAGTTTCTATCATACCACGTGGTATGGCGGCGGGATATACACTCACGAATGATAAAGACGATGTTATGGCACACAAGTCAAAATCTTTCCTCAAGACTCAACTTGTGATGTACATGGGTGGACGGGCGGCAGAGCAGGTATTTTTGGGAGATGTTTGTACTGGCGCAACCCAAGACATCAAGGTAGCAACAAAACTTGCCGAACGTATGGTGACTACATTTGGTATGAGCGAAAAACTTGGACCGATGTACTATGGCCGTCATGACGAGGCACTGATGCGTGCGTATGATGATAAAAACGTCAGTGACAGTATGCAGGAGCTTATCGATAATGAAATTCGCAATCTTATTACAGAGGCAACGGACAAAGCAAGTTCAATCATGCGTGAATACAAAAAACAAATTGAAACTATGGTTGCTGTATTACTTGAGCGTGAAACAATTTACTCTGAAGACATTGATTTAATTATGGATGGTAAATCAAAAGAACAAGTCATCACCCAAATCGAAGCAAGGCTGCAAAAGGCACGTGAAAACGAAGTAAAAGACAGAATCGCCGCAGAAATGGAAGAATTGGAACATGAACTTGTGCGAATTCGGGCCATGGCTGAAACATTCAAAGAGGGTGGTATTATCGACGATGTCAAGGTCAAAAAACTGGAAGCAAATTTTGATGTTGCCCGTGCCGTTGTTAGAAGTGGAGAAATCTTGACTTATCTTCCAACACTTGACAATGTTGACAACTATGCTAAACTTGTTGGGTACAAGAAAGAGAAAATAGAAAAGTCCGCACCAAAAGCCGATACGAAAGAAGAAGTTAAAGAAGGCGATGAGAATAAAAAAGAAGAAACTACCAAGACTCCTGAAAAGTCAAGGCCTGCACAGAAGACCTATACAATAAAACCGAAAAACACTAAAGGAACAAGATAAGGAAAATGAAAATAACAAAAGCAATGATTAAACTTTGGACTATCGGTATGCTTATCGTTATTGTTCTGACGCTTGGTATATTCTCGCTTGTCATGGGTTTGTCGCGCGTCGAATATGGTTTCGCAGCACTTAATTTCAATACGGCGGAAATCGACTTGCGTATATCATCGGGCAATGAAAATTACCGTCAAGCCCAAACTTGGACAGACGATTATGGGAACAGAACACACCACGCAAACGCAAGGACAGAAGTATTCAGACTTCTTGAGGAGGCGGGTTCCACGAATCGTTTATTCCAAATATTTCAAAGCAGCGGCACAGAACAGATGACCTTTGCTCAGCCCACAGTGAACAGCAGACCAATTGTTCAAACTAATGCAAGTCGTCACTATATTGAATTGACATGGCACAGAACGACTCCACAGTTTGCGATTTACGAATACGAACGTGGTCAATTCCGTCTTGTTAATTCTGGGCATGCTGGATCAAACAATATCTATCGTATTATTATCCCACTCAATGGTGTGTCAAACCGCTTCCAGAGACACGAGTGGTTTATAAGTACTAACCGCGATCTTGAAAACCAAACAATTAATCGTCGTTTCATAACATGGGGTAATTATTATGCGCTTGCGCAATTTGTAGAAGAATTAAGATTACCTTAAACAAACAACGAAACAAGGTTGACGCTCACCTTGTTTTTTTGTTATAATGGGGTTATATGCTCGGGTGGTGGAATAGGCAGACACAAGGGATTTAAAATCCCTCGGGGGCAACCCCGTATCGGTTCAAGTCCGATCCCGAGCACCAATGTTTTAAGTTAAAAGTCGCATTTGGGCAAGCATTGATTCTGTCGAGAAAAGGATAATAAATGAAAATTGAACAGTATGAAATTCATGATGACTGGGATAACTTTTTTGAAAGACACGATTACAATCGCAACGACAAAAAATATTTCAGCCTGATGGCAAAATTTACAGAAAAAGAAAGTCAGGATGAAAAGTTTGACTATATGGTGTACTTTACGGATGGTGAATTACTAGGCAGTATTAGTGATGCGCAGGGTCAGAATTTTTACTTTGATGATTACGAAAACAAAGAAAAATACAGAGCATCTGAATATGATTGTTGTGATGGCGGCAATTTGCAGTTTAAATTTGAAGATGTTAAAATGTCACCAAAGGATGTGCTTTTAAGATTAAAGGAAATTGCGAACAGTAGTAAGTATTTAGGAAAAGTAGCAGGCAAAAAGAAGTACTTGTGCTAGATTTTTCAAAGTCCATGGTGTGATTTTATCATAAAAAAAGACTCATAACAATAAAGTAAATATTTCAAAATATGGTACAATACCGACATGAAGATATTTTTTGCTGATTCACATGCACATTTGTTGGATGAACGATTAAAAGACAGAATCCCCGAAATCGTTGGCGAGTTCGATAAGGTCGGGCTTAGCTTTATCGTGGAAGTCGGCACAGATTTGCAAGATTCAAAAAACGCCCTTGAACTTGCGGGGAAATACGATCGCATGTATTGTACTCTGGGTGTTCACCCACATTATGCAAGTGGATACTTCACTAACCACTGTGATGATCATGGAAAAGAAGTTTGTACTTGCGAATTTGAAGACTGGGCTAGGGAAGCAGTCGCAGGTGACAGAGGCAAAAAGATTGTTGCAATCGGAGAATGTGGTCTTGATTATCACTACGACAACAGTCCGCGCGAAGACCAAAAACGTGCATTTATAAGTCACATAAAGTTGTCACACGAATTGGGGTTGCCTTTAATAGTGCATAGTCGTGACGCCCTTGAAGATACCTATAATATATTAAAAGAACACAAAGACTTTCTTACGAATGGGGTTCTTATGCACTGTTACACTTATGATGTGGAAGCGGTGGGGGAATTATCAACCCTGGGTTGTTATTTCTCGCTGTCCGGTGCTATTACATACGGTAAAAATTATGCAACATGCGAAGCGGCAAAGGCAGTCATTCGGGCAATTCCTCTTGACCGATTGATAGTTGAAACAGATTGTCCGTATCTTGCACCCGCACCAGTTCGTGGACAAATCAACGAGCCGAAGAATGTGAAGTATACAATTGAATATATCGCTGAAGTTTTGGGGAAAAGTGTGGAACAAGTCGCGGGTTTAACACTTTTGAACACAAAAGAATTTTATCGTATTAAATAAAATTTTGTCGAAAATCGTTTGGCGGTAAACAGAATTCGTGATAGTATAATTTAGGCATCTTATACAGATGCTAAAGATATTCACGGAAGAAGTACGAGCGAAATACTTGTCAGAAAAACGAAAGATAAAAAAGACCCCGTACAAATGCGGGGTTTTTTGTTATAATGAAGGTAATGAAAATCTTGGACGAATTAAAAAACGCAGGATTCGTGTTCAACAAATCACTTGGGCAAAATTTTATAGTGGACGAATGTTTCCTCGACTCTCTTGTAAAAGAACTTGCACTCACAAGAGAAGATACAGTCGTTGAAATCGGAGCAGGTGCGGGGACTCTGACAAAGGCTATTGCCCCAAAAGTAAAAAAGGTTTTATCTTTTGAAATAGACAAGAAATTAGAGAAAATCCTGGATAAACAGTTTGAAAACATCTCTAACATAGATTTATACATAGAAGACGGACTCAAGACAGATAAATTGCCGAATGAACCATATAAAGTCGTTGCAAATATTCCGTACTATATAACGACGCCACTTATAATGAAATTCATGCGTGACCCGAACTGTATGCAAATTAACGTCTTGGTACAGACCGAGTTTGGACAACGGATGGTCGCAAAACACAGAACACATGAATATGGTGCCTTATCGGTCGGCGTGCAATCTTGGGGTAATGCAAGAATCATGCGGGCAGTTCCGCGAAACATGTTCATTCCACGACCCAATGTGGACAGTGTTTTTGTTCAGGTGAAAAAACACGCGAAGAATTCTGAATACTATGTCGACGACCCAGTATTATTCGAGAGAATGTTAAAGACTCTGTTTGCAGCACGTCGAAAAAAAATTTCAAATGGGCTATCATCTTTCCTGAATCTTTCACGAGAAGAAACGATAAAGATTTTAAAGACTGCAAGAATAGATGAAAATGTCCGTCCAGAAGTTGTAAGCGTAGGGGAGTATATAAAATTGCTGCACACTATCAACCAGTAATTTCAAAAAAATCTTTTCTGTACGGACAATCTTTACAGTTGTGTATATTATGCACATTATCGGCACACACACTTCGTAACAGGTCGTCGATTTCTATTGCACTTGACGGTGGTGGAGAGTAGTTATTGCTGTCGGAGAGTGTATATACGGGTTTGGCTGTTCCTTCCATATTCACTATCCCACTTGCCAATGAAAGGATGTCATGTCCATCGCGTTTAATCAATACGGCAAAAATTTCACGGCTTGCGTCTATTTGTTCGCTTAAAATAAATTCATCTTGATTTCCCGAGAGGGAAAACGCATTCGTACCACAGTGTGTAGAAAGCGATAACATTATGTTTTTTTCTTGGTAATTGTGCCCGATTTTTATGATGGTTTTTGTTTCCTCAACCCTTATTTGTACGAAGCCCATTACTGTATCGGATTTATCAACGAGTACAATGTCTTTTATTACTAATTGCATTGTCACGCTCCTTGACCGAGATTTTCAAGTAATAATTTCTCGGCAATAAGTGAGATGAATTCTCCATTTGTAGGGCGATCTTTGTCGGTAACTGCTTTTACATTGAAAAGATCATTGAGTATTTCCATACGTTTGCGGCTCCAACTGACTTCTATAGCATGTCTGATTGCACGTTCAACTTTACTCGGTGACGTTTCGTGTATTCTCGCAATAGAAGGGTAGAGCTGTTTTGTAATTGCGTTAATAATTGTAGGTTTCTGCATGATAAGTTTCACAGCTTCCCGCAAAAATGTATATCCTTTGATGTGTGCAGGTATGCCGATGCTGATGAGTATATTTATAAGTTTTTCTTCCAGTCGCTTGTTTGCTATGTGTGGGAATTCGGACATGGTTTGTGCTGCAACAGTTTGATGTTCGCTCTTAAACAAACACACGATTTGTTTCACCAAATTTTCGGCTTCAAAAGGGCGTAGTATATAAAAATCGACTCCGCAGTCCACCATACGACGAATTGCAAAGTCTGAATATGCACTGGACAACATTACGATTTTAGTTTTGGGATTCTTCTCCTTCAGCTTTTCACACAGGGTAATACCATCAATTTTTTTCAGTGCAAAGTTACAAATCACCACATCGGTCTTGTACTCGGTGGCGACTTGCAATGCCTCCTCGCCATCCTCTACACAAGATACCACTTCAAAGCTTTTGTTCTCTTCAAAAATGTTTTTCAGTGTGTTTTTTTCTTCAAAGTTGCTTTCAGCTACCAAAACTTTGATTTTAGCCATTTTGTACCCCCATATGTTTTGTTAAGTGTTTCCATCGTACATTTTCCATGCTTGCAATATTTGTAATCTCTTGCAAATTTTTGGAAAACTTTGTCGAATAAAAACAAATTATCAAAGAAAAGAAAGGACGCCAATTGATTGCGTGTTCTAAAAAAAGACATTATGCGACATAAAAAGACAGGTAAAAAATAAGTTGACTTATGTTGAGAGTTGTACTATTTTGGCATAAATATGGAGCATAAAGATGAAATCGCTTCGTTTCTGCTTGAACGAAACTGTCCTATCACAACGAAAGGCTATTATTACTTGAAATCATCTATTAATTATGTCAAAAAAGACCCATTATATGCACTCTATCTAACTAAAAGTCTATATCCAACTGTTGCCCGCGAATTTTGCACAGAGCCAGAATCCGTTCAAAGGTGCTTGCGAACCTTGATTAATATGTGGTGGAAGCTTGATGCTTTGAAAGAGATGTTTCCAAAGCGTCCAACGGCACAGCAATTGATTGTCGAGTTATCCGAACGGTGTGGCATGAGAAAAAATAAATGTTGCGAGCAATACAACAAAGAACAACCATGGTGGACACACAACCCAGATGGCGAGTATGTCAGCGTATATGAACGTCTTTGGGGTTTGGATCATTTTGATTGACACAAATAAAAATAGTGGATATGCTCATAATAATTTAAAAAACAAAAGAGGGTACGCTGAATATGGCTGTCGTAAAAAAAATCACATCAACGGCTCTGGTGTTAATGTTGACAATTCCTTTGGCTGCTGCTGTTGTCGTTTTATCCATTGTCTTGCCTGTACAAATGAACAGGCGTTTTGAGGCGGGGCATAGGCTTGGATACAGTGAAGGTTGGCGTGATGCCAACGAATACAGAGATGGTGCACCAGAAGAATTCCATTTCCATCTTTCATGGGGTACACTTGCAACTTTATATTCGTCACTCTTATTTATGCAGAATAATATACCGACATATGTTTATATGGGAAGGCGAAATACATTTAATATCGACCAAATGCCTGGTCATGTGACGCATCTATTTACAGGTTATGGAAATCATATTCCGACCGACCATTTCACCAACGCACAAATTCTAAATGAACTTCGCACACATATCCAACGGATTGACGCAGAAACAGAAGGGGGTGCACGTTTTCATATCTTCATAGAGGAATGGTTTATGATGGTGGCGTGGAATGCATTATTGACAAGCAGTATCTGCGAATCAAGATTCCAAATAACACTTTTATCCAGCGGGGCTGGAGATATGATAACACCAGCGCCATGGGATGCAAGTGGGATAAGCCAATTTCCACAACGCAGGACGGAGTTTGAGGCACACTTACAACAATTTCGCAATAATACTGGTATTGCCAATGATGTTGCGTTCGCGTTTAACATGTCAAATGGTGGGAGATACAAGCTGGTGGCTGCGCAAAGGCCTAATGTAAGATTCTTGTTCCAATTTCCCGAATATTATATTTTGCAACCGAATTTAACAAATGAGGTAAGGGCGGAGCTTATGCGAACCAATATAGTTAAAAAGCAGCCTGTCGATTTATTAAATATGTTACCACAGTACAGACAGCAAACTTTCTTTAATGCGGTTTTAAACAATCCAAACAACAGAGTCGATGGTCAGCCGTTGACAAGAGCACTGCTGGATACATTCTTACTAAGAGAAGAAGAGGACAAGCCAGTGTTGATAGTAAGTGGGACGTGGGATTGGGTAGGTCCAAACAACGACCAGGTCGTGTTTCCACAGCCTGCGGTATTTCAACAAATTGTTGATGAATTCGGAGATGATTTTGAAATCATGTTCAAGCCACATCCGACTGGTATGCCAACAGGGACATTGCTAACGTGGTTGAATAACAACAATATTCGGGTTTTACCGCCACAAATTCCAATGGAGGTTTTGATGTGGGCATACCCGGATTCATTTATCGGTGGATACAGTTCATCACTATATGCGGCTATACCTGCATCTCAAGTTTTATTTTTCGTCGGTGATTTGTTTGGTACAATTAATTTCTTGGACAAGATGGGGTTTTTCAGTTACGCTACTGTAAGATTCGCGCATCAAATATAAAAAAGTAGTGAAAATCGTTTGACAAGAAAATTTTAATATAGTAAATATATATCACAGGATTTTGCATAAAATCTAACACTATGCAAAAAATAAAACAAAGGAGGAATGTCTAATGGGAAATTTAATGGCTAGGTTTGGTAGCTTGCTTGCTGGTGTTGATCTTGGAGAGGGTGCTTACGACGATGCTGGGCACGCTTTGGCAAGGGCGATGCGAAGCGTTGTCAATCCGATATTCATTGTAATTGGTTCATTGGGTGCACTGTTTGCGATATGGTTGGGAGTACGTCTAGCAACAGCTCAAGATGAGAGCAAGCGTAAAGAGGCAAAGCAACAACTGATATATGCATTGATTGCGGTTATTATGATATTCGCACTTGTAGGTGTGTTCTACGCGGTATTCCCAGCACCAGATGATTATGCTGGTGATGGCGCGATATTTCCGTACTAGAAAAATAAAATAAGGGAGAAGTTTGATTTATGGGAAGTTTGATGGCAAGATTGGGTAGCATGTTTGCTGGTGTCCGGCTTAATGACCCACATGCATACGAAAGGGCAGGGGACGCACTTGCACGTGCGATTCGAAATGTTGTTAATCCAATATTTATCGTCATAGGCTCTCTTGGTGCATTGTTTGCGATATGGTTGGGAGTACGTCTAGCAACAGCTCAAGACGAGAGTAAGCGTAAA
>Ga0123355_10001598_pt1 | contig 31619 bp, 25 predicted proteins | sample TergutEmb28metaG_3_FD_89872 | JGI IMG/M metagenome (GOLD analysis project Ga0123355, IMG submission 89872) | Embiratermes neotenicus P1 segment gut microbial communities from Petit-Saut dam, French Guiana - Emb289 P1 | ecosystem: Host-associated > Arthropoda: Insects > Digestive system > Gut ...
AGCATGGACGATATCGCCAGCATCACCAATTTGGGATTGAAGTCTTTGGCGCATATACACCAGCAACAGAAGCCGAGGTAATATCTTTGGGGCATACACTCATAAACAATCTTGGGGTCTCAGATGTCAATCTCCATATAAATAGTATAGGTTGTGCAGAATGTCGGCCTATTTATCATAAAAACTTAAAAGATTTTATCGGAAGTAGGCTAGAAAAATTTTGTCATACGTGTAAAGATCGCTTTGAAAAAAATCCGCTTAGGATTTTGGATTGCAAGATAGAGTCTTGCCAAGAATTATTAACAGATGCACCGCTAGTTACCGATGCCTTGGACGAAGAATGCCGTGCGCATTTTGCAGAGCTTAAAAATCTGCTTACACGGATGGAGATACCTTTTATTGTTGACCCAAAAGTAGTACGCGGGTTGGATTATTATACGCGTACCGTGTTTGAGTTTATCGCACCAGGTTTTACTGTTTTGGGTGGTGGACGATATGATGGACTAATAGCCCAAGTAGGAGGCCAACCTACTGGTGGTGTGGGCTTTGGAATGGGGATCGAACGATTGGTTTTACAACTAAAGGAAAATAAAGAGATCCCAGTGGCAACAGGTCCATCCATTTTTATTGGTCACGCTGATGTGGATGGCGCAAGGAAAGCGCATGAACTTGTTTATACATTGCGTCAAGCCGGGATTCATGCCGAGAGTGATATAATAGGCCGTAGTGTAAAGGCACAAATGAAATATGCAAACAAGATCCAAGCTATGCATACGACAATAATAGGATGCGAAGAAATAGCCAATAACAAAGTATTTGTAAAGCAAATGCAAACTGGCGAACAGGTAGAAATTGAAATTGACGGATTGCAAAAATATTTATCCAACACGAACTTAGTCTAAGCATAATATTTATAAAAAACCGGTATGGTGTCATACCGGTTTTTTCGTGCAAATAGGGCATTTGTGACACAGTTATGTAAAATAGACAGTACAGGTTTTTTGTGAAAAAGCCCGACATGTGAGATACAAAAGTTTCATATGTCGGGCTTTAATATTATGCTAATCGATTGCTGTACTATCTGCATCCTTTTATAGTTGCAGTGTTGGGAAGAAAAACCAAAATTGATTTATAGGAGCTAAAACATGACGGATGCTAAGCAAAGAACCGCCGCAAAAATTTTGCCGATTACTGGAAAGACAAGGATTACGAAAAAGGCCAGAGCCAACCTTTTTGGTTGTCACTGCTTCGTGACGTTTTTGGCGTTGAGCAACCAGAACAGTTTGTCGAGTTTGAAAGCCGGGCGCATATAGATCACAGGGGTTTTATTTATATTATTATCCCATCAACGCGGGTTTTGATTGAGCAAAAGAGTTTGGATATAGATTTAAGAAAACCGATAAAGCAATCGGATGGCACACTACTCACACCGTTTCAACAAGCCAAACGATACATAACAGAGTTGCCGTTAAAGCAATTCACCTTTAAAGCGGCCTCGTCTGTTGCCGAAAACGCGTTGAAGCGTTCGCGATTTTCCGCTCGGTTGTCGATGTTATTTTCTGAGATTCGCATTAGATGAAATTAAACAGGATGCGGAAGCGGAAAGTGCTATACAAGCCTTGGCATATGAAGCAAACTTAACTGCTCAGATAAAACGGCAATTCATAACTAAAGTCTCGCCTAGCCAATAACATCCTCCAGCGGAATACGCATACCGCTGTCTCTGACCTTGCGGTCTGCAACAAGCGCAGCAATTTCCGAATGCTCTAGGTTTTCAAAAAAGTAATGAAGCTGCTCATACCGCGCAATGTCCATCATTACAATATCCGGACGGTTGTTTTTGAAAATAAATGTGGTGCCTAGTTGTTTTGTTTTGTCACAGGTTGCCTTAAAATGTTTTGTAGCCTCTGTTATTGGCACAATTGCATCAGTGTGTATATTCATGTGGAAGCCTCCATTATGTTAAAAACGTATATACGCTATGATAACAATGCAGAACCAAAATGTCAACAATTATTCTAATTATTATTCCAACAAAATCAGGAGTGATTATTCATGGAGAGAGCAAATATATTTTTTACAGAGTTGTCAAAAGCCGATTATGATGCACTGCCGAAAGCACTTCGTGACGAATGCGCGTATATGTTGAAAAAATTGCAACGGGTTGGCAAGAGATTGGGAATACAATTGGAAAATAAAAATGGTAAGGATTTAAGCGGTTATTACAAATTATATTTTGATGAAGCACGGCACCGCATTGTTTACACAGAAGTTGCCGGACAAATTGAGGTTTCGGCAGTTGGTGAAACGCTGAAGGAGATGCTGGAGATTACAGGAATCGGTAAACGTGACCGCCAGTATATTTACAATTTGATTCAGCAACGGATAGCGGATGAGGAGGATTAAACGATATGAGTTTGTTTAGTGAAGATAATAATTAACGTGAACAGCGAAACAATGGACGGTCTTGTCATTTTCCGCACCGCGTCGTCAGTCAAACTTGTGTGTCTCTTGACACGCCGCGTCTGCACCTTCTTACACTCGTGAAAAATGCTCTACGTTTACATGGACTGTTTTGGATTTTATCGATTATTGCATGTAGATATAGTTTTTACTTCACATAGTTCTGGCTAATATACACAAATAAAAAACGGATCCCTTGAAATCAAAGGATCCGTTTTTTTGCCCGAAGCCGGAATCGAACCGGCACGAGGTTGCCCTCACGGGATTTTAAATCCCGGGCGTCTACCAATTCCGCCATTCGGGCTGGAATTGCATACGTATTATAAGTTCCTTTAGCTATAGGTGTCAATATATAGAGGTTACGAGAAAACTTTATCTTGTAATTATCCTTTATGGTTTACTATTGTTATCATTTTTTATATAATCTATTAAAATTCGTGCAATTTTTCACAACACACGATTCAGTTCTATTATCAATTATATTTTTGCGAGGTTGATATTTTTGCGTGTTATTGCCGGTGCAGCGCGGCGTACGGCTTTGTTGGCTCCACAAGGGCTAAATACACGTCCAACAGCCGACCGTATCAAAGAGAGTTTGTTTAATATTATATCGTTTGATGTGCCTGGTGCCAGATTTTTGGATGTATTTTGCGGTAGCGGCGCAATAGGCATCGAAGCACTCAGCCGTGGTGCTTCAGAAGCGTTTTTTGTTGACAACTCGCAAGAAGCGATAGATATAGTGCATGAAAACTTGAAACGCACCAATATGGCGTTAAGGGCAACAGTTTTAAACATGAATGCCCAAAAAGCAATTTCTAAGTTGGAACAAGAAGATCAATATTTTGATATTATCTTTTTAGATCCTCCTTATGGGGACAGCCTTATAAGCCATGTTGTGGATGATATCGGGATACTACTAGCTGATAGTGGGATACTAATAGCGGAGTGCAGTGCCGCAAATACACAAGTGACATCTGAGCATCTAAGAAAATATGACGAACGTGAATACGGAAATACACGCCTTTTATTTTACAAAAGGAACTTAGACTAATATGAATGCCATATATCCTGGTAGTTTTGACCCTGTTACAAACGGACATATAAATATTGCACGCAGGAGTGCCGCAATAGTAGGGCAGCTTATCGTTGTGGTGCTTGATAATCCAAACAAAACGCCGCTGTTTTCTGTAAGTCAACGCATTGATATGCTTCGTGAAGTGTTTTGTCATGATTCTAAAATCGAAGTAGAAGCCTTTAGCGGGTTACTCATAGATTTTGCACAAAAAAGGAACATTGGCACAATTATTAGAGGGGTTAGAGGGCCTGATGACCTTGTTAACGAAACGCCTTATGCGACATGGAATCGCAAATTAGCAAGAGAACTTGCAATAAATTTGGAAACAGTATACCTTACAGCAGAACCAGAACTTTCTCATGTGTCTTCAAAGATAGTAAAAGAAGTCGCAGCTCATGTTTATGCAAGCGGTATGTCTGATGACATAATTAAAAAAGCAGTGCCATCAATTGTACTAAAAGCACTAAAAGATAAATATAGCCGAAAACTATAAAAACAAACGACTGTTGTCTCAAAAGAGGACAGTAAAACATGTTTTAGGGGGATAAAATGGACGCTTTGTTGGATTATTTGGATGATATAGAAGAATTGCTAGAAAAAAGTAAGGGTTTCCCTCTTACGGGCAAAATATCTGTTGACAAAGAAAAGCTCTTGGATATTGTCAACGAGATACGCCTTAGTTTGCCTGATGATATGAGGATCGCACAACGGATTTTGGCAGATCACGACAAAATTTTAGAAGACGCTAAGCATAGAGCCAATAACCATTTAGACGAAGCAAAAATAGAAGCCAAGTCTATGACCAATAATCACGAGATATTCCGCAGAGCGTCAGAGCAAGCCGCCGATCATATGGAAGAAACAAAGCGTAGCGCAAGAGAGATACGCCTAAATGCGATGGATTATGCCGACGAAATACTAGAAAAAGCGGAAAACCAAATCCGCCAAACCATGGATAATATGGATCAGCAGCACAGACGTATAATGGAATATTATGAAGGCATAATGGATATAATTTACGAAAATCGGCAGCAATTGCGCGGTCGATAATGTAAAAAAACACCTGTTTATTTTTCATCTAAATGCATACAATAGTATTGGCAAGGCATATATTATTGTCATAAAAAATGCGTAAATCGCATCGTATATACCTTGTATGGAGGCGGCTTATACCGCCTCTTTTTTATTGTGTTGGCATATGATACAATCCTTCTCCTGACACAAGAGTGGGGGAGGGAGATATGCAATCCCGTAAATTTAAATTTGCGATGATAATCGGTTTTATAGCATTTATTACCGTATTGTTTTTAATTTCACCTATTTTTTATACAGACGAAGTAATAATATCTGGCGGCAATGTAGTTAGTGATATAGAAATTAGGGAACGGCTTGGTGTCGGCAGCAACACAAACCTGCTTTTTTTTAACCATACAACTGCTCGCCGTAACCTAATGGAGAACTTGTATATTGCCGAAGTGGCGTTTACACGTAGTCTGCCCGGTCGTCTGTATGTACAAGTGTGGGAGCGAAGGCTTGCCGCTTATATTGAGCAATCACCAGGCACATTTTTGTTTATAGATGATCAAGGACGCGTTTTGGAAGTCCGATCATTTAAGTCACAAAACTTACCCGTAATCGAAGGGTTAAATTTTACCCATTTTGCACTGGGCGAAATATTGGAAGTGCCAGATAGTATGGCATTTAACATCGTGACACAATATGCTCAGCTAATTTATCGTCATGGATTAGCTGACAGAGTAACGCATATTAATGTTTCGGATACCGTAAATACACGGATTTTGTTTGGGTATGTAGAGTTTAATGTTGGCGGGATCCGTGACGCGGAAACAAAGGTCAGGATAATTGCTGGGATACTAAATGAGATACCCGATACTGATTATATGAGGGGTTTTGTCGATTTACGGGATATAAATGTAGAACGAGGCGAGTTTTTTTTCGTAAATTTATTCTAGAGGACTTGCGTTTAACTTAGAAAGTGTATAATATAAAAAATGCATTTTATTTTGATAAATCAATGCGGGACAATATGCCACACTGTTGGCAAAAACTATAGATCCGCGTTTTACGCTATAAAGACTGCATCTATGAGAGCATGATTTATGCTCACCCACTCTATATTGGTGTAGCGTATCCGATTTTTACTTAGGAGGGGACTAAGTGTGATTATTGATATTGACACGTCTCATGAAATTAAAGCTCGTATTAAGGTTATTGGGGTGGGCGGCGGAGGCAATAACGCTGTAGATCGCATGATCGAAGATCAAATCGCAAACATTGAGTTTATTAATGCCAACACAGACAATGGTGCGCTGGGTAAGTCCAAGGCACCTATTCGTATTCAGTTAGGAGAAAAATTGACTCGTGGGCTTGGTGCAGGCGGTAAGCCTGAGACTGGTCGTAGAGCAGCAGAAGAGTCACGGGATATGGTGGCAAATGCAATAGCCAATACAGAAATGCTCTTTATCACTGCTGGTATGGGAGGTGGTACTGGCACAGGTGCTGCTCCAGTAATTGCCGGTATCGCAAGAGAGATGGGCATCCTAACAGTTGGTGTAGTAACAAAACCCTTTGCATTCGAAGGTACTCCAAGGATGCGCAACGCACTTGCCGGTATTGCAGAGCTTAGGAAAAACGTAGATACACTGGTTGTCATTCCCAACGAACGGTTGCTAGAAATTGTGGATGACGATGTATCTCTTATAGAATCTTTTAATATGGCGGACGATGTACTTAGGCAAGGCATACAAGGGATAACCGACTTGATCCTGATCGAAGGGTTGATTAATCTCGACTTTGCTGACGTTAAGACAGTAATGTATGAGCAAGGAGTTGCTCATATGGGAGTAGGGCGTGCAACTGGCAAAAATAAAACAGAAGAAGCCGCAATGCGAGCAATCAACAGCCCGCTCTTAGAAACAACGATAAATGGAGCACGATCTGTAATAATCAGCTTTACAGGCGATTCTAGTATCGCGCTAAAAGATATAAATCAATCGGCAAATATTATTCGCAATGCAGTAGATAAAGATGCCAACGTCATGTTTGGTGCCACAATCAACGAAAACTATAATGACGAAGTAACTGTGACAGTAATAGCAACTGGATTAGATGACTTGGAGCAAGCAATAAGAGAGCCCAAAAAGCCTCCAAAGGCAGCAGACACAACTCCAACGGCATCCGATCCAGAAACAATACAGCCACAAGAAGACGAACCCAAAGAAACACTGCGTTCTCTTAGAGATATGGACTCAGACTCGTTTGTTATACCAGAATTTTTGCAAAATAAGAGTCGGAGACCTACTAGATTTTAGGCCAACAGCATCAAATAATTTGTATAATAAAATAAAATGAAACAGTCCAAGTCGAAGCCTTGAGAAGTTTTCGTTTTAATGAATGCATAATAATTACAAAAAAGTCCACCCTAAATTCAAATGAATAAGGGAGGACTTTTTTTATGATCAAACGAATAGCTTGCACCGGGATGCTTGCACTCCTTTTGTGTTTTTGCTTTAGTGCGCTTGTATATACAGCAGGCCCAACCATTGATGCAAAGGCTAGTTTATTAATGGAAGCAGAGACCGGCAGGGTAATAATAGAAAATAACGCTCATGAAAAATTGGCACCAGCAAGTGTTACCAAAGTAATGACAATGCTCTTGATATACGAAGCTATAGATCAAGAACGTATAAAATGGGAGGACATAGTAACAACGTCGGCTCATGCTGCCTCGATGGGCGGTTCTCAAATATTTCTTGAAGCGGAAGAAAAGCAGACCGTCCGCGATCTAACAAAAGCAATAGTAATCGCATCCGCCAATGACGCTGCGGTTGCAATGGCGGAATATATAGCGGGCAGCGAAGAAGCATTTGTATCTATGATGAATAAAAAAGCCAAGGCTCTGGGTATGGAAAATACCAATTTTGTAAACTCATGCGGATTGGATGCTCCAAATCACTTGACTACAGCTTATGACATTGCATTAATGTCTCGTGAGCTAATTTTAAATTATCCAGACGTGTTTAAGTTTGCGACAATACGGCTCGATAAGATCACACACAAGACCGCGCGAGGTGAAGAAGAGTTTGGTCTTACCAATACCAATAGATTAATCAGAAATTACCCAGGATCTACTGGCTTAAAAACTGGCTCTACATCAGAGGCATTGTACTGCATATCTGCAACAGCCAACAAAGAGGGTATGGAACTTATTGCTGTAGTCCTTGGCGCTCCTGACCCCAGTATCCGGTTTGACTCGGCAATGATGCTTTTGGATTACGGATATTCTAATTTCGCGCTTATAGCCAAAGAAGAATGCGGTACAGCCATGGGTGAAATAAAAATATATAAAGGTAATATAGAGCAGATCTCTGTTGTTATAGAAGAACAAACCAATGTACTTGTACCAAAGGGTAAGCATATAGTTATCGACAGTGAAGTTTTTATAAAAGAATCACTGGATGCACCAGTTGCAGCTGGGCAAAATGCCGGAGAAGTAATCTATACACACGAAGGACAAGAGGTAGGACGCAGTCAGCTTGTAGTAGCAAGCGAAGTAGCAAAAGCATCACCTCAAGATATTATGGAGAGAATGTTTAGGCGGTGGATGTTTAAGGACGGCGGGGTAATAATAAATACCGATGAAGGTGATATAAAAGAAGGTGTGGGTTTGACATAAATATATTGTCCCTATGTCTAAAACAAACACGATGTTTTGGTTCTTTATCGAAACCACGTCGGCTTTAAGCCGTTTTTCGCGATGTGTTGTTGACGATGATTTTCGAGAATCATATAAACGCATGTTTTACAGGAAATAGCCACTACAAAAAAACAGCTCCAGTAGATCGGTCACTGGGGCTGTTTTTTTCTTTTCATCAGACAATCCGTATTTTACGGACTAACTGTGTCTACAATTGTTGATTGGGCAGTCTACTCCCCTGGCACCCAGGGAACGTACTGCTGTTGTATATCTGCTCGCTCTAATGCCGCAATATTGCGCCGTAACCTATACTCTGCACCAGCTTGCCCTTCATTAAAATATAGCGATACAATAGTATTAGCCCATGCTGTCATCCCGTTTTCATTGAAGGGGAAACGCGATGGGTCGTTGACTGCCAATCTCAAATAAAAATCACGGATAAATAAATCAATCAATGTCTGGTTGTATATCATAGGCAAAACAATATTTGTTGATTGGCCTGCTTGTTCAGCTGTTAGTGTAACAAAAACAATGTGCGGGACATCATTAACAAGTTCGTCTGCCGATCCATTGTTTGCTGTTTCGTCTGTTTCAGGGTCGTTTGGGGTAGGAGTAGGGGACGGGGTTGGTATCGGAGATGGCGTAGGTGTAGTTGCCTCGGTTTCATTGTCTTCGTCGTCTTCACTGTCTTCATCCATTGGAGCTAAACCGATATCCATTACCCAATCACTTTCTAAAAAAATTGTTTGGGCATATTCTACAACAAACGCAAGCCAGTCTTCTGTCCCTGATTCTAAATTGTGGTATGCATCATGCGATTGGCTTGCAAGTTCTTCTATAATACTAGCCCATTCTTGTGCATCAAATGTAAGATTAAGCTGGCTACGAAGCCCTGCGATATGCGGGCGGATCGCTACAGCAATTTCTTGATGCGAAGGAGGAAGCGCGTAATCGTTGGAGCTATTTTCTTCTTCGTCATCAGGATTTTCTTCAGATTCTTCTTCAGGTGCTTCATCTAGTTCATCATCTGGTTCTTCGTCGTTGCCATCATCGTCGTCTGCATATTGTTCGTCTTGATATTCATAATATCCGTATGCATCTGTATCATCCGAATTTTCGTTATCTGTTTCGGGGACATATCCAGAGCCAAAATCCTCGTTGGGGTTGTTATAAGGATCCACAGGGCTGCCAGCGGGAGTATGTGTGAAAAATATCGTTAGCCCAATAGAAATTATTGCAAGAGCCAACAAGGTACTCACGCCCATAAGTACAGTGGATAGTTTTATCCCCATTATGTCCATAGGTATCCGGATAAATTTGCGAAACTTAAATAGCGACGCTGATTGGAGCTTGCCTTTGCCGCTACGCCGCACAGAAGGGTGGGGTACAAAGTTTATTTTTTTATAACCTGTTTTTTTCCCTTTTGCTTCTTTTCTTAATCTAGAAATAAGATCGTATGCGGTTTCGTCTGGATTATGAAAATCATGAGCCATGATTGTTGCTCCTTTTGGAGTTTATCGGTAAGTAATGTCTTTTTTTGTCGTACATGCTGTAGTTTACTACAAGTAGTAGAGGGAATACAAGCAATAAAGCAAAATCAATGAAAAACAGTCTCTGCTCAATACAAAATTGCGAACTCTACAACGCAAATTATTACAATACAAATTCCAGTGCAACCAGACTAACAGCCATAACGGCCATCCCTGTAAACAGCCATTTCATTACCAAATGGTGCTTCCCAAATTTTTGTGCAGCTGGCAGTAATTGATGAATAGCAACAAAAACCATAATCCCAGCAACTATTGCAAAGGTAATGCCAAAAATAGACCCGAAGCTGTCATACATATTGTGCAACAAAGCCCAAGCAACAAGGGCTCCTAATGGTTGCACTAGCCCGGCACCAAGAGAGATAAAAAATGCTTTTGCCTTACTGCCAGTAGAATAATATAGAGGGGAAGCCATAGCCAAAGCCTCTGGCACATTGTGTATGATTATTGCGATTGCAATGGCTATACCAAGTGCTGGGTCATGTACAGCAGCCACAAAAGTAATAATACCTTCGGGGAAATTATGTACTGCAATAGCAATTGCAGACATAATCCCAGTGCGTTTTAAGTCCTTGCCATCTAAATTGGCAATTGGAGCTTGATTGTTATGAATAAATGATTGTTGGTTAAACGCCGCAACATTATCGTCGTGAGGTACAAATTTGTCTATAAACGCCATAATAACTATTCCTAAAAAAAAGGCTACAGTGGCAATCATATATCCTTTGCCTTCGCCAAAAATCGACTCTAGTGATTCAAATGATTCGTGGAGTATTTCTGCAAAAGCGATATAAAGCATAACTCCAGCAGAAAAACTTAAACAAATAGACAAAAACTTTGTGTTGGAAACATTTGAAAACAAAACTACAAGACCGCCAACTCCAGTAGCAAGGCCAGCAATAAGCGTTAATAAAAACGCAAAGAACACATCATTCATATAACACCTCTTATCTTTATACGAATCTCGAAATCATCGTCGATAACACATCGTGAAAATCGGTTTATAGACTCCGATTTCCGCTCGTTTGGTGATGTGCTTTTTTTAGATTCGTATTAGTATTGGCATACTAAGTCATTCCCATTCAAAATTATGCAGTAGCAAAAGAGTGGTGTGGGATCTTGTATAAAAATGACTATACATTCTAACCAATGCGAAAGTTAGCATAGCCTAACTTTAATGTCAATAATAACTATATAGTGTTTAGTCATATACAACACTGGCGAAAATAAATGCAACCATCTGCTTTTTTTCTTGTCTATATTTTAAAATCAGCGGAAAGGACAAAAAAATGTACAAGCTATTTTGTCGAATATATCAAAATGCTTTTAAGGTCGGTGCATATGCACTACCTTGGCGGCGTCCAAAACGACTTGGAGGATATGGTGCCCTGACCAAACTACTGGGTGATAGAGGATGCAAGTCTATTTTGGTTGTGACCGACAAGGGTCTAACGTCTTTGGGGATGCATGAAGAGGTGATAAAGGCAATAAAAAATGCAGATGCTAGTGTAGTTGTTTATGATAGCACCGCACAAAATCCCACAATAGGTAATGTAGATGAAGCTCTAGCTTTATATAAACAAAATGCTTGCAATGCAATTGTTGCTTTGGGCGGCGGTTCGGCAATGGATTGTGGTAAAGGGGTAGGCGTACGGATCGCACGTAACAAAAAAACTTTGCATCAATTGCGAGGGACGCTAAAAGTGTGGCTTAGTATGCCGCTGTTTATAGCAATACCAACAACTGCAGGTTCGGGAAGCGAAGTTAGTGTTGCGGCATTGGTAACAGACAGCATCACCAATGACAAGTTTGCCATCAATGACCCGGCACTGATACCACATTTTGTCATTCATGATCCAAGACTAACAGTTAATTTGCCAGCCGATCTAACTGCAAGCACGGGTATGGATGCACTGTGTCACGCTGTGGAGGCATATATAGGAAACAGTAATACGTATCGTACACAAATGGATGCGATAAAGGCGGTGCGATTAATTTTTGCAAATCTTTATGACGCATATCAAGATGGTCAAAATATAGTTGCGCGAGCAAATATGCAAAAAGCAGCCTATTTAGCTGGTGCGGCTTTTACCAGGGCATATGTAGGAAACATTCACGCAATGAGTCACTCAATAAGCGGATTGTATGGCACACCACACGGCCTTGTTAATGCCATAATCATGCCATTTGTGCTTGAAAGGTATGGCAGCACTGTCCACAAATCCCTTAAGGACTTGGCTATTGCTGCTTCGCTTGCGAGTATATCTACACCAAATGAGGTTGCTGCAAATAGGTTTATCAGTGCGATAAAAGAAATGAACAGTAAAATGGGTATCCCCAAAAAACTAAGCGGGATACACGTCAATGATATCCCCAAAATGGCAAGACATGCATTGCGGGAAGCAAACCCACTATATCCAGTGCCTGTGATCTTTGATTATGGTGATATGGTTGAAATGTACAAAAAAATAGCTCATTTTTAATTGGAATCGGTATCAATAAGGAGATGGATTATGTACGAAAAAATATTTCAACAACAAAAGATATTATATAGCTCTGGTCGTACAAAAAATATTGCACTACGTATAAGCTATCTAAAAAAGTTGCGAAATTGGATAAAACAAAATAGCTGGACAATAATGGCGGCTTTGCGCACAGATTTGAATAAACCCCCATTTGAAGCTCAAGCAACAGAGATCGGGGTAATCCTGGACGAGCTATCTTATGCTATTAGGCATATTGGTAAATGGGCTCGTCCAAAGCATGTGATGTCAAGCATCAAGAACTTTCCTTCATATGGGTGTGTTTATCCAGAACCATATGGCGTAGCACTTAATATTTCTCCATGGAACTATCCATTCATGTTGACTGTTTCACCTCTTATTTCAGCAGTAGCTGCTGGCAATTGTGTCATCATCAAGCCATCAGAGTTGGCTCCGTCAACTGCTAGCCTTATATCAAGAATGTGTAGCGAGGTATTTCACCCATCTCACGTTACGGTCATAGAAGGAGGAAAAGATACATGTCAGGCTCTACTTGAAATGCCCTTTGATAAGATTTTTTACACAGGAGGCACAAAAGTAGGCCAAATTGTGATGGAAGCCGCCGCAAAGCACTTGACTCCTATAACATTGGAACTTGGTGGAAAGAGTCCTTGCATAGTAGACCAAAGTGCCAACCTAAAACTAGCCGCAAAACGGATCGTATGGGGTAAATTGATAAATGCCGGTCAAACATGTGTAGCACCGGATTATATATTAGCCAATGAGTCAATAAAGGACAGACTTATAGTCGAAATAAGAACCGAAATCAGCAAGCAATACAATGATCCGACCAAAAATCTCAATTATCCAAAAATTATTAACAAACAGCATTTTGACCGTCTAAACTCTTTATTAGATGGCGAGAATATAATACAAGTAGGTCAAAATAACCCCATGAGCTTGCAATTTGCACCTACAATAATTGATAATCCCGATATATTATCCCCAGTCATGCAAGAAGAAATATTTGGCCCCATACTACCGATTATCAGTTATAAAATGCCGTCAGATGCGGTCAAAATAATCAGAGCCAAACCCAAACCGCTAGCACTATATGTGTTTACAACGCGTAAGGCAGTAGAAAAATATTATCTTAAGCACTTATCTTTTGGGGGCGGATGCATAAATGACACTGTAGTGCATTTGTCAGTTCCAAGGCTGCCATTTGGCGGAGTTGGTGCGAGTGGGATGGGGTCATGTCACGGAAAAGCTGGGTTTGATGCTTTTACGCATTACCGCAGTGTTTTGCATAAATCCAATTTGTTGGACATCCCTCTTAGATATCCACCTTATAAAGACTGGGCTCTAAAACTTCTAAAACGTTTATGAAATGATAAAAATTATGACTATCCACTTTGCTCAGGGAAGCCACAAAACACAAGAAGCACGAAGTGCGTGTTTTGTGGTTTGCCTGAGTTAAGTGGATAGTCATAAAAAAACCGGTATGGTGTCATACCAACTAATGCTGATATTTCCTAGGCCCGACGCGGATGTTTCCTCCTTTCGCCCGTCGGGTTTTTTGATGCTTTTTTGTGGTAAAATAGGGCTTAAGAAAAAGTGGCGATGCCACATTTTCTTAAGCCCTATGAGCGCAGCCGCATTAGCGGCGAAGCGAATACCAAGCTCAAGAAACGGAAAGGTGAATGGCGAAGCCACTTTTTCCCGACACGCAAGCGGCAAATATTAACTTCAAACCTTCCAAAATATATGTTTTTCAAAGGAGATCACATGATTAATGTAAAGATATGGAAAGATGGAATGCCCAAGACCGTATCAGTTACACCTGATAAAACACTCCACAAAATCCTTATAAATCAAGGCATACAAATCCCTCATCCATGCGGCGGCAATGGCACTTGTGGGAAATGTGTAGTCTCGACATCCGCAGGAAATAAGTTATCATGTCAAGCCTTAGCAGAAGATGGTATGGAAATATATCCACAAACCTCAAAAGAAAACATGGTAATATTAGATACCTATGAATCTTGTAGATCATTTGAATATGATCGCGGTGCAGGATATGGCGTAGCAATTGATATTGGGACAACAACAATCGCTTTCGAATTGATTGATTTAAAAGATGGCTCTCGTAAAGCAACACACTCTATAGCCAACAGCCAACGTAGCATAGGTGCTGATGTAGTGACACGTATAAAAAAGGCCAATGAAGGTGCATTGGCACGACTTCATTCGTATATAATAAGCGACATCAAGTTGGGGTTGGCTAAGTTTTCGGATTGTAATATATCCGCCGTTAGCATTGCAGGAAATACAACTATGCTTCATCTTTTGTTAAACTTGTCATGTGAAACACTGGGTTCATTCCCCTTTACTCCTGTAGAGATCGATATGAAGGAGTGCAAGCTGTCAGATGTTTTTGGTGTGGGTGATGATACAACACTATACATTTTGCCAGGGATATCAACCTTTGTTGGTGCCGATATATCTGCTGGGATACTTTGTTGCCACGCAAACAAAGAAAAGCCAAGTTTGCTTATAGATCTTGGCACCAACGGCGAAATGGCCTTATTTTCTTCAGACAAAATACTTGTGACATCTACAGCCGCAGGTCCTGCTTTTGAAGCAGGCAATATATCTTGTGGTACAGCAAGTATACCTGGTGCAATTGCGTCTATACGCTATTTGCCAAAAGACAACGTATTTATGTATGAAACTATCAGTAACGAACCACCAATTGGCATATGCGGCACAGGTGTAGTAGAAATGGTAGCTCAATTGGTAAAAAATAATCTTGTTGACGAAACTGGGCGGTTGGATGATTCTTACTTTGACAGTGGGATTGAAATTGCTCCAGGCATCACGTTTACACAAAAAGATGTACGTGAAATCCAACTTGCAAAATCTGCATTACGTTCTGGCGTAGAAATATTGCTAGATGTGGCCGGATACGGTTACAATGATATTGATAAGGTGTATCTTGCAGGAGGGTTTGGGCATAGAATTAATTTGGATAGTGCTATAGATTTAGGACTTATACCGCATGAGCTTCAAGAAAAAATTGTAACAGTAGGCAATACATCTTTGGGTGGTGCCGCTCACGTACTTACAAGCACAAGCGCAGCAGATAATATAAAAAAAATAGGAAAACAAGCCAAAGAGGTAAACCTGTCTACACATCCAAAGTTTAATGATCTTTTTATGGAATATATGATGTTTGAATAATAATGTACTTGGCTATCTGCTTCACTTAGGTAAGCCCCAAAACACGCACTTCGTGCTTCTAGTGTTCTGTGGTTTCCCAGAGTGAAGCAGATAGCCAGGATAATGAAAATGACCCATGAATATATTGTGTATACTATGGGCAGTCCATACACATGAACAGATAGGAGGTAACAATGTCTGATATCAGCGGAACAATTTTAAACTTTACAAAAAATGTAACCAAGTCGTCAGGTGATCTGTTCAAAACAACTAGGCTTTCTATGAATGTTTCTACCGAACAGACAAATCTAAAAAACCTATACTTAGAAATAGGCAAAAAAGTCCACGAGATCTACCAATATGGTGGAACGCTTGGTAAATACTTCGACGAAAAATACCTAGAGCTAGAAGCGTGTGAAAGAAAAATTGCCGAACTAAAGGAACAGATAAGCCAAATCAAAGGCGTACGCGAATGTGTGAAATGCGGCAAATCAGCCGAAAGAACAGCAGAGTTTTGCCCAAAATGTGGCATTCGTTTTGGTATGGTAACTGGGGAAACAGATGAAGCAACCGTATTACCAAAAGCGCAGCAACAAATTCCGACATTAGAACAAGATGTAGTACCAACAAAAGAATCTACTCCAATAAATATGATTGAGCCAGCAACACCACAACCAACTGCTTTGGTGCCAGAAACAAGGAACTGCCGTGTTTGCGGCATGGAAAATGATATTAATACTAAATTTTGCCTGTCATGTGGCAGAATAGTGGATTAATATTTGGTCAAAACTTATAGTAAGGGGATAAATTATGCTTTGTGATAATTGCAAAAAAAATCCATCAACAGTGCATCTTAAGGGCTTTACCAATGGGATGAAAGCTGAACTGCATCTTTGTCAGGAATGTTCTGCTGGGATGACTGATATGGTCAATATGGAAATGCCAATAAATCTGGAAAATATCTTGGGCAGCTTGGGTAGTGCGGATTCCCCAATTTCCTTAGAAAATATTTTTAAAGGGATAATGGAATCTGTCCAATCAATAGGAAATATCCCTCAAAACCCAGGCACGCAACTAAACCCGCAATTCAAACAAATACTGCGCAAAATCCCTGGACCATGTACTGTGTGTGGCCTAAGCTATGAGCAGTTTAAAACTACAGGTAAACTCGGTTGCGAAGGATGCTATCATGCATTCCCAAAAGAAATTGTTGCGCTGTTTAAAAATGTGCAAAACAGTAGCCGTCACGAAGGCAAATATCCAAAACGGTCCGGAGCTCAAATAAAGCAGCGCCGGGAAGTAGATAAACTGCGCGCAACACTCCAACAAGCAGTGGATGAAGAAAACTACGAAGAAGCCGCGCGGATAAGGGATCAGATCCGTAGCTTGGAGGTGACACCATGATCCCATGGTATCAGGATTCTGCTTCTGATCAAAGTCAGATTCTTTCTTCCAGAGTTCGCCTTGCACGCAATATAAAGAAATACCGATTCCAACAAAAACTCACACCAGAAGATGCCAAAGTCATGGTGCAAGAAGCTCAATATGCGATGACCCGAGCAGGTGAGAAGATGTTCCACCAAATGGACATAAAAGAGCTTGGTGAAACAGAGCAAAAAGTGTTTTTAGAAAAACACATAGTAAGTCCAGAGTTTCTAAAAGGCACTCTTCCACAAAGTTTACTAATCAGTGATGATCAAAATATAAGTGTAATGCTAAACGAAGAAGATCATATTCGTATCCAGTCTGTACAGCCAGGCGACATGCTTGCAAAAGCCCTCGAAAAAGCCAATCAAATAGATGATTTGCTAGAAGAAAGCATAGAGTTTGCATTCCATCCAGAGTTTGGCTACCTAACGGCATGTCCTACCAACACAGGTACTGGTTTGCGCGCATCCTTCATGATCCATTTACCATGTTTAGAGCGATCTGATGGCCTCAAAAAACTTTTGCCTACAATCAATAGAGTAGGGATAACACTCCGCGGATTATATGGCGAAGGCACAGCTCCAATGGGGAGCATCTATCAAATCTCTAATCAGACCACATTGGGCAAAAGCGAAGAAGAAATAATTCAAGGGCTACAAAATGTAACCAACACAGTAATAGAAAAAGAAAAGTCAGCAATGGAAAAATTATTGTCAGCCCATCTTGATGACACCAAAAACACAATTTATAGAGCATATGGTACCCTAGCATACAGCCGTAAAATGACAGCAAAAGAAGCAATGGAAATGTTGAGCCTGATACGGTTGGGATTTTTGGCAGGGCTACTAGACAAGCCCAAACCAGTCAAACAAATATACCAAATAATGATGGAAATCCAACCAGGTCACTTGATGGGCGTAGCAAGGCGAGAAATGACCGAAGCAGAACGGGATATTACAAGAGCCGACTATCTGCGTGAGATCTTTGTATAGGATAAGAAACCCATTACAGAAAATAGTCGCACAAAAATCTAAACGTATCGCAAGGAGGATACATAAGATGAATAGTCCTTTTACAGAAAAAGCACGTCAAGCAATTCAAAATGCTCAGGAGCTAGCAGTTGCCTTGGGTCATTCATATGTAGGAACAGAACATTTGCTACTTGGTCTTGCTAAGGTTGAAGAAAGCGTAGCCGCCAAAGCATTAGAAGCCCAAGGTGTAACAGCAAATGGCATAGAAACACAAATAAAAAATACAGGCAATCAAGGCAAATCAACCGGAGGTCCAGCAGATTTTACCCCGCGCACAAAACGTATCTTCGAAATAAGCAAGCAAGAAGCTACAAGAATGCACGTGAGCTATGTGGGTACAGAGCATCTATTGATTGCCATTTTAAAAGAACAAGACAGCATAGCAACCCGCATTCTTACTGCACTGGGTTGCAATATCCAAAAACTTTATGATGATATGATGCAAATGCTCGGAGGGGGCAATACCATGCAGCAAGGGATGCCCTTCCCAATGGCTGGTTTTGGCCCAATGATGGGCATGGGGCAGCAACAGAGCAAACCTCCAAAAGGCGCAACACCAACGCTTGATAAGTTTAGCCGTGACTTTACCCAAATGGCACGTGATGACAAGTTTGACCCAATTGTAGGCCGCAACAAAGAAACCGAACGTGTAATCCAAATCCTTAGCCGCCGCACCAAGAACAATCCGTGCTTAGTTGGTGATCCTGGCGTTGGCAAAACAGCAATAGCCGAGGGTCTAGCACAACGTATTGCGTCTGGTGATGTCCCAGACACTGTAAAGAACAAGCGTGTCGTTGCTCTGGATTTGCCAGGCATGGTTGCCGGTACAAAATACCGTGGTGAGTTTGAAGAACGCATAAAGCGTGTTGTCCAAGAAGTCACAGCCAATACAAATGTAATCCTTTTTATCGATGAGTTGCATACACTAATCGGTGCAGGTGGTGCAGAAGGCGCGCTTGACGCTGCAAATATATTAAAGCCGTCCTTAGCTCGTGGCGAAATGCAAGTAATAGGAGCAACCACCCTAGATGAATATCGTAAGCATATAGAAAAGGACGCAGCACTTGAGCGTCGTTTCCAACCAGTCATGGTGGACGAACCAACCGAGGACGAAACAATAGAAATCCTTAAAGGCATACGTGACAAATACGAAGCTCATCATAATGTAAAAATAACCGACGACGCAGTGGATGCGGCGGTTAAGCTATCTTCAAGATATATAACAGATCGGTTCTTACCAGACAAGGCTATAGACTTACTCGACGAAACGTCGTCTAAAGTCCGGTTGCGTTCGTACACAGCTCCGCCAAATATCAAGGCTTTGGAAGATCAAATCGCCGATTTAGAAAAAGAAAAAGAAGCTGCCGTCAAGGTTGAAGAGTTTGAAAAAGCAAGAGAACTCAAACTCAAACAAACAGAAATAAAAAAGCAGCTGACCGCCGACCAGGAAGCGTGGCAGGATGCAAACTCCAAATCTCATAATATAGTAAATGCGGACGAAATAGCCGATGTGTTAGCCTCAATGACTGGAGTCCCGGTAAAACGCTTGCAACAAGAAGAAGGTCAGCGTCTTATGCAAATGGAAGAAACGCTTCATAAGCGTATCGTAGGCCAAGAAGCTGCTGTAAAAACCATATCCCGCGCAATACGAAGAGGCAGGGTGGGACTCAAAAATCCAGCCCGCCCAATAGGTGGTTTTTTATTCCTTGGCCCCACCGGAGTAGGAAAAACCTATCTTTGTCGCGCACTTGCAGAAATATTGTTTGGAGACGAAAATGCGATTATCCGGGTAGATATGAGCGAGTTTATGGAAAAACACAGCATTTCCCGTTTGATAGGTTCCCCACCTGGTTATGTAGGATATGATGAAGGTGGTCAACTGAGCGAACGCATACGTCGCAAGCCATATTCTGTAGTCCTTTTTGACGAAGTCGAAAAAGCGCACCCAGATGTATTTAATATTTTATTGCAAGTGCTCGATGACGGTCATATAACCGATGCTCAAGGTCGAAAAATAAATTTCAAGAACACAGTAATAATCATGACCTCAAACCTCGGAGCGCGTTCTATAATCAATCCCAAAAAGCTGGGCTTTGTTGGGGATGTAGACAAGGATCGTTCGTATGAAGATATGAAAAAAATGGTCATGTCAGAGGTTAAAGACTTATTTAGGCCAGAGTTTTTAAATAGAATTGACGATATTATAGTTTTCCATCCGCTAGATCACGAGGATATACAAAAAATCACTAAACTGATGCTTGCTGAAACCGTGAATAGAGTAAATGAAAATATGGATATCACAATGACTTACACCGATGCTTTGGTCGAACACATAGCCAAAGAGGGTTATGATCAAGCATATGGTGCCAGGCCGCTGCGCCGTGCTATCCAAACAAAAATTGAAGATGAACTTGCTGAAGCGATACTCATTGGGACATATGGTGAGGGTGCGCAGATTATGGTCGATTTTGTTGATGGAGTTGTAGTTATCAAATAAAGATATGTGAAAGTAAAAAACCCATTATAATGCCGATAATGATTACGTACGGCGATTATAATGGGTTTTTTATTGGGTTGGTTTGTAAGTGAAATTGGTACTATAAAGCTGAAAGTATCCCTTCAACTTCCTTCAATTTTGCAACGACGTCAATCCCTTGCGGGCATTTTTCATTGCATACGCCGCATCCGGTACATTCTGATAGCTCTGCGCCGCGTTTTTGGTTCCACATGTTTTTTGCCTGAGCAGATAGGCTGTATACATTGTGATATGTGTAAGCGTTAAAAATGTGGGGTATGTTGATCTCTTTGGGGCAAGGCATACAATAATTACAACCCGTACAATATAAATCAGAAAACTTTTTTAGTTCTTCCATCATAAGGGTTGCCTTTGCAAAGTCTTCTTTTTTCATTGGTTCTTCCATGTTTGCAATTGCAAGATTGCTTGTTAGCATTTCCATGTCACCCATACCAGAAAGGGCACAAGAAACATTTTTATTGCCAAGTACAAAGCGCAGAGCAAGTTCTGGTGTAGAAAAATTTTGACCAAGTAGTTTGCCAGATAGCTCAGATGGTACAGAAAGCCGTCCGCCGCCGATTGGCCCCATGACAACTATGCCGATGCCCTTCTTTGCTAAGTAATCAATATTTGATTCGTTGGAGCGGTCCAAAAGATTATATTGAAGCAGTGCAGAAGAAAATATTTCAAAGGTATCGACTACATACGGTACATCCTTGACATCCCCATGATATGAAAAAGAAATATGTTTTATCAGACCTTCATCCAAAGCCTTTTCTACTTCTTTTTTTAAACCATATCCCATGACTTTTTCATCAAAAGAATCCTTACTCAAACCATGCAGATGATAAAAGTCGATATAATTCATATCAAGTAAACCCAATTGCAACTCCAACATGCGACGAAAATCTGATGTATTATTGACTTCGTTCATTGGGATCTTGGTTGCTACCATGACTTTATCACGATCCATAAGTTTTACCGCTTTGCCAAGTGTAGCTTGGCTTTTGAAATGGCAATAAAATTGTGCGGTATCAAAATAATTAACACCCGCATCGTAGGCGGCTTTGAGCATTGGTATCGCTTTTTCTTCATCGACAATCCACGTGTCATCACGTTGATTTTCATACCAAGATCGGCTTTCTCTAGCCTTTTTTTCTTCTTCGCTCATTTCGGCTATTTTTAGTTCTGGTAGTCGCATACAGCCAAAACCCAAGGCTGAGATTTTTTTACCTGTATTTCCAAAATCACGGTATATCATGATGCACCTCCTTTTTTTATAGTATACGTGACCGAGAGGATGCTATCAATACATATAAAATATTGCGCTCCGATTATATAAAGAATTATAAACTCGAAAAAATATTTTCCTAGTAATTGAACCAAATCGTAAAGTTCGCGACTTATATATGAACGCGTTCGAAGGCACAATTACGAAAGGACAAGTTTATGAAACAAAGAGAGCTTGAAAATTATGTCGAATATTTTTTGAAGGTAGCAATCCAAAAATGCGGCAATCTTGACGAAGCACAGGATTTATGTCAAGAGGTCATGCTTGCCGCACTCAATTATTTGGCAAGCGGTAAAGAAATAGTCGACATTAAAGCATGGCTTTCTAGTGTAATGAACCGAAAATTTTACGATGCTTTAAGAAAGAAGTACAAGCTCCCGACAATCAGTATCGATGATGCTGCTTTACTTACTGCTGATAATGAAGTCGAGGCGATTGCTGACATTAACAAAGCAGAAGAGTTGCGCAAGCAGATTGCTTTTTTATCACGCATATATAGGGAGGTCATTATCCGTCATTATCTAAAAGGCGAAAGTGTTGACGATATAGCAAAGGCTTTGGCAATCCCTGTCGGCACAGTAAAAAGTAGATTATCTGGCGGTAGAACACAAATAAAGAAAGGTTTTGATAGCATGGAAAATTACACAAAAAACAGCTATGAGCCGCAAATACTCTATGTGAGCATAAGCGGGGAGCCTGGTATAAACGGTGAACCATATAATCTTACAAATAACAATATAATAGGGCAAAATTTATTGATACTGGCCTATGATAAGCCTGTAACAGAAACCGAACTTGCAAAAGCAATTGGAATACCAACAGCTTATATCGAATCCATTATCGAAACACTTGTTAGTGCAGAACTTATGAAGCGCATCGGGAACAAAGTCTACACCGATTTTATCATCTATTCACATGATGATGCAGGCGAAAAAACCAGATCACAAATAGGACTAATAGACGATAACTTTGAAACATTCTGGAAGCCGCTACAAAGCGGACTCGACAAGTTAAGGACGGCAGATTTTTTCGTAAGATTACCAAAAAGGAAACAGCAGAAACTGGAACTTTATTTTTTGATGCATACGATGTCAGCTTGCTTTTTTGGCGCAGGCAGTAAAATATATGACCCTAAACATGACTATCCAGAACGTCCCAATGGTGGCAAATGGGTAGCTATGGGGAACACTCACACAATGAGCAAAAACAGTGAGAGCAACGGATACGGTAAATATAGCTGGTCAGGAGAAAGAACAAATGAAATACACAATCGGCTCGGTACAAAAAAAATAATTTTGAAGGTTTTTGATACAGAACTTGTGGCGAAACGGTACTATGCCGTCAGCAATAAAAATGAACATTTTTTCATGCTTAATGATGACAATATAGCGCAAATGCTGTATATCATCAACGAGGGTATAAATCCATCTGATACTGGCATCGATTTGTTATTTTTAGAAAGCGTCCCGCACTTTGTGGAGTGTGGCGTTCTTCATATCGAAAACGGCAAGCCTATCGTTGATATTCCGATATTGTCTGCTGATGAATATGCCCAACTCCACCAAATAACCAATGAAGCGTGTGATGAGTTTATACCTGCAGCTCTTGACTTGATGAAAAAGCATCTTCATGGGACAAAGGTAAAGCTGCCGCCGCACCTAACTAATGTACCAGAGCAAAAACAATATTTCCAATCAATGTCGAACCTTCACATGATTATTATTTTCAAGGCAATGGAATGCAGGTTAATTTTGCAGGACCTAAATTACCCTTGCCTACCTATGGTGTTGATTGTGGAGAAGTAAAGCAAAGTCAATGAGAAACAGTCTCCACATGAACTGAAATGGCGAGTGTTTCAACGAAAGTTCAGCGACATGTTGGACTGATTTCGAGTTATATTGCTATAACCAAGTCATCGTAAATGTAAACAGTAGAACATAATATGTAAGGCGGCAGTTGCCGCCAGTTTTAAGCTAAGATTTTTTGTATATCCCAACCGAAATAGAAGATACTAAACTTAGATCTTTGCGCCGCCAGCCATTTGGCGTTCTTGTGCTTCGATCATTTTCTTAACCATGTATCCGCCAACATAACCATTTTGAGCAGATGTAAGGTCACCGTTGTAACCTTGCTTTAGTGGTACACCAATTTCGTTGGCTACTTCGTACTTGAAAGCATTAAGAGCTTCTTTAGCATTGGGTTTTGCAGTATTACTTTTTGGGGTATTCATAGATGAATCTCTCCTTTTTAACTTGGAATTGGTTTACACGAATATTTCGTATAACCTTTACGGATGTAGTATTGGTCGGGAGTTTGAATTTTATGTAGGCTCAAAGAGGGAATTATTGCATTGGAGAATGTTTGGGTTGTTGGATTTTTGTGGGTAAATGGATCTTGTGAAAACAATTAATTTTTGCAGCAAAAAACTCAAAAAACCGGTATGGTGTCATACCGGTTTTTTATTGTAAATGCTCACTTTTTCCTTATGTTGTTTTATAGCAATTCACCTTTAAATCGGCCTCGTCTGTCGCCGAAAACGCGTTGAAGCGTTCGCGATTTTCGGCTCGGACGAGACCGTTTAAAGGGGGAATTGCTATATATTCATCGCTTCCCAAAACGCTGTATTAATCAAATACAACAACACATTTTAAAATCCCGTCATCACAACCAATAATTGATTCGAAAAGTTGTGGTACATCTTCCAATGTCACAACATGGGTTAGAAAACATTTTAGATTTATTTGACCTTGTGCAGCCAGTTGCATGACTTTGTTGGCATTTGGCATAGTAGAATACCATGTGCCTACTATGCTAAGCGAACGGCGGATTATTTGGTCACTCGAATTTATGTTTATATTTGCGCCTTCTCCTATTGCAACCAGAGTCCCACCTACGCGCAATGATTTCAGGGAAGTATCATATGAAGATCCAACCCCAGAGCATTCTAATAACACATCTGCTCCTACTCCATTTGTTAGTTTGTATGTTTCGGATAAAAGGTCGTTTGGAGAAAGAGCTTTATTTGCGCCATTCTTTAGTGCGAGATCGCGCCGCCATTTTATTGGGTCTATTGCAATCACATATGCACCTTTTGCTTTGCATAAAGCAATTGCGGCCTGACCAATAGGCCCGCAGCCATTAACAATAACATCCATATTTGATGTGACTTGTCCACGCAGCAATCCGCCATATGGCGTACCCCAGTTATCTATCACTAATGCACCTTCTACATAATCCAGGCTGGGTAAAAGGCGCATACAATTACAAGCTGGAGCGATCAAATACTCGCCAAAACCATTGTTTACATCTCGTGAGCCATCCCAATGTGGACAATGAACAAATGCACCTCCCCGACAAGCTGGGCATCCCCCGCAGCCGCCTACATTGTTGATTGCTACTCTGTCACCTTGTACTAAAGAATGTACACCTTCTCCTAATTTGTCTACATCCCCTGCCACTTCGTGTCCCGCGACGGCATCTACCTTATTTTCAACATACCATACCCATTTGTCCGAACCGCATATCCCGCTTGCGCGTATTTTGATGCGTACTTGTCCAGGGCCTGGTTCTGGTATTGGGACACTAACAATTCGCAAATCTTGTGGTCCAAATGGTTTTAATACCTTCATTGTTTTCATAGCCGTATCTCCTTTATGCTTTTGTCTTTACCTTAATCCCAAAATAAAGCACATGCAACCCCCACACAACCCCAAGTACAACACGCGGAATGATTGGTGCATTGGTTGCACACATCAAAAAAAGGCTAGAACCCATAACTGCCGTGATAATCGCAAGCAGTTTGAACTTAGCCTTTTTTGACATGGTTTTGTTTTTTACAAATCCTTCTATACTGTTTGTATATAAACGTGTAGAAATAAACCATTTGTGGAGTTTTTGGGAACTCTTTCCGAAACAAAATGCAGCTAGTAAAACTAGTGGAGTGGTAGGTACTAAAGGAAGTATCAGCCCAACAGCACCCAATCCGAGGCAAAGTACACCTGCAATTATGTATAAAAGCCTGATGGGTGCTAGTGATGTTTTTTCTTTGGTACCGCTTTGCTGCATAGTTTACTACATGCCTCCTTTGTCGGCGGAACAAATAGGTTGGTATGAAAATCCGCTTCGCGAATGTTTCACACTTTACTCCTTTGGTTTATATGAAAACGTTTTTTGTTTACATTTTATTAAACGCACAATCTTTTAGCAAATCAAACCGGTCTGCGTTCATGACTTTGTTCCATGCAAATACAAAATCATTTAGGAATTTGTCCCATGCGTCATCGGATGCATAGACTTCTGCTATTGCTCTAAGTTGTGAATGGGAACCAAAAATCAAATCAACTCTTGTGGCTGTCCATTTATGATTACCAGTCTTCCTGTCTATTCCGTTATATACATTGCTGTCGGTTGTAGTCAGCCATTTAGTTTCCATATCTAGCAGATTAACAAAAAAGTCATTGGTAAGGGTCTCTGGTGTATGAGTTAGTACCCCATGCAAGGAGTTATTATAATTATTATTTAAGACCCTAAGACCACCAAGCAAGACCGTCATCTCTGGAGCGGTAAGATCCAAAAGCTGCGCTCTATCTATTAATAATTCTTCTGGTCGAGTTTTTATACTATTTTTTTGGTAATTCCTAAAACCATCATAATGAAGTTCTAACACATCGAAAGATGCTATATCTGTATGTTCTTGGGTTGCGTCTACTCGTCCTGGCGTAAATGGGACTTGAATGGGGGTCCCGGCATTTTTTGCCGCTTGTTCTATCCCTATTGCTCCCCCCAAGACGATAAGGTCAGCCATCGAGATATATCTACCGCTTGAAGAAAAATCATGTCTTATTTGTTCATATATTTCTAGTACCGCTTTCAGTTGTTCTGGTTGATTAACTTCCCATGAAATCTGCGGTTCCAACCTGATGCGTGCGCCGTTGGCTCCGCCTCTTTTGTCAGAACCTCTGAATGATGACGCACTTGCCCAAGCTGTTTTCACAAGTTGTGAAACGGTCAAGTTGGTTTTTTTGATGATATTTGTAAGTTCGTCAATATCTTGGGCATCTACTACATATTCATTTTGAGAAGGAAGGGGATCTTGCCATAAGAACTCTTGGTTGGGGACTTCATTCCCCCAATATAATGATGTCGGCCCCATATCCCTATGTGTTAATTTAAACCATGCGTTCGCAAAAGCAGTTGCAAACATATCGGGATTAGCCAAATATCGCTTTGCAATTTCTGCATAAATCGGATCATGTTTTAAAGCAAGATCAGCAGTAGTCATCATCGGGCGGTGTTTTTTTTCTGTGTCGTGCGCATCTTGTACCATATCATCATCGGCACAATCTTTTGCCAGCCATATATGTGCACCCGCTGGGCTTTTTGTTAGTTCCCAATCATATTTTTGTTGTACTCGTAAGTAACCCATATCCCAAGATGTAGGGTTGGGTTTCCATGCGCCTTCTAAACCACTGCCTATTGTATCTCCAGCGTTGCCTGTGCCAAAGCTATTTTTCCATCCAAGGCCCTGTTCTTCGATAGGTGCACCTTCTGGTTCGGGTCCTAAAAATGTTGGCGGTGCAGCACCATGGGTTTTGCCAAAGGTATGACCTCCTGCAATAAGTGCTACTGTTTCTTCGTCGTTCATTGCCATCCTGGCAAAGGTTTCGCGTACATCTTTTGCTGATTGTATGGGGTCAGGATTACCGCCTGGACCTTCTGGGTTTACATATATGAGACCCATTTGCACTGCTGCAAGTGGAGAGTCAAGATTTTTTTCATTGGAGTATCTTTCGTCATCGCTTAGCCATTTATTTTCTGCTCCCCAGTTAATATCATTTTGAGGTTCCCACACATCGTGACGACCACCTGCAAAACCAATTAGTTTGCATCCCATAGACTCTAGAGCACAGTTTCCTGCAAATATCATCAAGTCGGCCCACGAAATTTTAGCGCCGTATTTTTTTTTGATAGGCCAAAGGAGTCTTCGTGCTTTATCTAGATTTACATTGTCAGGCCAACTGTTGAGTGGTGGAAAGCGTTGTGTGCCGTCTCTTGCACCGCCGCGTCCATCCATCGTACGATATGTACCTGCACTATGCCAGGCCATCCGTATAAAAAACGGCCCGTAATGTCCATAATCTGCAGGCCACCAATCTAGGGAAGTGGTCATCAAGGTTGTAAGATCATGCCTAAGAGCAGCAAGATCAAGGGCTTGGAACTCTTGTATGTAATCAAAATCCTCCCCCATTGGGTTGCTTAGCTTGGAATTTTGGTGCAGTACACTAATATCCAATTGATTAGGCCACCAATCTTTATTGGTTACGCGTCCTTTTGTAAAATCTACATTATCCATATGCATATCATCCTCCTTATGTATTCAATTTACGCCTGTAAATACAAATATAGAACTATATAGAACTATGACCACTTGAAGGACATCCAATACCAAGCTATAGTATAAAAAATGTCATTTGTCAGGAGGTACCCATGCACGACGAAATCTATATGTTGTGGCTATCATCTTTAGTGCCTTGGCTGGGTACCCGTAAACTAAACTTACTGTTAGCACGGTTTGGCACGGCACGAAATATTTTTACTGCTCATCCGACTCATGCAAAGACATTGGGAAACTTGACTGATAATGCACTAAATCACCTTTTAAAAAATCGTGACCTTGATTTTATAGAAAACTTACTAGGAATAATGGAATCACAACAAATGGCCTTTCTTTCCCGCAATCACGAACGTTTCCCCACTTTGCTTGGGGCTATTCCTGACCCGCCAGTGGGTGTTTTTTACATAGGGGAACTGCCAGCTGATGCAACTAATAAAGTCGCCATTATCGGTTCACGCAAATGCTCAGATTATGGTTTGCAAGCTGCTCGTTTGTTGGCGATGCCACTTGCAAAAAATAACATAGTGATTGTTAGTGGCCTTGCAAGAGGTGTAGATAGTATGGCTCATAAAGGAGCTGTAGATGTAGGTGGTAAAACAATTGCTGTACTTGGTTGTGGTGCAGACATCTGTTATCCTGCAGAAAATCGTCAATTGCGTGATAAAATAATCGAAAACGGATGCGTTCTTTCTGAGTATCCGCCAGGTACAAAACCCATTGGTGCATTTTTCCCAGCTCGTAACCGTATAATAAGCGGCCTGTGTCGGGCAATAATAGTTGCAGAAGCCGGGAAAAAAAGCGGAACACTAATAACAGTAGATCAAGCAACAGAACAAGGAAGAGATGTGCTTGCAGTACCTGGTAACATAATGAATCCACTTAGTGCAGGTACTAATCTATTGATACGAGAAGGTGCGATCCCAGTAACAGACTACACCGATGTGCTTTTTGCATTGGGTCTTTCTATTAAAACTGATACGTCACAACTTACGAACCAATATGCGCATGGGAGTAGTGTTTCAAATGAAACCAAAAGTAAAGCCCAAGAGGACACTATAAACTCCCTTGCACCTGACGAAAAACTAGTATATGATAGCCTGACTTTTGAATCGGTAAGTTTTGACAATATAGTTATGAAAACAAATCTACCATCTATGAATCTACACTTTTTTCTCACGACGTTAGAGCTTAAAGACCTGATTACAAAACATCCCGGCGCAAGATACGCAAGAAAAAACTAAGTTGTTGTATTTATAGGAAGCGATATCGAATCTTATGAATACAGCTTTTAAAGCGAGGAATACGAATGGCAAAATTCTTAGTAATCCTAGAGTCCCCATCCAAAGCAAAAACCATCAAAAAAATATTGGGATCCAATTATAAGGTAGAGGCTTGTGTAGGGCATGTACGTGATCTGCCAAAAAGCCAACTTGGCTTTGATGCTTCCAATGACTACGAGCCAAAGTACATCACAATCCGCGGCAAAGGAGACATCCTTGCTAACCTTCGAAAAGAAGCAAAAAATGCAAAAAAGATCTATCTTGCAACTGACCCTGACCGCGAAGGCGAAGCTATCAGTTGGCATCTTGTCCATGCTCTTAGATTAGAAGATAAGGATACCGAGCGGATTGCGTTTAACGAAATCACGAAAACTGCCGTAAAAAAAGCTCTCAAAGAAGCCCGACAAATAGATATGAATCTAGTCGATGCTCAACAAGCAAGGCGAATCCTCGACAGAATGGTAGGGTACGGCATAAGCCCGCTGCTCTGGAAAAAGGTCAGAAAGGGTACATCTGCTGGTCGGGTACAATCTGTTGTACTAAAATTAGTATGCGACAGAGAAGAAGAAATCCAGCAGTTTATACCAGACGAATACTGGAGTTTAGAAGTCGATCTAGAAACAAAGGATCAAAAAGGCAAGCTCACTGCCCGCTATGTAGCATCGGACAATAATAAAATAGAACTCAAAACCGAAGCTGATACAAATAAAGTAATCAAGTCTATACAAAATACGGCTTTTCAAGTACAAGAAGTAAAGCAAAGCACACGCACAAAAAAACCTGCTGCTCCTTTTACCACAAGCACCATGCAGCAGGAGGCATCAAAGCTCTTTGGGTATGCCACAAGCCGTACCATGAGGATAGCCCAACAATTATATGAAGGAACTGATATTGCAGGCGAAGGTTCTGTAGGTCTTATTTCATATATGCGTACAGATTCTACACGGGTTTCCGACGAGGCATACGAAGAAGTCAAGGCTCATATACAAGATAAATATGGACAAGACTATCTCCCTGCACAAAGGCCAGAGTACAAGACCCGGGGGCGCAGTCAAGATGCTCACGAAGCGATTCGCCCAACCAGTGTTGATCGCCATCCTGATAAAGTAAAATCATCCTTATCACCAGAGCAATATAAGCTATATAAGCTAATTTGGGAGCGTTTTGTTGGTAGTCAAATGGCACCGGCTATATATGATACTTTGTCAATGAAATTTTTGGCTGGAGATACAGTATTTAGATCCAGCGGGTCGGTATTAAAGTTTGACGGGTACCTTACGGTGTATAGTAAAAACGAAGACAATGAAAAAGATATAAAAATCCCTCTTCTCAAAGAAGGCGATGAACTAAAAGCAGTTTCCTTCGACCCAATGCAGCATTTTACACAACCACCTCCACGTTTTTCTGAAGGCAGTATGGTACGCACTATGGAGGAACTGGGGATAGGCCGCCCTGGTACGTTTTCTCAAACAATTACTACACTAATGAACCGTTACTACGTAACCAAAGAAAATAAAGTCCTACACCCAACAGAACTAGGAGAGATTGTTAACGATATCATGAACGATTATTTCCAAGACATTGTAGACGCGGATTTTACTGCCAGGATGGAAGATGATCTTGACCGGGTCGAACTTGGAGAGCTTGAATGGAAGCATCTATTGCGAGGATTTTATCCGCCGCTTGAAGAAAAAATTCAAGAAGCGGAAGAGCAGATCGGGGAAATAGAAATAAAAGATCAAGAAACAGACGTACTTTGCGAACATTGCAACCGTAACATGGTAATTAAGCATGGCCGATATGGTAAATTTTTGGCCTGTCCTGGATTCCCAGATTGCCGTAATGCAAAGCCTATATTCGAAGAAGCTGGTGTTGCATGTCCAATTTGTGGCGAAAAGGTAGTAATCAAGCGTTCTAAGAAAGGACGCAACTATTACGGCTGCGAAAAGAATCCCGACTGCGAGTTTATCTCTTGGAATTTACCTACAGGAGAACCCTGCCCAGATTGCGGTGCATACCTGGTAGAAAAAGGCCGGAAGAAACGGATAATTGCCTGCTCTGCTTGTACGTATGCCACCGAAGCTCCCGAAAAAGAAGATGAAGAATAATTTTATAGCCCAGCTCACCCAGTTGTTATCATCAGCAGATGAAGACAGTTGGTTGACTGGGCTTA
>Ga0123355_10001599_pt1 | contig 31613 bp, 25 predicted proteins | sample TergutEmb28metaG_3_FD_89872 | JGI IMG/M metagenome (GOLD analysis project Ga0123355, IMG submission 89872) | Embiratermes neotenicus P1 segment gut microbial communities from Petit-Saut dam, French Guiana - Emb289 P1 | ecosystem: Host-associated > Arthropoda: Insects > Digestive system > Gut ...
GCAATAACTGACAATCTGACGAGCGTTCACAACACTTACACAGTCATCGACCGACTGCCGACTACTGACGCTTTCTATAGGCGGGGAAAAATTCACGCATGCGCATAAATGTCCCCTCCACATCTACAATGATGGACACTTCCCGTGCTTGATTTGTTTATGCGGGAAAAATTTAGGTCCGATACTTTTTGAACAGACCACGTATGTTCTTGTCTTACCACCTACTCCCTCATTTCATTAAGAAATGAATATGTAGCCCTGACATCTCTGTTCCTCTGGGATGTGGAGCGGCATCAGTGGGTAACTGTTGCACAATGTTTAGAGACAGCATGGTGGTTTCATTCTCAAGAAACAAAATGTCAGAAACAATGGACATCCATCACCTAGTAACATGGCACCACATCCCACAAGAAGGGAGACCTCACCTGCAAGATTGCAACAGCCTAAGGGCTCACAATATATACCTCTATTTATATATCAATTCCATATGTCTAAGCTTCCATAAACCACTACACATGCACAAATCACTGACAATGATATAAATCCAGGTAAGACAAGAGTTGTGAAGAATCTGAGGAAGAGGATGTGACTGTAGAGCAGAAGAAAATTTCCTGGAATACTGGTGAATAATTGTATCAAACCTTAAAAAAATTGATGGAGCAAAAATACCAAGTTTCAGTGCACTGGAAGTTATGCAGGCTCATAAGCTCCAGCAAACTGACTAGAAAATGGTGATCTGTTTCAGGCTGGCCGACATTTGAACACTACTAAGCAGAACATCGAGATGAATGCGAGGATCTCTAAAGGAAACCTTGCAAACTTATCCACTTCTGCATTTGATACTACTGATCTCACAGACACCTGGAGGATGGTAAACAGTGTGCTGCATATTTGGTTTCCAGTGTTTCGTATGTATGTTGTATTCTTTACCTTATTATTCATCACAGCTCACATTAAAATTGTTCTTCACATCACCCTATTCCCCAGCCATACGAGGTAAACAAACTATGTTACATTGCTTTCCATAAAACACCCTAGCCTGAAAAGAGCCATGTAAAGTTATCCAACCTTCTGTAGACTATTCGTTAAACATTACAACTAAACAGACTTTGAACATCTGGAATCTGCCAGGTCTGGCCTCATTATGTTGTGCCATATTTATATTGTATTTATTTATCATAACTCTTTAAAATAAATGTAAAAAGAGTAAAGATGCCCCTGTGCTTAATTAAGCCTCACACCACGGAAACCTACAGTGGAGTCAGGTAAAACTGCATTCAAGCCTTGGTACCAAATTTTGGAACTTAATTTTGTTTTTAATTTTTATTGCAAACACAGCAGAAGTGTGAAGCTCACAATCATAATTGGACTCATGCAGTTTAGAATGCATGGAGCATACATCACATCTGTGACAGATATTGACACTCCTTTGTACTATACACAGGAATGCAAAGAACACACTCAGATGATAAATTATTCTACATTTAACATAAATAAGACACAGCTACTACACAGTACAATGCAAAACTGACATGTTCCTCAAATAGAACATCAAACTATTAAAAACTTATTCACAAAGGTATGATACACAAATGATAATACAAAACCACAAATTCTGCATTCTAAAACACTATGCTCTGACACATGTACAGTGGGTAGAAACTGACTGTTAATGTGGGCTGGCAGGCCAGTACTTCTTACCAGTGGCACTATAACATTCACAGCTGGGGGTGAAATGGAGCAGTTTCTAGTTCATGTTACAACTACCAATCCCAAGCTTTCAACACTGTGGTGTGTGGTTCCTAGACTTTTCAGAAACACTTCTCAGCTCCTACTGTTAATATAGATTAAAACAGACAATTTCTAGGGTGAATACAATAAACCTCAGCATTTGAATGTGCCCTCCCTATGGTACTATGTAAAACAGATTTCCAGATATACCAGTAAGCTTTACATTAAGTTGTACTTGTGATTAACTGATCATGCGACATGCCACAAAGATATAGCATAGCTGATATATTAACCTCAGAACTCAACTCAGGTGAGTGGTCTGGTGTACAATCCACCTACATTTCACCCACTGAAAAAGCCCCCAATATCTGCTGCATATGTAACAGGGTGGGCCCACGACTTGGCCAAGGTGTGACGGTGCAGAAGGAAATTTTTGTCTCCATAACAGCAGAAATCCAAATCTCCAATCATTCAGTCTCACTGACCATTTACTTATTTGACTCTTTGAATACTAAAATGAATCCACATGAAACAGTGATTCAGTTCACATATCACAGACGGCAAAGAGAGCTTCCATTAGAAAGGCCAGTGAATGTTGTACAGGAAAACAATTATCATAAGAATTGTACAGAATGCATAAATGCAGTATGTGGACACAATTCAGTTTTTAGTGTAAATCTGGAGGTACATGTACAAACCACTGGGCTTCAAAGGGAGATAATATGTCATCTTCTAATGTCACGCAGCATCAAATTATGATTATAACAGACCAAATTTTTCTGCACCATCTGCACAAGATCCAATGTTCATAGTTATGTGCAAATATACAATTTAATTTTACTCCTCAGTATGAAAAATGTAGCCTAGTACAAGTAATAATGTCTCCTACATTAGTTATTAGCAATGGTAGTCATTTTGGAACCTCATGGTGGTGCTTGGGGTTGGTTGGTTGATAAGCAGAGCCAAGGGAACATACACTACATAAAACAAACTCACTTCACCAGCAACAGTAGCTGTGACCATACCTCTGTACAAAAACATGTAGAACAGGTGTTTAATAGTGCAGTCGAGCCATGTGTAAGAGCCCTGAAGTGTAAGTGCAAAACATCTGTTCAACAGCTCTGCAGAATAGGTTTAGAATAGCAGTATTTAATGCCTGTGTATAATACCTGCATTAAAGAACTGCATGACAGGCAATGGAATCATTTCACAACAAACTGCCACACAGAACTGGCAGACCTAGCAGTATAACAAATATATACAGAAGGCAATAACAAGAGATGTATTCCTTTGCACAAAGCTACTGAAAGAGTGGCAAAGGCCTTGGGCAATGTCAATGAACAGTGCATAATACATATACACTGAGACTATAAAGAAGTGGGAAGAAGAAGGAAGAATGTTTAAGCAAAGGAAACTTCATCCCAAAGACAAAAGTTTTGCACTTGGTGGCTTCAACATTTGTGTCATGCACATAAAATTCTTAGTACTGTATTATAAAGGTATGAAATGAACACAAAATGTTTCAGTGTCATCAAGGAAAGCAGTAATTTTGGTGGGAAAAGAGGTACCTTGTGTTGTCATGAAAGAAATTTACTTTAAATTTAGGAAGTAACAGGACATAAAATGTATCTTGATGGACGGCAATAATATCATCACATTCTGCATCATTTCTCAGGAACATAACAGATTATCATAATAGACCTATTAAACTGACATGCTTCATAGACATGAAACTTAGGTTCACACACATTACATCATAAATGATGGTGTTAAAACAAACTTCCAAGTGCTGGGAGGAATAGGAGTTGTGCACAAACAGGAATTTTTGTTCACAGTGGGGCAAAGATAAGGTTCATTCGAGGGATACAACTTCCTCTGGATTCAAAATCACGGACTCGGGACTATCATCATTAAAAAAAAAAGTGACTGCATAAAATCTGCTCCCCAGACTTATACCTGGTTAGACCACTGCTCCTGACAATAACTCTATAATCACACGGCACCAGAAAATATAGCCCCCACTGCACCTCCCCAAATTACGATAGATATTTGGTTATTACTGAAATAATATAGTTTAGACTTTGATCTACGTACACTACACTAAAGAGCAGCTGCTACAATCTGTGAGGTGGAGCAAACCACGACCTGCAGACAAGGCTTACTCAGAATGGTTTCAATATGCTGCAACTTCCCTAAATCATTGTAACTTGAATCCAGTCAAACTCACTTCAAACCTAGTGAAGCAGGAAACTTCCGATAGTAGAGATACAGAGATAAAATTTACAGTAAAGTTAATAAAAAGAGGTACACAACGAGCTGGATGTCACCATTTTGTCACTAAATCTCTTGTCATCATATACCCAGAAAGCTGCACAGCAGAAATGCACAGAACATTGTCACGATGATGAGGATGATCACTAGCCAGACAGGTAGTGTGCCTAAAACAGACAGATTATGTGAAACACAACTCTGAAAGAAAATAAAATTCTTGGTCTTATCAAATTATCTTCCCTTTACCCCTAAGGGTATGTGTACACTATTTCACAACTTTAGATCATACTTTCTTTCTAAATATTCAAGCCTTATCTGTGTGTAATATAATACACTTACTCCTAATGACACACTTCTAAATCAGCTCTCATATCTTGTTTTTAGACTACTTTCCTTTCTCAGGGAAAGAAAATAGGCATACATTCCATCACTTCATAGTCTGAACCAGCACACCAATATTCATGAAACTTCATCAAAGGCAAATCAGTCCCGTTACAGGCCTGGAGTGGCCCAGAGGGTTCCAGGAAGTTAAGGTTCCCATATTACGTGACAATGGCCCAGGATGGTGGTAAGGTTGTCAGCCCTGCGCACCGGCTGTCATGAAACTTCATATGAACATTATAAAATTCTGAAGGCCAATCCAATGAATCTTAAAGAGGTGGGAGAAACAATAGTGGCATTTACAATTCTGAAATTATGTTAGACAAATTCAATGATGTCTGTCAGGTGACATCCTGATTCATTGAATTTCCCCAACAATTCCAATGCCTGAAGCTGGACACAACATGATCCTCAGAGTTCATTTTTCATCCTCTTCTCACAACCTATCTCTATACTATCCACCTTACAGTCATCTTGCAATTTCCTTGCAGTCTTCTGAGCAGCAGATGTCAGAGACATTTACCCACCCAAGTTCTGTGTGAATTCATTGCTTCTTTCATCACAGTCATATGTACCACCTTATCACAGAATCACATATTTCACAGTCCTAACATTACGAGTACTACATGACTATTTCTCTTACTTTATCCTACAACCAAATACTTCTTCAGCATTTTATGTTTTAATACTTGCACTCAGACTCTTTCGCTACAGTAAACAACAATATCATATGCACATGTACACAAAGTACTTTGAAGTTTTGAATGGCAAAAGATTTATAGCATTTTCCCAGTTTTATCATTAACATCTTTTCTGCTGATTACTGTTTTTCCCAAATACTTAACATCTTAAATACTGTCATATGATTCATAGCTTACAATTATATTATGATGTGGCAGCTACATCAGTTTTGTGACAAGCTCCCTTATATATACACAACATCTACAAACATGTATGTATGCATGCATGCACACACATAAATATGTGCATGTGTATTTATCTGTACACCAATTTTTTGCTATTATTTACAAAAATATGTTCTTCTTTAAAGTATTGAAATTCCCACTGTATGAATGCCATCATTAATGAGTAATGTAAAAATTACACGCAGTGTACACAACAACCCGCACGATACGTCACAAGTCTTGGTCGGATAAGAACCCTGTGGATCACTTGTTTTGGCAGATGTTTGTATACACAACCCACAGAATAATATAGACTACTGTGAACTTGTACCAGAAGAGGCTCACTACAGTATAGAGTTGTTGTCCCAGCAATAGGGACTTATACTTGTCAACTCACATAATCTAGAATTTTAACATGTTCAGATCTTAATTTTTAATTTTAATGATGAAAGTGAGGGCGATTACTACTTAAAGTACATGCTGGACTTATGACCCCGTGTTGTTATTGCTTGCCCTGAGGATGGTATGTTGGTACTGAAATATGTAGGAGTGGGCACTTAACAAGAACTGTATTTTATTATTTGTGTTTTATTGTATTTTTACTCGGTGCATTTTGTTAGTTAATATACTGAATGTAAGAAATTGCACAGTATGAATAACATAAAATTATAAAGAAGAAAGTACCCTGTAAGCCATTCCATTAAAATTCTAACAAATCCTCTTGGACTGTCTTCACGGCATATTCTATAACACAATTTAGAAGCAGCAGCAGCTATAAAGTATCCACTATTTGAGAACAAAGTGTCTGATAAACTATTATGTACTGGATTAAACTAAATGCATTACATTTACAAGCTCCACCTACAATTGTACTTACTTCTGAAGGGAAGACTGTGTATACAGACACGGTTGTCAACAGAGATGCTTAAGACAGCTACCTCTGTACAGCTAGTGATTGGTGGGCCTCCTGATGCCACAGGTAGAAACTCAAGCCCTGTGATAAACATGCTGTGGGCTCCCTCAATGTGCAATACTCTCTGAAAAACCATAAATTGCTTGTCTTCTAACTTCATACAGGACTCTACGACTATCAAGAAGTAAATAAGCAGTAACAGTTGTAACATTTAACCACCTGTGCTGAACAGGAGAGGTAGGTTACCAGTTGTAACACTACTGTTTATTACCAAAATAAAGGATTTCAATGTAAATCATAACTGAAGTGGAGTGATCTGTGTCTCTGTTTATTTAGCCCTTTGGTGCCAAAATTAAATACCTGATGTGATATGCAAGAGACGAGAATTTAAATGAAAGCTGCATAAGAAAGGCCATTAAATGCTGGCACCTAAACATTATGTTGGCATTTGAAGAACCATACTGTGACTAGTATACCTAATATTACATGCCAAGGGGTTAAAGGGGTAGTTGCAATTGTCTGTTTGACCTGAATATATCCAAGAAGAAGACCATGGACTCCAAAACCAAAACCTGAATCCCTTGAAGACAGGAGCAAAAGCAACAGTAGCAGCCTCTGACCAACCAATACAACTATTCAAATGTGAAACATGCAGCTGTGTTACAATACTAAAGTGACTTGTACGATGAATTATAAAAATTTACCGTGTACATTCTATTGTAAAGACTATGATTGTGCTACATTCAACAAGAAATAAATATTTACATGATGAACAAACTGAAACGTGTGGTAAATAACAAAAATAACTGCTTATGAATGTCAACTAAATGGCGTACATAAAGAACAGCTGTTCCAATGCTTCAAACACTGTGGGTGAATGGATTCACTCTTGAGAATGGAAGATTTAACCTCAAGTTTATGGCTAAGAAGATAATAAACATGACATACTATTACCCATTAAACAATTAAGCATTTAAATTGAAAACTACTCTGTAGGTGGGTTGGTATGAGGAATTTAAATGTCACATATGACAAAAAAGTTCACTGATGCACTGACATGCACGTCACAGACGGTTGTCCCTTTGCATGTAGTTTACATACTTTTAAAGAAACTAAACACTTTGACCAATCATTCACATAAAAAAAAAAGCACATCATGCAAACTCCCAATTTTTCATTCTCCACTTAATCATCCTGCACCAGTCCAAATACTACATTTTGCTCAGTACCAAGTTATGAAACTGGATACCCCCTCAAACAACTCAAACACCTTCCAGCTAAGGTGAAGAATAAAATATAAGTAAGATACTGTTTCAAAAGTACAATGAAAAGACTCACAAAAATATTGGGGACAAGGAAATGTACCTGCAAATTGAAGGCAGTGTACACTGCAACATTGCCACCAAACATCGTACCCACAGCAACGAATCTCCCATCATCTGACACTGCCAACGCTGACAAGCTGTCATTGCATGGCACAGCTTTCTTCAACGATCCATCTTCTGGTAGCCACAGCTGGAGAAACGCTTTCTGCCTTCCTAGTCTCCCCACAGGATTTACGAGCACAAACAATCGAATGTTGTTCATGTCCCCTTCAACCAAGCCAAACCTGGTCATGGTAAATCAAAAAGCAACTAAAGCTGGACATCTTAAACCAGAGGATTATTATTATTATTATTTACTGCAATTGAGTTTTCACTGGGTGGTGGTAGTAGTCCTTACAATAGTAACAAATAAGAATAAAAATACATAAATGAAACAATACAAAAACACAGTAAATACAAGTACACATATTACCAAAACACCCACACAACTGTCTAAACACCCACACATTACAAAACCCACATATACACACCCCCACATATTATAAAACAAGTTAAAACAACCACAGTACAAGATACACACCAAATAAAATAGTCACAATACAATCAAGTACCCTCAGTATAAGGTCACCTTAATGTGCATGGTGCTTTTGTCCCCAAGAACTTCAACATAACTCACTTCACTTAACTTCAAAACAAAATCACTTCACATATATGTCAGTTCACTCCACATCACTTCACTAATTTACACTCAACCCCTACTTGATTTCCCTTGCTTGTAACTACTTTCTTAACACACTTTCCAAAAGTGTTTAGTTTACAGAGGAAAGATGCTAGTAAGCCTGCAGGTAATCGGTTCCAGCTTTTAATGGTCCTGTTTACGAAGAAATATTTACCAACATCTGTTCTTTGGCTCCTAGTCCTAATTTTCTGATTATGATCTACCCTATTCAGGTAACATGGTTTTAGAAGTCTATCCCCTATCGCTTTCCAAGCCAATCCCCTGGTGTATGCCCTGACAAGGGTGCATATTCGGGCTATCAATCTACACTGTGCTAAAGTTTCCCAAACTGACTCATTTATATTATTTGCAAATTTAGCTGCTCTCTTTTGCACCCTATTTAAAGAGCTTACCCGACCTTCTCTGTGTGGGTCCCAACACACCGCTCCGTACTCAAGTATCGGTCTCACTAGTGCTGTAAAAGCTAAACCTTTCGTATTATTTCCCTTTTTGAGTATACCAATTATGAAATGAGGTGCCTTCCATGCGTTTTGTAGTGTGTAATTGACATGACCTGCCCAGTTTAGATTGCTGCATATAATTATTCCTAAATATTTAAAGCTACTTGCCTCTGGAATTAACTGATCCCCAAGATAATACCTTATTCGTTCCTTCACCCTAGCTTCTGTAAAGCTTACTGCTTTAATTTTACCCAGATTTATCTTCATTTCATTTTCTATTGCCCATTCCCCTATCTGTTTATGTCCATCTTTAACTTATCAATGTCACTGCTATCCATTATTTTCCTGTATATTATACAATAATCTGCAAACAGCCATATACTAGACTCAGTGTATCTTCAAATATCATTAACATAAGCAAGAAACGGTAGAGGACCTAATACACTCCCTTGTGGCACTCCTGAGGTTACTCTGACTTCCTCAGATAGTTTCCTGTCTACTCTAACTCTCTGCAAACATCCTTCATTAACATAAGCGAAAAACAGTATAGAGGGCCTAATACGCTCCCTCGTGGCACTCCTGAGGTTACTCTGACTTCCTCAGATAGTTGCCTGTCTACTCTAACTCTCTGCAAACATCCTAACAGAAATTCCTTTACTCATACAACTACCCTCAAATCCACTCTGCTTGCCGCGATTTTCGTAAGCAGCCTATCATGTGGAACTAAATCGAAAGCCTTTGAAAAGTCTATTATTATCACGTCTGTCCTGACTGACTGGTCCAGTCAATCCGCGATATCCTGACAAATTGTAACTAACTGACTTTCGCATGAGCACCCTGGTCTAAAACCATGCTGACCCTCATACAACCACCCACTCATTTTCCAGACTTGTCTTAGGTACCCTGCTATAACATGCTCCATTTGTTCACAAACCACCGAGGTTAAGCTGATGGGTCTATAGTTTCCAACTACTGATCAATCTCCCTCTATGTAAGTGGGAACCATAATAGCTTTTTTCCAGTCCCCTGGGATAGCATTATTATTCAAAGTAATATACAGCAATCTCGCGAGGCATGGAATCATGGCTTCCCTGCCTAATTTTAAAATTTCCCCTGGAATGCCATCTAGTCCAATGGATTTCTTTTTTCCGATTGCTGATAATGGCTTCCTTATGTTAATATTAACGGTGAAGGGTTTACATGATTCTGTTGATTGAATTTGCAGATTATTACATTTGCAACTGAATAGAGATGCATAATAAGAGTGTAGGGAGATGGCCTTTTCTATTGGATCTGTAATAAGCTTGCCACTTTGGTCCTTGATCACCGGAATACTTTCTCTATTTCCTTTACATCTTTTAACATACTTATAGAGCTCTGTCCAGCAACTAACTTTGTTTCGAAAGACCGAACGTAAAAGTGTTTCCCGAGTCTTCTTCTTGGCTACCAGTAATTCCTTGGATAAATGTTGCAGTTCTACCTGTTAAGGCTGCCCAAACTTTCTCTTATTGTACACTTTCCTCATCTCTATTTTTAGCCATTTTACTTCCTTATTATAGTATTCAGGATCCGGACTTTTTACTCAGAATTTTTTGAGGTACGTAACGTTTGAGACCCTCGAAAATTATATTCTTAAAACTTTTCCATATCTCCTCTATGCAACTACCATATCCAGCCCACAGGTTAAACTTATCCCGAAGGAAGGCTTTCAAGCCTAAAATATCTGCTTTGTGGTACAACAGGACTATTATTTCAACTTTTCGCTCCTGACAAATTTCTTCACATTCTACTTCCATAAAACCCCATTATGGTCGCTGATTCCGGGCAAAATGTTACAACAGCTAAGCGAGCTTTCAGGTCTGAGAAGGTATACCCAACAGCAGGTCTCCTCTTGTGGGTCACTTACTACTCGAGTATAACCATTATCCCAAACTAAATTGTTTACAATTGCCTGAAATCTGCTTGCTTTTTTTTTGCATCCCCTTTCCAATCCACCTGAGGCAAATTCAAATCACTGCCTATAATGCTTCGCTTCGCTAAGTTTCGCATAGGTAAGGTATGGGTTGCTAATCTTTCAATCACCAACATATCCTGATTTGGAGCTATGTAAATACCTGTACTTTCCCACGTATATATTAGATCCATTCCTTTCACTTCAACTGTGATCATCTCAAAATCATCATCCACCCATAACTCCGCACAGGCAATCATATTTTCAACACAGATAAAAACCCCACCACCACCATCAGACCTATCCCTTCTGAAAGTTGTAAAATCAGCCCTGAGAACTTCAGCATTGCTAACATCCTCCTTAAGCCATGACAAAATCGGGATTGTACATGTCAACTAAATTCCAGAACTCCACTTTATTATAAACACTCCTACAGTTAACCTGCAGCACAACTAGCGACTTACCTTCTATCCTATATGCAGATGCCCCAGCTATAGATTTAACCCTTGACCCAACTTCAACTTCTCTACTCTTCAAGATACTACGCACTGGACCATTTTCTTCATGTAAAGTCTTCTGTTCTTCGATCAATGATCGCCGCGTTCCCCTTGTTCTGTGATTCCCATTTTCAAAAATTGTCATTTCTTACTATCTGCCGATCCTCCAACATCAAGTCCACTTAACTCTATCATACAGTTGTCCAAGTTGTCTCTGTCCTCTTCCATTCAGATGCAGTGAAATCCCTGTCCTCTATCCAGCTGTTCGGATCAACGAAGTTTAAGTACCAAGGCATTTGCCAACCAGTCGAATCTATCATTAAGTGCCCCAATACGCTGCCATGACATATCTCTATGGAGCAACACTCCACTCAAGACAAGTTTGCCGTTCGGAAGTTTCCTCTCTGCCATAGCCACCAAAGCATATATTTCTCCCATTACAAAATCAAGATTTCTGGTTGTTCTCGAGTCATTAGTACCCACATGAATAATAACAGTTTCTGGACTACCTCGTTCCCTCTTTTCTATTACTCTGTGTAGCTGTTCAGTTTTAACCCCCGGAAAGCACTCCAACATCATATCATGTTCTGCCCCAACGTTGCGCAACAATGAGTCACTGACCACCATGCACTTTGCTACGTTTTGCTTTGTATGCACTGTATCCCTCTTTCCAGCTCCCGCCAGTAGTTACCTTTTCTTCAAGCTCCCTCTTTCTAGCCTTCAGTTCACCAATTTGTCGCAGCACGTTTTGCAGTTCCTCTTGCAGCATTCTCACCTTTTCAGTCCTACACTTTTCACAGTTCCAATTCTCTCTCTCTCAGCTGCTTGAGTTTTCATGCTTCCACAACTATAATGATACCATCGTCCACACAGTTCACATTGGATTCGTGACTTTAGATTCCTGCCGCACTCAGCACAAAAGAGCCATATGGTGTTCTCCACTTCCACAACAGGACCAGGAATCTGCTCTGCTCGACTCCACCATTAGTAACACAGCCAAAACCACTAAAATTAGCACCGTCAATCCCAAGCGGTCACCAATTGTTTGCTTAGCATCACCACGCCTAGGCACGCCACTCCATGAGAATCTCCCAGCACAGGTACCTGGTAGTCCTCCAGGTAACAACCCACTGCCTACCCTTACTCAGGAGCTCAAAACAAACATGTCTGAATGCTACGAACCTCCAAACTGGACAACCAACGCAAGAAAATTCTAAGGCATAAAACATGCATAATGAAGTTGGAGAGACCTATTACAAGCCTCTGTCCATAATTTTGAACAACAATTGCAAGTAAGTGGAAAATGAAGAATATTATGAAAGGAGGACATCCGTGTTTTATACAAGTCACCAATCTGTGCAGACAGATCATGGACAAGCTGGACTTGTTGCAAGGATGGGGTAACAAATAATGCATACAAATTTTTTATTGAAAACTTCTTGAAAAAAGGCTAATTTTTGGCCCAAAATTGGATGGGATACGACTGACAACATGTTGGAAGAAAGTGGGTCAGGATTTTATCCAATGTTAATGCATATAAAAAAAAAAGAGACCTGCAGAAATATTTCCTGATATCCAAGCATATAAGGTTTTGAATTTCTAGCTTAGATAATAGACAAATTATCACAATTCACGTGTATATGTAAGATGTGTTTGAAGTACTTTTCACGTTAAGTGGTGGTTACGCTGTCCAGTATCCAGGAATCCGTAACGAAGGCTCACAACCGATTAAAAATTTATATGGTCCCAATGCTGTTGAGCACCATTAGTCATCATGTGTCACAAACTGCAGGTTCTGACAATGGCCAAGTGGAGGTCAGTGACGTGCATCTCTCATGTTATGTTTTTTGGGATGTTGAAGAGGGGAGTTTTGTAGACATCCTGCCATGTGCTGAAACCATTAACTCAGATCTGTACACTCAGACTCTTAAAACCTTGGAGAAGCATTTCAAGTAAGGCCAGTCTCACAAAAATGTTGTTGGAATCCTCCTTCAATATGACAACCACAAACTAGTTTAAAAGCCTAGGAAGCAGTCACAAAACTTCAGTGGACTGCTCTTGCCCACGCCCCACACATCCCAAATTTTGTTCCCTCGGACTTTTGGAGTCCTCAAAGATGTCATCTGTGGGAAAAGGTTTCGGAGTGATGATGAAATTATTGAGGAAGTGAAGAAGTACATGACTGTGAGTACAATATTCACACTGGTACAAAAGAAGGGGACAGGTCTCTTGCTCCTTGCCAGCACTAAGTCATGGGAGTTGACGGTGATTATGTAGACAAATAAGGTGTGTAATCCAGTTATCCTATGAGTATATTCAAAGAATTATATATTACTAGCAATAACAACAGTGTTGCAAAGCATTTTGAGCAACCTTCATATATCTAATGTTGTAAGATATCTAACTTAAATATATTTTAGTCACGAAATCTAATTAAGAATTGCAGGATAGGATTGAATAACAGACTCTTGTGAGTATGGCACTGAACAGCAAAACTGCATAAAAACAGAAAATGTCTAACCATACGATAACTATCAACTGCTGAACAAATGCCCTGTGTGGTGAAATTAGCATAAATGAGAGTTGTATAATTTTATGTTACTATGCAGGCACTATATTGCAGTTTGACACACTGGCTTAAGAAGGGTTCCACACCATAAAGAATATGTAACATGTGAGAGGAGGTTAGTGGCACTACCTGCATCGCTTGTACAGGTACTTAGAGCCTTCAGGAGCACTCCATATCAATTCTTGCATCTTCTTACCACAGTCAGCCCTCCAGACAATTGCTAGGCCATCTTTTGATATACTCACTACCTGCACAGAAAGCATTCAACATTGGACGCAAGTCCATTCCTTTGTTTCATCTCTATCTTAGTGGTGGCACACACAGGTTCAGGTGCTATGACACCTTGAGGACACAATGTTTCAGGGTGTTAACTATAAAAAATACATAATAATAAGTTTGTTTATGAAAGTATTATCTGAAGGCACAGATGTATGAATACAAACACACACAACATGTGGTTGCACAATTCAGATGTTTAGTAACAGACTGCTTTTCATCTACTTTCAGGTTTCTGACTACAACATTTGAACCTGCTATGCACCACAGTGGTACTAACTAGAATTCAAGTAATGGGAGGTAACAAATTTCCAAAATAGGTCAGACTTGTTAACATAAAGAATCTGTCAGGCCCTGTGAACCCCTTCATTAATAATTTCATTAATGTCACTATCACACACTCCCCTGTACAACTCTACAGATGATTTATTGAAACCTTTTTAACAAATGTTCATCGAATATTTCAATAATTGTATTGTAAATCCAGTAACCATACTTTACAAATAAGTAGCCTGGGTCAATAGTCATCCATCTAAGTTGCATCTTCAGTGGTTGGCTACAGAGTGTTGAGTTTGGGTTTTCATCAATACACTGGCACATAACGTGTGTAACACCCTTGGAGAGTGGATGTATGATTGAGTTACACCTACATGTCATGACAGAGCTTTGGTTTACGAGTGAGGTGAAACTTTGTTTCCGTGCAAACCCAACACCTCTGTGCAAAACCACAACAGAAAATCATGTGACAAAAACAGCACAGATTCCTGCATAAACATTACGTCCCCTCATCATATAACAAGCCCATTTATTGTTTTAAATGACTATGACACTGATCGAGGCAATGATATGCAAGGTATGAATGCCTTAATGAACATTTTTTTGCAATTGCTTATGCTGATTGCAAATGTAACATATACACTTGTTCAATAAGATTTAAATGTCACCATTATCATTTGACTTGTGGCCACAACAGAGCAACAGACTCTGCTTTTCTATTAACTTGTAACATTGGATACCCCAAAAAACAATCAAAGAACCAATGCTGAATAATGCCATACCAGCTTCTCATTAGGGCTGATGTCCAGGTCATCAATCTCTTTGCTGTGAGCAGGAATATCAACTGTCTGCTTGAGTGACGGAAACTGCCAAAGACGAACATGTCCATCAGTACCACCTGTGGCCATTAACTTGCCTGACCGCCCAATTCGTACAACTCGCTGTAATGGCTCATCCTCACTGGAACAAATAATGGCATCATGCGTCCAACTTTCTAGAGATGCCACATGTCTACAACATTTGCAGACCCAACTCCATTTTCAAGAGCGTTTAAGATCTATCAAAACAAACAATCCTCAACCTGCATACGCGCTACAAGCACTAAAGCAACATGACTATGGACTCACAAATGACACTTCACCAAACTTTGTGTTGTAACAATCTTCATGTTTGCACCAAGCATCAATGATAATTATACACTTTATTATCCAACTAATGCACAATATATAATATGTAGATACAATTAAAATTATAAAATATTTAAAAGTGCTCCAACATGTTTCAGATCACAGAGGATCCATCATCAGGGAGCCTTGCACAGTGCATGGCTAAAAATTACAAGAATGATTCTATCGTGTCCATTCACATGGAAAAAGTCGGTGTCATGGCAGAATATGCTGCCATAACACCGACTTTGTCCATGTGAATGGACACGATAGAATCGTTCTTGTAATTTTTAGCCATGCACTGTACGAGGCTCCCTGATGATAGATTCTCTGTGATCCGAAACATGTTAGAGCACTTTTTAAATATTTTATAATTTTAATTGTATCTACATATTATATACTTTGCATTAGATGGATAATAAACTGTTTAAATTGTGTTGTAACAGTTTACTCTGACCTCTGACCACTACCACCATCTACAGCACTTACCTAAAATCTGTCTGAATGCTATCACCAGGTTTTATTTGGAATTTAAGGTGCTTATAGGAGTTGCTGTTTCTGTCCACTTTCTCTTCACTGTCTGCTATTGGTGACTTCTTGCCACGCTGTCTCACAGCACTGTCATCCCCATCTGGAAAACCACCCACAGTATAAAATGTTGATATGGCATTTGTGGCAAAAACCTGCAGAGTAAACAACTAACATAAGAGTTGTGGAAAGCAATGTGGAATATAACAGGTGCCATGAGATATGTGGTTTTCACAGCATTCTGCATTAAAATCGCTGTCTTCTGGGATGTAACATCACGTGGTATATATTCACCAGAACCTGCTGCCTCCATAATCACAGTAGATGAGTAAGCCACATGGGATGCACTAACTTGCTGTTAGCCATAGTCCTTGTCCCTCCTACCCATTATAACTGACTGCTGCGCTCCAAATGGCTTATTCACATAACCTGACTACACAGGCAAATGGTATCTCTGAAACATCAGTACACAATGACTAGACTACATGGTGTCACATTCTATATGAGGATAATCTAAACAGCCGATGTTTGTACAGCACATACGAAATGTCTGAGCCTCGGAGATAGTTACAGGCTGCTAGAAAATGTGCTACAGTGCCCAGTGCATGGAACATATCTGACCTTCTACAAACATTGCGGACATCACTCACCTCATGCAATAAACAATCCAGTACACATTTGTGTGCAATATTCTGCAACTTACAAGCTATTTAATATTACTATTTAATACACTTAAGTAAACTCTGAAACTGCTACTGAGTGATTAGCAATTAAGTGAACAATGTAGCCTGAATAATTATATGGGCCATCAAGTCAATAATGTTCTTAAACCAGCCAACAGACTGATATGTCAAGTTCATCCTGTGCTGGCTGGAGTTTTTCACACTTAGCATGAACATTTAAATTTCCACACACAGACCAGCATATAGTACGCTGGGCCATTAGCCAATACTTTTTAGAGACCAGCATATGTCCATGTAGGAAGATAAACATTACAATGAGCTCTCCGTGTGTCTTGCTTCCAAACTTACAAAGCTCAGGTGTTCATTTTTATTTTGGTGTCAAAGGGTTTAGGCCTCAAAATTAATTTCATTGACATGTATTCAAAATCAAACACAAGAAATCCCACCAAGCAGCTGAACTTCCTCTTTGTGAAATGCCTTACTTTGCCGTAGAAACAAAAGATGGACTGAAGGATACCTAGGCTGCCTGGACACTTTGTTTACTTACCTCCACAACCATCAATCACTATCAACGTTGACAGCCCTGATTTCATATGGTTTCTACAGTGCAATGTGAATTCCATGCCCTAAATTAGCATACATATGGTGAAAATTATAGTAACATATTCAGTCATAATGTTGTTTCTATTACTCAAATAACAGTCTTCCAAGATGCTGGTGCTTGTACAACTGTTAACAGTTCCATGTCACAAGAGAAATCAGTTGGGAGGATGCTATTATGGTAGAAATGATCAGTTTTCCCTTTTTCCCCTATCAGTAAAAACGAAGAGACAAGTACACATGCATATCATTCACCTCATTTATTAAGTATTCTTTCAGAAGAAAAAATGGAAAAGAATGCCCTATGTAGTGATCACATCCAACTGCTCATTACACAGTATTGGCAACCAAACGATCTGCTGGGTTTTCATAAAATTCAGTAATTGAGTTCATAACAAAAAGTTGTCAAACACGCACAAGTTTCATGAAAAAACAGCCTTACTTTCAGGGCTTTAACAAATTCCTACCCATACTTTCCACATTTCTTGACAGATTCGTGTGTAAGTCAACATGAAAGATCTCCACAAACTGTCATCAAATAATTCTGAGTTTTGTGAAAATTGGGGTTAATGAAAGCCATGCTTTATTTAAAGGCGTAGTAAATAAATCTGGGTGAAATTCAGTATAAAAGATCTGCACACAATGCTGCTGGGCTCATGGGAGTTTTATCAAAACTGGCACAGGTAAGACTGTACTCCTCTTATGGGCATAAATGGGATAACTTTTACACATGTACTGCAACCACAGGACATTTTGTAAGTAAAGATCTTGGTAAAGTCAGTGTAACATGTCACAAAATACACCATTTGCACCCTTGCAGTAATTCACCTAAAGCTAGAGTAATAGCAGGTTACACCATGGTTACAGATGGACGATGGTGTACTAAGAAAAGAGGTAAGAGAGTACCATGGAGAGGAGAGTGGATAGTGGAGAGGTTAGGTCATGCCAGTTTCTCATATTTTATCATTGTGTACAGCTGCCCAAGTGATCCCAATACACAAGACCCAATGAAGGATACAGGAGCCAGTTATTTCTCTTGTACCAGTGAATTACCACTACATTCACCAATAAAAGGAAAACTTTTGCAACAGAAACAACATTCAAGGCTGAACGCGTTAATATAATCACAATTTACATACCTTATTTAATAGTGCAATCTCTGTTCCAAGAAATGACAGCCAATGGAATCAGGGTTGCCAACAGTGAAAACAACCATAATGTATATGTTGGTTACAAATATAGGTGACAAATGTGTCCAAGCAGTTCAGAATGTAATAAATGGTACCAAGAAGACACTGTAAAATAAAGGGTAATATTAGTTTTGAAGGCCTAACTTTGGTGTACAGGCACAGACACCCCAAGCCTCACTTGGTTTATGAACACACAAATCCAATACATACACTTAAGCATTCACAGCAAATGAATGCTATAAAACTCACTCTAACTAACAGCCCTGTTAGGTGGTTAAATGGCAAACAAATCAACACTTCAAGAAACACCCTTATGCTCATCATATACACACACATATGTATAATGAAACATTACAATTTAACACAAAAACATTGTTTTGGTACTAGAAAGACATTGTAAAAAGTTGCATGTTAGAGCAATAAGTGGCTCCCACATTACAGACTAGAGTAATCCCATTTAAGAATATTACCATTCTTTGATTTGATGACACCTTCACTATCTAAATCAATAACTTCCATACTGACATGGTATAGCTGACAGTGGCTTTCCTGTCCAGCCACAAGGAACGTGCGATTCCCATCACTGTGACATGCACAGTTCATTACGACACTGCGGCCAGTTTCATGACGCACAACCTCCTCAGCAACAAATCTTTCCCCATCATAAGACAGCTCAAAAATTTCCTGGAATTAAATAAACAGTAAATGAAACTAACGTATAATAGTCTAGCATGTTACTTTGCTAGTATTACCAAATGGTTTACATACTCATGAACACTTTGAATGACAGCTGTATGTGTAATGGAGGCAGTATTTGAAAGTGAACATGCCAACACAATTGTAATATCTATAGAAATTTGCACCCTGCTATTACAGTCATGTTTGGAAACAGTCTTGCAGAATCTCACTCCAAGACTGTTGTAGCATATGGTTCATCAGTTGCCATCATTCACTACTGACAACTTACACACATAAACCAAAAGTATAATGTTGTAGTACATTGGTTCACTGCAAATATGACAGGAACACTGGTTGAAAAAAAGGCTAAGGCTCTACACACCCACACAAACACAAAGCCTAACCCTAAAGCTTCACCCTGGTACACACTAAATTATAAGGTCAGTGGCCTTAACTTTTTTGTAATTCTTTAAGCTTCCAATATTTCGTTCACGAACCATTCCATATGATATTATGTTTTTAACGAAAACAATTCATAAATACGAAACGCATATGTAAACAAAATACATCATCACGACTGCCTTGCTCTCACAATGCGTCTTATAAAACACTCACGCTATTACATGACCGTCATATAATCCACGTCACTGTCAACATAAATAGATAAAAGTAATCCTACAAGGTGTTTTATGCAGAAACCAAGGCTATGATTTGGATATGTGTGTGCACACCAAAAAGAGACTTTAGGGCTGGATTTTCGGTTGGCATGTAAATGAATGAGACCAAGCTGAAGCCGTAACGTTTTATGTATATCGATCCCGGCTACTCCAAAAAGTGACTTCCCAACATACGGCGTTTCTGTTTAGCAGCGAAGGTTATAATTTAGGCTGATCTGTGTAGACCCACAACTGTCTACAGAAGCAAACACGGTAAACAATGACGTAAATTTTCATGTCACACCCAATATACATCACATTCAAAGACTCACAAATCCATTAGCAACGCCAGTACTTGCAGCACCTCCTCCACCACCAACCAACACGTGACGACTGGTTAGCATTTGCAAGGTATATAGCGGAAAATTGACCCGAGCCAACAACCCTTCCTGTTTTCTGCGTGTTGGAGCCATAATTCCGTAAATGTTCCCAAAACACTACTGCCGAACGTTCGTCATTTACTGCCTTGTAACCACTCGTACTTCCACGTCTTCGTAAAACAAACGAACGTCACTTGGGATCAAGGTGGCCACATATCCAAACTGCTCACCAGTGAATATAATATTTGGAAGCAAATAATTTTTCAATGCGTCTGCGCAGTTACAGCTGAATTAGCTTGCAGTGACTGCAGTCAGTTACTACCTAGCACAGATCACCTACTGGCAGAATGCTTCCCTGTATGTATGGTGGCATGGCCGGATTCTCGGATAATATCATCGCAGACGGAAAAAGAGACAATAGTAAAACCACGGATTAGAGTAGTACCTGTAGTGGCTGGTGATTGAGTGTAGTTCACCGGAACGGTTTCATTTTTCTGATACGTTCAGGGATCACCGTTTGTTTAATCTGCTGGACGACACAAACGAAACTGTAATAAGTACTAATATTAGCAGTACATTAACATACAACGGTGCAACTACACTGCAAAGTTTGATTCAATATACGAGTATTTCACCTTAATCCTATCGCATACCACTAGTAATGTTGCAGCCATTAGTAGTTGGTAAGGTAGAAGACTAAAATAGAGTGCCGATTATCTGGATTAATGAGGGAAGAGGACGCACGATTAACTGCAACATTGAGAATCCAACAATGTTTGCTATATTACATAGCTGAACGATGTAATTCAAGTTCTTTTACACAACTGACATTTATTTTGAGAATCGGTTTTATTATCACTTGCTTATACGAAATTTTTATGCTCCCCCTCTAGCAGCCAATTTTTCTGGCTGCTGTAACTTTTTCGACCAATATACTGTGCATGAAGTGAGTACATACATACATAATACATGCAACACATAATACATACATACGTTCCATTGATCCATCGTTCTGCGATATGGAATTTGGATATGAAACAACAGAAACAAGTATGAGATACGTAACGTCACTTAGCAGCATGCACAAGACATCATTCTTCTTGCAGTCTGCAAGTGTGCGCAGGGCGTTCTGTTGGGTTGGGTCCATTTAAAAACCTCGCATCACACAGCGTCTGCTATGGGCAATGGCCTAATCCTGTCACAAGTGGGAGGAATGAGATACATTTTGGATGGGACACACCATAGCACACCAAACCAGACTAGAGCAGTCTCACTGATAAGCCGGGACAGTCACCTTCACTCAAAACGACCCAATTCTATTGACGCATTTCTGATAGCATAGATGTGAATTCGTCTGTATGGTTAAGAGGAGTCATATGACGAAAAAGTCGAAAAAGAAGTAAAATATCTTTGGGTTCATCCCATAACTGAAAGAAGGCCAGGATTCGAGGTTTTCGCACGTTTGTACCCCATTTGTTGCAAGATAAGGAATGAATCTAGAATTTATTTAAAATCGGGGTTCAGTTCTTTAAAAAAAATCGATGAGTTTAATACACAAAACATTGCTTCCTGATGAATTGCTCTTCTCACTGAAGAAGAAGGGCGTATGAGCCATCACATTCCACAGAAAACAAAACAGGGATTGGTCGTGACTTCAGCATTTTGATCGCCGCATTTAAGCATGTTATCAAAGCTCCAAAGAGCCAGACTGTTCTGGTCTGGCCTGCCCGGTTGTGTCCGCCCCTTTCATTTGTATCAGTTGTTACCGGCTGCGGCACAATTTTTAGCACAGATCAACAGATGCAAGAAGGCGTGGCTCATTAATGTGTGTGTCTGGCAGCATTCTATACCGCACCTTAAAGGTTCAGCAAGAATGTGAGGTAGAGTCATTGGGCCGAACTCTAACAACAGAACAAACGCGCTAGCTGGCACGCCGTACGATTCTGTGGCTGGTCAATAAAAAATTATAGGAAAAATTTCGGCTTAGAGATCTGTTAGGATTCCCAGTGCCTAACACGCAAACCTACAGCAGTAAGCCTACTGGTATCTGATAAATGTCGGAGCAGGTTCTGCATCTACAAAGCGTATCTTCACTTGCATTCGTAAAGCATTCTAAAATTAATCCACAGCGACCCACAGAATTCTCAGTTACTATTTAAATCGGAGAAGCGATCCCCATGGAAAAACGAGTTCGTAATGAACCATATTGGAACCCTAAGTAGTCAATGCAGAATACTGTATATTTTTTCTTTCCTCTTGAGCATTGAATGGTAACAGTGGTAAGATGTGTTTTTTAAACGAAAAGCAGGAATGTGAGAACATGAAATTTATTCATATAATTACAATGGAAAATAATCTCTATGCTAATACTTTTTTACATAGACTTGCAAACAAGTATCTCTTTTTCCTTAGCTAGCTTGTCAGGTTGTGCCAGAAACATCAGCAGTCTTCTCAAACGTGTTCCGATATAGAATTAAGCCCCAGTCACAGTGGTCCTGAAATAGGATTTACTGTCCTTTTGCAAACTTTGTAACAAGAAATTTTTTCGAACATAAATATGTCAGTGATTAGAACTACGTACGAATGGTTCTTTTGTAACTAGAGTGGTTAAATTATATATGTAGTACTGAAGGCACTAAAATGTCTGCCATTATGCCGAACCCGCCACGTGAGATGTTTCATTCTGATGAGGGTTTGCAGAGTTACATGAAACTGTATCAGAATCACCAGGTATATCGTCACAGCTCCGGTAATCTGTAACACACAGTTTGCATGAAAACGACACTATACTGAGTTCAGAAACAGGTATGCATTTTTAGGTAATATTTAGAATTAAAGTTAAATATCTTTTTATCTATGTTTGTTCAGATGTGTTGCAAAAAATTTTAAAACCCACATGTTGGTCTCTTCAGATCCATCCTTCCCTCTTTCTGTATTGGAAAGCTCTAAGTGACACATTTAGATCAAACTCTGTACAGCAAACCCATGTTAGTTAAATTTTGTAAGTCTTTTTAATCAATTTTAAGGACCATTTAGTTTGGGGCGTAATTTTAAGTAGATCTGTATCTGTTGTAGTCTTCTTACAGTCCATAACCTTTAATGATACGACGTACCTTGTATTATGGCGAAAAGTCAGGAACTGAAATTTGACATTATTTCCTACAACAGATATTGGGTGGAAAAACAATACTCGATATTCAACACTTCCTTTATATGTGCATTACAAATCATCAGCCTAAATTTAAAATTCATTTCAACGGATATTTTACTTAAGAACTTAAAATAACTTCCAATGTTATTAAGAGTCCTTTGATAGATTACAATGAAACTCAAAAACAGCAGTTATATTGTGTAGGTCTACGAGTGCATTACCATCCGTGATTAATGAGTGTTTTGTGACAAAGAAAGAAAAATTGTAACTTGTTCTCACCGAATAGAGCAGTGTGAAGTCAAGTGGAAAGAACCCGCAGGCCGTGAACTGGACCTTCCGATGTAACAACTGAAAGGAAAATATGCGTAGCTGAAACAGAATCAGAGACTGTTTCGTAAACACACGGTGTGTCCAGTAAGAAATTACTGTCCCGCAGGTCTGTTAAAATATAAGCTTGGAGTCTACCTGTTGAAATGTAAAAACTTCAGTAAAAAGTATTATTATTTACTTCGTTTTACAATTTACTGAACATCGCACTACTATGTCCGAAAGTGGTCGCGGAATAATTTTACTATATATATATATATATATATATAGCGTTCTTTACTTTAATCTCTAATCAGAACATTTCAGAATTAATTACACTGCTATACCACTATTCTCAAACACTTCGTTCATCATTACGGATTTATCTTCTCCTGGGAAGGGTTTTTCTAATCTCTTAATGGAAGTCCGTCTCCTGTGCTATCACCCATCTTATCACTAATATTTCCACATCACGATAATTTTAAACTGTCTCCAAAATTTATTTTCAGCGCTGCAAACAGGCAATAAACGCTGGGCGCCAGATCATGGCTATATGTGGGACGTTTCAATGATTGCGAAAAACGACTGTTAGCTTCGTCGTGTCTGTCTCTCGTCCGTCCGCATGGAACAACTCGTCTCCAGATGGACGATTTTTAATGAAATATGGTATTTGTGGATTTTTAAAAACTCTCTCCAGAAAATTCAATTTCTATTAAAATCTGACAAGAATAACGGGTATTCCACATGCAGACCTATATGCATTTATGACAACTTTTCGCTCAACTCTTCTCGGAATGAGAAATGTCTCAGAAAAAAGTTGTACAGAAAATAAAAACACATTTTAGTACAGCCCTTTTTTTCCCGAGAATGTGCCGTTTATGAGATAATGTGGAAAAAATATGGTACAACGAAACAAGCCACAAATCATAATAAAATACTGCTCATGCACTTTGCATGCCAGATAATTAAGGCTACACGCACATTCAGAAAATGCAGTAGGCCTAGTATTGCTTTTCCACCGCAACAATGTTTACGCGACATGCCTAAATATTGCGTTACACGAACATTGTCTATCTTGTTTAGTTATGTAGTTATGAGACACCGCAAATTGTTTTATGCGCGTCCCTCGTAACAGTCTTTGCACAGACAATATGATTTGTATAATTTTATGTACATTCTTACATAGTCACAGAACTCTTACGTACAACACACTCTGCATTTGACATACACGCTGTTTCGGGAGTTAAAAGCAATTATAGCAAGAGGCTTATTGTTTTATTTTAAAAGTAGTTGTCAATAGCTTCAGTACTCGGACAGTTTGGCGATCCATAGCCACCACAGAGACCCAGGCTATGTGTGTGTGTGTGTGTGTGTGTGTGTGATGCGTGTCGTTATCTTACAGAACAAACCCATTTACCATTTACGTTCATCAAATGAGTAGTACCCACACTATCGGTCGGTGCTCTGACTCTCTTGACTAAGGCTTAACGCGAAATAACTTAGATTTTCCTGGCTCATGCTGAAATAGTACCCCAAAATGACCAGTGCGACTCGATCCCTCACATTTTACAAGACACAGCACTCTATCCTTCGACGCTAAGTAACTTCTGAATTCGTCCCTGCATCCTTAAATAACACAAAGTCCTAAGGCTGGTTTTATTCACGGTTTTACCTAGGGGCAATGCTAGTTTCTTGTGTGTGATATGGAATGAATTTGCTTTCACTTTTGAATGGTAATTTTAAAATTCGATTAAAGTACCATCTCGTATAGAATAAACTCCAGATGTTACTGCTATAAATTTCATTTCCTCAGAAACTCTGTGTAAGGTACCCGATAACAGAATCATCTGATGGCCAAATACGATTGTACAGTACACGCGTCATACATTTGAACATACCTCTTCTCTAACTTCAGGATCCCTTGTCTTGGTCAAAATTTTGTGCACCAGAACTGCGGTGTTGTTCGTCTGCAACATAAAGAATCTCGCATCCACGAAACATTCCACCAGACTATAAGGCTGCATAAACTTAAAGCAATAGGACTGAGTACTAAACATTGTAATGCTTATTATGGTTGCAATTTTCCGTGATTTCTATGCCCACCACACGAATTCTGACATAAAACTTTCATATAAACAATGGCTGACTTCAAATGTCCCCTAATCAATGTATTAGCACATCTCACCAACACGCCCTATACTTTAATTCCCAACATACGAAGCAGGCTTAAATAACAGCACCAATGAACGCCAGTTTCCCATTCATTGGGCATCAGTCATGAAGAGGTCGGTGAATGAAGCTCGACAGTTGTCTCTGTTTAGTGACAATTATCGGGCTTTTGTAGCAGTAAATATCTGGAACTTTATTCCGGAGGCAGCCTCTTCAAATATGTGTTGATATCGGCAATCCTGAAGAAACCTTCGTGTTTTAACACATTCTCCAGTGTGAATGCCGAGACAGTACCAGGAAATAGACCACAATCTTGTTTTCCACGCTGTACTTAGACATAATTTTTATTCATATTATGTCATCCAAAGACTCAAAGCTTTGTAAACCTTAAGTGTTCTTCTAAATATGTATGACCGTTATCTATGCAAAGATCTGCTTCGAATATTGTTCCTATTCTGGACATTATTTCAGTATACGAATTTTCGAAGGCAGATTCTTCCTCTCTCCTCAGACAGAACGAAATGAATACCCGTCTCATTAAGTCCATTAAAGAGTGACAATAAAAATATAATTTCTTCCTTGTATACTTGTTAAGATTTTAAGGAAAACAATCAGCAGCGTTCAAGTGATTTCAGACTTCAATGGACATTTCACAAAACACGTCAGTATTCAGGTACCTCAGAAAACTTGCTCACCTCTTCAGTGCAACTCGTACATGCACACAACAATACCAGCAGCTTCATCAGACTCCAGCATATTATGAAGATAAATATAAGTGAGGATTTTCCACGGCTTGGTTGTGTGGGAAGAAAGTTCAAAAAGAAAAGAGATACTGTGATACAGATAAACGCATCGGCCACATTGATAAGAATACGCAGAGAGTAGACCGAATTTATATTCCGAACCATAACACACAGCTCATCGTTCAAGTTGATAAGTGACAAAATTTGAACTCGCATCCCTACAGTAAATTTAGGCGGTGATAGACACGTGTAATCTATGTTAACGTGTGACGTTAGATTCCTTGGACGCGCAGAGACGATCTGGGGAGGGAAGTTGACACTTCGAACAAGTGACTGCGTACTGGTTTACGTTTGTTTGACGAGCGTGAAATCGGTGACACTTCAATTGGTTCGGGATTCGTAGAAAGGAGACAACTGCTAAGCGAAGAGAGTGTAATCAGGTTATCTCGCTTTGGGGGTGACACTTTTGTGAGGATGTCGCCTAAACATTCGTTTATATACGAAAATGCATGCTTGGATAGCAGAATAAGACAAGCAAATTGGCAACCACCATGAAAAGGCAGGGAAAAGAAGTGTCATTAAAAAGAAGCCGAACAGAGGATTATCCAACGTTGGGCAAAATAGAATGTAAACGATATAGAAGGGAACACATCCCAGCAGTAGCAACTTAATGACAGCGGAAGGCCTGTGAAATACAAACAACTCTTCATTCAGAGTACGCAGACAAAAAACATGTTTGAAAATGTTTATCAGCTCCCTACAATGAAACAATGAAATGCCTGCAAACAGCACGCTGGTAAATAATGTAGCAATACCCAGAATATTTTTACCTATGACGGTCACAGTTGTGGTAGAAACGTCGCCATATTTCCCAGTGTGTATAAGAGCACCAAGCGGAAATAATACAATTAGAATATTAAAAATAATGCACAGCAGGTACAGACACAGTTAAGTTTCCCTCTGCTGCCAGAGAATAAGGAGCGATGCCAAGTATTCTAGAAACGTATAAGAGAGCTTTTATTGTCTTGTAGAACTGCTCCATTACAACGGCGACCTAGCACAATAGACCAGAGGAACTTGCACGGCACTTCTCACACAAATATCAACTTTGTTCTCTTTCTACATTATCAACTAACAGCTTCAACGTAAAGAATCGATTCTTCTAATTGGTCTTTATTAGAAAATTGTCTTGATAATTTCCCTTGAGGGCGATACATTTCATGAAAATGTGATAAATTATTTAATTTCTTGTAACAATATGTGTTATCAGTTAATCTCCTGGTATTTCATTAACAACCAAGTCTACTAAGTAAAATACAACAATATATTTAATATTTGCCGTTTTAAATCACAAGTATATATATATATATATATTTTTCAGAACGTCTTATTCTTACAAATGTATTGTCTCTTTTGTTTTATAATATACTTTAAACAGTAACTTTCTTATCATCGCCGTTTCATTGTTCACAAGTGCACTTCAGAGAAGCGTCGACATCGGACAGCTGTCCTGCAATATCAACTATTTGTGGTCGTTCTAACAAACAAAGAGTACATGAAATCATGAAATGGAAAATTATAATGAAATGTATGGCACCAGCAATGACGTCACATATAGTGAGTTTAATATGCCAGATTTCCGACCAACACATTGCCAAAACGGACAGGACTACAGGAAATGTAATGCTGTATGGAATGACAAAGGCCGAGGTTCGAAGACAGCGGAAACCCGCGTTTCCTGCTAGTGAAAACGGGGCCAGTCCAAGACAGTTGTACAGCATAAGTGCTGTTCGGCAGACGGTGTAAGTGTCTGCAGCCTAAGTCACCGTCTGATAATTCTATCACAGGAACATATCATGCTTTCATAGGACAGAAACACTTCGATACAGTGCCAAGTTCAATAGCAGGAAATAAAATGACTACGAGGCAAAACATACGTTCAATCCATTGTCAGGATTCTGAAGTATGTTGGTTTATTTGTCCCAATTATGCCGCACGTGTCCTAAGGCTGTTATGTGACCCAAAGATGAGTGCTGAAATTTTGTTGTCTTTGTAGACCATAGAGTAGTAGTGTGATCAGATGGCCAACTTATTTCTTGCACATGGGCGTCGATACTGTGGACCGCTGTATAGCCGGCATTACCATAAAATCGACGTTCCTAGCGCAGCAGTGGTTGAATTTTTAATGTTATTTTCGTTTCGTTCTTTCGGCTGCCATACAGAAAACGTTTGACGGTAAGAGTTCATGCTACGTAGACTGTAGGTCATATTTTGTGTCGTCCGAATTCCTGGAGGGAAAAACTGCGATTTGATTTGACGGTTGCAAAGGTCGCGGACCGGAAGTGGTTCGTGGAATAACAACGTAGAATCACACCTTGCAGTTGTCCATCCGTTCGTCCGTCTGTGTAAAATATTGTCTGCTCGTCAACTGCTAAAACTATCTCTTCTACAGGCTAACAGTACATTTACTGTGAATCGAAAGTAATGTTGCTTCTCAACATTTACTTTCAAACTAGGGTATTAAATTTCTGTCGAAATAAACGGTTTTAATAGGGATAAAGGGGGCGTGAACTGTGCCACAAGACTGGAGGTTCCGGGTTCGACTCCCGGTAGGGTACTTGGAAGTTTTGAAGTGACCTATTCCTTCTGTCCGCATTAAGTGCCTGTAGGGACCACACAACCTCTAATACGAGTACCAAGGGATTTATTTGGCGATGAAGGGCGGTCGGCGCGTACAGCTGACATCTCTGCCGTCCTACTTCTGCCGAGTTTCAAAGTGAGGATGGAAGCACAACTTTCCATTCACCCCCTGAGTCTTCTTGACTTGTTACGGGAGAGCTTTTAATTCGGGATACAATTGTGTAAATGTAATCAACTCATACGCATGGAGATTTCCTCCCGTTTTTATAAGGAGTCTCTGAAGGACAAGAGTAACGTCACTATTTCCAGCTAATGTTAGTGTAACTCGGGCACAATTATGATATGCGTAGAAGAAATTCCTTCATATTCCTCTCAAAATAGAATTTCCCGCTGGCATTCTTTATAAAGAGACTTTAAGAGTTCAGATAAAATTTCAGGCACTGACATTCTAACGAGTAGTTCGCCTGAGATGTTAAATCCAACCCTGTCATTAAATTTTGAATCTTTCTCCGTAGCTGGATTACATCCGAATCCTGTCCTTGCATCATGTTAATTTTAACTAGGCTTTTTTTATAGACTGTATCGCTTTACCGTTTATCTCAGTTTCAGTCATTTTCTTGTTGACCAAATGAGTAGTTTGGTCCTGTTGAACGTTAGTCGGTCATAACGGTTAATATCACCTCCAGTTCACGTACAGTAGCTGTACAAGTAATACAGTTTTGTACGTCACCACCGATATCAAGTAACCATCTGTGATACTTGGTTTGCTTCTGGGGTAGTAATAATTCGAAAAACACCTTTTCCAATGAGTCTAGTAGATTATTAATCTGTTATAAGTAATGTTTATTTGCAATGTCACTTGATTTCAGCTCTCAGTTTATCAGTTTATTTATCAATCAATCATACTGACGAGGGTGGATGTCTATAACCATTTTACAATCATCCAAAGTTAGTCCTCCGTCCGATATGTTTACTGCGACCGTGGTTTAATTAAATTTGGAAAAACGCACATCCCGTACTTGCGAAATTGTTACGAAGCCTGGGGAAAAGATGCGGAAAACAACATATCAGATTTACGTAATTTTCAGCTTTCGCCGCGGCGTAAGTTAAATCTTCATTCTTATGTGGTGTTACACAACGTAAATTGGTTGATAGTTGCCGACGGTTCGGGACCTGTCGGTCTCACTTTTAAGATTCTTGGACTCCTTGACCCTTGAACAAGGGAACGGTAGGTTGTCCCGAAACGTCGGTAAATACCAATCTACTTTGTGTAACATCCCAGAAGAACGCAAATTTTCAGCCCATCCGATCATCAGATACTCGTATAATGAAAGACGTAATATCCTCTTCGCGTTAAATGTGTGTTTTCCATATGGAGCGCGAGTTGATCACTTTGTTATACACTATGTATACATAACACATGTGAATTTACTTAATTAAATTCCCTTCTTAACTGAACCATCTGGATATATTTGCGAACGAACGCTGTTCCAGGTCTACGAGTGTGTTCTAATAAACTAACATTTCGTATTATCACTAGCAAGGTAGGACACATCGATTGCGTTGCCTTCACCTCTGTGACATTCCATCGTGAAAGTCTGACGGAAAGTTAACTGTAAAAATCCTCTCCGAAGTCTGTGTTCAGTCCGGTTACAATTTCGTGGATTCTGTCGTGACGTAATGGATAATCAATATTAATTGTCAAATATAACATCATGATTTAATCAGCAACCAATCGAACTTACGGTAAAAGAATTTGTCTACGTACACAGGGCATGGGTTTATGACTGACGCTGGGTTAATGATTAACAAATTGCCAGTAATGTCGAATTCCATAAGGAATGCTTGGAATAAGTAAGAAGTGAGTGTGAATGACTTCTAAAAAAAAAAAAAAAAAGATGAACGAAGGCACACCGTTCACTGCACCGATTTTCACAAAACTCACAACTGTTCGATGTCATTAAGTGGAGATCTACGTCGAATTTCACCGATATCGGCCAACAAATATGGAAAGTACGGGTAGGAACTTATTTAGGCCCGTAAGTAAAGTATAACCACCACTGAGCCCAACTATGACGACATTCACGCTTGCTCAACACCTTTTCGTAAAATATTCTACATTTTATTTTATGAAAACCCGAAAGCGGTGTAACAGCTCATGCTCGGTCGCAGATGGACAGACGTGGTCACCACATGAGGCTTTGTGTGTGTGTGTGTAAATAGCGCCTGAAAGTGACGATACATGACAAGGCGGGTCCCAATATTGCTTTGGGCAGTCCATAGCTATTACATCACTGGTTATACGGGGCGGCCGCTAGGAATTTTCTCCATCAGATATCTAGGAATGCATATGGACGCGAAATTAACCTGGAGAGAACACATAGTTAAAAAGAGGAAACAAATTGACCTCAAGTTCAAACAGTTATACTGGCTGCTAGGCAGAAAATCA
>Ga0123355_10001600_pt1 | contig 31612 bp, 19 predicted proteins | sample TergutEmb28metaG_3_FD_89872 | JGI IMG/M metagenome (GOLD analysis project Ga0123355, IMG submission 89872) | Embiratermes neotenicus P1 segment gut microbial communities from Petit-Saut dam, French Guiana - Emb289 P1 | ecosystem: Host-associated > Arthropoda: Insects > Digestive system > Gut ...
CAACCAATGTGGTGATACAATAGAAAAGTCGGAGGCTCCTGATGATAGATGTATTAATGTCCGAAACATGAAATAAAACTTAATACATTGTGACATCAAGTTGGTCTCTTATTCTTCAACTATCACAATGATGCACGGTCCAATATACATAAGCAGTTAGAATAGCTACCTGTAGAAACTACGTACAACAAGACAGGCAATGTACGTATAACGTAACAATAAGGCGCTTTCGTATCGCCATTGTTGCAGTGGAAAAAATAAGTATCACATTATGAGTTGGTGTTCGTAGCCATACTTGTCCAGCATGCAGCGCGAAGGAGCCATATTGTCATCTGTGCCCTGTCTGGCCCTACCATAATTTTCCGCATTATCTCATAAACGGTACGATTTTCTAAAAACGTTATAGAGCACAAAACATGTGTTTCAATTTTCTCAAAGCATTTTGTCTGGAACATTTCTCATTCCAAGCAGAATTGAGCGAGATATGTTCATAAATGTAAATTGGTCTTAAAGTAAAGTATCAAATAATCTACTCAGACTTTAATGGAACTTGAATATTCGCGACAGATTTTACAAAAATACTCAAATATCAAGTTTCATGAAAATCTCTCCAGCGGGAGCCGAGTTCTTCCATTAGGACGGACGGGCGGGCAGATAGACAGGACGAAGCTAATAGTTCCTTTTAGCAATTTAGTGATGCGCCGAAAATGGATCAGTAAGCAATATATTTAGTCCGGTACAGTAACAGCCAGCAGCTCTACTGATTGATAACAAATTTAGACAAGGAGGCTTTGACTTGCCGTACCAGTGAACATATCTACGGGCTTTCAAAAGCAGCCGACAACAAATCAGCCCCTCGCAGACTAGCAGGCCGTTGTAAATATGCTTCCCATGCTTTTTAGATAAGAAATATATTCACAACAATTTCCACATGTTACATTCTTTGAACACAAACTGTATTATATAATGGAGACTTTATAAAACATGGATAAGGATTAGCCTACATTACGTATCAACTTCCAACAGAAGTGAATAAAAGGAAAATTCTGGGTTGTCACATGCATGGGATTAAAACCACTGGGGTAAAAAACACATTACTTTACAGGAACGGCTGAAGTCATTGCACACAAGCTAGCAGTACTCCATTCATACCTTATATTGCTCTGCATCGAATGGACACGGATAACAACAAAGCAGGCGACATAAAACCAAGCAGTTAATCTCATTCTGACAACAAACAGGAATAGGCTGACGAACACGACAATACCCCACGCGCAACGATCATGTCTGTTTCTCTACGGCAAATTTAACTACAACCAGACCATCAAATAGTGACTTGATTTACGTAAACAGTATAGGCTTTATAGCATAGAAGCTCTTACTACCTAAAAAGGGCCGATATTTTTTGCATAACTTCTTATCACGGATCTGAAAGATTTTCTGCTAATATAATACAAAATAAATCCAAATTTTTTCACTGGCTTGGTGGAATACTGATCTATTGTTCCGAATGGGGGTGGAAGATGTATAAGTCACACTTTCAGATGGGCCTGTTCCAAAGCAGGCGTTGCTGACTTGAACTGAACTGAACTGAACTGAACTGACTTGAACTTGGGCTGTAATTTTAAAGACAAAAAAATGTAAAATAAATTGAAGACATTTGATAACAAGATTGTTGACAGAATATTTGGACCTAAGGAAGAAGAATAAATAACAATGCACAATCGAAGTTTTGTGATGATAATGATGATGACGATAGTAACAGTATTAATAAAAGATACATTAATTATGAACAGGATAAAAGATATGAATTAAAGAGATACATATTTTAATTAGAAAATCGGACCGCAAAGAACACTCTATAGACCTGGGACTAGATAAGGATAGCATTACAGTTAATCTAACTGAAATATGGAGTACGTACTGGATTTATCGGACGTGGGTCAAGGTAGAGAAGCAGGATGTCGCAAACGAGTTCATGAACCGCAGTCTACAATGCAAAGCGGGGGAACTTCTTAGACAGACTGATCACGATCAGTTCTTCACGAATAACTATACTTCATGGATGTGACTCAAATTTTTTCCATTGTCTATCCAATTAAGTTAAAAATTCCACAACATTAGTAGGCTAGATCTCTGTCTTCATACATTAGGCCCGGTAAATTCTTTTTTATAAGAAGAGGGCCCGGTCCCAAAAAATTTAATCGTAAATACCTTTCCATTTTTTAAGTTCATATATTAAACTAACATAAGTATTAATAATTAATTATGGCATAATCATAAAGAGTATTGGTACACTTATGTATACGGAGTGGCGTGTTGACAAATATAAAATTACATTCAAATTAGTTATCAATCACTGGACTAATGAAATCTTGTAGCATATTGTAGTTTCCTCAGGCCAACATCTGGGTCTGAGTTTTTCGATACATTCACGAATATTTTTCTCCTCAGAATATTTCCACTATAAAACATATTCATGAAAACTGTTTAGAAAACTAAAATGACATAGTCCAGGAGAACCTCTCGCGGCCCGGTATAATTGATGTCAGGGCCCGGCCGGTACCGGGCCGCGGCTCGGCGGTTGAGAAACATTGCATTAGGAGATACGCAGAAAGAACTCTGACGGGTTCTTTAAGAACGGATCCTCGTCATACAGACTAGCTTTTCTAAAGGGTTCGGCAGAGCAGGTCCTGCTTCTCTCCCTTTCTACCTGAAGACGTAGACAGAAACATTCTGCGAAACTTTGTGAGTTTATAGCTTCAGCCGATGGACATTGTCCGAAATATTAGTCGTCTATTATAAAACACAATCATCAGAAACAAAGCTGAATTACACGATGGAATTGAAACAAAATTAAAGTACCAATACTTGCCCCATAAACGCCTTATGCGAACTTCAGAGCTGGAAGATAGCATACTGACAGCTGCAATTTGTCTACAGAAAAACAGAATTTTAAATGTAAGGTTCACCCTCTAGGCATCACGTTTGGCGGGATATAAGAAGTCCCAAAAAGCCACAGCAGAGTTACGTTGACCCCAAGGGCGTTCTCTTTACTTCCACTCCCATATATTCTTCATAATCGCCTGTAATGTAAGCTTCAAGTCAGAAAATGTTAAACACAACCTGACGAGAAATATGAGAAGAAATCCTGACCATGAAAGCTCGGCGCATTTATTCCTCTCGGAGCATTGTTAGCGAAAACCCCAGTATACTTGAATATTAGGCCAAGATGACTGGTAAATTTTTACCCTCATCGGAGTTCAATGTCTCCATCTTCACAGTAAAGTAGATCAAGAAGTGCCCAAACAGATATCGGTTTATTTAAACAAGGAAGCGAGAGAATAAAACATTCAGGGACAATTATTTGGGGATAACATGTTCCTTTCTTTCTTTCTTAGTCTGACCTCTTTCTACCTACTCCCTGTAGGTGTAGAGATTAATGTTGCACCTGATCACACTAAGTGACACACACATACATACACACACACACACTCGATAGGACTCCTCTGGAAGAGGGATCGGCCCGTCACAGAGCCCTCTACCTAACAACATACAACACTCAACAACAGACATCAATGCCCCCGGCGGAATTTGAAACTACAATCCCAGCAAGCGAGCGGCCGCGGACCCACTGGGACCGATAACAGCAAGTACTTGCACTGGGTAATAACTGCTGTTGTGTTGCGAATAATTTTGTGAATTACAATGCGTGCAATGTTAGTGGCCTGGTCGTGTGAGGCCCAGCATCATTTGCCTAATTTCCATTTCTCATTTAAACGGTACATACGAAGATTGTCTTGCTCCGTTCTTTTGTTTTATTTCACTCGCGAATACGCTTAATTTTCGACAGCCAGCAGTGGATATATGACCTAGATAAAGTTCAATATAGGAATGCAATGTGTAGAGTGAGGGAAAACGAAGCCACGGATTTTAATGTCAAAAATCATAATTGAAATTCGCATTACACATCGTGTTGCTAATTGCAGTCAGACCTTTGAAACATCGCATGCCACAATGCCGTAACAGTCGCTGTCATAACGCCACATATTATTCGGTGTGACATAACACTGCAACAAAACTATATTGCTGTTCACCACCACCACAACTACTAATCGGTAGGTACAGTAATCAAATAGTCTTTTACAAATTTGTTTTGGTCCTCTTCCCCACCCCCCTCCCGCTATTGTAACTTCCCCGATTATTACACACACAAAATTTACCCTTCCATCTCAGAAATTCGCCTAAATTATGTATTTTAATATAAGTCATCTGACGTCGGAAAATATGTAGAAGTCACTTGACAATAAATGTTACATCTCCTACTAGTAATGAGTCCAAACGGATTAAATTACGCTAAAATACTCTAACATCAATAGCAAGTTAAAGGGCAGAAGGCGGTCAGTCACAATTAAGTTGTATATTTTATACACATAACTGCAATGCAGCATGTTTCGGCTTAAGTACAAAACATCATCGTCTCTCCTAAAAACACCAATACGAATAGCAAGATTCAAGCCCCCAGGATAGTGCAAAGTACAAACTATAGTCGTTAGGGTGACGTACACCGATATTAATGGACATGTGTCACAACGACTTCCACAGCACCACATAAATGATGATTAATTTGAATTGAATACTGAGTTACGCTACACTAATGCTGAGACTGCAACTGTGGTACTACTTAGAACTACCTGAAGTATTAGTAAATACTGATGGCGTGAAACAACAGACCGCGATGAATGAGTCCGGTATTTGAAATGCTAACAGGGAGAGATTTGAATATGAATTGTATTTGTTGCCTTGGACATCACATTGAACGAAGGTGAATTTATTCATAAATAAGGGTCAGGGGAGTAATGAGATCAGCCCCTATATAATAAGGTCATTTAAGCAGTCCTTGTGTTAAAAAAAATTCAATCGATTAATACATTTCGTTAAAATATGACAAAAACTTCAGTAGTTACTAGAAATAAACCTTTATCACACAGAGCATACTATTATATTGATCGTGCAGCGACATATAGGTTCAGTACCATTGGCTTATGGCCTCACACTCGGAGGGGCTTCTAAATATGCTGGGGTCAATTAAAAAAATTATTATCTCTTAAACTGCTTTCGCCTAAATAACTTTTCATACACAACCCAGCAGCAAAACTGTAACGATATCTCATTTCTTCCAAATTAGCTTCTGGGGCGCTGAACCATCCGTGTCATTCAAAGGTTGCCCAACCTCACGTTCAACCACAAGAGTGGAACCCGGCAGACCATTCCACACCAAGCCTCGTCTCTACTAACACTCAGCACATCGTTTCCCAACCCTATCCATCCACACACCACCACACAGGCCTGTACCATTCTAAATATTCTGGGTGCACCACAAAAATACAGGGGACTTACGTCTGTTTATCTAATCTGCATTATATCCTTATACAGAAAACTTACAATGTCACTGGCAATTGAAATAATTCAATAGAAGCCACCGGTACCGGCCGTCCGCTACAAACACTTGTTCCTAAGCCTGCTGCCTCTCCAGTCTTCCACGTAGCAACACTCTAATGCAGTTATTAGACAGGTACTCCCTCCGCTGGAATTCCAGCGCTCTCGCAACCGTGGTGAGAATTTAAGCTGAGACACTTCTCAATAAAACCATTAGCTATACCTTCTGAATTGTTATGGGTAAAACTAAAAGTGATTAAGTCCTTCGAGGACAAATAATCTAAAGTACTTAATTACACTGTTTTCTCTCTCTCTCTCTTTCTGTGTGTGTGTGTGGGGGGGAGGGTGTGTGTGTGGGTGTGGGGGTTTGTGTGTGGGTGTGGGTGTGTGTGTTTGTGTGTGTGTGGGGGGGTGGGGGGAGGGGGGATGGCAGATGACAGGTAAATTCCGAGGCGTTTGTAACGATCCCAGAGCGGGCATATACTGAAGCGTCTATATGGAATGTCAAAGCAATACACGCCTGGAAACCCAATGGGGAGACCAAAGATACGCTGGGAGGACGATGTTAACAAAGATATACAGAGGTTAAAAGTGCCAAATTGGAAGACTCTTGTCCAGGATAGAAGAAGTTGGAAGGAAGTGGTTGGGAAGGCCAAAATTCTGCACTAAGAGTTGTAGAGCAGTACTAAGAAGATACGTGTATGGAATGTATAGCAGGCAGGTAGAGAGGCATGTACAGAATTCAGTCAATTCTGTGCTTGCTAATCCGTCTGCCGCTTTGTTTTCATGAGTTACAAAAGATAATGACTCAACTATGCCTCTAGCACATTAATTAAGCGAAGAAGTAGTATACTAGTCTGGCCGCATAGCGGAAGCAGAAGAAGGGGTTTCAGATAAACCAGGAAACAGGAAATTGCAGGACACATATAAAGCTGAAGGTGTAAAGTGGTGAAAGAAAATGAAAAATGGGGTGAAGCATGGAACTGGAGGAAGTGGGAGAACCAGGAGGGAAGTTTGGTTTATACGGTATTCAGCCGTCCCTTCCTTGCAGAATCAAAGAGCTATTGTTCCAAGGTGGCCTTACCAATAATGCCCGATTCACATTAGAATAATAATGCAATATTTCATGCGAGTGAATCCCCGGGTTAACTTGGGTGGCAAGGAGGATAACTGTATGAAAGGGTGTCAGGTTGCCATACAGCATGCATCAAATGCTTGGATCCAAATAAAAACTGTGAAGTATACAGGCTAAATGCCGTTCAGAATTTCGTAACTCATCTGTTACAACCGTCGGCTCACTGAAGGGTAGGTTTTACATTTTTAGGCTCTTGATGCGGGCTCCTGTGAACAAGATAATGCGAACAGGAAATAATTTCTTGATGATCTGAGCGATGACTTCCCAAGGAGGTGTCTGCGCCGTGAAGTTAGTCGTTTGGTCGACATTAATGTATTTGTAAAGACTAAAATATACAGAACTACAATTTTGCTTGTTGTTTTGTATGGGTGTGAAACTTGGTGGCTCGCATTGACGGAGGAATGTAGGCTGACGGTGCTCAAAATAGGGTGCCGAGGAGAATACTTGGACCTAAGAGCGACGAGGTAACAGGGTAGTAGAGAAAACTACATAATGAGGAGCTTAATGATCTGTACTCACCCAATAATGTTCAGGTGATCAAATCGAGAGGAATGAGACGGGCGGGGCATGCAGCACCTATGGGGGAGAGAAGAGATGCATACAGGGCTTTGGTGGGGAAAACTGAGGGAAAGAGGACAGTTGGAAGACCCCGGCGTAAATGGAAGGATATTAAGATGGGGGGCATAGACTGGATCGATCGGGCTCAGGGCAGGGACAGGCGGCGGGCACTTGTGAATGCGGTGATGAAGCTTCGGCTTCCATAAAATGCAGGGAATTTCTTGACCACCTAAGAACCGGTTAGCTTCTCAAGAAGGACCGTGTTCCAAGAAGAAAGTGAAATATTTATTTCTTTATTTATTTACCTTCATTTATATTTATTCATTCATTCAATTAGCCTTATCAGTAATCTACATGTTTGCACCAAGCATCATTGATAATTAAACACTTTACTATCCAACTAATGCACAATATTTAATATGTAGATACAATTAAAATTATAAAATATTTAAAAGTGCTCCAACATGTTTCGGATCACAGAGGATCCAGCATCAGTGAGCCTTGTACAGTGCTTGGCTAAAAATTACAAGAATGATTCTATCGTGTCCGTTGACATGGGCAAGGTTGGTGTTATGGCAGCATATTCCGACCCGTTGTGCGTGTGTGTAGTTCACTACACACACGCACATCGGGTCGGAATATGCTGCCACAGCACCGACCTTGTCCTTATCAACGGACACGATAGAATCATTTATGTAATTTTTAGCCAAGCACTGTACAAGGCTCCCAGATGATGGATCCTCTGTGATCCGAAACATATTGGAGCACTTTTAAATATTTTATAATTTTAATTGCATCTATATATTACATATTGTGCATTAGTTGGATAGTAAAGTGTTTACTTACCTTATCAGTATTACTATCTACTGTTAAAAATATAGTGAACGAAATCTCCAGTTTGTCAATTACACCAAGCTGCATTAAGTAACAGTACAGTAGCTACTACGACTTGTGACGGTCGACTGGATCAAAACAATGAACTACTGTCAGCAGCAAACGGAGAGTACTGCCTTTTTTCCCCCCAAAGACCTTCCTATAACTGCAGGAAATTACTCGCATAATATCCCTACCACATTAAACAGGAAATGTTCCCAATTGCATTCCACGTCTGCTTTGATGTACAATGTATACAACTGTATTATAAACTGAAAGCCACTAATTAAAACAATCCGATACACTCAAAGTGAGGAACTCTAGACCGTAAGCAACGAATAATACATACAACACGAAAGAAATCATACACATGTCGTACAAATACTGTCGGATCATTAGAATTCCCATTAACTGTGTCAGTTACACATTTCCGAGGGCGACAGAACATTGCGAATGAAGGAATTTTTGTGCCATTTTGCTTAAGCGGCTAACGGCTTCAACTACTTTTCAGCTGCGTTCGCAAAACTGCGAAAAGCGACAACTAACTACGTCATGTCTGTCCGTCTACCTGCCTGTCTGTTCTTTTGTCTGTCTGTACGGAACAACTCGGCCCCCACTGGACGGATTTTCATTAAATTTGATGCGAGTATTTCCGAAAAATCTGTCGAGAAAATTCGAGTTTCATTAAAATCTGACGAGAATAATGAGTACTTTACATGAAAAGCAATACACGTTTTTGATCATGTGTCGCTCAATTGTTTTTAGAATGAGAAAGTTTCAGACAAACGCTGTAGAGAAAAAAAAAAACGCGCATTCTCTATTACAATTTTTTTTCTTAATCTTTCGCTTTATGACTTAATGTGGAAAAATATTGCAGACCCGGACAGGTCACATATGATAATATGGAGCATGCACATTGCATGCAGGATACCTAAGGCTACAAACACAAATTCGCAATACGTAATAATTTGAGCCTTTCCACTGCAACAGTAGTTGCACGTACGCACCTCAGTGTTACATTATACGTGCATTGCCTTTGTTTACTAAATTACGATTAATCACGAGAAGCTTATGATGAACGTCACGACTTAATTTTCCACGCTCTTGTGCGTCAATTCGCAAGACAAAACATAGCACCTTGCATGCTACACTATCTGTGTTTGCGATCTCGTACAGTAACGGAAGAAACGTCGACAAATGAACAGTGATGACACTGTATCCTGTAATATATATTATACAACACGCCTACGAGGCAAAATAATACAAATTACGGAATCATTTTAAGTCGATTGATGGCTGTTTTCTTCTAACATCACAATAAAACAAAAATAAAATGGTCTGCCCAAAACAACGTACACGCATGGATGAAATCTTCGTTCTTCTGGGGTTTTACGCAGCTTAGGTTGGTAGGTCGTTACTGCTAATCTTATCGACCTACGCTGCATAAAATCCCAGAAGAGCGAAGATTTTATTTACACCGCGGCGGTAGCCTGCAAAAGACAGCTACATGTTTCGGCTAGGAGGGATAGCCATCATCATGTTGCGCGTGAAAGAAGGTACAAAGGGAATATCTGTAACTCCAATTTATAGTTTGAGATCTAGAACTTTACAATTAATAGTTCTAATGAAGTGTTACGTAAACAATATTGCAGTAATAATAAAATAAAATGTACATACAATACATAGTGCTTATGCAGAAAGAATAGGCAGTAAGGCGTCGCTGTGTCGTCTGTGTTAAAAGTATATCAGTTAAGAAATTAGAGTTGGCAATAAGTGTATTATTCCAATATATATCACTTCCTTTTCTACAAAAATTACCACCGTTGTCTTGTTTTATTCATTGTTATTTCACTTCTACTTTAGCCCTCTCCATTCACACCTCACCTCCTTTTTGCACATACCACTACTTATCAGCCAATATAGACGTGACTCTAAAAAACATACTGTCTCTAATAAAACCGTCACACACCCCTTACCAACTTAATCACATGACTCACATACTTCTAATACAGAAGATGTTCGGTTACGCCATGCTGCCTATATGTTCTGCATAAGCAATGTATTGTATATATGTTACATTAGTTTTAATCTGTGCTCATCTTCTGTAAATATCCTGTGATATACCTATTGGTGAAGCACGGGTTGTAACCAAATCTACACAAATATAAATATATATATATATATATATATATATATATTGTACATATCATTCGGTGCAGAATCTTTTGTCTTCTAGGTTGCTATCCAAATATTTAAAGATTAAGATATATAGAACTATAAATTTGCCGGTTGTTTTGTATGGGTGTGAAACTTGGTCGCTAACATTGAGGGAGGAAAGGAAGCTAAGGGTGTTTGAGAAAGTGGTGTAGAGGAGAATATTTGGACCTAGGAGGGGCGAGGTAACGGGGGAATGGAGGAGATTTCATATAGCGGAGCTAAATGATCTGTACCCCTCACCCAATATTGTACGGGTGATAAAATCTAGAAGAATGAGATGGGCTGGGCATGTGGCGCGTATGGGTGTGGAGAGGGGGGTGTGTAGGGTCTTGGTGGGAAAACCGGAGGGAAAGAGCCCACTGGGGAGACCTAGGCGTAGATGGGTGGATAATATTAGGATGGATCTCCAGGAGGTGAGATGTGGGTATATAGACTGGATTGGGCTGACCCAGGATAGAGACAGGTGGCGGACGCTTGTGAGTGCGGTAATGAACCTTCGGGTTCCGTGAAATGCGGGGAATTTCTTGACTAGCTGCAAATCAGTTAGCTTCTCAAGAAGGACTCTGCACAATGGAGTAAGTACATATTTTATCTATCTTAACTGCTACATCCTTTTACATTATATTTCATTACAACTAAATACTGTAAATTTAGACCTCCCACTACAAATTACAGATGTAATTATTGCCAGTCTACTTTCTGTTGTGAATAGCATGGCGATGGCTGTCTTTAGTAGCCGAAACATGTAGCTTGTCTTTCTACAACCATGAATATTTCGTATGTTGAAGGATCGCTTTTTCGTTTTATTGTAAAATTCTGAAATTATCTCAAAACCCCACACATAAATTGATCCCGCTGACTGCATAGAATATGGGACGCATGATCAAAATTAAGAATCTTGTGTATGCACATAAATATGAAGGTCGTACGTGAGGGAGTGGGGTTAGAGGAGCGTCAGCTTCTAAGGTTGTTTGATCCCGCACCCAATTCATATTAAAACCCGCTAACACAGCATGGTTAAAAACGAGGTATATGTTAGCGAGAGATTGTGAAGGGGGCTGGAACTAAAGAAGAGGGTCGCCCTGCTAAGCTTATGACACAGGAATGGAAAGATAAAAATATCGTCCTGCCATTGAGTTCCATAATAAATGAAAGCAAAATAACAATGGCACAGACATGCAAGATACATAGCAGGAAAAACTTTGGAATTTTAATGTGGTTTTAGCTTTCAAAACAAAGATCAATATGCTCCCAGAATAAATTCTCGTTGCTTTCCTTCAGTGGCTTTCTGTGCTTTCTTCAAACATATACAGTACCCCTACCATTAGAACCTCATTTAACCTTACGAGTGGTTACGTTGTCAATATGTAAAACTGTACATGATAGTTCTGTTCCAATAACAGACTTGTATTTTAAAATATGGAAGCCAGCAGACATGCCATTTGTTGAAGTACAAATTTTAGTTTCATAAACTGAACTAATGAAAACATCACATGGATCTATAAAGCTGGAAGTGCAAAGGGCACTAATACAGACTAAACAAACGACCACATATAACGAAAATTAAATTTACGCATAATTACACCTGTAAAAGAAGTACTGGGGCGCATATAACAACCAACGTAGCGACGTAATAAAACGCGTATTAGTTTACAAAACCCCACCTTCATAACGCGCATAATAGCATGTTAAGTTCCTCTGTATGTCGCAGATTAAAATATTTCTGTAAATTATTTTTACCGCCTACGCCTTGCGCTACACGCTCTCATGACAGAGATAGGTATGAGAGTTGCGACAAATAGGAAGACGTCTATTGTTAACATATTTCATTACCTCCCGTAATACGAAGTATCTTTCTACGTACAATTCACTTTGAAAGGTGCGTGATGAAACTGGATGTAACTGGGTGATATATATATATATATATAGTTTGTGATGAAACTTTCTGTGCGACCTATTGTTTCAAATAAAGTCGGTCAGCTCCCGTTCGTCAATCACACACACGCGCGCGCGCGCGCGCACACACACACACACACATGAATATATACATATATATATATATATAAAATATGGGCCGGGATAGCTCAGTCGGTATAGTGACTCGCTAGGAGCTGTACGCATTGGGGATCGAATCCCGGTGGGGGCGAGATTTTCCGCACCCGTCCAGACAGGCTCTGGGGTCCACCCAGCCTCCTCTACAACGGGCACCGGGTTACTCCCGGAGGTAAAGCGACCGGGCCGTGGCGTTAACCGCCCACCCCCATCTAGCACCGATGTTAAAGAACGAGTAGAGCTATACGTCTACTCCCCTTTTGTGACTTCATGTCAGGTAATAATGTGAAGTTCAGTTAACAGCTATAAATTCTGTGGCGCAAAAGTCCAGCTCGGGCCTCCTCTGAACGAATGATCAACCCGTCGCAGAGGCCGCTACCTACACAACACACATCAAACACAAGCAACAGGCATCCATGCCCTCAGCGGGATTCGAAACCCGAACCTCAGCAATTGGGAGGCCCCATGACATACGCCTTAGTCCACACGGTCACCGGGAAGGGCAATCAGATGTGTATATCATAAGTCATATTTAATCGCCATGATACAAAGTTCAGCACATAAATCGACGACTTTAGTTTACACCTCGAATAAAACTTGTGGTTGCAATTAGATAAGGTAAGCACTTTTGTGATCAAATTCACGTATGGAAAGACAGGCGGACAGTGTCTCTCACGCTGTCCCACGTCCTGGTATGCTGGTGCTGTTTCAGACCATTCTTCACTACAGTAGCATTTGCTCTTTATTTCTGTGGCTTATTTAGCGACGCTCTTATTATCTCGACTACACAGCGTCGACGGCAGACGAGTGATACTTTAAATGAAACATGGGTGGAATAAAAACAGACAAGTGATAACCGAAGTACGCGGGGAACGGCCTTGTGCTTGTGGCACTGCAACACTTGCTGCACCAGATGATGAGAGACATAGAACACAACACGTGCACCGCGACACGGCGACGTAACGTGTCCTGCTTCTTACGTATTAAACCCACAGGTCCGCCGCTGTGGCTGTTCTCCTCACCCAACATTGTCCGGGTGATAAAACCGAAAAGAATGAGATGAGCGAGACATGTAGCGCGTATGGGGGAGAGGAGAGGTGTATACAGAGTCTTGGTGGGGAAAACTGGGGGAAGAGACCACTTGGGAGACCCAGGCGTAGATGGGAAAATTATATTAAGATAGATCTTCACGAAGTGGGATGTGGGGAATGGGGGGGGGGGGGGATTTGATCGAGCTGGATAAGAATAGAGACAGTTGGCGGGAACTTGTGACTGTGGTAATGAACCTTCCGGTTCCATAAAATACGGGGAATTTCTTGACTAGCTGAAAACCTGTTAGCTTCTCAAGAGGTACTCTGCTCCATGGAGTATGTAAGTAAGTAAGTAAGTAAGTAAGCAACTAAATAAAGTCCTCTGTGGCGTTCACAAGAACCGTTCACAAGTCCCTAAACCTTACAACCTAAAATCATTCCACATTATGCTTCTCAGTTCAACGTCAATTTTACTGTTGCCCTCCCAGCTACGTTGAGCTGTACCAAGTGGTATCTCCTCTCTGAAGAATTCCGACCGGATATTTTAGAAGCTTCTCATCTCCCCTAAGCATCCTACACACAGCTCATCACATCATCAATAACTCGATTACTTTTAATGGTGTTTCGTGAACAACACGTCGAACCCCCTCACCCGACACAAAAACCCGTGAACAGAAATATTCTCCTCCGCATGCTGCTCTCACACACTGTCCATCTATATCGCTTCCATAACACGGGAGGCAAAGCTCCACGGTTTTTTGACTACAGCTAAATCTTCGGGGTTTAGGACCGCAGATGGGAATACGAAATACTTTGAACTGAGGGGCACGAAGCATTCACCGAATTTACTGGCTCTTTAACTTCTTTGCTGTAATTTCTAATGTATTACCGTCCTTGGAAAATATATGAACTTTAACAGAATCTGAAGTACTTTATCAGTTATATTTATGGTGTGACCTTGTCCTCCATATGGTGAAATACAAACCTTACTTCGTTTTCTCTAGTGCGTTTCCTGCTTGGGAGTAACGAAGCTTCTTGCGTTTGTTTTGTTTTCCATTCTGTTCTTATTTTCTCCTACTGGCGGACAACAGCATCGGCCAGAATCAGTAAGTACCATTTGAAACCAATCTCTTCTGCAGTCCGCAGCCAGCGTGACGGCTTATTCTAATGTGACGTTGAAAAGCTACAGTATGTCGATACAGCATCCCTTTGTGTCATGGTACTCTGAATAGACAACGAATCAGATGAATATTTGCCTCTACGGCCCGTTCCATACGAAAACCGTCGTAGCATGTGGACGTCCTTACTAATATAGTAATATGCTGCTTCATAACCTTGAATCACATGTCTTCAATTTATTTTCGGTTTGGTCTAAATTTACACATATTAGTTAGCTTATAAATTCAATACACCCTTCTTAAATTGAGTCTTAATGGTTAGCTCTTAATTGTATTACTTCAATGCACAATACTTGCTATATGTAAGCCCTACCACATGCTCTAACATTAAAAATCTCTTCATTTTTCGGATAGAGTACATTAATTGGTGCCGGAAGATTTTTTACAATACACAGAAGCTATTGTTCTATATACCATTTAATCGGTAGGAAATTGTAATGCAGATTCAGAACAGAACTACTTCCTGTGGGTACGTTTTAATCGCTATTTATATGAATTCAGCGCTTAAAAAATACTTTAAGCATTCAGCTGTTATAACAGATATTTTAAGTCACAGCATCACCAACATGGCCAGTGTCATGATCAGTTAAACGCAGTTCCCGCGTAGCTGTGTTATCTAGTTATGTAGTGTATAACCATTCCAACTGCAAGCTTATGGCTGAATAACAGGGCAATAGAAATGTTTATCCAGGCATGCAGTACCTACATGCCGCAGCCAAATTTACACGACAAGTTTTAGCCTTGTTGTTACGCTTACACAAACTCTGACCAAATCCCTATCACCAACGCCACCACCATCACTACACCAACACTATGAACATTCAGTACCGTTTTATGCTCTGAATATTAGAAGAGCAAAAGCCTTGTTTAGTTCTTTATAGTTGGCCACAGGGGGTTAATCTAAAATTCAATTTCAGATTGTGAACTGCTTCCACTAATGGTATGAGATACAAAAGGTTAAATGGAGTGGGGAAAGAGCCCAGCGTGTGGCCAGAGACCTCCTTTGTTCTGGGATGGGAACTTTTGTCATTTTCTGCAGCCAAAAGACGGGTGCCGGTAATATAATTGCAATACGTAAAGCATACCTTTTCATTAAGAACATTACAGCATAGCAGCATGCGACAAGACTAACAATTCTACACTTCACAGAATTACGTATAAGCCTCTTATTCTAGTACAGGCGCCAACTGACTCTGCTCCCTCTTCTTCCCATTACCGCACTAAAATTATTAGACGAATATGCCAGTGGAGATATTAAAACCATTTTTTGGAGCTCATGAACACGTGTCTATGCCATATCAAGTTCGCTCGAATATTTGCGAGTGAAATGCCTGTCTTAAAGTCCTCATCTCCGGTGCCGATATTCGGTAAGAGCAGTTATTCTTCCGTATCGAAATTGCACTGAAGTTCCACTCAGATATACCTGTCATTGACGTTAAGAGCCCAAGGGTCTCTGTCAGCACTTCATTTTTCTTGCTAGTATGGTGTATGAGAACAGTGAAAAACTTCGCCCACTGAATGCATTATTGGCACAACTCAAAAATTGCCATTTAGAGTTATTACTACGATTGAGCTAAACAAATAACAACCACATCCGACAATACCGGCACAATACCTGCCCCGCTAAACACCGTTATTGTCGGATGTAGCTAATATATCTTTGAGCTCAGTGGTAGTATTAACTCCAAGTGCGCAATTTTTGTATTGCACCACTACTGCTTTCAATGAAAGACTATATGTTATCATTGAAGCCATACGCTGTATTAAAATATTCTGTGGGCGGGCCGGGTAGCTCAGTCGGTATGGCGACTGAGCTACGGACTGGACGGTCCGGGATCGAATCCCGGTGGGGACGAGATATTCCGCCCGTCCAGACCGACCCTGGGGTCCACCCAGCCTCATGTACAATGGGTACCGGGTCTTTCCCGGGGGTAGAGGTGGCCGGGGCGTGGGGATGAACCCCCCATCTAGTGCCGAGGTCCTAGAAAGAGTAGAGCTCTACCTCTACTCACCCTAAGGGCTTTCGTGGCCTATAAAAGGGGTGAAAACCTATCTACCTAACATTCTGTGGTTTTAATTCGAGGAGAATTTAGGATATTAAAACTCGTGACTTCATGAAGAATGTAGACCATATGATACAAGTAGATACTTCAACGTGTTGAATATAAACCACGTGGTACAGGTAGATACTTCAACGTGTTGAATATAGACCACGTGGTACAGGTAGATACTTCAACGTGTTGAATATAAACCACGTGGTACAGGTAGATACTTCAACGTGTTGAATATAGACCACGTGGTACAGGTAGATACTTCAACGTGTTGAATACAGACCACGTGGTACAGGTAGGTACTTCAACGTGTTGAATATTTAACCTAAACGGGGGCGGGAAGTCTCTCAGAAAGCGGTCATTAAGAACAAAGAGAAACATATGAGGAAACAGATTTTATGAGTGTGGGGAATGGTGGTAAAGCGGAAAGAAACCCTTCAGAATAAATTTTCCAATGCGCATGGGAGGTTTTCGACGTTATAAATAGTGGAAATTGGTTTATATTACCAGAAGGGTAGATAGTTTTTTTAATCGAGCGTCTGTTTAGATTGTCAAAATATGATAAACAAAAAATGTTTAAACATCTTATGTGAGGCACTATGCCTCTTAGTTTCCCTGAAAAATTAAAACATTTTCTATAAAGACCAATACATACTTACAAGATTCTGGTGGATTTACAACCATGCTAGTTAATAGCCATCATTATTGTCAATATAGGGTTTCCGCTAAAAACTCCTATACAAATGTAATGCCATTTTTTACGTGTGGACAGATGAGATAAGGGCACGTGCGTCCAAAATAAGTTCTTCTTCATTTCTAAATCTTTTTTACATGCCACTTGTTAAGTTCTTTCTTTCATTTTTACTGTATAATACTGTCATGCAAATTTCACCTAGTATCGGGTTATGATTTCGCATCTGAAATGTACGAAGGCACATACAGTCGTATATGCCGAAGCGCCTCTAAGGCACATACAGTCGTATATGCCGAAAGGCCTCTAAACTCAATCACATACCGATACACCTACACACAAATAGGGGCATTAGCAACGCAGAAGACTGTAATGTCCGTTGTTATTGTAGTGTAAGATCTCGAATTTCACAAAGAATCTTGTTAATTTCAGATTACACTAGACTTCAATCATCAGTCCTCATTTCAGCCACTATGTCTGCTGTGACATTTACTTTTACGAACTTCAACCTAAAATACATATGTAATCAACCATAACTGCTTAATCGAAAGTGTGAATGCAGTGTGTTTAAACTGCACACAAATGCACAAAATTGTCCTAAAATTTCTAAATTGTGGTCACTAAAGGACAGAACTGCCAATGATAAAAATAAACCTCGATGACTAATGCTCTCGAAGAATGTTGGACAGCACATATCAGCGCTCAGAAAACGTGACAGTAAAATTATGAAATCACGCCGGGAACTAAACACGTGTCGCGATAAATTAGCCCATTCGCAATTTTTTATGAGTATGAAAGAAAATAAGGAAACTTGCTTTTCTCCCTTCATCTTCGAGAGAAGCAAAAGACAATATTCAGGTAGTGTCATAAATCACGTTACAGGCATAAAGGAATGTCATTCAGGGCTACTTATCGTTTTGGTGTCTTCGTGTCAAGTTTTTAAAGCAAAGTGGTTACTATATGAACCATTTGTTTCACATTTAAAAAAGTTCTGCAATGTTACTTTCTTGCGATTCCAAGAGCTCTGATTTATACCTAACACTATTAATTGTTTGACCTATGTAATTAAGATGTAGCGTTTCTCTGAGAGGTAAGAACTGACTTTTAAATACTATTCAGATGAACGTGAAGCTTCGGCAGGTACCAGAGCCAATCCGTATGACTTAATGCAATGTAAATTACGAACTTCATAAACTACACGGCGACATTTTCCAGATCTCAAATAACAAAAACTTAAAATCCTGAGGGTAAAAAAAAATAAAATTATTACAGGTTTAATTACAAGTAGCAATGCATTATCTTATCTTTAAGTAACAATATATTATCGTATCTTTAACATAACTGATAAAATTGTTCCTTTATTCGTCCGCTTTCTTTATTTTACGGTCAGTATATCGACAAATATTGAAGCCATTTCAGCAGCTAAAAATCCTGAATTACACTGCAGTGCAGGTTAATAAGTAGAATGCCGTATCACAGGCTTACACACCCAGAATCATCCCGTCACCCAACACGTCCATTTATCACGGTAACCATATTTAGTGACCAGGACTCGCCGGACGTCATAACTTCACAGCCATGTTGCTTTCATTTTCAAGTAGTGTACATGAATTAGTCAGCAGCGAATTGCAATGCAAAATGAAGCAGCCGCGTCATCCTTTTCAGTCAGTTTCGACACCAAAATCAACAAATACATAAATTCAAAACGGCTGCTCTAAATGTGCATCTTAACAGTAAACCAAATAAAAATGTCAATATAATATGAAATTCTCGGATTACTGCACAATCAGCAATACATAAATAGCAGCCAGAGCCACGCTGTCAGTATAGTTAAATGGGGTACGGCTGAGCAACCAAGCAACTGTTGTTTTATTCCCCGGAGAAGTAAGAAATTTGTCTCTTCTCCAAAGCGTTCATCCAGCCTCCTTTGCAATGGTTACCGGGAGCCCTTTCCTCGAGGGTACAGCAGCCTCCACCCTACGCCGAGATGAAGAATGCTTGAAGTTATACCTCCATACCCGCCACGCCTTCATGGCGTGCACAGTGACAACTTTACATTGACCTTTACGTGTACTTACCCTTTACTTCATCTTGTACATAAAACAGGCTCACTGTATTTTCCATGTACGTATATGGTAACATACTGATTTTATGTTTCGGAAGAGTACAGGGCTACAATGGTTTCATAAATTAATCTTCATTTATCCTGAAAGTCTGAATAAGGGAACGGAGTTTTATACCGGAGCGCCACTGCTCTAAATATTATGTTTAGCTACCACAAACAATCACATTTTCTCGCATCTCATTTCACAGTAAGTTCAAACGGGGCAATTACTTTTTAATCAGAACGTTTGTCGGTCTTTCTTTCGTTGCAACCATGACCATATGAAGCCGGTTCCAGTGACCGCGCGGGCTAAGAAGTAGGTCTACGGCCGCTCGCCTGCTGAGACTGTGCGTTCGAATCCCACTGGGGGCATGGATGTTTGTCTGCTGTGATTGTCGTGTGTTGTTAGGTAGAGGTCTCTGCGACGAGCTCATCACCAGTCCAGAGGAGTCCTACTGACTGTGGTACGTCGTTGTGTGTGATCTAGAAACCTCGTGAATGAGGAGGCCCTGGCCCACAGGGGGTTGTCGCGTCAAAAACAAACAAACAAGACCATATGAAAGTCTCAATTATGATAGCGCCATCATAAGGCAGCAAAAAACAGCAGTTTAATGCATCCTGTAACAAGCATTACAGCGGACAAACTAGATATTTTAGTCGCTAACCTAACCCTCACCTGCATTTAAGGCAAACTGTGCGACGACAACGATTTAATCTGGCACCTTAAGATGAGGCGAGAACCATAGACAGGCACCAGAAATACCGATTCGCCCTGTTCTCCAAACATTCCAGTCAAAAATGCTCAGAATGATAGGTAGTGCCCCCCTGGCACGTCTCCAACCAAACCTTGCACAACGACTTCGAAATCCCGTACGTAACGGAAGTGATTAGAATCAACGCCAACAAATACAAAAATCGCAGCACTGCGCACATTAACCAACTGATTAGAACCCTCTTCAACCCCTCAGTCGACAGACGACTCAAACGATTATGGCCGGAAGACTTAGCCCAATAGCAAAGCTCCAGTGAACCATCGATGGATGGTGCCTGCCTCTCGACCTTCTCTTACCTCAACTTGACTAATTACTCTGTCTATATTGAGTAGATTGTAATTTGCAATATATAATTTTGAAAAATTTTCAAAACAATGGCGGGCCCACAGGAAGGGGTAGGCCAGACTCATTCGACGGTGGTTGTTACATCCTTACTGTATCTTTCTTAGTGACACAATCACCCTTTTCTGGAACTTGTCCTCTGTCCAGTTTTTTTAAACACGACGTTGCGGAAGACTGTTGTTTTTTTAAAATCAGAAGATGGACAACGTCCAAGAAAATGAGATTGTATCAGTGCATCATGAAAATATTTCACGTGACATCATAGTTTCAATTCAACGTGTTTTGTAACTAACGGTAGGATATTTACCTCCTGCGTGTCCCTAGACCAGATGAAAATAGCCAATATGTGAACATATGATGTCCAATTGCGATGAGTTCCCCTTCCACTGGAACGCAAGCGCGCTGATAACAACAGAAGGCTGTAAATTTCGATACTAAAATAATAAATAGCCCCAGTCAGGCCTGCAATACCAGTAGTGTGAATTTAGCATACCTTTGCACTTCGCTTCAGTGACAGCCATACGAACTCCTATTGGAATGAACATGACAAGGACATAACCGGCATGGTACTGTACACTGTCACACATCCATTCTGTACAATGCTGCAATACACTCGTCTCCGATAAACACAGGGGCGTTCAGTTATTTATGTTCTGTACGCCGTCAGCTTTTTGACACGGAAGTCTTTAAGTCGGAATGGTGGCGGCAATATGGACAGACACAAGTTCTATAGGGACACAAAACATGGCGACATATTAAGGGTCAGTAGTTTATTGGAAGTCACAAAAGCGGAAGTGACCTGAACTAGTCATTAAACCTACATATAACGAAGAAAACAAACATCGAGACTGCTGTGTGCTGGTATGTGAGGTCATGCAGAAGAGAAGGCAAAGTAAAATCTGAAGATGGAGACGGCAGGTTTCTTGGAACACTGGTAGCTGTTCACAAAACCACTGAGCAGTACATCTCAAAAGAAAGCAATCCACATAGTCACAGACAGGGTAAACCCAAACGTCACATAGAAATCACAGTCTACAGTATACATTGTCACAAGAAGTGCGGTAGGTCTGTCCGTCCGCACTTTCCATCTCCTAACCTATTGAATATATTTCGATAATTCGTAGAATCACGGTTCTACGGGACACAGTCACATAAGACAAAAAGGTGCATGTACATATAATTCAAATCAAATTTCATAAACTCTATCAAAAGTAATGTGGATGGAGTATGAAGAATAATTTATGATACAAACATATATCTCACTACGAACTACCACGTGCGTCACACTTGTATATTGAACGAAACTAACTCCATCGAGCAGAAACCTTCTTAAAAAGTGCCAGTACTCAAATGGTCAAGAAGCTCCCGTCCTTCAGCGGAATCGGGAGGTCCATTGCCGTGTTCACAACAGCCCGTTACAGGTACCTGCCTTGAGCCAGAAGGATCCAGTTCAAGCCCTCCCATCCTCTTTCTTAGAGATCCGATCTACGCCCGCGTCTTTCAACCCGTCTCCTTCCTTCAGGTTTTCCCACAAAAATCCCCCCTGCGTGTGATATGTGATTTGTGATATGTTCCACCCAATTCAGCACCCCTTTTAAAGAAACAGGAACAATAACTCATTAGCGTCACTTACAGTGACAAGTATGTTCAAGACAGAGGCCACTTAGCACAACTAGATGTAAATAGGATCACAATAATAAAATGGCTCCTAAATAAATAAAGCGTACCTCTGTGAGATTGTTCATATACCGTAGAACTGGGACCAGTGCAGGGCTCTTGTAACACGGTCACCAGTCTTCGATTTCCAAAAACGGCGAGAAATGTCACTTTGCAACTATTATTATCCCAAGGACTCATCTTCACAGTGTGAGTGACGTAACTAGTACCGTGGGGTAAGAAATCTATTGGTTACTCAGCCAGTCAAGTAATTTTCTGGTGTTATGGAACTCAGAACTTTATCAACGCTCTTTAAACAAACAAACTCTCTCTGTCTCTCTCTCTCTCACACACACACACATACGCACACACACTACCCTGAGCCACTTGATTCCACTCAATTTTTTGCATCCACTTTCTTTACGAACCTCTCTCATGTTATCCTTCCATCAGCGGCTTTCACAACGATATGGTCTCTTTTTTCTGGGGGGAGGATTACCATGCAAAATTTTCCACTGATTTCCCTCAGTGCAGAGTAATACAAATGAAGGTGTGTACTGCTACAGTCAACATAGCATCTGCAGTAACGATGACGAACAGGACAAACTACAGGAGCAACTACATAAAGAAGCAGTTGGTAAGCCTGTATTGTGTGAAATGGTGTGGTAGTGGCACGCTTGGTAGAACACATTAGATAAATGACCACTTTCCACCCATGAGCGATAGTGGGGGTACCAGCTAACAATGGGAATTCAGATGGCGCAATGAGGAATTAATCTGCTACAGATTATACTTGTCACCAGTCTGTTACAAGGACTTTACAGCACCGACGGTGATAACAAGACACCGCAATCACAGTAAGACAATTTTATACGGCAGCAAGAAATTCGGGGAGATTTATAATCGAAGGACTCCCAGCCCAGCCTCCTAAGTTCACGTTTTATGATAATTATCAATTTCAGTCTGGGTAGGACAATCCGCTGGGCCCCAATAGTTCTGACAATATTACCGCGACTCCAGTGTCGATGTGGCACTGCCGTCTTCTTTATAATTCTTAGTAAACATGTTACTTGAAAGAAAAGTCGCCGTGTAAAAGTTACCATTCCTGCTTCGCACTCAGAAAGTCCTCCATTTGACTAGCGACACAGGGATTATCTTCTAAATAATTTTACTCGACCCTTAAACTTCTCGTATATAAGGGTAAAATGAGCCACGATTTATCTTTTACGTATTTATTCTCATCCCACAATTCGATGTGGCACGAACCTATGAAGACTATTCTACAATTCCGGTAACCAGATGCTGGTTTCTCATTTCATCGCCTTGGGTTCAGCCACAGATTAGTTCATGCGAAATTCTTGATGTACAAAATGGTAATAAAGCATGATTTTCTCCGAAAATCATCATTCCACCATTGCATCATTCTCAGAATCACCGTAACCTGAAGCGTGCGATGGCCTTCACCACGCAGAACAGTACCACACCCCCTGTCTGTAGGTTGCGGGCTTTAATACTAACCCCCGAAACAAACTGGTCGCAAAGTACCAAGTTATCCAAGAGGCTGATAAATTGATAATAAACAAGCTAAACTCAATAGCATCTTTCCTTTTCCGCTGTTTGACTAACAAACATAATTAAGGTGCCTTTAAACAGAATACGAGATTAATTTATTTAACAACATTTTTAAATACGGGATTATTGACGAATCCATACAATGAAACATTTCATATGCACAAAATGACACGAATTTCTCCGGTTGCGCATACACTGCGAATACACATGTTACTACGAAGAAATGAAAATGTCAAAGACACCTATATAATTGTGAACGTTTACCTGCTCAGCGAAAGTGTTCCACTGTCCAGTTGAAGCGAGATACAGTGTGGGGGGGGGGGCCGCAACATTAATGAAACGTAATCTGAATAAACGTCCCGCAGCTCATGATTAACATTGAAGTCCAGTAAATCAGATAAGGTATTGACATGCTCTCCAAACGAAAACAATGCGAAGGAAGAGCCCACTACGAATACGGTGGCAATGCAATATGAAACCTGTATATGACATACACCAGCTCTGATAATGCAACTCATGGAAGTAAATAAGTTCGATGCCCTGTGTATTAACGTATAAAGGGATACAGAAGTGAGAGACGTAAGATAGAACGTAGAATATTTGAATAGCAGGAAAGGGGTTGGGTGGATTGGAAGGAAGTGCACAACGTATCATAATTCAAAGTCTGCAAAAGCAGCAGGAATAGGAAAAAAGTACTTGTCACGCCAGGTGCAACTGTAACTGCCAAAATAACGTTGAGAAAAAAAAATCAAAAACAGAATCCAGATCAAAAAAAGGCAAACAATGCAGAGCGGAGTCCAGCGGTACGGTAAATTAATATTTGCGGGCAGTCTGTCCACTGAAGGACGGAGAGGGGGGCTTGCTGCGGCCTTAATGCCCACAGTACATTCAGATAATTAAGGAACTGGAGTTTAATTCGTGCGTCGACCCCTCAGGATTGTATCTACTGTATCTACTCACAGGAGGTGAGCAGGAATTTCATTACAATTGTTTTTGCACTGGCATACCTTACCTTTGTTTTACAGATCTCTATAGCAACCGAGAACAAATTAATAAGAAATAAAACGGATATAAAGGAGAGGTAAATGATGTTTGGACGTCTGTACCAGAGAAACGAATAGCCTGGTCTAGCTGTAAAGCTACAGATAAACTAACGTATTTTTAAGAAAATAAGGTTTCTGAACCAATTATTATCTAATGTAATTAGACCCACAATATAAATAAAGTTATGACTAGAAATACAGTCCACCGTCAACGACCTTTAAAAATTACATATTAAATTTCGACAGGTTTCAAACATCGGATCGTCATTAGGGACCAACAATGGAAACCACCGAAGGTTCTCACACTGCTTGATATACAACAGCTAACGCAACTGTCAATAAGCACACCTATACTATAAATGAAGAATATATGTAACTGGCAGTTGTGATCAAACAGTCTTCTTAAAAACGAATCTAAATCAATCTTTTAAATGGACTTGATAAGTTGATTGAAAGCTGTCCCTTATTGGTTTACTTGAAGGTGTTTACTGACACTGTTAGTAACTCAGATTACATAGCAGAGTCTGTTTGGAGCGACAGAGGATAACTACGAGAAACTTCTATCAGGATAGTTTGTGTTCCGGCCAAGAATCGAACCGGTTACCTCCTGATTGCAAGTCACAAAACACTTGCGAGTCAACTCGCTCGGCCAATCTGTTTACAAACTGAGAGCAGAATATTTATCTTAAGTGTACGTTCATGCCCGTCAACAGAATGCAACGCACCATATGCCACAACTGCAGTTATAAATCCACTGAAAGCATGGCAAGTTTATGTGCTTGGTAATGATATAAACAGATCAAAATTGCATGTACGAATAAGTTGAAAGCGCATCAATTCGGGGTAAGCTTGCACCCTCACTAGACTGAAACTTGCCTCCTCGTTTTTAGGTAAAAATACAAAATATACGCAGGTGCTAAAAGGCAGCAGAACATTAAAATGGATCTTGCTCTGGACGGAAACAATTTTCGGATTCTTGTTAGCGAGGTACTAAGCCTTCAGATTCCATAATATATTTGAAATATTTCGACAAGACAAGCACGAAACTGTTCAATTGAGTCAATTAGGATACTGCTCAACAACCTGTATTATTATTATTTTTAGTAGTAGTAGTAGCAGTAGTAATCGCAATAGTAGTAGTACTGCGTCATCCCTCTGGCTTGTTGCGATTCAGAATGCTGTAAACAGGAATTCCTTGGGTCAGGACTGTACGAAAAATCACGTTGCAATTTGCATTTCATCTGAGGGCTCCATTCAGATCACATTTTTTGGGTTATTTTACAACCTTATATCAACACATAAAGTTATGGAGAGTTTATAGAATATTGAAAATATGAGTTATTTGTCAGGGGCACAGAAATTAATTTGGGATAAATTGTCAAAAAAGATTTTACGAAACACGGTTGTTTCTAACCCAATTACGTTGTATTTGAACATGAAATGAGCAAGTCTATATGAGAGGTACAACAAACAATGAACACTTATTAATGCGGCAGGTTGAGTCCATTCTTTAGATGCGTAGTTGTTATGTAAGTTGTGAAGCTTGGTACGTCTATGCCGCTAAGGAAATATGATCATTTTCCGTAAGTAACTTACGTAATAATAAGTAATCCAACGTCACGAAAACTCTCTCGTTCCAAGTTCCCAATAAACGGGTAGAAATATCTGTCTTTTGCCGCAGATCAGGTTAGCTGTCTTGACGAAATTACATAAGGGCTTACTGATCCGCGAATCTCTTTGTCAGAAATGTAACTTTCTCTCTCACTAGTAAGTTTCAATGCAGTTCTATACATTCGGCCACACAGCAGATCAGCATCTTTATGTTCAACACGTCAGTCGATAATACAAAATTTTATTTATACACAAAAATAGTATATTTTGTCAGGGCCTGACAAAATATACTATTTTATATATACAATTTTATACTTTTTTGTATATAAATAAAGTGCTGTGTTATCGACTGACGTGTTGTATTTATGTTATAACACTTCGAAATGGAAAACATAAAAAAGTCTTAATGTTCGTAACTTCGAAAAGACTCGGCAACTGTACAAAGAAGTGACATACCGTGACAAGTCCACAGATGTCACTACTAAATGTCAGTTGCAATGCTTAGACAGGGCGGATGTTAAGACTGCTACTCTTCCTGTACTGCGAATTTGACTTCGGCAACACCACGTTCTTTGGAACGTGACGCAGCGTAGAAGAGCATGCAGCAGCAAGTTCCTCAAAAACGATGCCACGTACCTACCCATTCACACGGCGTCACAACCCAGACAGCAGTAATCCTAATATTCACCACAGCAATAACTTAAAATTTTTATATACATGGGTCCGTGCATCTTGAATCGAATTTAATAGCTGTCCAACTAGATGCGACTTATTCAGTATATATATTTCTGTGGGCAGCTCCACGTGCTTCGGGTGTTGACTCCCATCATCAGGAGCTGGTACAGCTGTAACTACAGCTTCTGGTATTGATTAACCGGATCTACTACCATCCGCTCTCGTTGTTGAGTTGGAAATGATGTATGTGTATCGTACGGTAGGTATTCATTTGCATAACAAATGAATACCTACCGTACGATACACATGGATCAGTTCCAACTCAATAACAAGAGCGGACGGTAGTAGATCCGGTTAATCAATACTAGAAGTTGTAATGACAGCTGTACCAGCTCCTGATGATGGGAGTCAACACCCGAAGCACGTGAAGCTGCCCACAGAAATGTAATAAACTGAATAAGTCGCATCTTGTTGGACAATTATTAAATTAAACTTCAAATATCTTAATATATATTCTGACAATACATTAAGCGAAAATTCTGGACTGAAGCTGCATTATTTCGGAACGATTATTGCATATTTCACTGCATAACTGCATACATCACATATAATTCTGTCTTTACACTCAACAAAGCTTGCAGTGCCTTTCAAGTGCGCATCGCTCAGCTCCTCTCAGCATATTGGACCAACCGACTGACTCTGATTCAAGCTCTCTCAAGCGGTAACACTCCTAACCTGCATTAGAGGGTATCCAATTCGCACATTGGCCGGGTAACGTTCAAATTCGATATTTCTGGGGGTTTTCTCAGTTTCTCCAGGCTGACGCTACCACATACTTCAAGCACAGCACCTCCGCACCTTTCATAACACATCATTTTCTTATTACCCTATCACTTTACCCTACAGTGTAGTCTGATATATTAAGTGCATCCTTCAAAATAACAAAAATAAGAATTGTTTCGGTTTTGTCTGGATTATTTTCCGAATATAATTGTCCGCAATTAAAACCGCCATATCATTGATTGACATCTAGCCACAATTATACGAAATAATTAACCAAACAATGAATGAAAATGTGACATTAACAGTCACCAAATGATATTTACCAATACACAGTAACATAAGATGACACACACGGACGGACGGACGGACGGTTTCGTCTCAGTATTCCGCCACAAAAGAAAATCATACGTATAAATATAGATTCACATTACACTTCCCATATGACTCGTGTTACAGGTTGTTCTTCCCTTATTAGAATCATCTAAATTTAACGCAATTTCTCTCTGGCTAAACAGTCAACATTCCCACATTACAACCTATAAAATGAACAAGTCGAACTTTCTGTAAAAAACGGTAATTATCTTCAAGCACCTAACACTCGGAGAACTAACAAAAATTTGAATGTACATTTCTATCCAACCCTCCTCGATCTCCGAAAAAGATTGCTTTTGGAAGGCGTATGTCCTCGTAAGAACAACTTATAGATGAATATGAGTCTGGAATGATAACGACAACACGAACTTGAAGTTCTCGAAGAAAATCCCATCCCAATGCCACAATGTCCACCATAAAACCCGTGGGATCGAACACATGCCTCCGCAGTGAGAGGCATGCATCTAACCGCATGAGCCATGGCACGGGCCACTTTGAGGAACAAATCAATCCACAAAATAACAAGGACTCAGTTCCCACCTCACAGACAACACGGAATGCTTCATTAGAAACAGAAATTGTTAGAGCATTAGCTAATGGGGAAACAATGGCTGCTTATTGTGAAACCATACGGAAGACAAAAATGGGAAAAATTCAGCACCTTGCGTTGACCATTTACTCATGAAAACTGGCGTGCAATATATTCAAAGATTCAGTTCGTACCGCGCAGTAAACAAGCTTGGTATTGGTGATAAAAACAGATCAGTGAAGGTTGTGCAAGGAAATGATCGCTGCTTGCTCGAATGAGAAAGATAAAAATCACTGACACCTCTGCAAGCGGCACACAGAATTTTTTGATATTAAACAGGGCGATATATAAACACTTGGCCTTCAAGGGTTAAGCCCGGTGGTACGTATAGTAATCACTGGGCTTTAAACGGTCGCCATAGAAGAATTATGCAGTGAATTATATTTAAAATCCTTTCGCTTTGATTATGATGAATGCCATATTCAAGAAGATTTATCGTGCTAAAAAAATGAATACGACCGTGGCCATTTATAACGCTTAGTGCCTCTGAATGTCAATGAGGACTGAAAACACCCGTCGCTTTGCCTGCAATATCAAATCGCTACAATATATTACCGAACTCTGCGCTGATTACATATGCGGATATTATTTGAATTGTATATTTGTATTAGACCATAAGGTAAAACTAGTGGTTTGTCAGATCATTCTTCGTGTAAATTTATGCAATATCGGGTAATGTATATTTCAGCAACGATACACATCAGGCCCCGCGGCTTGCTCTTACAAACTGGTCCTACAATTTCCAACCGCTCTGTGAGTAACTGTTTCATGTTTATATTACCGAGCAAAAAAAATTACACAAAGGTGCGAATTATTATAATAAAACCAATTAGATGCATTAATTTCTCAAATTTATTTTTGGAATAAAATTCTACATGTTGTGGACAGTTCCTCTGTCCATCATCAGGAGTTTTTCACTGCACACACAGCAACGGTATATGTCACACAGGTTTGTTGACAGCTTCTGTTCCTGCTCGCAAGCTGTCAGAAAACCTGTATGACATATACCATTGCCGTGTGTACAGAAAATAACTACTGACGATGGACAGAGGAACGGTCTGAAACATGTAGAATTTTATTCCAAAAATAAATTTGAGAAATCAGTGCATCTAAAAGGTAAAGCAGTCCCACTACAGGCCCGGAGTGGCCCAGGGGGTTCCAGGAATTTAAGTTTCCCATATTTCAAGACAACGGCACAGGATGGTGGTAAGATTGTCAGCCTTACGCACCGGCCGCCTTTACCTCCAGGAAAAGCTCCTGGTACTCATTTCTGTTAGAGGCTGATTCGACCCCAGGGCCATAGTGCGATCGGAAGGATTTTATGTCAATGAAAAATTCCAGTGACACCAGCTGGGATCGAACCAGCAGAGCTTCCGGTTTGTAGCACAGCACCTTAACCACTGTGCTACCGCGGTCCCCAATTAGTGCATCTAGTTGGTTTTATTATAAGAATTTATCACGATGCACGGTCACATGAACGTCAAACAAAGGTACGACTTGCTTGAAAATCATCATGAAATTACATAGCTCTTATGACTGTGGCTAAGCACGTTGTCTTCTGCTTTACGAAGCCACGAACAGGTAGCTTTACGAAGCCACGAACAGGTAGGCAGGCGGTATATTCATAGGAAATTCTGGTACCTGACTACAAGGAGTCACATCCGAGAATATTTAGCTACAAGCATCTCTTTTAGACCAACCCGATAGACAATACTGCAGATAAATATCTAGTTACGTGAATTTTGTCCATTCTCCGTTAATTTCGTTTGTACTAGCGCAACTACTCTTCCTACCACATAGATTTCGACAAGCATTCAGCAACTGTACTCAAACGTATGCCTGTTCGAACCTTATACGTAGGCTATGCATGACTTCATCGTACTCCCTTCTTTTCTTTAGTACCTGAAGAATACAAAATAACCGATCAAGAGTTGAATAAAGAGAGACCAACTTGATGTCACTTGCTTTATTATTTCATTATTTAACGCTCAACATTTTTCGGATGTTAATACATCCATCCTCATGAGCTTGCGACTTATTTGTTGAGTTATTTCATGGGTTGTGTTGTTCTGGTTCGATGTGTGTTGGTGTTACGTTGTGGTTTGGCTGGGGTGGTGTGGTATCCGGTTGCGGGCTGAAGCTTCTTTTTCTTCAATTGGGCTACTAAAATAAACTCTCAATAAATCTTCTTATAAACTTAATACGGGCGATAAGTTTCGATAATTCCCACAGTTAATTGCACATACATGTACTGTTGTAGTAATTCTTCATAACTCTAATTACAACAAAATCAGTTAAGATCTTACATTTCACAACCTCATATCTCACTCCCTACATGAATCAGACTACCGGAATTGGACACTAATAACAGGAAATAAGTCACTTAAGAAACGGCATGGAGTTAGGACCACAGTGGCGAATCCCAAAAGCAAATCCTTACGCAACGGGGCACATTACCAAGAAACATTCAACAAGTAGCCAATTCCCTACCTACTGCTGTAAGCAACCCGAAACTTGGCCAACAAGGCGACAGAATGCGACAAGTAACAAAGAATCGGAATTCAAACGCGCAGATAATTACGGAAACAAACACTGCGATTCCAAAATAGAATCATTCTTCCGCATTCCTCGAAGTTCTCAATAGGCTATTATGCTAACATTATTATCATCAGAATTGAGGCCTTGCAAAATAACGCACATCTACGAGGAAACAAAAATGTTTCCGGATGGACGACCCAGAATAGGACAAATGAAACATTACTATGTAAAAGGTGAAGAATAAAAGACCAACTTGATGTCACTTGTTATTTTATTTCACTTCTTATGTGCTCAACATATTTCGGACATTAATATATCCATCATCAGGA
>Ga0123355_10001601_pt1 | contig 31606 bp, 19 predicted proteins | sample TergutEmb28metaG_3_FD_89872 | JGI IMG/M metagenome (GOLD analysis project Ga0123355, IMG submission 89872) | Embiratermes neotenicus P1 segment gut microbial communities from Petit-Saut dam, French Guiana - Emb289 P1 | ecosystem: Host-associated > Arthropoda: Insects > Digestive system > Gut ...
ACCAGAAGCTGTAATTTCAGTTGTACGTGCTCCTGATGATGGGTGTCAACAGCCGAAACATGTAGAGCTGCCTACAGAAATGTAATAAACTGAATAAGTCGCATCTTGTTGGACAGTTATTAATTCGATTCACGATGCACAGACCAATGTATACAAAATTATTTTTGTGCTTTGTACAGAGTTTCTCATGCATTAAAGCTACTTATCCTGATCTGAGCACTTCATCCCCCCCCCCATTCATTACAAAGCTTGAAATTGACGATTTGCAGTGAGTAAATTCTTGTTAGTTACTTAAGTCAGTTTAGTTATTAAATAAATTTTGCGACGCTATTTATCGAGGCCCGAATATCTGTTCTTCTTCCAAAATTGGTTTGAACGCACGGTCGGTTAAAAAAAAATGTTGTGTTTTCTTCGCACAACACTGAAGAAACGAACGCGCCTACACATTTCTGTCTGCCATGTGAGCGCAAATTTAGGTTGTAGAATCAGTAAAAGGAGTCTAAAATACAAATTATGTACATGTCATGCCTTTGCTTATTTATGCACTGCACCGGGGTATCCCAATCGGTACAGTGACTAAGCCTGCAGATCACAGGACAGAGGAGTGGTTCAAAATTTACAGCAAGAGACTTTTATCCTCTCAAAAGTGCTGAGATCTCGTCTCAGGTCCACCCAATCTGCTGCTAAATGGGCACCGGGGATGGTTTTCCTGATGGTAAAGCCTTTGGGGCGTGATTGTAAGCGCGCAACTCCATCTAGCGTGGAGGACAAAACTAAGATTAAATCCCCTGCTCCTCCATATGCCTTCATGGAGTGCATAAATTAGAGTTATTGAAGGACTATGAAATTTTGTAGTTTTTAATCTCCTACAATGTGGCTGACACGTGACCGCGTTAAATGGGAGCAAGACTAATGCCTCATACCAAAATATGGTAGAAAACCTCGTAGCAAAAATGGGAATTGTGGTAACAATTGTGAAGAAAGTATATATGTATATACGTATGTCGGTTTCAAAACGTTGTTCTATATTGTCCGACACCTTGACTCCACTGCTTCCTATCTTCCCACTGGCCTTCATTTAGGTTTCTTTCGTTCATGGTCTTCCTTATACCTTCCATTCAGTTTTTCTTCGATCTTACTCGTGCTCTCTTTTGTTTCGGCATCCACTTCAATGCTATTTTGGGTAACCTTCCTTCTGCCATTCTTTGAACATGGCCATACCATGTAAGTTGGTTCTGTTCAATTTCTTTTATAATTGGTTCCTCTAATCCAATATGTTGTCTTAGAGTTACATTTCTAATTCTTTCTTTTCTTGATATTCTAGAGGATCTCCTCAGGACATCCATTTCTGTAGCTTCGACCCGTCTTTTATTATTTTCTGCGAGTCTCCATGTTTCGGAACCTTACAATAAACTGCTTTTAATCAATGCATGTGACCAAAATAACCATAGTAGAAATTTGTTACCTTAATGGAATGTACGTTTACTCCAATGGAAACTGAGAATTGCAAGTGCCATGTATGTGGGAGCTTTGTGCGGTCTGGTACAGACTGCGTTTTCCAACCTTATAAGTATTGAGTTACTTAACCTAGTCAGACAATAAATGTATTGTCACTTCAGTGTATTTTCTTCGACTGCTTACAGGGCTTCAAACTCACTGCTGGTGAATTTGGCAGGCAGTTTCGCAAGCTCCGTAATTTCTACATATCAGACTGTGCTGGTGACATCACCTTTACGATGAACGCATTTAAGGACTTGCAAAAACTGGAGAATTTGTACCTCGAAAATATAGGAAAAGTCGAATTTGATTCTGGTGTTTTCCATAACCTTACCAGGCTCAGCCTTAGGAATATTGGGGAAATAGATTTCGGCGAACGTGCCTTCATGGGTGCCCACGATTTGCACAGTATCGAAATTGTTGGAGCTACTGTCCCTAAACTACGGACACATTCTCTTTTCGACATCAGAGGATTACACGACCTAGAAATGTCTGATGTTAGGCTGCACCACGTCGAAAAAGACGCCGTCAACATGGATCTCAGAATCCCTGAGTCACACGTTCTCATCAATAATTGCACAGTAAGTACCATAATGTCATAGATATGAAAATTATTTATTTGTTATTGTTTACCTATTCATCTATTACGTTGCGGTAATCATACGGCGGACTTAAAATTAATCACGCAGATATACCAAAAGGAACCCAATTTTTTGATAAACTAAGGATTAATTTATGTGAATCAACAGATTTCAAATGAAGACGTTGCTCTACCTAGGGGATAGAAGACAAGACAGGCACATCCCCTTAGAAGCTAATGAAGGTTGTCTTTGGGCCATCTGGGATAAGGGCCAAGGGTCAGTTGACTCAGACAAAAACGGTCTTCTAAATGACCCAAGTCATTAACAGTATTGATGATTTAAATAAATTAACCGATGTGTACCTTGAAGGAAATTACCTTTTTGTTTTTATAGTTGCACCGTGCATTCTATAGTTTATTTAATTACACACACCAACACACGCATATATATATATATATATAATTTAAGAAGTCTAAAATTTACATTAAACCATTTAAAACTCTCCTACATGTTTCGATCACACGATCATCCTCAGGGAGCATATATTGTTCCTTTTTAAAGTTATAATTTAAAACATTCAGTGAATTACTTCGTTATGTTAACTTTGGTGCTGTGGCAGCATGTCGTGTTTTTGTGTGTGAGACGTACGCTGTTTAGAATGAGAATAACCAGGCTCATTCTAAACAGCGTACGTCTCACACACAAAAACAGGACATGCTGCCTCAGCACCAAAGTTAACAGAACGAAGTAATTCACTGAATGTTTTAAATTATAACTTTAGCAAGGAACAATGTATGCTCCCTGAGGATGATCGTGTGATCGAAACATGTAGGAGCGTTTTAAATGTTTAATGTAAATTTTAGATTTCTTAAATAATATATATATATATATATATATATATACACACACACACATGTGCATGTGTTGGTGTGTGTAATTAAATACCTTTTTGTTTTTTGTTACAGATTGACAACATTGAAACTAAAGGCATCGTTCTTAAGGCACAAAATGTCAGTATTGTGAAGTCTGCTTTTGGTGAAATGTCGTCTAATTCTATCAACATAAATTCATCAGAACTTTTACTGATTACGGAATCAGAATTCGAGAGTGACCTGCCCCAAAATGCAATAAATGTTGCGGCTACTGTCATCGATATCAGTAGTAATAGATTCCAACGACTTCCAACTGGAATTTTTGTGGAGAACGTACAATATGAGGACAACAGAACATTCGTCTTTACCAACAACACTGTTTATAACATGAAGCTTGGAGGACATTTGGACAGCATAAGTGGTACAATCCAGAACGAAGATATCAGGGGTAACCGTTTTCCTTGCGTATGTGTTATTGGTGGGTTCCTTCAAACTTTGCCTGATTTCAGAGAGAACAACTTCTGTACTACAAGCAAATGTAATATTACTTTGAGCTATTTCAGCGCCTTGATCGACGAAGGAAAATTCTGTACTTCAAACAATAACGAAGATCCAGATGAATACGAAATTTGCGCAAGTGTAGCTTACTTGACACCACATTCGCCAAGTGGGAGAACACCTTCATATTTTATAACAAATCAGATACCTTCAGCAATAACATTAGCAACAAATAATACCAGAAACAGTTCAGACAGAATACAACGTGTGCCTGCAATCCTGTTCTTTACTTTGATTACAGTGATATTTAAACTTTAAACAAGTTATTGCTAAGAGTATAAAATATCTGAGGTTCTACTAACGGCAAGGACAGCATTGTTGTGTTCTGTGTCATAGTGGCCCTGTAAATGAATTGTGCGTGTGCCTGTCTCCGAAAGTCCGATAGGTAGCCTTTTACCACAACACACGGTATCATATCTCAGTAAACCAATACACGAAGACATTACAATGTCCGATAGTCTGCAATTGTTACTTTTGAATATGACTGTTCATTTCCTACAGCCAACCGGTTTAACCTGGCCATTATTTACAAGTTCGCTGCCAGTGTTTGGCCACTGTTTGAGAACCGGCTAGAGTTTCCAATTTATGTAACAGAAATATTAATATTAGGTGCAACAATCATGTACATTCTCCTGGCTAGAAACTGACGACAGTTTTATACGCGGAGAATAGTTAACACGTTTATGTTAGTACTTGCCAAATATTTAACATTCGACAATTATTTGCAATGTTTGTGCTTTTACTCGCCGGCTGGTTGAGACATGGTTACTGTTAAGCCCTCACTTACTAATGAAAAATAAGTCTCCAGGCCGTTTACGAATTCTAGAACGCAGGGATAGTTTACAGTTTGTGTGCTAGTACTCCTCATCAAGTGTTGAGATTTCTGTGAAATTCCAGCTGGCCTGCAACATGACGCAGTTTGCTGCAATTCTAGCTGGCCTGCAACATGACGCAGTGTGTTGCAGAATTTTTAACCTTAAAAGATGGACCTGAATGCGTCCTGTGTTGGGACAATTTTGAGCATTCTCTATTGATTATTTTAAATATGTACTCAGGAGCGAACAGAACATTTACCTTTCATGCCTATTAACAGTGGCTGAGCGAAATTACGTGTGGGTTTTAGGTCCAGGTACTGAAATCCACCACCTCAAACGTGAATGTATTTCGATGTATCATATTTTCTTCAGTACCTTATAAATTTTTTTTTGTTAAAAAGCACTTTCTCATCGACATAAGTTAAGTATGAATGTTTATACATTTTGGTTAATTATATATTTCTTTGGATGTAGGTTGCAGTGTTCATTTTGTGCCTCTGTTATTTTGTTTGTACTGTCCTCCGAACTCACGCCCTCTACAATCAAACGGGTCTTTCCTAAACATCCAAGAGTGATTTTCAATCTGTGAAACACAAGTCACCTGAAGTATATACCGCTTCCAAGGAGGGTGGGGGGAGGCATTTCTGATCAAGTATTGGTGGCTTAACTGTTAGGCTCAGAGGAAGTTGCACGAACGTATTTGGTTCACGTTGCCTTTAATCTCTGTTATTTAGATTTGAGTATTCAGGTGTATTGTTTGATAAGCAAATTGCCATATACAATGAGATTTTTATTTGCCTCTAAACCAACTTATAAAAAAGAAAAGAAATACAGGAGTTGAAAAATGCGATAGACAAGCTGACTTATTTTGCGATAGGTTGAAGAAATCCAACAAGTTGCAACTGTATGCAGATATTTATTTACTGCTAAGTTACTCTACATGTTTCGGGCGTCCATCGCGCCCATCATCAGGAGTAAATAAAACTGCAGGGCTTATTTGGTCACGTTTGAAGAAGCTTGCTTCCCAGATAGTATGATCTGTACCAGAGGCTGCAACTGCAGTTTTACGTACTCTTGAAGATGGGCGCGATGGACGCCCGAAACATGTATAGTAACTTAGCAGTAAATAAATATCTGCATACAGTTGTATCTTGTTGGATTTCTTCAACCTAGAATTGCGATGCACGGAACTACAAATATCAAATTTATTTTGCGATATTTAACCATGTTTTTCATTCAGTTGCATAGGTTTCTAACATCGAATAGTAGGATTACTATGAATTTTGAATTATGAAGAATGTAGACAGGAACTGTCGTGGTTTATTCAAATTTGCTTTCATAATGGTTGCCTGGACGGATTGAGGAGAGCCACAAAAAGTTCGACGATAATAGCCGGGATTTAAGTTGTGAATGCTAGACTTCGAAGTAGGAACAGTAATCATTCTCCCATCAACGGACATGGTTTCAAGGTATGGTGAGACACATGTTTGGACACGCAGATATCAAATGTGTCTGTTCACAAAATAAGAAAATGCAAGCAACAAAGTATTCGTGTTGTGCAAACTAATAACTGTACAGCTTATCACACCACAATATAAATATAATATATTTCTTGCTCGGAAGTTATCCGCCGGAACGACACCACAGAAACCTTGCTAGGTAGATGGTACAGGCCACATCAACTTGCGTCACTTCCGGTCTCTATATATATATATCTCGATCATTTGCGACAAGAGTGTCACAACTCAAAATTTGGCATTTTTTAGCTATTGGTGTAGAAAGAAACGTTTGCAGATGCACTTTTAACAGGTAGAGTGTCATAACGCAATTTGTGAAACTCGCCACCGGAGAGCAGTTGTGTCGTCGTTACACTCATAGGAAATTATAACACTTCAAAACCTTTAAACGTTTCTCCTGAAAAACCGCAAATTTTGAGTTGAGACACTGTTGTTGCAAATGAGCGATATATATATATATATATATATATATACTTCCTGACCTTAGTATCGTTCACATCCTTCCACCTGCTAGACTGCTTACATAAATGTATGAAAAACATAGCATACAAAACTGCATGGTATTCCTAATGATGAACACATGACGTTCGAAACACGTAGAAGACGCCACAAATTGAATTAAAACATTAATTTGGAAAGTGTGCATTTGTTGGTTTACGTTACATACCTGATTATGTAGTTTGTTTGTGCTCTTTCCCTTATAAAGAATGTACGCAAAACAGGTGTAATACTACTCTAGTTAATTTCGAAAAATTACATAAATGGCAATGCATATTATACACTTTTCGTTTTGCGTGCTTTTTATTTATGCGTTGATTTTTGGGCGTATGTACTATAAAGGCACGCATAATTTCGCGGACGTTGTAAATCTGATCGCAAAACGCCTGTGCTTGCCAGCGTCAGATAGATCGAAGCTTGGGAATTGGTATTCGTTCACCACAATATCACTCCAAGAATTCTATCATGAATATGCCAATTACGCTGCCCACGTGCCCTACTAGGGAAAAAGCTGCCCTCTCGTGGAAATAAGTCGTATTATCGCGTGAATTTACAGGTTCGCCACCATATCTATGTTTTTTTTTCCGTTCTAGATAATTGTCTCAGTTTCAGTAATCTGAATTTCCAAGACGACGGTAAAGAATACACGTATAAGCGTTATGTATAAAACTGCTTAGCTAAATTTTGCCTGACTTGAATGACGTCACTGGTACTGTGTAATCGTTTGCAAATACGCGGGAAAAGCAATAATTTTGTATTGCCTTCCGTGATGTCGGTTGCATGAAATGTATAACCGTTTGTGACCCTGCTTGAACGTAGACTAGAAGACTAAGATCACGTTTTTGACAGAAAGTTGCGCTATCGTTTCCTCGTGCAGATTGTTACGTGTTGGTTGAAAATGGTTGTGCGTCAATATAACGAAGAGCTAAAGTACTTGGAAAAAATAACTCCTACCTGCTGGAGGATTAAGAAGGGATTTCAACCGAATATGAACGTAAGTTTGCCATTAGTGATGAGGCAACCGGCTAGCAATTGTGCATTTGCAATCATTCCTAATTCGGCAACTGTGGAGGTACCAGCTATCTCGAAATGAAAACCTTGTTAATTCATGAAATTTGGAGGAAAGGGAAATTGCACAGTGGATTGAAAATTGTTTGCCTCCCACCAATGTAGAGACTTTGTCCAGGTGTGAAGTAGCCTTATATATTGTTACATGTGCATCTGTTTAGTTGAATGTGTTTCATACTTGAAAACACTCTGCTTCCAGTATTTAGACTGTGTGGCTAAATTGTGTTCGTCGTGTAATATGGCGTCACTGGTCATACATAACCAAACAGTAATAAAACATAACATGTCCAAACTTATTGTAAGTACTGAATTTCGTGTTAAAGCACCTAGCAGTAGAGGTACATCATGAGCATGTAAGTAAATGCTTGTGGGCTGAGGTGTTAGGGTGTGTGTCACTGACGACAGTAGTTCAGGACATTTTAGATCCAGGTCCATGTTGCCAACTTATCTCGGTTTGAAAGTACAAGAGTCTGAATCAGACCCAGGTAAATCGAACTGATGTAACGAAAAAGTAAAGGTAATGGTAGGTAACATAATGCCACCAACAAATGTGAATTTTTTGACATTGTGATTCAGGTTAATGTAATACATGTTATATAGTATTTGTATTTACTAAGTTCAGTAGCAGGGTTTCACAAATTCTCTAAGAATCTAGGAGCCAGTTCCATACTGAGGACCCACAAATATTAGGCTCCATTTTGCAAAATTCAGACACCAGTGCACCCTTGCTGTATAGCATTATTTTCTGGTGTGTGAGAAATAATTTGGACCTTAAAATACGCATACCTACTTGCTTGACTAAGACACTATTTGTTAACATTTAATTTGGCATGTTTTGGTGAAATGTTTTGGATAAAATTTTGTACCTGCTTGAAAGTATTCTGCTTTCTGATGGAAGGTATACTGTTCCTTCTGCTGCAATGTTGTCCACAAATTTTATGTGCATAGAGTGTTTACTTTCTATTCTCTTTGACTAAATCTCAAGCCAAAATGAGTACTTGTGTATAAAAATGTTTTTGAACCATGTTATGTAATTACACTGTCAGTTACTGAGATCGTATATTGTCGGTGATAATATGAATGATGATTTTGGAGCATTAGTGGAATGATATTGAGAGGGGGGGGATCCACAGTAGTTGAAGAGAAACCAGTGCTGGTGCTACTTTGTCCAGCACACATTCCATGTGGACTGACCTTGGGTCAACCCCAGGCCTCTACAGTAAGAGGCCAGTAACCAATTACACAAGCCATGGTATAGCCTGCTTGCAGATAAAATAGCTTTTGTGTTTACTTGGTGTTCATTGTTTGTAACCAATCACAGATGTTTCGTCATTAAATTCTGGGTTTTAAAGATATGTGCAAATAAAATTTGCTAAACTAACTACATTTTTTCAGGTGGAAGGTGTATTTTATGTGAACAACCATCTTGAAAAACTAATGCTGGATGAATTAAGAAATGCTTGTCGCCCAGGCATGGTAGGAGGTTTCCTTCCAGGTGTAAAGCAGATAGCAAATGTGGCTGCATTGCCAGGAATTGTGGGGCGTTCCGTAGGGCTTCCAGATGTGCATTCAGGCTATGGGTTTGCCATCGGTAGGTTGGAATTCTTTTTATCTTCTTGATAGAGTGTAACATGTTCAAGTTCACATTTTTTATGGATGCACAGAAGTCTTTTCTTGTACGTGGGCAGCTTATTACACTTTAGCCACATGTTGTTTTATCTTGAATCTTTACTTCTGCTTCAATTCTTGAAGTCCCCAGCATGAATCTTGTCTGGGAGACCGGCTGGCTCGATTGAGGCTTTTCACAGTTTGCTGTACTCCCACCAGCCAAATACCAGAATAGTACTGTACAACTGACCACAGTTGTTTTCCCATTTTTTTATGTACTAGTTTAAGGGTTCAGTAGTCACAGTACTTGGAAAGGTATAGTTTAGTTATGTAACAGTATTGTGTCTGCAGCACTGTGTATGTGTATTTGTGTGTGTGTGGTTAGGGTTGCATTGGCATAAGAGGCTATGTACACTCAAATTTATGTAGTGCTGAATGAAATGAGAGTGATTATGTATAATGAAATGAAGTGTGTTCTGCAGGAAGTGGTAAGAACTTAATTCAGGGTATTATCTAGGTATCTGCCAGAAGTGATAAGTACTTCAGGCAACACAGACAGTGTGTTGTGGGAGTTGGATTGTCACTGATAGATCTCCACAGGCTTCTGACATCACAGCAGCCACAACCATATACCCACCCATACTGTATCTTTAGTTTATTGAGGCAGGTTAGTGTTTGTATAGCTTTTGGACACCTCTGATGACATAAGCAGAACATAATACATCTTTAGTTATATTGACTATTCTTTTGTTAACAGCATAAAGGAAATGCATAAATGTTAAAGAGAAAGAAGTTTCTGAAATTCTTGCCAAATTGGGATTCTTTGATCAAAATAATGGTTGTAATCAATTAGATGATGTTTTGGAAAATAATTTAATTATTTTTTTGAAATTGTAGAAGTGAGAAAGGAACATCATTTCCTAAGCCCAGGCAGAGCGTAATGTTTTGAGCATTTGGAAAGACAGGTAACACACAGTCACATCTGTTATCTGATCACCTTTTAAGAGATGAATTTAAATGCCAGTTGTATCTTGTAGCTGCCTGAGTTTTTCTGGCTTAGTGTGAACATTTAAATTGCTGCAAAGTAAGTACACAGAGACCAGCATGTGGAACACTAGGTCATTCATCAGTACATTGTAAAGGCCGTATGGTTTTTTAGGTTGATAAGGTCAAACCTCTGCTAAAGGTGAAGCAAGTTTTCTTAGTTTGTAGCACAGCTTTTAATTATTTACAAATTTGTTTTGTGTTAATTGATTCAGGATCTTAGTCAGAATGTGCCAACAAAGTAACAGTTTAGGAGACACCAGTCATCTTCCAGAAACAAGTCTAGAGTATTACCACTACACCTACCAGATGGCAGGACGATCCTGTGCCATGGAATTCGTTCAGGGTAAAATGTAGTATTGAATGATGCTTTTCTGTTCACTTAGGAAATATGGCAGCTTTCGACATGGGTGATCCATTGTCAGTGGTTTCTCCAGGGGGAGTAGGATTTGATATAAACTGTGGGGTGCGACTTCTGAGGACAAATCTCTATGAGAAGGATGTGCTTCCTGTTAAAGTGAGTACATTATTGTTCTCCACACACATATCCATGTTATCTCTCAAGGCTTTCTATGATGTGTTTTACTGGGCTTAACATACGGATTCCAGAAGTGTATTTTGCATGAATTTCCACAGTCTTGTCATTGCTGCATATATATAATTCTTACTGAAAGTAGTATACTTGGAACACAGTTTTGGAACCATTGATTAAGAAAGCTATTATTTTGTAACCAGGAGCAGTTGGCACAGAGCTTGTTTGATCACATTCCAGTGGGAGTTGGATCCAAAGGAATCATCCCCATGAATGCCAGGGATCTTGAAGAAGCACTTGAAATGGGCATGGATTGGTCACTGCGAGAAGGTTAGAGTTAAATGGTGAACCGGTATATTTGTTTTGTAAACTAATTTTCCTTAATGTTACTTGTTACTGAAAATGTTTTCATGTGTGTTGACCACCAGTGTAATCCGTTCGCTTACTTTTTCAGCTGTGAGTCAAGCATATTAGCTACTTCCACAGCTGTGAAGCACCACTGCATAAAATTAGAAATGGTTTGCACCCTGGAAGTTTCAGGATAATATTGAACGTGACCTATGAATTTTTTCAGTCATATCTTTTCTGTTAGTAGGCAGAAGTCAGTTACTGTGGAAGTAATGGGTGACCATTTCATAACAGAACAAGAAATGGACTTCGAATTTAGTATTTTGTTGTTCTTTGTGCAGGGTATATTTGGGCTGAAGATAAGGAGCACTGTGAGGAGTATGGACGGATGCTGAATGCCGACCCTTCCAAAGTAAGCATGCGAGCCAAAAAGCGAGGACTGCCACAGTTAGGGACATTGGGAGCAGGCAACCATTATGCTGAAATACAGGTTGTGGATGAGATTTATGATACATGGGCAGCTAGCAGAATGGGTATTGAAATGAAAGGGCAGATTTGTATCATGATTCATTCTGGCAGCAGAGGATTTGGACATCAAGTTGCTACAGGTATTATATGTTTTACTGTAGGCCTACTTATTATATTGGGAGCTGAGATAGTGTAGTCGGTATAGCAACTTGCTACAGGCTGGACAGTCTGGGGATCAAATTCTGAGTGGTGCAAGATTTTCCGCACTGGTCCAGACTGGCTCTGAGGTCCACCCAGCCTCCTGTATGATGGGTATCGGGGTCTTTCCCAGGGGGTGAAGTGGCTGGGGCATGGCACTGACCACCCACCTCCATCTAGTGCTGAGTTTAAAGAAAGAGTAGAGCTATACCTATTCTCCCCCTCTGGGCCTTCGTGGCTTGTTCTAGGGTGAACTTACCTGTACCTTTCCCTATTTGTTAAATTATACCTTATTTTATATTTCTATATGTTTGTTTGTGTGTGTGTGAACTGTGCCTGAGAAGTGCCCAAGTATCATTTAGCTGTTCAGTTGGGAGAGCCAGACACTACTGAATCAGTGTGGGTCTTGCACGTTTGAATTGTTGGTTGTCTTTGGCAGCAACAGCCTATATACAGCACTGTTTACCTTCAGCATCATTCAAATAAATCACTGGACACTTACCATGAAGTAAGCAAACATGTTGTATGCTGCTTGACTATTGTTTTCTTGTATGGTATTGTCCAGGATAATATTAAAGTGTTTAAATGATTTCATCCATCTTCTCTTCAGTGAACACTTTGCATTTGGAATTCGTTTTGCTTTGTCCACTAATGATGAGCCTTGTGCCAGTTTCATCCACTTTGGCTTCATTTAGCACTCGCTGTTTGGATGTAGTCTTTTATTTCCAGTAATGACACTGTCCCTCTTAATTTTTTTATGATTGAATAGTTTCTGTGTTTTGAACTGTAAGTCTGTCACATTTATGCCAGCACCTTCTCATTGTCTATACAAATGCTGTTTACATAAGTACCTTTCAAACTTTCATTGCAGTATCTCTCTCATTCACTGCGTTGCTACAAAAGAAGCAACTTAAAAGAACAGTAATGTAGCCTTGGAATTACATATGGCTAAATATATAGTGCATAGGAAAACTTCATGGTAGCTGTTCAAAGATTTTGTAGAGTGATGATCATGAGAGTTTGTGAAGCATGTAGACTGTTTGTCGAGGCCACTGTCCATCCATATCTACGCACCCGAAGTTGGTGCGCATAGCATTTGTATAGCTTCCAGTTATAACACTGTAATTTCAAAACTTACGTGATATGCTACATGTTATTTAACCAAATATGGCACCAGAATTCTGCTATTCTAGTTTATTTAGATGATTATTCTAATCATGAATTATTATTTCAGATGCCTTAGTCCAGATGGAAAAAGCCATGAAGCGTGATAATATAGAAACAAATGATAGACAGCTAGCTTGTGCTCGTATCATGTCCCAAGAGGGTCAGGATTATCTCAAAGCTATGGCTGCTGCTGCAAACTTTGCTTGGGTCAATCGAAGCTCAATGACCTTCCTCAGCAGACAGGTAGTGCTGAAACATGCATTCATGCAACCATATGTTTTGCACTTCTCATATTTTTAGAGAGTGGGAAGGTCTGCTGCAGTGAAGCACATATTTCTTCAAAATGATTGTTATCTATTTAACCCTTAAGTGCTGGCCTCATTGCAGTGTATAGACCTCAGATTCCTTCATGACTGTATTTAAGAGTAGTATAAAATTAAAATTTTTCCATCCGGGGTGGTAGTTAGAATTTAAAGCCCAGTGTCCTTGAGGAGTTAGTAACTTTCCTAACTGAATTTTACACCCTTCTTAATTATGCACCTTTGTTACACTTGTGACATGCCACATGATTGGCTAAATATTAAGCCACATATTTCATGCATAATGCTTTTAGTTGCAGTGGCAGTTGCGTTAATGGTACTGCTTGCTGACATTAATTGTTCACTGGCTGCTACAATTTGTAGCTGTTGAGGTCTTTAATTCGTTTGCCTTCTGGTTTTGTCCATAGCTAGATTTGATTAGTGGGGTGCCTGGCATGGCTCCTCAGTAATTGGGGTAAAGGCAGCTTATCTTTATGGGGTGATTTCCAAAATGGTTGTTGCATTGGATCATGTCAGAAAGATTAAAATTGAGAAAGAACCTAAACACACAAGTTGCTGTTGTGTGTTATGAGTATTTGTTATCTTTTGGCAGCACATCAGTGGTATGCAGTAGTAATTGGTGTCACACACTTTGTTAATATGCGGGTGATGAGCTTTCGGAGTAGCCCTTCCTTAAGCATTAACGTCAGTGATTGTGTGGACACTTCTTAAGCTGCCTATTAGTGAAATTTATGAAATGTTTGCTAGTATTTATTTTGTGTGTGTGTGTGTGAGCACCAGATCTCAGAACCACTGGCAGTTATACATGAATCAATGCAATGTATCTCTTTGTATTGGTCATGCTTTGGTAGCAGTTGATGAAGACCTAGGGGTAGGTATTGTTGATGAAACAAGCTCTCCCAGGAAGACTATGTGCAAACATTCCTCCACAGAGTAACACCACATACTACATACAGTTATTACATCACATTTAGTACCTTTATGTTAATGTAGCTGTCTTCCAGAACTGTTCAACTTATCAAGATTGGATATTTTTGAAAAAGCTTGTTTTAAACGCATTTGCTGTTGAAATATGAATGGGCTTTGTGCTAGTGTTTTTAATACATGGCATAGGGATAAACAATGAGATATGTATTATGAAATATAACACAGTTTTTTAGAACATCAGATTGCATTGTTTATTGTATAATTGTAAGGAAAAGCATAGAAATATATATGCAGCCTGAAGTTGTCAAGTTATATGTGTTCTGTTCTCCAAATTATGACATTTGTTTAAACTTCTTTCACCAGGCATTTGCAAAACAGTTCCACTTAACACCAGATGACTTGGATATGCACGTTATATATGATGTATCACACAATATTGCAAAAATTGAGGAACATATTGTTGATGGAAAGCAGAAGACACTGTTGGTCCACAGAAAGGTTGGTTGACTTTTGAAGTGCGGACCTTGAGATTATCAAACTTTAGCATAGCACCATTAAACTAAGCATTTTATTTTTGTGGTATTTCTTTAATTTGTGTAATAAAGGTCTTTAAAATCACTGGTTACAGAAGTGGGTTAAGCCTGGGGTAGAGCATTTGAGAAATGCCTTAGAGTTACCTGTACATCTGTGTAATGTAAGTAGGTATATTAGAATATTCAGTTATTTTGAAATGCTGTGATTGTTACAGGGTTCTACTCGTGCTTTCCCACCTCATCATCCGCTGATACCTGTAGACTATCAACTAACAGGACAACCTGTCCTGATTGGTGGAACCATGGGCACTTGTAGCTATGTCCTTACAGGCACAGAGCAAGGAATGCAGGAAACTTTTGGTTCAACTTGTCATGGTGCTGTAAGTTTAGTCAGTTGGTTTCATATGTTTTTCTTCATGTTGCTGTGTTTTTCTTGTTGCCATGAGCACTGCTAAGCATGATCCCACTGTTGTTCTTTGGCTGTGTCTGCATTGTAGCATGAGCAGATGAAGTGGGAGGCACCCTCATGGCAGATAATCTTGAACAAGGGAACACTTTTCATATTGTATCCTGTTAGATTGTACATGTACTGTGTTTTGAAAATTGTACTACGTAAGATGTTTGAGAAGTAAATTTCTAGAATTCTACTCAGAAGATATCGGGTTCAAATCTGAACTGGAATGTTGGCTTCCTCATCAGAGGTTTTTCATGAATTTCTCAGTTACTCTTATACCTATAGACTGTAACATGTTTACAGATTTCTGTGTAGCATTTTTCATGTTGAAAAGGTTGTATTCTAGAAAATATGATAATTTTTAATAACCATATATGGAATGGAAGTTTAAACAGTACACTGTGCAGAGATATTAAGCAAGTTAATTCAGGCAGTAGTACTTTTGCCATACATGCAGGAGACAGCTGGATCACATCTTGACCAGGTTGATACCTGGACTGATAGAGGTTTAATAAAAAACAAGTAAACATTTGTCTTGTAATTGAAATGAACAGAAATCATACAAAAAGCATATGAATTCTCTTTCAGGGACGAGCACTTTCAAGAGCAAAGTCACGACGAAATCTTGATTACCAAGATGTACTAAATAAATTGGAGGAAATGGGTATCTCCATTCGTGTGGCTTCACCCAAATTAGTCATGGAGGAAGCTCCAGAATCATACAAAAATGTTACTGATGTTGTTGACACTTGCCATGCTGCTGGAATCAGCAAGAAATGTATCAAACTGAGGCCTATAGCAGTCATTAAAGGTTGATTCTGATGTCTGATTATTGTGTTAGGCCAGTATGGCAGATACCCCATAATGTCCCAGAAACATAAATATTTACCACCATTTTTTGTATTTCAGGATTAATTATTTCTTCTTAGGTATCCTTTCAGAGCATTGTGATGGTCTCTGCATGACTGTTTAATTATGTGCTTACTGAATTTTGAAATACATACTGAGAATCTAAATTCCCATATAGAATTCTGCAAATGTTTTCAACTAGCTGCAATAACATGTGAACAGAAGAAGCTACAGAGGTGTACAACTCATTCAAAGACTGACATCCTTATGTCAGAAAAGGTAAATGTTTTATGATGGGACTTACAGAAGCTGTGAAATTAATGTTGTGTTGGTTTATCACTGTCAATCAGTAACATGTATGAAATGTTCTGCCACATTGCATTAATTGTGTATTATGAATACTGTGGGTGTTGTGAATGAGCAAGTGGTCTTTTGTTTGAATATATTGAACGCTGTCACTATTTTATGTGGATGTGTGAAGTGTCATTAGTGTTGTCTTTCAAGGTGCGAATTCGTGTATGAAGATTTGGGAAGTGTTTCTTTTCAGGATAAGTACCCAGAAGGTGTCCATGTAGATCAGTTCAGCAAAAATCATGCCTGAGATCTCAGGTCTGAAATTAAAAGTCCAAGCCAAATGCACCTTGATATGTACTTTGATAGCAGTTTGTATGAGACTGCCTGAATTCTTACTCTGGGAATATTGTGAGATATATTTGAGTGAACTCTGTGCAAAAATACCTCCTGTCATTTTTAAGCATGTCCAGTAAGCAGAGTAACGTGATGACTGGTTTATATGTAGGTCTGAAATAGTTAAACACTGCTGAAATAAACAGGAATGTTTTCCTATTGGATATGGCTTAAAAGTCCACTGAGAAATTTGTTCCTTTATCTTTGCAGTTTGTAGTATGTTTCTTAGAGTTGGGCTGTTTTTTTAACCTTACCATCAAGATTATTACATACTTTGTTACTAGTATGCTCAGTATCATTATTTCTTTAGCTTAACACTATTGTATTAATGCCATGTGCAGCAGTAATTGCAGATTCTCTCCAGGCATTTCCTTCATTGTTGTGGTTGCGCTTATGAGTTGCTCTGGATCAGCTCATGTTATTATGTACAGTTACACTTTACAGAAACTGTGGTGTGCACACATTTACTGGTTTACGTACTGTGAAGAACATAATATAGAATTCAATAAAATATTCTCAGGCTAGCAGCCACATTGTTATGGAACTGATGACAAGGACAGAGATGACCATCGAAACCTTGGTTTCCTCACCACTCGGCTAGTTCAAGATTAGTCGCTGTGAAAGCTTTAGATTATATATCATAATTTGGGATGTTTGTTGCACAGGGTGTGGTCTAGATGACAAAGCACATGCTAATGTTTTGCCACTGTAGTGCAGGGCAAAATCTTAATATTAAATGACATCTACACCATTCAAGAAAGTTGCAGCAAAGTCCAGATATTTTTGAGTGAAAGTAAAATGTAAAATTGTTTCCATGACTCAAAACAGAACAAATTAAATTTGAGGATTGCATACTACAACTAAGATGAGAATGTGTCTGCATATCTGCTGTCAGATACTGTAAAGATTAAGTTACAAGCCTACAAATCTATAAAGTGCCCTCTGTTTTGTTGCATTTCCTCTCTCCCCATGCGAAATGTCAGTATAATACCACACGTCAGTAGATGATCACTTCCTTCTATGTGCATACTAAATTCACTAACTGACACTATAGTATAGCTGTGGCACTGACAGTTGAGTTAAATAAACAAATGACTAAATAAAAGTAAAAGTTAGAATATGTCACTCCTTTATATTTTTAATTGCAATTGAGCTCTGTCACCTGTAGATTGGGTTCATCAATGGCTCAGAGGTACAAATGCTGTTGGCTTGTTAACATGACAGTGGATGCACTTCCCAGGCAACTGAGCTGACAGCCTGTGCGGAACTTGAGGTGGTGACTACATACGTTACCATCTTGTGGTACATGACGCCGAGTAAATTTACTGCCATTTGGATGGAACATATTCCTCTATCTTTGAAGTATATGATATATGGGGGGATAAATCTTTTTGAGCAGGTTTCTTTCCTTGTGTATTGTAGTCAGGATGGCATGAGTGTAGTGACTAGGTTAGAGGCTGGGTGGTCCAGAGTTCGAATCATGGCAGGGCCAAGGAATTTATTTATTCTCCCAAAAACAAAGGCCAAACTGGTGTTGGGGCCCACACTGCCTCCTACTCGATGAGTACTAAGTACTTTCTTTTCTCTCTCTAGGGGTAAAGCGGTCAGGGCGTGAGGCCAACCACTGATCTGTACCCAGTGGTGAGGTTAAGAATTAGTGGAGCTGTACTCCCAACCACTTACATCCCTTTATGGAATGTACATGAATGTTATTACCTGCCTGGTTGCGTAAACGGGCAGTGAAGGTCCCTTTTTAGCAACACAAAACGACTAGTGTATGGTCCATTTTGGTGTGTGTGTGTGTGTGTGTTGTGCTAGGTATGGTTCTTTGATTATAACTTTCCCACTTGTGCCTGTCCTGGACCCCCCTATCACAGTTGTATGTATGTAGCAATAGTTTGCATCAAAATGTGCCTGTCAATAAATGACATAAGTGTGGTGGTGAATACAAAATAGCACGCAAATTTGACATTGTACTTGGCTTAATATGTTCCATATCCATGCATTAGAGAATATTTAAACTTGTATAGTAGAAACCAACAAATGCACAAGTGTGAAATGTGTTTTATGAAATATTATTAATTACCAATTTGTATCGAACACTTATCATCATCATCAGGGTAGCATTACAAGAGTGCTAAGAATACACTAAACTGCAAAAGCATGTAAATGGAACTACTCAGTGTTTGAGACATTTATTATACGATTGAGTGGTACCTGATATTCAATGTGGCAACTAAACTGCAAAAGTGTGTAAATGGAACAAATGTTTGAGACATTTATTATATCATTGAGTGGTATCTGATATTCAGTGTAGCAGGTTATTGTATTCTTCGTACTCTTGTAAAGCTACCCCGATGATGATCGCAAAAGCGATGGAAACATGTTCGTAATTTATAACATGTGATGAAATATTTTATACATGTGCATTAGTTATTGTAATAAATAGTAGGTGGTAGTTCCACCGACGGATCTACCGCTACTTTCATACCTAGAGTTAGTACAAACGTTTGTCACAGGGCCAGCATTGTCGCTTTATCAGTACCATGGATTACGAATAGTACTGTTTTATTGGCCGTCCTAGGTCAGTGAGTTGCTAATCTTGTCATATATAATCTGTGGCCCAGGTTAGCACAGATCCATGGCACAGACAATCTAGCCCACAGATTACTACTTCGTCTAGCCATTGTTGGCATGTGCAATGATCGTTTGCGTTGAGGTCGTAGGTTAACGCCATGGGAATTAGGTGCTGCATTTGTTAGATGACATTCTGGCACGAGAAGGACGTAGAATACTGCTGTTTGTTTTATATGTTCTACAGAGTGTTACTGTATTGATTACATAAGGTGAATGTCAGTATGCTGTTTAAAAAAACAATTACGTGCTTGCAAGAAGGCATAGTAGTGTAGCCTTTCAAGGATTAAAGTGAATATATAGAATCAATACTTCTTTCAAATTAAAGTTTTGGTTTTACCTGCCCTTTTTTTTACCAAAAATGACCACTTTTTTGGGGGGGGGGGGGCAGCCGATTCATGTCTTTTGCTTTGTACTTTTGTCTATTGCAAAGTTTTAAGTAATTGATAACCATTTTGAGGTTATAGTATGTTACACGGAGACATGAGAGAAATTGGCAAGTATGAGATTTGATGGGAGTACGGGAGATGCAATGGAATAAGAGTGGTGGTGAACCAGCAGACGATTTTACGGTTCCTTGAAGAGAATTGGCAAAGTTATATTTAACCTTATGTTTATTGGACCGTGCATCATCTTGATAGTTGAGTAAAGAGAGATCAGCTTGATGTCACTTGCTTTATTATTTCTTTATATAATGCTCAACATGTTTCGGATGTTAATACATCCATCCTCAGGAGCTTGTGACTTATGTGTTGAGTTATTTCGTGGGCTACATTGATCTGGTTCGATGTGTGTTGGAGTTACGTTGTGGTATGGCTGTGGTGGTGTGGTATCTGTATGCAGGTTGAAGTAGTGCTTCAACCTGCATATGGATACCACACCACCACAGCCATACAACAACGTAACTCCAGCACACATCGAACCAGATCAATGTAGCCCACGAAATAACTCAACACATAAGTCACAAGCTCCTGAGGATGGATGTATTAACATCCGAAACATGTTGAGCATTTTATAAAGAAATAATAAAGCAAGTGACATCAAGTTGGTCTCTCTTTACTCAATTATATTTAATATTTTATGCATTTGTTTTTTTGTGCATTTTTGAAGGTATTGTAGAATGTAGCAACATTTAATAACAAAATGTAAACTGGACTAATCAAATTTAATCTAACCTGCCATTGAATTCATGTTTGTTGAATATTAAAATGTGAGTAGGCCAGGTGTTGTGTATTAATTGTTGACGTTCTGCTTGGAAGTGTGATAAGTCTAGTGATAAGAAAGTCCAATTCAATCATAGTACTCTCCATTTTCTTCAGTGGTAGTACAGTGTGAGTTGTCATATAAGTACATACGTTTTCTGGAAATATTTAAGGAACAGTGTGTATTACATTAATCAGCATTCATGTAATGAAATGCATGTCTGGTTCAACTCTCAGAAGAAGCACACACTGCTCTGAGGTTTTGTGTTCATGTGTGTGTTCATGTATATGTTAGTTCTTGCACTTGCAAGTGGGATTTACACCATGAGTTGTACTATAAATTGTTGCACTTGTCAGCTTTACTTCTCACAGAATAACCTTGTGATCCCATGTGATGGTGACTGCCAATAAAATTGCTGTCTTGTAGCCTGTGAGGCAGTATAATGTTGTAGAAGTATACCAGTGTCACATCCAAGAAGAGAGCAGTTTTCATTATTACCACCTTGAGAACCTTCAGTCTTGCTCATTATTATTGTAATTTATTAACATGTAAATAGTAGGACAGAGTCATGGATAATACCTAAAAATAGTTGGGAATGACACAAAAATCAGTTCCATTATGTGATTGGTACATTGTGTTTGTGTGAGATAAGAAGTGAATTCTTAAAGATGAATTTTAGGCTTTCAGGCTTCAAAGATTTAAAATGTCATCCCAATTTTGTTTTTGCACATTGCATTGTCTTGTGACAGAGCCATTTTTATTTTGTATCCTCTTATAAAATTCCCAGTTGCATCCACATGTACTTTTTCCAGTCTCTGTTTTGTAGTATATCTTCTCACTTGGTCCCTTCACCATGTATATAGTCCCCTCACTGTTTGTGTTTTCCACGTTTTTAATTATTTTCTTGCCGTGAAAGGCATTCTGGTGTTTTTGCTGTCCGTATCTCTGAATTTCTGATTTTCATTCTTACCATATTCAGCAGATTTTTACATTTCATTGGACCTCTGTCATTAGCAATTAGATTGATAGCATAAACTTACTCAAAGCTTAACTTTATGTTTATGTGTACTGGAACGGTGTTTTGTTTTCAGGTGCAATGGGAAAACTGAATTTGGTACAAACCCTGTTAGGTCATGCAGGTCGTGTTTGGGATATTTGTTGGCATCCTCAGGGTAACACATTAGCATCTTGTGGTGAGGACAAAACTATATGCATCTGGGGTAGGGAAGGTTCAAAATGGGTCAGCAAGGCTGTACTAACTGATGGCCATCAAAGAACAATTCGAGAGGTAACGTGGTCTCCTTGTGGAAATTACTTGGCTTCTGCAAGCTTTGATGCAACTACGGCCATCTGGGATAAGAAATCTGGGCAGTTTGAATGTAATGCCACATTGGAAGGCCATGAAAATGAGGTTAAAAGTGTTGCATGGGCCAAGTCTGGCCATCTGTTGGCAACGTGCAGCAGAGATAAAAGTGTGTGGGTATGGGAGGTTGCTGATGATGATGAATATGAATGTGCTGCTGTGTTGAATGCTCATACACAAGATGTAAAGAAAGTGGTGTGGCATCCACACCTTGATATCCTTGCTTCTGCTAGCTATGATAATACTATAAAGCTGTTCAGAGAAGATGAGGCAGATAATGATTGGACTTGCATGGCAACTTTAAATTCTCATGAGTCAACTGTTTGGAGCTTGGCCTTTGACAGCACTGGGACTCGCATCGCAAGTTGCAGTGATGATTGTACTGTGAAGATATGGCAGCAGTATCTTCCTGGAAATTCTGAAGGAATTGTGACACCTGATAATGAACCAGTTTGGAAATGTGTGTGTACGCTTTCTGGGTATCATAGTCGTACTGTGTATGATGTTTCATGGTGTCATAACACAGGACTGATTGCAACTGCTTGTGGTGATGATATCATTAGAATTTTTAAGGAAACAGAAGATTCTGATCCCAATCAACCAACTTTTGTGTTGTACCACACTTGTCATAAAGCTCATACGCAGGATGTCAATTCGGTTATGTGGAATCCAAGTGTTCAGGGACTTTTGGCCTCAGCAAGTGATGATGCTGAAGTGAAACTATGGCAGTTCACAGAGTGAATGTATCAAAATAAGCGTACAAGTATAATATCCAAATCACTGTTATATTGTTTTGTTATGTAATATGTAAAATTTTGTTCAAGGATTGTCATGTAAGTCTTTGAAACAGTGGGATTTTGTGTGTAATGCTGGGGAATATTGTATCAGTTTGTAATAGATCTTGGGTATCATTTTAATTTTGTTTTATTTATTTTTTTAACATTTATGTAGAACTTCATATGATGTATGATTTCATGGTGAAAATGTGATTCTTGTGGAGAAATAACTTTTTTCTGTGTAATGGCATCATAACAGTGAGTTACTTTGGAATTGCAACACGTGCACTAAAAGAAACACATACCTAGAAATGTGTAAATGCAGTTGGTAATTCTTACAACAGTCAAATAAATGTTGCCATGTATGTGATCTTGACTGTACTGGCTGTGTTATGACCTGCCTTTTTTTTCAGGCCATTTTGCTCTCAGTCATCATCTGTACCAGTACTACTTACTGTGTGGCTGCTTATCAACCTCTCTGTAGTCTTTCACGTGACAGTTCATTGTGTGTAATAAAGGCCCAGTCCCTAAAATGAATTCTAGATAGAGCATTGTCAGAGTGGCATTGAAATTATAGTTGTGACATTCAGTGCTATTTTGTTCTGGTGCTTTTACATTTACACCATTGGTACTTTCTGCCCTATGATTTACCAGTTCAAAACAGTGTACTTGTGATAAGCATTAACATTTATGCTCAACTGTTGTCATCTTTAATTTAAATTTAACATCAGTAATTTATAACTTGACTTAGTGAATGAGTTTATTATTGCTTTTCACTTTGTTTCTAGGGAGCACCACCCATCTGCACTAAGCAACAAGTCTGTAGACCAGATTTCAGACTTCTTTTATGGTGTAGCCAAGGCCTTTGCTCTTTTGGGTTGCTACATGGCATAGGTTTGTAGTTTATACCAGCATTTTGGGACAACCTATCAGACTTGCTTCACACTTGAAGGTAGCACCAAAATGAAGCATCAGTAACCAACTGCCAACCTACACCACGTAACATCCAAGAAGAGCAAAGGCCAGGTCTGCAGATCTCAGCGCCCACTGACATTGAGATCGTTTTCAGGCTACCTTGTTCTTGAGTAAACCGTATTTTTTTTCCGTACTTTCATTGACTGGGCACTTGTTTGTATTACAGTCTGATAATGTTAAATGCCATTTTATTTAGTTTTGTAATTTATTATTGTTTAATTTAATTACAAATTGTTTATATAGTTTTTTAGGTAGTTTGTACTGCATCCAATCTGAATATTCTGATTTCACCATTGCACTGTGGGATTGGATGTCAGTCATGCATCCATCAAAACACCTTACTCCTCTGTAATTCTGTTGTTGAGTATCTAATACCTGTTTGAATGTAAGTGTAATGGATGATGTATAACATTATACTCAGTGGCGAAGCAGTTTAATCATAGTGCAGCTAACTAATGTGACTCATTTCAAAAGTATTCCATCATTCACCCACAACAAACACTATATAACATAATTAATTAAGTAACAAAGAAAAGTGCATCAACAGTCACCAGACAAGTAAATGGGAAAGGTATTGGGACTTTTTTTCCTGTGTTGCAAAACAAAACACCACAGAATATTTTAGGAACTGCCTGTTTCTGTCTTCAGGCGAATTAAAACTAATCGCAGACCAATTACATATTTAGTACTCTTCACCAAGCATTTTTTGTTTAACTGAAAGGCTGTGACTGGGGAACATATTTAACTTTCACTTTAACACCTTCAGGGCCTTTTCACAGCTGGAGGGGCAATCTTTTAAGTGAAATATGCAAGTATTTCAGAGTGTTTGCAGATGGCTTATGTAAAAAGATAGACCAAAATAAAACAGGGTGGATGTCAACCCTCCCAAACACCACGAACACCCATGTTTATTGTACCTGCCCCACAACTGCTTATTCTGGTATTTTTTTCCCAACACTTTCTGTAAGTTGCAGTTGTTTGCAGACTAGTGTTTTATAGTCCCTGGAGTTCATGAAATAGCTGTGAAGTGACAATCTCATAGTAGCGCAATGCATGTAGTTATTTTTAGGGTTTTTACGTGTGGTGTATGTAGTTAATCCCAGCCTGTAGAGGCATTATTTTCAGTTACAGTAGCTTGTTAATAGTCCTCTTCTAGACTTTTTTTTAGGTCTTTTGTATTTAGTTGCAGTAATTCTTCCAGTTTCCCTAGTGATGGTCTTGGAGGAAGGAGTTCTGATTGCATGTGTTCAGTTATGGTCATCCAGTATTCCAGGTTTCTTCTGCTTGATTCTTTAGAGCCATCCTGACAGCCCCATGACACAGGCAGCTCCAGTCCTACAAACTGTGTTCCAGACCTCTGTTGTGCCAAGAAATGGCACGTATATTGCTTGCTATTTAACTGTGTCCCACCATCCATAATCGTTTATCTCATTATGTCATGCTACTGTCACGGGGGTTTGCAAGTGGTATTAAGACAGTTCTGAACTGTTGGAAGGAGTGAGGTGTTTCATATGGAGCTTCACAGTCTTACAGAATATATATTTTCTGATTGTTATTCTCTGTTATACATGCCTTTTTAGCATCCTGTGGTATATTGCTCCATGTGGGAACTTAGTTTCCTTTGAGTGCTCCCAGTGCCTGTTTGTATTTGTATGTTTAAAAGCTAAATATATATACATTCCATCAGAATACAGGACATATTCATAATACTGTACACATAAGGACATCTAATCAGTCTGTTGGAAAAGTACATTTTTGAACATAGCGGGTTAAATTTTGGAACCTTTGCTGCCATTTGGTTTGTAATGTGGTATCTTCTCATAGCATGTCAAATTGACTAATTTGCCTGTATGTTGACAATGGTCAAACCACAGTGTCAAATTGGGTAGCAAGTAGCAAAAGATCTTGAATGGTGCAGACATGGCTTGTGTTTAGGTCATATCCCACTGTTTATCTGTAGGGACTGAGGGAAACTTCAGAATAGCTGGCTGAAATTCTTGAATACAAGAATGGGAGCCTTCTTGCCACACCACCATGTTTGGTGTATGCTATCTAAAAACTTAAAGATCAGAATATACAAAAATAAAGTTGTATCTATGAATTTGCTTGGATAAAAATCGTGTCTTCCTGTCTTTAAGGAAGAGCATAAAATGTGGGTATTTGAGGTTGAAGTTTGAGGAAAGCATTTCCATGAAAAAGATGAATTCCATATATAATTTAAAGCTTTTGCAGCAACTAAATGCAATAAAATGTTCTTGCGTTAGCAGCCTGAGAATATTTTATTGAATGAACTCTGTACCCTGGCGGTACTAAGTAACTGAATGGAAAGATGAAAGTAAATTATGAAATGCAACGGAATTACATGTGGTGTACTTTAAGACTTTGCCTCCTGAATGAAACATATTTTGTACTGAAACATGTTTAATTTGTTGGATGTAGTATTTTACATTTCGTGCCTTTCTTTTCAGATATTGAGAGGATTGAACTAACAGATGCTTTTATCTTTGTTGTTTGGAAGTAAGTTTCAACAGAAATATTGTCTTCCATTCAGATCCATAATAATAAGCTCCTGGTACAACAGTTATAATTATTCACATCTGTGTGGTAGCACTAACAACACAAAGTCAGGCATATGTGCCTCTGAGCAACGGTTGGAATCAGAACATAGTTGGAAGCTTTATGGTTTTTACAAGGCACACATATATTCAACTATGACAAATGCAAGAAATTGTGGCCTGTCACTAAATGATGTGATTACAAAATTAGACAATTTTGCCCCAAAATCTTTGGCTGAACCTTGGGATAATGTGGGACTTCTGGTTGAGCCAGTCACCAAGAAGAATATTGAAAGAATTCTACTCACAAATGACTTAACAGAGGATGTTATGGAAGAAGCTGTGAAGGTGCGTGCTGATCTGATCATTTCCTACCATCCTCCCATATTTGTGCCAATGAAATCTGTCACAGGAAGAACATGGAAGGTAAGATCCGAGTCTGAAGAGCTAAATCATACCTATATACCATATTTAACTGAGTACTAGGTTATCCCCCTCACAACCATCAATTTTCAGGAAAATACCTTTACAGAGCCTTTTTAACTGCCAAGCAAGTAAGGTGATATGTGTTTTTCAGATGGTGAATTCAGAAATCACTCTTATGTTTGGGTAAATATGGCATTTTGTAATGTTATTATCTGCAATCTTTTTCTTTTTTTCTTGTTCCCTTTTGCCCTCCTCCTCCTCCTCCTGTTCTTCACCTCATGCACTGTCAGCTTCTTATTATATTTTTTATTTCTTGCATCTTCTCAGCATAGGGTGTGACTGGAAACACAGGCTGACAGATTCTTAATCTTGGCACCAGATCATTTTACTGTGCAAGGTTATCTTGACTTCTAGCTTGGAGATGCAATGATTGGAATTGACTAAGAAAAGAGTGGGATGGTGATGATACTGATAGTAACTCTAATGGCAGTTATGCAAAACCTATTCATTTTTATACAGGCATGTTAGAAGTGGTTTCATCATGTATCTAAAATATTAAAGTTTTGAAAACAACTCAGAATAGAAATGACTGAAAAGATGGGCATTAAAAACCCAGAGAGCATGACAGTATGTCATCTGTTTTATATCCTTTTCTGTTTCATCCCTCTAGCAGTCCTGCATCTTTAATGAAGCACAGTACCTTGCTTAATGGGCCTTAGGATTAGTGGTGTAGATAAGGTCTGTACAGACCCCACAGCACAGGGGTTCCCCTATTCTTCTGACAGAAGGTAGTATTCTGAATTCCTGTTAAGAGCTTCTGGGAATGACTTTGCTAATAATTATAGAGGGGCCCTGATTATTGAATCATGGTGGGTTCCCAACTGTGTATCTATGTTGCTGCTTTTGTTGGTTGCTTGGTTTTATCTAACATGCTCTCAGGTGACAGAGTTTTAATTCAGCTAGAAGTTATCAGTCACATGGTATATGTAAGGTTGATTCTTGTAGGTGGAACCACCAGTCCAAGTTTGAGTATATGTAAGTGACAGTGTTTAGTAACGTGTTGTCCTTGGTTCCTATTCTGTTGTAATGGTTCCCTAGTTCTTTTAGCTGAGGACTGCTGTACTTTTGCATGTTTCAGTCCAAGCGTGAGTTGCCAGTATTGCTGGCATTTTCTGTTCAGCCAGTGACTCAAAACTTCCTCAGGCTAGAGTAGGTCCTATGAATGGATGTTATTTAAGCAACCTCATTCCTTTCAATTATGATATCCATTTCAGTTTTACTGTATTGCCCAATCAGTTTTAGTGGGGATTGACCACAATCCCAGACTACTGTAGAGCTGATCTTATGATTAAGAAGTCATTGTTTTGCAGTTCAACTGTCAGAGTATAGCTATTTCTGTTTTTACAGCTAATATCTATATTCAGTGCTACACAAGCATTAATGGTTTGTGCTTCTGCCTGTAATATTATGGTGTGTTTTCTAAGGCTGTAGCTAAGCTCCTTTCTGGTGTCATAACCACACATTGCAGCACAAGTGATCACTTGTTTTGGACCCATCTGCATACCAGAGTAAGTCCTGACACATCTTAGGCTGAATTCACTTCCCTCTTCACCTCCAAGAAAATCTGTTATCAAATCAACACAACAATAATGGTGGTGGTAGTGGTGGTGACGATGTTGGTGTCAGTGATGGTGATGAGCATCCTCATCATTACCATTGTCCTCTTTGCCAGTGACACAACTATAATACTTCATAGCCACCTGTGGGTCATATTAAGAAATTTTAAAGTGATAACTGCAGGCAGTAGTGTTCATGAGAGTTTTCTGTTACTACTCCCATGTTTTAAGAGGCTTGTCATTCCACTTATGTACATGTTCAAGTTTTCTTACTCTTCCTATTGTCTTGGCTTTAATAATACCAGTTTTTAACTTAAAAGTATTTTATTAGCTTATATATGGTCCTAACAGTCTCCCTGTTTTAATTGCAGGAGCGTATAATTGCTACGTGCCTTGAGAACAGAATTGCAGTATATTCTCCTCACACAAGTTTTGATGCTGTGTCTCCTGGCGTGAATGATTGGCTGGCAAGTGCATTTGGTATGTTAGGTGGACACTATACAACATTGTCAAAATAAAACTGCCTTGCACCTTTGCAAGACTTCTCTGTAACTTGATACAGAGTGCTGTGTCTTGTGCTCTGGGGTATGCAGGGCGCTTGGTGGAATTGTGGTGCCAGATGCTTCAGATTGGTTTCAGGACCTGATGTTTCAATGTCAAAGGGGGTTGATTATGACCTCCACAGATGAACATCTTACTGCCATGAAATGTAAACTTGTTTACTGTGTAAGCAGTTATTCAGTATACAATAATTATTTGTGGAAGTTAGATACAGCTGCTTATATGTAATTGTTCATGGTATTCCAAATAACAAGTGATGTTCTTATTGTATTGAGATAGACTCCACTTTTTTCATAACCAGAGCCTCTCTGCCCAGAGAGAAGTGAAGACTAGTTGTATCATCTTGTGACTATCTGTTTCTACATCAAGCACCCCTTACAAGCAGGATATTCTTACATTGTGTCTGATGCATGGCCACAATGCTGTGTGAAGCTCACATGTTCAAGTGTTGGGCACCCACTGACCCAGACAGGGTTAGCATTTCCACTATGTTGGATGTGCCACATTCAGTTGAAATGTTTTGCTGTATTTGTGTGATAATACATGTATCTTATGAGATACAAATGTTGATAGTTCCTTCACTGGTTAAAGACTGTCCTGGTTTAGTGGAACCTGAAGACCCATCATGGTGTTTACAAAAGCTTGCTGTTGGTACCAATCCTGGGAACATTTTAATGTTATGCTCTCATAGGTCTCCCAAGTGGCCTCTTTTTTTTATTTCTTTTCCCACAGACATGACACATGTTCTGCCTATTGTGCTTTCATTTAATCATGCTAATGGTATTAGTTGAAGAGCAGGTTTTGCAGAGCTCCTTATTATGTGACTTTGCCCTGGACACTGTTCTTACACACCATTAATCATTGTTCTTCACTTGAAATGAGAAGTTTATGGAAATATAGTGAATGCATTCTGAAAAATGTAGTACTTTTAATTACATCTTCTTATGTATAAACTTGATAATTTTGATTCTCTTGTGCATTATAGAAACAGAATCAGTGAAACCTCTGATTCAGAGTGCTGTCTCTGATAGCAGATCCAAACTTTATCAGGTGGAAATCACTGGCCCTGTTATTGAACCTGCAGAATCAGGATCTGTTATGTATCAAATAAAGAAGTATATGGAGGAGAGTACCAGAGGAACTGAAGAGGAGTTGATTGGTGATATGTTAGTAGCAGTCTTAAAATACAGTATCAAACTTAGATTTTATATTTCATTAATCTGAAAAGGTAAAAAATAGTGATATTTATTGAAAACTGAACCTGCATTAGACAGAATTTGACTACAGAAATGGGTTCATTGTAGCAGATTGGGGCAAGGAGGTGAGTATGAAAACTGAGACTGCTGAGGCTGCAATTGGTGAACAGATAGCCTAACTCCTTGACTATTTGATGATGGTGATGACAATAAATTGGTATTGGAATGACAAAGAAGATTGTGGAGATGGTAATGGTGATTTTTTTTTACATATGTGAGCTTGGTACCAGTAACCAGCTATGGAAATTTTATTTAATAATTATGCCCATGAAGCATTTATTGATTTGCCTTGCAGACAGTACGTACCAGTATTAATGTTGTCAGAAGATAGTCTTGTTCTGATAAATTCTGAATCTTGTAAGTTTTGACTTTTTGAAATATTTGATGGACTACAGTACAGTAAAAATGTAATGTTTCCATCTACAGAGCAGTAGACTTGTATTAGTGACTGTTAGCTCTTCCATCTGCCACAAGAGGAAAGCACAAAGTACAGAACATGAAAGCAGAACAAGAAGTGCTGTATTAGCATTTTTATACCATCTCCAGTTTATGAAATCTGTCCTGTTAGTGAGATTATCTGTTTTTCATTACTTCAGTCTGAAGTAGGTAAGTTAATAAAATGAAAGTTATAACTAATGCTTTGTTAACTGTGTTGATGCACCAGTTTTCGTTGCAGTAATTGAACACAATGTCTGTGTACAAATGCATAAAATTTGCTTAATCCTGAATGTTTAATGAAATATATGAAGATGTAATGCATTTTTTTAAAATAGTTTGCCTGCAATACAGTTTTATTTTGCCATATATTCGTATTTATATTTAAATTTCAGTTATATATATATATATATATATATATTTGCATTAAATGTACGTCAAAACTGCAGACTGTTTGTAAATGTGTGTGTGTAGTCAGTTGCACTTGTCAGTCTTAATTAGTTATTGTAATGAATTAACATTTCTTTTCCAGTTGTGTGTCACATGGAGAATTGAAGCTGACTGTTTGGTGTTCCAAATCTTCTATATCACTGTTGGCTGAGATATTCCACAGTAATGTCCATAAGACAGGCAAAGAGCATTTCAGAGTTTCGAAATATGAAGATGTAAGTGCCTTATAATTGTAGAAGATCACAGTCCACAAGTTGCAGACTGTTTGCTGAATGCCTGTTCTAGTGTAGTCATTAGTATGGGCATATTTAAGTGTGTTATTATATGCAAAATTAGTCAAGAAGTAACATAAATTAACTGCTGTGTGTGCATGTGTGCTCTAAAATTTAATTCACAGTGAAAGTAAAAGAAGAATAAATGTAGGAAATGTGTCTTATTCAGTTCAAAAGCTATTAATGTGTCTTGCGCCGTAAAACCATTTATAGTTCATTTTACCACTTGTTTTGTATACTGTGAAATGCGATTTTTTACTCTGAGGGACGACCATTGTGTATGTTTAAAAAAAAAGTGTTATGTATAATTATCTGAATATGAGAGAGATGAAGGAGTATGGGAAACACTGCTGATTAAAGATTTTAATGAACTGTAATGGCCATTTTGTCTTTTAGAGTAGTCTAACCAGGGAAGACTGCAGGATCAATTGCAGTCATAAGAATTTCCTCAGGAATATTTTCAGTGGTGAGCTGTGATACTTGTGTTGTGCATTTTTATGTTGCACTTTCACTTACCATTAATAAAAAAAGGGGGGGGGGGGG
>Ga0123355_10001602_pt1 | contig 31594 bp, 34 predicted proteins | sample TergutEmb28metaG_3_FD_89872 | JGI IMG/M metagenome (GOLD analysis project Ga0123355, IMG submission 89872) | Embiratermes neotenicus P1 segment gut microbial communities from Petit-Saut dam, French Guiana - Emb289 P1 | ecosystem: Host-associated > Arthropoda: Insects > Digestive system > Gut ...
CGAAACTATTTTGAAAGGCGAGAATCCAGACGGTTATCCCACCGAACGTATTACCATGATTCGCGAAACTGCTACAGAGTTTGTCCGTCTGTTGTTGTTGGATATTGCGCAAACCAGACTGGACGTAACCAATCATCAAACATTGTTTGTTGGCGGCGGGGCGACACTCCTTAAAGAATACATTGAGCGCGACGGCACAGTTGCAAAACCGATATTTGTTGAAAACGTCCACGCAAATGCATACGGTTATTTGTTGATGTACAATATGCAAGCGACCCGCGCATAGGAGATGATTTTGTGTCACCCAAAATGTATCCAGCAAGCTTTACAATCAAATTTGACCCTTTCGATTCCCGTCATAAAGAAGTTTTGGATTTGCTCAACACTTTGGGGCGTAAAAAAGCCAACTTAATTGTGAATGTTTTTCATGAACTGGCGCAATTACGCTCAACTTCTGTTGCAAATTTAGCGGTTTCAATAGCGACTGATGGGCAAACGTTGGAACATTCAACCTTATCGGTTGCACTGCAAGAACCAACGATTGCACCTGTACGCAACATACCTCTTGACGTTCCTATAATCCCAAAAGCCGAAACCCAAACCGACATTTCCAAACAACCCAATTTTCTACTGGACAATATGGCGGCAAACCTCGCGGCATTTGGCGATTGGGGCGATTAAATGCAAGATGAATTACACAAATGATGCGGCTTTGCGTAACCAATATTCAAATTGAAACCAGAAAGGTCTTGTGATGATGCAAACAACCAATAAGCCCGAAATAAGGGCTGTAAACGTGTGCGGTGGTATCAATGTGACATCGTATTTCGGAAATTCAATACCCAAAGATGCACTAAAGAATGGTACATTATTTTTCGCAACAGGCGAAAACGGGAACGACCTTGGTTTTGGTGTTGTTTGTACTCGCCTCTTTGATGGAGCAATAATCGAGGCTGTAAGTTGTAATGATGGTAGCAAGTTTGTTTTTACCGATTCACAAGAAGAAAACAAACGCATTTGCATGAAGTATGTTTCCGAAATTGAGTTGGTTGAGAAACTTTCAACTTCGGAATTTGCGGTCTATGAGAAAGTGACATCAAATCCGTTAAGTGGTTGGTGTAGAACAGCAGCAGAAGACGGTAGCATTGTAATAGAAGAAACAGACATCTCGGCACAGAAAAATTCGATTGACGCAATTTATGTACTGGGGGAATTTGAACTACCATTGGAAATCACAAAGCCCGAAAGTGCGTTTTACGGGAGCGCAAGTGTTCTTCATGCTAAAGCTGAACTCAAAAAGTATGTAGACGATTTCAAAATCATATATGAAAACATTGCTTTTTTTCGCGATGGGTATGAAAAACTGTTCCTCGAAAACAGAAGTTTATTTGGAATAACGCCTGTGGAAGAATCGTTTATTCCCACTTTGCGTGACTTCATCTGCGTAGTATTTGAGAAAGAGGATTGCGACAGTGGGGGCGAGTATATCTGGTATTATAAATCCCCCAAAGAGTTGTATTATTCTTTTTATGCAAACGCTGAGGCTTGTGTGTCCATAGAAGAAAATGACCACTTGTTGAATAGTTTAGTCGCAAGCTCTATTCGAGCAAAAAACAAAGGAAATGATAAATGTATTTCACGACTGGAAAGAGAATCCATTTCCCCTAAGGCAGAAGTATTCGTCCTATCGAAAGAAGAAGCCGCTGATAAATGTCGCAATGCTGTGAGGGCAGGTCGTTTAAGTCCATGTATTTACGAAAAATATTTTGGAGAATGTGTTGAACAAGAAGTTCAAATTGCAACTGTTATTCCATTTGAACTACAACAACGAATCCAGAAAACAGGGTTGCCAATAGAAGAACTTCTTGAAAAAGGGTGCGATGTTGCGTGCAATTGACCATCAGTAATTTAGAGCAGTGCAAACAAAAAGTCGTCACGCACTTGAATATCTTCAGCGTGGCGGAAAACTACAGGCGATATGCAGGAGGACGAGCAAATGAGGGCAATCACAGACTGCGATATAGCAACTATCAGCAACTCTATTGTCTGCGGGAATAAGGTTTTGGAGTGCAGACGAGCAGAATTTAAGGAGGGCGACCATTGTAGCATAGACGAATATGGGGTTATGCTCACGATGGACAACAGAAACAGACACGTTTTGTTTGGCTTTAATATGGCAGACGATGATTACCCCGTTATCAACGAAGCGCATTATCTTGGGGCGAATTATAATGACGCATTGGTTACGTTCAACCTTTACGGTACGAATATTAACGGGCTAAATATACGCAAATGCCGATTCGTGAAGCTTAAAAAAGAAGGCGGGGGAATAGACGAGAAAAAATACGGCATCATGCTCGTGACAGACGGAGATGGGCAATATGCTGTGTGTGGATTCAGCCTATCTGATGGCAATAGCAACCCAAAAATCGGCACTGAATATTATCGTGGCGCAAGCGAACGTAAGGCTTTGAACACATTTGAATGTTGTGACTGCGAACTCGCGCCGCTATTGAATCCGAAATATTGGAATTGTAAATGCGACCGATTTATCCAAGAATGGCGCACTCCCTTCTGCCCACTATGCAATGCGAAGCGAGATAATATGCCCCTTAGCCGTCAAGATGAAATTGATACAGGCGGGTATTTTGCCCCAAAGCTATTTCCCAAGTATCATTATGCGACGTTGCGCACGGTTGCTGAAAGATTAATCAAATTCAACAAGCCGATTAAATTCGCCTTGAATTTGAAAGACCACATTTCCATAAGCAAGGAGGTCGGAATAATTGGAAGCTATTTGGAAAACTGGGTTACTGCGATGGTAGAGCCTGCTAACTTTCGTATTCCTGCGCGGCTAATTCTCGGGTTTCCCAGCACTCCCGGCAAGGGCGAATTTTTTTGGAATTTCCAGCCACTCAAATCAGTTGACGTGGAATCATTGGAAACTGCAATTCTCAAGGGCATAAAAAAAGAGTTGAAAAAGGGAACAGAGTGGGATTTATATGTAACCTTAACGGCATACCTCACGCAATACGAAATGGAAATTACGATTCGTAGCGAAGACGACCATGCGTGCGTTCCCATTACTACCATTGCGACTGATAAATGTATGGAAACGCTGAAAAACAGCCTCAATCAAGTAATTTGCAAAACATTGGAAATGCATAGCGCAACGGTTGGTGAGTACAGGATAGATACTGTGATTTTGTTAGACGGTGAGAGACTGGGTGAAAGTGAAGGTAAATGTTATTGCGACCCAAACACTGGAGATGTAGAGTGGGAGGGTACTAAGTAGATTTTGTGAGTTTTGATATTGGTGAGGACTGATAAAAATGGATAGCTCAAATATTTCTGTGATAAATTACAGGGGGGTGACGGCATTAGCTCCTTCGTAGCAAAACAAACAAAACTAACAGACCGATTCACTGATGGACACGGCTGCACGTCTAAAGAGATAGCGACCATCATAGGCCAAGCGTTGCCACAAATAGCTGAGATGTTTATGGCAGACGGATTGAATCCCAACGACTGGGAACTTTACAAAACAATGAATTGGGATGATATAACGTATGGTGCATTTATTATCAATCTCAAGTGCGATACAGAAGACTTATTTGTCGATGCGATTGTAATGTCTGATGCCGACGGAGTGAAAATCACGCCAATGTATGTTAATTCAGAGTGTATGGACTGCTGTGCTGAAACATTCGCTGAAGCCATTGCCTTGCACTATTGGAATCAATTGGACATGCGGGGAATCGTATGACTTTCTCAAAATCGAAAATAACCTTGCGCATTCCACGTTGCGCCGCTCTCACTCGCGAATACTTGGTAAATATGCAAGACTTTTAAGGCTTTGTCGGACACTATCAACATAGACGCGTCCCATTCTTAAATTGTAAAAAACATTTCGGGCAGTATAATGTCTGCATAGTTCCTTTCCAGATTATAAATCAAACATCAGATTGCACAGACGCATGTAGCCCTCCTTTTGGGGTTGTTTTGCGAATCTCGGAGTTCTAGTATGAAGTAGGTTTTATTTGTGCTCAACACCCAAATGTGTGGTTGACATAAAATCCAATGAATAAGCCCACTTGCACAGGGCTACGGTTCTTTCACATCGAACTATTGTCAATTCAGCGATTAGCAGTACCTGCAAGCTAAGGGCGAATTTTCCTGTGTTTTTCACAAAAACGTGTCAACCACACATTCTGGTGAAGACCCTTTATTTGTCTATATTTTCAGACAATTCTTTTGCTGATGAAAAAATCACACGTTGAGCGTAATCGGGTAAAGCCCTGTACATATTCATAAGCGCAAGTTCGTTTTTGTTCAATTCAAACTTTTCTACATATTCAATTTTATTTCGTATGTTCGTATTTCCAATCAAATAATCAACGGACGTATTAAAAAAATTTGCAAGCAATTTTAGCGTATCTATATCTGGCTCATAGTACCCATGCTCGTATCGGTGAATGTTTTGTTGATTTGTGCCTATCTGCTCTGCTAATTTTTGTTGGCTAATTTGCTTTTCTTCGCGCAACAACTTCAAATTTTCCATGCTCATCACCCTTTTAAGGGTAACAAGCAAAATGCGTTAAATATAAAATCGGTTGCTTGTTATTTTCAACTCATTTTATGTGTGTTAATCCACTCAGTAGGTGATATTGCCAGCTTGTTTGATGGTAGCAAATGATGCAGCATTTACTTATGCGCGGGGTTTGCCTATATTTTCCGACAATTCCTTTGCTAATGAAAAAATTGCACGTTGGGCGAAATCGGGTAAAACTCTATACATTGTCATGAGAGCAAGTTCGCTCTCGTTCAATTCAAATTTTTCTACATATTCGATTTTATTCCGTATATTCGTATTGCCAACCAAATAATCAACGGATGTATTAAAAAAATTCGCAAGCAATTTTAGAGTACATATATCTGGCTCGTAATACCCATGCTCGTATCGGTGGATGTTTTGTTGGTTCGTTCCAATTTGCTCCGCCAATTTTTGTTGGCTAATTTGCTTTTCTTCACGCAACAACTTCAAATTTTCCATACTCATCACCCTTTTAATGGTAACAAGTAAACTGCGTTAAAGATAAAATCGTATGCTTGTTATTGCCAACTCATTTTATGTGTGATAATATACGCATTAAATGATAACGTTGCTTGGGCATGGTGATGATGAACAATGAAACTAACAGGCAAAGAAACGGAAATTATGACTGTGTTATGGAAAAGCAAAAAGCCCTTAACGACTGCCGAAATTATTGAAATTACACCTAATCGTACATGGCACGAAGGCTCTATTTTTGCAATTATGAAACGCTTAGTAAAAAAAGGCGCGGTGGCGTTGGACGCTTATAAGCCTACTGCGGGAAAACACGCAAGGGTATACAAGCCGATTATCACGACCGAGGATTACGCATTTAGAATTATAGAAGGTATGGACGATATGGGAATAGATATTGACGTTCATATACTTGCCGACCACCTAAAAAAATCAAAACAAGGGTGACGGAATGGGGATTGAATTTCACAATTATTTGTCCCCGTATTCTTTTGTAATGGGCGTGTTGTGGTTTAGCGTCTTTATCCTTCTTGGTCTGTTAATGCGGAAGTTAAAATATCCAATTGTTTTTTCTGTTGCTCCGTTGCTGTTACTGCTTATTTTGGGCGTTCTCCGCATATTTATCATGGTTGATGTACCCTTCGCGATGGTAATTCACTCTGAAACGATTTACCCCGCCATTGTAAATTTCCTTCGGCTTGAAATCGTGTCACCGATTAGAATTTCGCACGTTTTAATTTTTGCATGGGCGGCGGGGATTGTTTGGCTCACGGCGCGATACGCCCATGAGTACATCAGCAAATATCACCACTTAATGCGGTGGTGGGTAACTCTGCCCCGCGACGAACATGCAGAATCTTTGTTGGCTGAAATAATAGGTGCAAACAAACGCTTCCGCATTTATCGGAGTGCGGCATTTAATACAGCGGTAGCCACGGCGTTTAGACCGTATATCATTTTGCCCGAAGTCGAGTTTACAGATGATGAACTGCGGGTAATCCTGTTGCACGAATGGAAGCACATTCGAGACAAAGATTATTTGACTGACATCGTTATCCATTTTATTAGTTTTGTCTTTTGGTGGAATCCAGTTGTATGTATTTTGAAAAAGAATTTTAAGTTTGCGCGGGAATTGAAGTGTGACGGGTACGCCATGCCCAACGAAAAGGATTTTAACCATTTACTGGACGGGCTTGTCAAATTAGATAATGCAAGAAAAGAAAAATCGCGTAGCCTAAACGGGGTTAATGCGCTTGTCAGCAAAAAAGACGAATTAGTAGACAGACTTACCGTTATGGCTATGCGCTGGAAAGAATCACGCCGCAAATGGCGATTACTTACAAACGCGGGGTATTCGGTTGTAATTGTTGCGTTGTTTTTCGGTTCTTATGCGTTCGCTGTTCTTCCTGCTACTTGGGATTCTCCGTATATTCCTGCCGATACCGAGTATTTCACGGAGGATTACACAAAATATGAAGATGTTTTCAGTATGATGGAAATGGAACTTTTACTTATAGATAATGAAGATGGCACGCTCTCATATTATGTTGATGGAAATTTTATGATGTATGTAGACGCTGACAGCGACCTTTTTCAATGGGTGAAAATTCGCGCAAGGGATTGATTTTCTTTGCTGAATAAATATAACGGGGGAGGGGGAGGTGAACAAATGAAAAAAGCACTTGTTACATTTCTGATTCTTAGCGTGATGTCGTTGTCCTTTGCCGTTCCCGCAATGGCAAACACGACGGAGGCTACACAAGAAACGGTAAAAATAGAAGCGTCATACCAAGAAATTGTACCTTTTTTTGAACAAACAGTGATATATCACAGATGGGCTACTGGTGGGCTTCAATTTCGCGTTTGGGGTGTACACAGCATGAGATGGCTCACAGATTGGGCGTATGTGTAAAATGGGATTATATGTACATCAAATTCAAGCCGATAACCATATCGGCAGGAAGGTAACAGATTGATAAGGAACAATTCAACTTGTTCCGAAATGTTACACAGCGCAAAACAAAAAAATATTCAGAATCATAAAGGGAGTCCCTTCAAGCAATTTTATTGCCTTGGGGATTCTCTTTTTTTATGTTTCAATGACAAAAGGAGGAATTTTCCTGCGACAAACAGAAGGATTACCATTGCGCAAACACATTTAACGGCGAGGAGGACGCGAATATGAAAGTAGCCGTAATCGGTTCAAGAAGTTTTCACGTTCCAAATTTGGAACTCTACTTGCCACCCGAAACAACCGAAATAGTGAGCGGCGGCGCAAAAGGCGTAGATTCATCGGCGAGAGAATACGCAACAGCCAACGGAATAAAAATTGTTGAATTTCTGCCGAATTATAAACAGTTCGGCAGAGGTGCGCCACTCAAAAGAAATTTGCAAATTATCGAATACAGTGATACCGTACTTGCTTTTTGGGACGGAGTTTCGCGGGGAACAAAATATGTTATTGATAACTGCAAAAAACTTGGGGTGAATTTGCAAGTTGTTCCGATAAAGGGGGGAAAAATGCGTAGCAGGAAGCACATTATTTGGGGCGAGCTACAATGACGCATTAGTTACTTTCAATCTTTTCGGCGATTTGTGGTGACATACTGTGATAGCATTAAAAATGAAAAGCCGCAACGGTTTTGTATCCGTTAGCGGCTTTGTTCGTGGTGCTTTGCATACACAATGTTCGAGAAGTTGCTGATATTCAACAAAAAGCCTCGCCTATATTGTGTTTGAAAATATCCATTTAAGTAATTCGGAAAAAGTTCGACAAGAAATCTCTGCTGGAGTTGCTTAATTCCAGGGTATTAAGCATGGTCGTTGACGAAGTGTTCAACACGTTGCCGGCAGTTTGTCGAGAAAGAAGGTCAACATCACGCAAAGAGGGCATACCGGGTATGTTCGCTTCCGCAGTATCAAAGAACCCTGCAAAACTTCCGGTTGCATTAAAGAAAGCCAATGCCGCACGGAACATGCCGCCGATATGCTCAATGAGATTGTTTGCTTCCTGTCTTATTCGTGCGTTTGTCGCCAATTGCGCGTCAGACAGATTTACAGAATCTTCTTCAAGGACATAATGAGATGATGCCAACATTAGAGCAGTAGCAATGTCATTTGCAAGTTGTTCGGTTGCTCTTGTAAAACCTATTTCCAATGCCTCAAGACGCGCCTTTAACTCGTCGCCTTCAAAGTTATCTTTTAACGCTTGACGAAGTTCCTCAAACCTAGCGAAACCTCCCTCAATCCCAGAAAATCGGAGTGCATCCGACAACTCACCTCCTAAACTCAGATAAAAATGCCTAAAATGGTGAGGAATCGTTGACGCGCTTAACGACGGGTCTAAGTAACGTCCCGTAATGGGAGAGCCATTGTAACCATATCGCATCGGTTGTTGAATTGGCTCCATTATATGCATATCAATGTCCGGTAGCGTCTGCCCGCCTAATATCGCCGCTATAAAGTTCGCATGACGTTGTTCGGCAGTCATTTCTTCATTCTGGAAATCATGGTTCATGATGTCATACAGGAATGTCCTGCCGCTTTCGCTTAAATCAGAATCAACAGCAGTCCGTAGGCTGTCACTTAAAATAATGGCAATATCACCGAACGACAATGCGCCCGTCAGATTGGCGGCTTCGGTGTCTGCAAATCCCGAAAAACTGTCGGTGGATTTGAAGAAATCGAAAGCATTGCGAAGCATATCATTTACATGATTTTGAAGGTTGCTAGAGGTAGCTATCCAATCCTCAATCGCTTCAATCTCATTTGTACGCATTCCCCCTAAATTCATTACTAAGAACGATAGGGTATTTGCAATGTTGTTGCTTGCGGTGTTAAATGCGTACTCCAACGCTTTAAGACGCAAAGCGCGTTCATCACCCACATAATTTTTCATTATGTCAGCATGAATTTGCTCATATCTCTCTAACAGCGCATTAACTCCGTCCCTAAATACTGAATAACCATCGTTCAATTGGTTAGTAGTTTCCAGTCGGATTAATTCCTCTTGTTGACGTTGAGTTTCTACAAAGCTGAAAGCGGTTTTGAGAGCCGCAACACGTTTATCGCGTTCTTCGCCTTTGTAATTTTCATTTATTTCGGAAAGTAACTGCTCGAATGATTGTGGTTCAGCAGTTTCGTCACCCGTCAGTTTCCGCATAAAATCCTGTTGGATAGAATCTATTTCAAAAAGCGAATTATCAATCTTATACGCATTTGGTAAAGCGTCATTTTTTATCATTTGAAATTGGTTCATTCTTTCGGATACTCGATTTCCACCATTGCGCAAAGCCACCCGTCTTTCATTTCCCATTTGTATCCGCCCGTTATGAATTGCTTGTTGGGCATTAGAAGATACTTGCACATTTATCAGCTCTTTCTTGCTATAGTTTTTTGGTTCTACCCACTATAACGACCGGAAATGATTTTGGGTGACAGATTTTCTTGAAAATTTTGAAAAAAAATTATTCACTTAATTTACTATTAAATTTTCCGCAACTCTGACAAGGATTTCTGAATCAAGAGAAGTAGTTATTGTAATTACGTCTTGCTCAAGCATCCATACAATTGCACCGTCCACACCCTCAACTGTTGGTGAAAAAAGATACGCGCTCCTGTTTCCCAGTTGGATTTCTGAAATGTCCATGTATTCATAATCAACGTTTAGGGCGAGTTGTCCTCCAATAAAACGCTGTACAATAATGTGATTGTCGAAATTGTCAATGAAAACATAGAGGATTAGGGTATCCATCTCAATACTACTTTCCAGTTCAAATCCTTCTGGCTTATATCCCAAAACAATGGAGTTGCCGCTTGGAGGCGGTGTACCTCCTGCTCCAAAATCAAAAGCAACATAATCCCCTCGTATGTTAATTATCATATTTAAGATAAAGTTCCGTGACGCACTAACGGACATTAACGCCCCCATACCCGCAAAAGCAATTAAACAAAAAATGGCGGCTATTCTTGTAAATCTGTGGATAGTTTTCGTCCGTCTTGCCACCTTAAATTCCTTTTTAATAACACCACGCATTTTTCTGTCAAAAGATTCTGTGCGTGGAAACATCTTGTCAAGTTCCTCTTTGCTTGGCAGTGCGTCCATCTCTTTTTGGAGTGCTTCATCAGTTGCTACTTTCAAAATAGCGTCAAAAAGTTGCTCATTTCTTTCAGCTTCCATGTTTTTCACCATCACGTTCACCTGCCCATATTTTCTTAATCATTTCCCTTGCCCTCGACAATCTTTTTTTGGAATTATCATAACTAATTCCCAATGTTCGCGCTATATCTTCATGACTGTGATTACAAGCAAAATAAAGATACGCAACATCTTTCAGATTTTTTGGCAAAGATTGAATTACACTCATCAATGAATCGTAACCCTCCCGAGATACCAAATCGTCTAAAATATTTATGTCGCTACCTATCGAAATATCAAGCAGTTCTTCCAAGTCCTCTTTCACGGATTTTCTTTTTTTGAGAAAATCCAGAGATGTGGTTTCTACTATACTAACGATGTATTTCTTAGTTTGGTGACAGGCAAATCCTTTTAATTTTTGCAAATGACGAATTACCTTTATAAATGCTTCAGACACAACATCTTCCGCAAGAGCGCGGTCTTTCAATATATCAAAGGCAACGTACAACATTAAGCTATGATATTCTTCGTACAGTTGCTCCACAAACTTTTCATCGTCATCACTAATCATTGATGGAATATCAGACAATTTACACTCCCCCTTTTCCTCGCAATCCCGAAAAAATTACGCATACTAAAACCCATTGTATCACAATATATAATGAATGTTAAATATTGAATTGTAATTATATACGGGACAAATGAAACCGAAAAATGTCGGGACATGCTCATGCACCCTTGGTATAATTTTTTTTGGAGGCGATAAAATGAATTGGGTGTATGATGCGCAAAAAGCAATAAACTATATTGAAAACAAATTGTTGGAAAGCATAACGGTTGATGATGTGGCAAGCCATATTCATTCATCTGCCGATTACTTTCAACGTGTTTTCAATATTGTGACGGGGCTTTCCATAAGCGAGTATATCCGCAACAGAAGATTGACACTTGCTGGCGATGAAATAGTAAACACGCAATCCAAAGTCATTGATGTTGCGTTGAAATACGGGTATGATTCGCCAGACAGTTTTACCAAAGCCTTTACACGATTTCACGGAATGACACCGACGGCCGCAAAAACAACCGATACTCAATTAGAACACTACTATCCACTTTCAATAAAAGTATTTATTAAAGGTGGTTTTGGTATGAGCAGAAGGATTATTCATAACATTCCAGTGATTGACAACTACGGCAATGAAGTAAACTACATCATCAATCTACTGGAAGCGACTTTTAATGCTACAGGAAAAGAAACGGACAAGGCGGAGTTGGCGGCATACAGTGGTATGAGTAACCGTTTTTGCTGGACAGACGGAGAATGGGTGCATGGCAACGAAGCAATGGGTAGCATCAACGAAACGCCCTTTGAAGCAGAGGTTCGGCTATTGAAAGCCATTGGTTGGGCAGCAAAATACATTACAGTACATCGCGACAAAGATGGCAGTCCATTAAACACCGACGACGAACAAATTAGGCAAGATTTTGTTGCAGCCATCGACAAAGGCTACCCAGTTCTATATTTAAATACAGAAACACATATGTACAATATTGTTATTGGATACGAGGGCAACGGGCATAAAATAATCTGTAAAAACCACGTTCCTACACTGGCTGTTCATATAGATTCCGAAACGGTTCTTTTAGCAGACTGGGAGAAAACTATAACGGAGTATATCCTACTCAAAGAAAAAGTTGAACTTGCCCCCGAAAGAGGTCGGGTACTTGACCTCTTCAAACTAATTGTATCCTTTGCCCGCAGGACAGATGAAATAAACGGGAAAAAAGTTGGCTTCGCCGCATGGGAGTCGTATTTGCATATGCTTGAACATGACGATTTTTCCGCATTATCTCTTGATGAATTGGGGATGCCTAATGGCAGAATGTGCATATATTGCGACGGTCTGTGCCAAATATATGGTCGTAAAGAAGCATTGCCATATTATCGTGCGTTGGCAGAAAAATTCCCCGAGTGGCGCGAGGAGTTGGAAGCCGCAGTTGCCGCATTAGATGCTTGCGCGGATTACGGCGGATTTCTGTGGTCGCAAGGATTTACGATTGATGAAAATGGATATGAAAAATTTCGTGACCCAGCCGCCAGAAAGATACTCGCTGACGAAGGGCGCAGGGCAATGCAAAAAGATATGGATGCAATCGGACAATTTGAAGAAATTTTGGCGAAGGAAAATTACAATAAGTAAATTGGAATGTGTTTAAGTTTGAAAAAAAGAAGGGGCGATTATCGTGGGTTTTTCAAAAAATCAAGCCCAATTTGATTCAGCAATTCATGGAGCTATATGGAACGCAGGACGGCTTATTTTTCCGCTTAACAAAAGCCTTGAAGGCATTAAAGATGAAAAAACAAAGACCGCCTGTACGGATTTTTACAACTGCACCGTTGACGGGTATGCGGATATGTATGCTAACCCTGAAATTTACGGTCTGCATCAAGATGAAGCCGAACAATTATTGCAAGGCAAGAATTGGGGCAAAGCGATGGTTTTGGCTGATATAAAGGACGACAAAGCCAAGATGAAGAAATTCACCCTCATGGGAAAACGTATAGACTTTATCAAGCATTTATATGAAATGCTAAAAAAAGATTGCGCTGTATCTGGTAAAGTCGCAAAAATTTCAACCGACAGCTACAAGAAAATTATGAAATTTTTCAAACAGCATTGCGGATATAATGAAGAAAAATTTTTGGAGTTAATTAAACGCTTGTCTTTTGAAATCACGTCGGATAATGATGGGTATGAACTCGCTAATTCTAAATACCCCCGCATGTTTGAAGCCGTGATTATGATGCATGAAACTTGCAAAAAACGCGCAAAAGACCACAAAGGCCCTAACCACAGTAGCCCCTTTGTTGCGGCGGAGCGTTTTCTTGATTTTCGTGTTCTAAATGATGAATACAAATGTACACTTGAGGACGCGATTTACTCCATTGACGACGCAAATAAAAAAGAAGTGCTACGTTTAAACGAGATTCTCTTGTCGTTAGGATTTGAGCAAAAATGTCGTTTAAATTCGATTGAATGGACTTATAATGGCAAAGCTGCTGTATCCTTTAGCGGTATGAAACCCCACCTAGACGTAGGCAAAGAAGGGAATCTCAAACATTTAATAAGGATTCACTTTGAACGGTGGAACAATTATGGAGAAGGGGGAGCACCTTTCGGAGATGGGGGTGTGGATATACAGAACAAGGAAATTATGGAGCAAGTGTTTGACGCAATACCAAACGCAGATGAACTGAAGCAGTTCTGCATTCTTAATCTTATAAGATGCCGCGAATGTGGATGTAAAAGTTGGGGACCGCCGCCTCACGGCCAATGTAAAATTTTCTTCGGTAAACGGGTTAGGACATGTGGCGGGCATACAAACATCGGAATAGAGCATTTAAGCAAGGATAATTTTGACATAATTGTTGATTTAGCAAAAGCCAGAACTGAGACGCTTAATTTTAAGAAAAAGTCGCTCGCAAAATAAAGTCTATTGAATACAATATTGCGGTTGAGGTTAAATCATTTTTCCAAATAGAGTGCATGAATACTGTCGGGGATAGATATTTCTGCGGAAAACTCTTTCCAAACATTTGTAAACTCGATTGGAATTCCCCCTAATTTTTCTCCGTCCCAAGATGTTTTTACTTCAAACACGCCGCTGTATGTTAATTCAGAGTGTATGGATTGCTGTGCTGAAACATTCGCAGAAGCAATTTCCTTGCACTATTGGAATCAGCTAGGTATTGATAAGCGTCTAATATAGCCAACCGCTACATCTTGGCGAAAGTATCATTTTAAGGCAAAAACAACCCGATTCAAAGGGGAGAATTGAATCGGGTTGCCTCATTTAAATTTTGTTGTTTTACAATTTAGCAGACATTCCTACCATGTCACGCTATAACGTCCATTGCTCACCTCAAAAGGATTTTCCCCACCGGGTACAATGCTAAATGATTCAGCTCCAAACGGGTTTGTGCTAGTCTTATTGATGGTTCTTGAAGTGGACATCTGGTTATATGCTGTAACATATTCCCGTTGATAGCGTTGGGAGCTATTTGGTCTACTTACCCCCGTTGCAAAACGAGCACTTGGAAAGCGGTCAACTGTTTGCCTGTGTTGGAATGAATAGCTAATTCTGTCTCCCGCAAATAATTGGAACGAACTCTGCCATCTATTAAATTGAAGGGTGACACGCGGAATGGTTCTGGACACATTGAGTGGTTGTGGGGTAATTATGGCGTTAGCCATAATAAGAGATTCGGCGGCTTCATAATTGAAAAACCCTATTGACTGAAATTCTTCCAACATTCCATGCCTATAAAACACACCCATTTCCGCAAGTTCTTCCATGGTGTAATTCGTTGCTAGGGCAAGAAGTGCCTGTTCACGCGCCGCATTGTTAATTTGCCTAAATCCATCGCGCCAATATTCGTATAGACCTGCTTCAACAAGCGCAATATCTACACAGGTGTCCCAGCTAAAGCCTCGCAATTGTTGTTCTGTCACTATTTGTGCAAAAGATAAGAACACATCCACATCTGCTTCAGAAGAGATAACGATTGGTATATCGGGTGAAATTCTGCCGATATGCGGAAGGTTATCAGAATCCATAAATGGAACAACAGCTTGTTGTTGTAAAATTGGTAAATCTACCAAAAAGCCCCAATCCCTAAAGCGCGTTTGTTATATCGGCTAAGTTATCATTAGAATCTGCCGCAAACACTGCGGTTGAGATTGCTAGAGACATTATAACAGTTAAAATACATACCACAGATTTTTTTAATACAGATTTACTGTTCATAGTCGTTATTTCCTCTCTTTTTGTAAGTTAAGGGCGCGTTTCTCCCTCTTTCAGTGCAAAAATTTATAACAGAGCTTTGTTATCTTATGTCATTGACATCACGCCCTCCTTTTTGAATAAAATGGCAACTACCAATCGCGTCTTTGAGTATTTGTGTCCTGCGCTATATCGCTAAAAAAACCCAGTGCTTGAAATTCTAACAACATGCACGGTCTCTGACTGAAAATGCGCTCATTAAGTTCATCAAATGAATATCGTGTTGCCAAATCCGCAATTTGTTGATTTCGAGTTGGCTGCATGATTTGCCTCCACCCATACATCCAATATTCGTATAGACCTGCTTCTGTAAGCGCAGTGTCAACGCATGTATCCCAACTAAACCCAAGTCTGCCGTATTGTTGGTTGGAAATCAGCAGTGCAAGTGATAACAACACATCAACATCTGCCATTGAAGCGATTGCCACAGGTTCATCTGGTGATAACCTACTAAGGTGAATAAGATTAGGTTTCCCGTTAGTACAAATGACAAGACCAAGCATTTCAAGCGACTTTGATAAATCTTGCAAACTATTAACATCAAGCTGTTCAGATTCAGCCAAAAACGAAGCCGCATAATTGGGCTGAAATCGCACAGCGAATACTGCGCTTGTAGTAAGAATGGAAAATGCCATCATGCAGACAATAAATATCCCTATTCTAAATTTTTTGTTCATACAACAACACCCCTTCATAATTAGTCTTTGAGCCGAGAATAGCATTCGTTAATAATTTTGCATATAGATTTTGGCGAGAACGTATGGTTTTGAGGCAAAACGATATAACATTATAACGTGGACTCAACGGTTAAATTGCCATCTTCAATATGAATTTTTCTGCCGCACATATTAGCGTAGTTTTCATTGTGTGTAACCAATATTACAGTATTACCTTGCTTATTCACCATTTCCAGCAATGCCATAATCGCATCTGCTGAATTTTTATTCAGGTTGCCAGTAGGTTCATCTGCTAAAATTATTGCGGGACGATTGATTAAAGCACGAGCAATAGCAACGCGTTGCTTTTGTCCGCCAGACATTTCGGAAGGAAGATGATGAAGCCTATTCTTAATATCTAAGAGTTCAGTGAGTTCATCGAAATAATTCTCATCAACTGGCTGTGAATCTAATAACAACGGCAGAATTATATTTTCTTTTGCAGTTAGGATAGGCAGAAGGTTGAAATCTTGAAAAATGAAACCTATCTTTTGCCGCCGTAGCATGGGCAACTTTTCAGTATTTTTAGGCTCTGTTACATCAATGCCATCAATGACAATTTTTCCATCAGTAGGTTCGTCAATGCAACCTATGAGATTTAGCAATGTCGTTTTTCCAGAACCAGAACTGCCCACAATAGCTACAAATTCACCTTTTTCGACGTTAAAGCAAGCATTATAAACGGCTTGGATTTTAGATTCGCCTTGCATATATTGCTTACTAACAGATTGCATTGATAACACTGTCATAAAATTTGTCTCCTCACTTCACATAATTTTGCAATCAATTTTTTCTTTATGGATATATACATTGGCAACATAAAAGCGATGTAGAATAAAACTACAATAGAAATTTGAATATATAGCGTCTGTGAGTTAATAACAATGAATGTTTCATCGCCAAATGAAGTATATGCCATGTATGAAAATATGCGAAAAATTCCAAATCCAAGTGCAAACGATATAATTACGCCGATGGTGGCAACATCAAAGGCTCTCCGCATAAAAGATTGCATTATGTCTGTATTATTTGCTCCAATTATGCGCAAAAGATAAATGTTCTTTGATTGCATTTCAACATATCCTGTTATTTTGATGTTTATAGCTATCAATATCACAACGAAAAACACAGCAAAAACAAGCATTGTTAAAACGTAAAATCCCATTTGCAACCCTCTGTTAGCTTCTGCTATGCCTACCATATCAAATATGCTGTACAGAATGTAATCATTGAAGTAATAGTGGAGAAAATTATAAACATTGCTTGATTCGCTCACATCGTTCAATGTTATCAGCATATGGTCACGGAAACTACCCTCAATCACCTCAATTTCCATAACACTTGGTATATTGCGAACAAAATCCATATCTTCTTCGGAAAACCCAGGAGTATTAATGTGTAACCAAACAACATCTCGGACATCTAAAACATAAGGATTTTCAATTGTTTCATGACCAGTAATTTTTTGTATATGCAGATGTGTTTGTACATCTGGAAATTCCATAAAAATTGCATTTGCCATAAAATTAAATATAGCTATTATCATAACCGTCATAGGAATGACTATAACTAAAGAACTGCGCACAATGCGCGTTCTTTTAGAGAGAATAGATGCTAACACTGTTATTGGATTTTTCATGGAAATTCTTTTTTTACTACGAGCTTTTTCCAATCCTTCGTTCTTTGATGATATAAGGTAAACGGATGGCGGTTTTAATATCGTGGATATTGTCATGAATAGAGAAATAAGCCCCACTATAAAAAATACAAGAATATGTGTGACTGAATTAAATAAATTCACATTAAAAACAATCCAAAGTGTTCCCATTACTGTAGTTTGCACGAAATGAGTTATGACAACATACATAAACACTAATGATAATCCGAAAGCAATAGACGCAGACACAATGAATGCAATTATAAATTCAACTATAAAAATGCGTCTCAAATGCTTTTTCTCTGCCCCAAACGCAACCATCATGCCAATATCAGGCAAATAAAGCTTAATTGTACTACTTCTGGCATTAAATAGTACACACAAAGATAGTACAAACAAAATAGCGTTAAATGCCACAATAATACGCACGAAATAAGGTGCTTCGGTGATTCCCTGATTGCCCGACCTCGTAAATATGTTAATATCACCAATTTTACCTATAGCATTACGTAACAGTTGATAAGATATAAAATCTGCGTCCCAAATCAACCCCAGTGTTTCTTCATCAATCATTGTAATATCATCAATTAAAAACAATTCTTCCAAAACCATCAAGGCAGTTTCATCAAACGCTGTTACATTAGGAATTGCAGCTTCATCAAGAATACGTACACCTATAAAATGCTCCCGAATGCTAAATTCTACGTTTGGAATATGATTAAAATAATCTAAATGCATAAACCCTGCATTAAATATCCTTATGTCATACTCATGGGGGCGGCTATTATATAAGTAAGTTCCATAAATCATACTGTCTCGATATATTGACAGCGATAACGGTAAAAACATAAAACAAGAAAAAAGTAATACCAGTCTCAAATGACTATAACATCTTCGTTTGTATGAAGCTTTTAAGTACAGCCAAGACACCACAGCCACATCCTTCTGTTTAAAAATATTATGCTAATGTGTTGAACGCTACGCCACAGGTCTTTTAGTCATAAAGCTAAAAGACCTGTGACTCCAAAGTTTGTAAAGCTTATGCACTTGCTAGTTAAGGTCTTGAATTCCAAGAGTCGCCATTTGGAGTGCTGCAAGTGGAACTACACCCAAACACACAAAGGTTCGATACGCAAGCTCTACCATGTAGGCGGTGTCTTGTTCCCGAATATCTAATGGGTACTGCAACTGTAAAGCAACTGCTGTTGTTGCAAGTAGCGGTTCTTGAAAGTGCGGCGGTTTCATAGTTGCATCGATGAATCCATGCCAAGCCGAAGCTATGAGATTGAGAGCCGAAGCTGCCAACAGTTACTGCACCAAGAGTTCTTGCCCTGCTACACATTGGACAATTAGTTGGCACCATGAGTGGTTGTATCGGGATATATGCTGAGTTTCCCACAAATGAACCTGTTGTACAACATGACGCTGAACTACACTCGGCAAATCTGTTGCCTGAACTTGCGGTAACAATGAGCATATTTGTTGCGAAAGTTGCGACAATTGTTAATACCAACATAAGCCCAAAAATACGCTTTTTCATGTTTTTTCCTCCTAATTGGGAAGTGCAAAACTCCCTTATTTTCAGTACGAATCTACAAAGAATTGGTTAGCAGGCTGGCAACCTTATATTCAGTACAATCAAGATGTAATAAAAACTCTGCCGCAAGTTATACATCTATATCCCGGATGTCTCACTCCGTTAATTGTTACCCAAACAGGAACAACAACACAGTGACCAGCGCAGGCACTCTGGATTATGGGTACATAATTGCCTTCGTTTTGCAGGGTTTGAAGAAAAACAGACAAGTCATGTAAATTGTCGATACCATACTCACATATTAAGGCAAGGATGCTATCTATTCGTTTTTGGTGTGCGGCAAGTACATCTTCGCATGGCACATGGAGTATATCGAATGTTTGAATATGTGTGGCTTCGTGGGTTGTAATCTCAAACAACGATTGGATATTAACGTTTAGTTCGCAATCAAACATCTCTGTGATTGGTGAATATACGTTAATTTCAATTTCGGGGGTATGTATTCCCCCGCTATTGGTTTCAGCAAAAACCGCAAGCACTCCCATTACGATAACCAAGCCAAATATAATGGCAACTGACAAAGTTTTATTTATAAAGCTGTTCATTAATAACCTCCTTCCTGAAAATTAATGGCCATTTATCCCGTGGATTCGCACTGACAATAGTTTACATGGTGAAAGGTTAAGTGAAGGTTAAATTTGGGTGAATGTTAAAAAAATTTTTGTACCTTCTCCTTGCCTACTGGTTATTTTGATTTTAGTATGATTCTTGTCAAAAATGCTTTTTGCGATAGCCAATCCCAGCCCATGTCCCCCTAAATCCTTTGAACGCGATTTATCCACACAATAAAGTGGCTCAAATATATTTTCTATATCTTTGTTGGGGATACCCATACCACTGTCTTCAATGCTGATGCCCTTATCAGATAGACTTACATTAACAAAGCCGTCCTCCACGTTGTATCGGACAGAATTATGAATCAAATTCAGATAAGCTCGTGTTAAAAGAACCTCATTGCCTCTAACGAGACAATCTCCATATATATTAACATTTAGATTTTTCTTTTTAATTTCCACACCTAACTCATTAATGATTTTTAGAAAAACATCTTTCCCGCTGAATGTTTTACAATCGACTTCATCCATAATAGCATTGATTGATAACAACCCATCCACAAGTTTGATAAGATGTTCTGTGTTGGTTTTAACTGTGTCAATTACATCCTCATACTCCTCGTAAGATGGTTTTGCGTCCATTTGCAACACTTCAATGTTTGTAAGAATGGCTGTTAAAGGAGTTTTTAGCTCATGAGCAGCATTTTGGGAAAAAAGCTTTTGCCTTTCAAAAGAACGATTCAACTTGCCCAACATATTGTTAAATGAATTGGCAAGTCGCGCAATTTCATCGTTGCTTTGGGGTTGCTCAATCAATGAGGATAGGTTATTTGCATCAATATTCTCTACTTTTTCAGCTAGAATCTTGATGGGTTTAAGTGACCGCACGGATATTAAGTACGCAATAAAAGCTCCAATAAATACAAACACAGTGGCGATAATAATACTATAAGCCATTAACTCATTTTGTGCTTCTGGACGAATATAAACTACCTCTACTACCTCACGGCTAGGAAAAGAAATGCCAATCGCACTTTCTTCTGGCAACACATCGAACCGTGGAATCATTTCAATATCCTCTATACTAAACTCCATAGGCGATATGATGGTACGTGAAACATTAAGATTAAAAAGGTATGTTAAAGCAGTTATCGTGAATATAAGGGACAGCATGGTTAAGAATGTTATTCTTGCTCTTAAAGATACTCTATTCCACATAATATCCCTGTCCCCTTATATTCTTTATGAATCCCTCTGGAAGCTTCTTCCTAAGTTTGCACAAGTGTACTTTAAAAGAATCATTTGCATCTTCTGTCTCACTTTCCCATACAGCTTCAATAATTTCGGTTGCGGTTACAGTTTTGCCCTGTCGTAAACACAGGTATTCAATTATTCCGTATTCCTTTTTTGTAAGTTCCACTTCTTTACCAGACACAATGAGTTTTTTTCCCACGGTGTCAACTTTTACATTCCCAATTTCAACAACAGTATCGTTAGTCTTAAAATCGCGCCTAAGTAACGCACGAATCCTTGCTTCCAGTTCTGCGAAATAAAATGGCTTTGCAAGATAGTCGTTTGCTCCGCCATCAAGCCCCTCAATCTTGCTTTCAAGTTCATTCTTTGCTGATAGAATAAGTACAGGAACATCCTTGTTTTCTGTACGAATTTCTTTCAATACATCCATACCTTGCAACTTCGGAAGGTTAAGGTCAAGAACTATTAGTCCATAGATATTGGAAAAAAACAGATTTAAGGCATCTTCGCCGTTGGAAGCGGCATCCACTATATATCCAAGTTTACGGAAGCCTTTACATAATGCTTTTTGTAACGATACATCGTCTTCAACTACTAATAATCTCATAATGTGCATACACCTCCGCTTACAATGTAACATAAGCAATGTTAAGTTTAGGTTAAATTTGTGTTACCGCCGCCTTTTGAAGCCCCAAATGCACACTGAAATCAATTTTCAGAATATTTATGCAAGCATGACTTATCCAACGGGATGATTCGACTCATAGGTCTTGATATATGCAAATAAATCACCTAATATTTGGAGAATTTGCTGGTTATTTGGTCGGTGGACACACTCTGATGAATAGACATTCACAACATTGATTTCCGTGCCAAATGCACCAGACAAAGTACGCAGGAATAGCCATGGATGTTGCCAACGCAACAATAAGTGGCATTGCCGCTACTATACTATTAAATTTTGGTCGCCTTGCTCTGATATAGATATTGGTGTAGAATATCAGATGTGAAGGGGGATGCAACAACATGCCAGACGGAATCACCCATAGTAACAAGGATGTAATGTTCAAAGTTCTCAGTCAAAACTATGAAAATAAATCGTTGGAAGTCTATGGTTTTAACGTGCCTCGAATAAAGCGGTTGCTTCCCACAAACTACCCTGCCATCACAGCCACCGAAATTCATGCGGATAATTCGTTCTTGTTGGAGGACGATTCACTACTTCTATTGGAATATGAATCAGCCCCCACACAGAACGACTTCTTGAAGTATACCAAGTATGTTGTAAATGCGATTGAGCGATTACGTAAAGATGATATAAAAGTAAAAAAGGCTATTGTCGCGGTTGTTTATACGGGAGACATTGAGAATTTCGCATCTGAACTTGACATGGGTGCGTTGCGCATTCAAATTGAGCAAGTGTTTTTGTCGAAGTTCAATACGAATGCTATGTACTCCGAACTCAAATCTAAAATTGACGCAAGAAAATTGCTCTCTGATGACGATGTAATGCGGTTAATTATTCTGCCGCTGACGCAACCAGATAAAGCTCGAAAGCAGAAGCTTATAGAGGACATGATAGACCTTGCGAAGCAAGTACAAGACGAACAACAGCAACTATTTATTGTGGCAGGTATTTTAACATCTACGAACAAATTTATAGACCGTGAATATTCCAAGCAAGTGAAGGAGTGGATTAAGTTGACTAAAGTTGCGAGGTTGTTTGAGGAAGAAAAAATCGAGGCTGTTAATGATGCACTAGATGAACAGGTCAGAGCATTCGCTAAAAGCTTACTCTTGGATGGTGAAGATGTTCTCAAGGTTATGAAGCATACAAAATTAACCCGCAAAGAGGTTGATGAACTTCGTGTTTCAGTGGGAGCATAGTAAATTGCCGATTATATTGGCAGTCCCCATTGGGGACTATTTGGGGACTAACAATACGAAAAGAGACTGGAAATTACGAAATGGAACGATATGACAATCAAATGAAACGCTGTATATATGCACACTGCAAGGCGCTTCAAAGTGATTCAATATACAAAGTGTCCAATTTGTAATCAGCAGGTCATCGGTTCGAGTCCGATTGTCGGCTTCATGTGAACTCCCGTAATCATAGCGATTGCGGGAGTTTTGATTTGGTGCGGTATCAGTGTGATAATGATTTTAAGTTACACGCTGATACGGAATTAAAACGCTCTCAATTTATTTTAATTTTTCATAGACATTCACAATCAATTTAACAAAAAAAGCCTTCTTGATGGAGTGAAATATCCATTAAGAAGGCCTTCTTTATTTGGCTTAATTACGAGTAACAGTTACAATGCGCGTTGTTTCGTCCCAACCTACCGTATTTTTTCCATTTTTTTGCCCCCTTTTGGGCTACTTTATCACATTTATTTGCACTCTGTTCATATCTTGTTATCTTTTGTTAATTCATGCGTTTGTCGTGTGCATGTGTGAATTATCTGTTGTATCTTGCCATAGTGTATGATATGCTGAAAAATACTGGAGACACAAGGGAAAAGCATGAAAAACAGCCGTAGCTTTGAACAAAAATCTTTTAACATTAAATCTTAAATCCTTAGGAGGAATATGATGAACTTGGCAGTTATTTTTGATATGGATGGTGTTTTGATTGATAGCCAGCCCTTGCACTATGAGTTGGACGTTGATGTGTTGCGAGCGTGTGGTTATCCTGCGGAATTGGCTACAGTTGTGCCTTACACTGGGCTGTCTAATCCAGATAGATGGGCTAAGTATAAGGAAGATTTAAACCTCTCGGAGACTGTGGATAGGCTTGTTGAAATGGCGGAGGCGGCTATGCGTGATGTTTTTAGCCGTGCGGATTTAAAGCCTATTGATGGAATCCCTACGTTGATAGATGGGATTAAGGCTATGGGGATTAAATGTGGGGTGGCATCATCTTCTTCGCATGAGTTGATTCAGTTGATATTGGGACGTATTGGAATTTTGGACAAGTTTGATATGATTGTATCGGGCGAAGACGTGCAGCATGGTAAACCTGCGCCCGACGTGTATTTGAAGGCGGCGGAGAAAGCAGGAATATCGCCACAAATGTGCATTGCGATTGAAGATTCTTCGGCTGGAATTTTGGCGGCTAAGAACGCGGGTTTTGTGTGCATAGCTTACAAAAACCCTAGCACTTTGGGGCAAGATTTCACCCACGCCAACTACGTTGTTACAAAGTACGACGATTGCTTCCCCATCATACAAACGCTGGTTTTGCGTGCGGCAATGGGTAGTTTGCAATGATTGCGCCAGCTATTATCACGGCGGAAAACTGGCAGGACTACATTCTATTGGACGCGGGCGGCGGCGAAAAACTGGAAATGTGGGGAAAAGTCAAAGTAATTCGCCCAGACCCGCAAGCGTTTTGGCCGCGTTCATACAAATGGGAAAAGCCCGACATGCATTATCATAGAAGCAAGTCGGGCGGAGGGACATGGGAAATTTTAGGGCAGAACGTGCCGCAAGCATGGAAAATCGCTTACAATGGCTTGCGTTTTCATATACGCCCAACGGGGTTTAAGCATATGGGGCTTTTCCCCGAACAGGCAGTAAATTGGGATTGGCTTAGGGAAATAATTTCTGCCCGAACTGGCGAGGGTTCACCTTCTTTTGTGCCGAAAGTCTTAAATCTTTTTGCGTACACGGGCGGTGCGTCTGTTGCTTGCTTAAAGGCGGGTGCGGAGGTAACACATGTGGACGCGGCAAAGGGAATGAACGCATGGGCAAAAGATAATATTAATTTAAGCGGTTTAAGCGGCGCGAAGCATCGCGTTTTAACCGATGATGTATTAAAATTTGTGCGGCGCGAAGCACGGCGGGGAAATATGTACGATGGGATAATAATGGATCCACCTGTATTCGGGCGGGGGCCGAGTGGCGAAATGTGGCGGCTAGAAGAAGGCCTTCACGAGCTTGTGGAAGCCTGTGCATCAATTCTTTCGCCGCGACCGTTATTTTTTCTGCTAAATGCATATACAGCCGGGTACTCCCCGACTGCATACGGAAATATTTTAAATCTTGTTATGAATCGTAATAAATTCCGTGGTGAAGTTAGTGTTGGCGAAGTTGGTATTTTGGCAAAAAGCGAAATATTGCTACCATGCGGTATGTATGCTAGGTGGGTAGCAAGGTAGAGGAGCAGTCCAATTCGGACTGCCACTCATCTACCATTTCCAACAACACTATGGGCGTAACACTGCCCTTTGCAAAAAACTGCGCCATTGCAACTGCTTTTGCGTGGCTATCTGTGATAGCCAAAGTTTCTTCACTTTCATGCAGCACGCCTTCGGGGGTGCTTTTGTCTATTCGTAGACCAAAGAACTGCTCGTCCTCCCCTGAAAATTCTTGCACATAGTAGTTCAAAGCCCAGTTCTCGCCGCTCTCTGTTTGAATTTCTGCGGCTGCTACCCATTCATTTTGCTGAACCATGAAGCTAGTCCCTCCTCGGATTTGTCATTAACATACATTATACACAGTTCGTGAAGTTATGCAAGTGCTTTACGAAAATTTTTGCCAATTTCTAGTAGAGAAATTATTTTAGGTGAAATCGAAAATTCCTTCGACATAACGAGAATATCTTTCATATCATCAGCACATATGTTTTTGTTACACATTTCGGGGGCATATTCTCCTGTTACACATTTCGGAGCTATGCGTTTTGCACGAATCAATAAGTTTTTCGACGTATGCTCCATTGCAATAAATTCTATTATTTGTGACTTATAGCCGCAATGCTCTAATACCTTAGCCCGAATCGCGTCAGTCATAAGCGACGCAACACGTTCCTTAATTATGCCGTACTCCGAAAATAATTTTAACGTAGCAGGATTCATTTGCCCGCGCAACTCATGCTGACAACACGGAACTGCGCAAATTAAATCCGCCTCCCACTTAATCGCGTTATACAATGCGTAATCCGTAGCCGTATCGCAGGCGTGTAGGCTGATTACTATGTTGAAAGTCCCCAACGCGCCCCAGTTTTCCAATGGCGGCAAATCTTGCTCGCCAATATCACCTTGCTTAAATGATAACGATTCATAACCGTATTTCTCCGCCGCAATGCTGCATTTCTCTACTACGTCTGCATTTAAATCCAGCCCGCAAATTGAAACACTCAACCCGCGAATCTTAGTAAAATAATGATACACCAGAAACGTCAAATACGATTTCCCGCATCCGAAATCTATGATGTTTACAGTGGTGTTAGGCGCGATTGAATCCTCGCCCGTTTCATCTGCAAGCAACTCAAGGAAGCGGTTAATCTGATGAAACTTATCCCACATAGGCGCGGCAACCTTCAACGAACGCGTAAACACGCCCATGTCCACAAGAACAGGAATGTCTTCCCCTTCGCGAAGGATATGATTCTTCTGCCGATTAAACCCCTCGCCAAACTCCTCTCGACGCGGCTGAACCGCCGTTCGCGAACGCGTTGTCAAAATCTTTCCCTTCTTGCTAACCCGCGCCGAATACTCATACTCTCCGTCCCAAGCCGTATACTGCAAAAAAGACGCGCCAATATGCACGTCCAAAAATTCCTTCAAACCAGAAAAATCAAAATTGCTATGAAAAACCTGCGTTTGCGTGTACATACTAGCTTGATACTTCAAACCACTACGCACAACCTCTCCACGCCGAAATTCCCCACCTTTAGCGGGCTTACTAAGCACGATTTTGTAAATCGACGCATTAAACATCTCTTCGGGAAGAATACTAACACCTCCTAAAACGCATACCGCAAAGGGTGGAAATAACGATGCTATGACGTGTTTTAAAACCCGCTTTTAGCGGATTTCCACGAAAACTTTTCATTTTACAAGGAGGCGCGAACGCCTCATATCGGAGAGAATCTGCAAGTTCGCGCTGGCACGGCAAAACGAAAAATTTACCGCACCCTGTTTACTTTATAAACATTTATTGCATGTGGGTCTATGTTGTGAGTTTGCAAAGTGTAATTCCATCTATCGTATTCTTGGCCAGGCAACACACGAAAAAAGTAATTTTTAAAATCTACTTCAGGTAGCGCAACATTAAAAAGATGCTCGAATTGTTGCTGTGACTGCTCATTTTCGAGCGTTAATCTAGTAATCTTCAATAAACCATAATTAAAACCCAATCTGCCGTCCGAACGGAAAAAGTAGCGTTGCTCCGAAGTATAGCTATCTACATGCAGAGTCATAACATGCGCATGTACTGTATAGCGTCTAATCCTTTCATTTCGCATAGAATCCAAGCCGAAACGTATGCCAATGAAAACGAGCATTGCTAATGGTAGAAGCATTACAAAAACAATAACACGCTTAAACGTTGTTACTGTTTTATCCCGACGTAGCCGAATCCACAAGACTACTCCCGCCGCCGCCATTGAAATAGGAAGTCCAACTAAAAACAAAAAAAGTCCAGCAAGAGCAGAATCTGGATTTCCACTGTCGTACATAGCTATGGATAAAATGGCCAATATGAAAATAGTAATCGTGAGCCCTATTGTAACAAACTTCATACAAACACCTCGCAAATTATAAATTTTGCTTATGTACCACACTCGTGGTGGTACATAAATGCGCTCTCTTTCTTTTCAGTCAATTTGATGAAGTAATTCGCATTAATTAAAATCATCAAATTCTGATTCGCTCAAAGCGGCACTCAAATCCATGCTTCCATACATGATACGGGCTACTTGCACTCTATTTTCTGTTATAAGATAAAATGCGCAGTAACTTCCAGCGAAAACTTGACGAAGTCCCATGCTTTTCCACGGCTCTTCTTGATAGACAGGGTATCTGTGAGGCATTTCGTTCAGCGAATTTAACTTTTCTATTATTCGCTGTTTGATTTTCCTTCCAAGCCTTGGTTCTTGCTGGGTAAAAGTAAAATACTCATAAATGCCACATAAGTCACGCTTTGCCTGTTCAGCAAGTTGAACCCTGTAAATCATATGCCGTAATCCCTTTCCATTTCGGCAACGACATCATCTAGGTCATGCAAACGACCAGCGACAATATCGGCATAACCTTTTTCCAATTCAGCATTTTGTTGGGCAGGGGGCATAGCACCAAATGCAACAGGCTCATTAGTGGGCAATCGCATGGCAAATGGAATACCCCTGTGCATGATGATTTGGCGTAAAAACATACCAATTGCGTTTGACATGGGGATACCCAATTGAACTAAAACTTGCTCGGCTTGTTCTTTAATATCTGGCTCGACACGAGCATAAATGTTGGAAGTTCTCGTATTTGAAATTTTTGTCATTATGTTCACTCCCGATAAAATTTTTAACCAAGATATATTATAGGCAATTGTATAGCGAAGTACAAGTGGTGATTTTATTGCGTTATTTCCGCCCTTCACAACACAAGTTCTATAATTTTGGCGTGTTTCCCTAGTTGGAACACGCCCCATTATATTTTTGGCATTAGAGACTGTCAATTTTTTTCAACTTCGCTGATTTCGCTATTTACGCGCATTGATTTTTTGGGTATGCTATACAAAAACAATGCATTAAAAATATATTTTGGGCTATAGCCCTTGGAGGTGCAAGATGACTTTAGACATCATCAAAACCAGACGCAGTATTCGCAAGTACAAACCTACCCCTGTTTCGGACGAGCAAATCACGTCCATGCTGGAAGCGGCAATGTTAAGCCCATCGGCGTGCAACACGCGTCCATGGAGATTCATTGCAATAACCAACCGCGAAATGCTGGACAAGTTAGCAGAAGCCCATCCATACGGCAAGATGCTAAAGACCGCCCCATTATGTATAGCAATAGTCGCCCAACCAGCAACGCAAGAAGGCCATAAAGAAGACCTACCAAAAGGCTTCTACCCACAAGATTGCGGCGCGGCGGCTCAAAGCATCTTACTACAAGCCGAAGCACTAGGCTTAGGCTCATGCTGGTGCGGCGTGTACCCAAAAGACGGCACAACAAAATCCATAACAGAAATCCTATCAATCCCCTCAGAAGAAGTAGCCTTCTGCCTAATAGCAATAGGCGAAAAAGACGAAGACCCACGCTCACGCGGCAAATACGACGAAGCAAAGGTATCGTGGATTCGTTAGGCGGCAGCGGCAAAGCCGCATTTCGCCGCTGACCTGCATAGCAAGCTAACGTATACGTCTCGAAGCCATAAACAGTTTCTTCATCAATAAAAAAAGGGCGTTTGGACGTTGGGGTTAATACAACCACACGATTCCAAACGCCCTTTTAATTATGATGCATTGTATGCAATGACGTGATACACTATAGCTGTACACGCCCTACATAAGAATTGGGTAAAAAATTAATACGATGAGAGAAGCGATAATCCAATGAAAACAAAAAAGCAAAAAGAATTAGTAGAATCATACCTATCTCCATTTGAAAGTGGAATACAATTGCTATATCAAGACATTATTCTGTACTTATCCGAACTCGGCTATTATCCGAAAAAAGCTGGGACAAGCATATCTTTTACAAATGATATACATGGTAAGCAGATAGCGAAAATTGGGACAAGCATAAATAAAAACAAGGCTCATACGCCATGGTTCTCTTTGCGATTTTCAGCTTGCAAAGGGTATTCGCAAAGATTTGCCGATATAGTTCATGATGCAATAATCAAAGTTACTGCAAATAATCCGTATCGCCTTGCCCGTTGTACAACCAGCGAATGTAATAGTTGCAAAGGAGAATCAGATTCGCACATATATACAAGCATACTCCCAAATGGTGAAAGAATGACCAGTTGCGGTGCATATGCGATAAAAATACCGAATATTTCAATTGATGATTTAAATGAAATTAAAGAACTTATCAAAGAAGAACATGAATACTTGGTCAAGCATGAAAGCAAGCTAAATGCTTTTGTTTATCGTTGATTCCTACCCCCACTTTTCAGAGGGGACACTATAGCAAACGCGCTCTCAATCCGTAATTGCTGTCGCGGCAAAATCGCCCAAAAACGCTCATTTCGCGTTTTCGGGTGCCGCTCGGCAATCACGGTTTCGAGGTGCGTTTGCTATACTTGGGGCGTTTTTATTTTGCAGCAGCCACTCGTGGCTTGAAATTAGCAATTGTAAGGAAATTTCCTTGCAACGCCTTACTGTCCGTAATATGAATCCGTGCCGTGTTTACGGAAGTAGTGCTTGTCTAGTAATTCTTGGGAGATGGGAGATACTAGCGGGGTTGCCTGTAGAGTGTGCCAAGCCATAAAAGCGACTTCTTCCAAAACAACAGCGTTGTGTGCGGCTTCGAGAGAGTTTTTGCCCCAAGTGAAAGGGCCGTGTCCTGCCACTAGAACAGCGGGAACTTTATCGGGAGTTTGGCAAGTTTCTACGATTAGGCTACCTGTTTCTAGTTCGTAATTGGCGTTGATTTCGCCAATGGAAAGATGCCTTGAGCATGGAACTGCCCCATGAAAATAATCCGCGTGAGTTGTGCCAAACACGGGGATTTCTTTTTTTGCCTGCGCAAAAATCGTCGCCCAGCGGCTATGAGTATGAACAACCCCGCCGATATTTGGGAAACGTCGGTAAAGTTCCAAATGAGTTTCCGCGTCGGAAGAGGGTTTTAATTTGCCTTCGACAACCTCGCCAGTGTGTAGGTCTAAAACAACTAAATCTTCTGGTGCTAAATCGTTATAATCAACGCCACTGGGTTTGATTACCATTAAATTTCTTGTGCGGTCTATGCCGCTTGCGTTGCCCCATGTGAATGTCACCAATCCGTGCTGGGGAAGCATCATGTTAGCTTTGTACACTTGCTTCTTTAGCTTTTTCAACATCTTTCTCCCTACCTTCTAAAAGTTTCAGTAGCCGTTTTTTGAATAGCCAGCCCGTTTTTGTAATGTTGCAGGAACTTCTCAAAACCGTTTACATCTTCTGGGTTGGGTTTAACGCAAACGGATTCTGATGCCGCGAATACATATGTTGATAAAAACTGTTCTAAAGTTTCGCCCTCTTGCTTCATGAATGCCGCCAACAACGCGATTCCCCACGCGCCGCCTTCGCCAGCCGAAGCCATAACAGCAACGGGAGTGTTAAGCGCGGCGGCCATAAGTTTTTGGGCGACATGCTCCGTTTTGAAAAGCCCACCATGTCCAAGCAACAATTGCGGCGAAACATTTTCTTCTTTAAGAATGTCCATGCCAAGCCGTAGCGTTCCCATTGCCGAAAACAGCAATGTACGCATGAAATTGGCAAGAGAGAAACTAGCGTCGGGCAAGCGTGCGAATAGTGGGCGACCTTCTTCAAGGCATGTAATCGGCTCGCCAGAAATATAATTATATGCCAGCAATCCGCCGCAATCAGTGTCACCTTGAAGCGCGGCGTTGTACAATTTCTGATAAATTTCCGATTGACTGGGCGTAGCCCCAAAACACGCAAGAGTTTCGCCGAATAACTTCACCCAAGCATCAATATCCGAGGTGCAATTGTTGCTGTGAACCATTGCCACAGGTTTGCCCGTGGGAGTTGTCACCATGTCTATTTCGGTGTGTAGTTTTGACAATTCCTTCTCCAGCACAATCATTGCGAAAACTGATGTCCCCGCAGACACATTTCCCGTTAGAGGAGCAATGCTGTTGGTGGCAACCATTCCCGTTCCTGCGTCGCCTTCGGGTGGACATAACGGAACACCCGCTTTTAGCGCGCCTGTTGGGTCTAGGAATTTCGCGCCGTCTTCGGTTAGAAGCCCTGCATTTTCGCCAGCCATTCGTATTTGCGGAAAAATTTCTTCTATGTTGAAGTTGAA
>Ga0123355_10001603_pt1 | contig 31578 bp, 33 predicted proteins | sample TergutEmb28metaG_3_FD_89872 | JGI IMG/M metagenome (GOLD analysis project Ga0123355, IMG submission 89872) | Embiratermes neotenicus P1 segment gut microbial communities from Petit-Saut dam, French Guiana - Emb289 P1 | ecosystem: Host-associated > Arthropoda: Insects > Digestive system > Gut ...
CCGATCCTACCAAGCTACTCACCAGTGGTTTTTAGCCCCTCATGGAAGAACGGTAGTTGCGAGCGCAAGATGGTCATATACTGTACGTGGGTGGGAGTCAGGTTCATTTCTTTATTTTGAGGAGGCTATGTCCGCCTCTTTCGCGGCGGCCTTTCAGACCCCTGATATGTACGGAAGGGCTGTTATTAATTTTGGGTTTGTGATCATAGATAGAGAAACCGTTGATGGCGATTGGGATATTGATTCCGAAACAGCCTACGCCGTGGTGTATCTTTTTGACAGCAACAATGTGCTGGTACACAGATACCAAGCTGCCACAGTAGAACGGGCTTTGGAAATCATTGGTTTGATGGACGACTATTCCGCACCCATCGGAGCTGACGCCGGGCTGGAACTGCCTAGCGGAGCCAGCCGCTGGCTAAGGACTCGCCGCTAACAGGCGATGCGCGGGCGGCCTTTGCGGGGGAATCTTCGGATTCCCTCGCAACGCCGTCCAAGACGCAGGGGATTCTTAAACCGTATATCCTCCCCTGCCGGAGCTTTATACGGAAATGCTCACGCGCGGCGGGGGGCGCCCGCGATTGCCCACAGGTACAGGCTGGCGACAGAGCCGTGGGGGGAATAGCGCCGCCTGTATGTTTCAAACTGCTTCCGGGTAATTTCCGCGCGGCGGTACAGCATCCGCATACCGCGCTGAATGGCGAAATCTCCGTAACTTACAATGTCCGGCCTTTGCATGGAAAACAGCATAAGCATTTCCGCCGTCCATACCCCGACGCCGCTAAGCTGGACAAGTTCCTTACAGACATCCTCGTCGGGCTTCAACCGCAGCGCCTCGATGTCCAGCCTGCCGTCCGCAACCCTTTCGGCGGCGGCGCGGATGTACGACGCCTTCCTGAACGAGATGCCGTACTTTTGCAGTTCAGCCTCCGTGCAGGCCAGTATCGCGCGCGGCGTTATGTTGCCAAGCCCGCTTCGCATCCGCTCCCAGACTGTCGCGTGCGCTTTCGCCGATATTTGCTGGCCCACAATCGAGTTGACAAGGGCGCTGAACAAATCCGGGGTAACCTCGCGCCGTATCGGGCCAATCGCGTCTATCGCCCTGCCAAGGGCCTTGTCCCGCCCTTTAAGGTACTGTATTTCAACATCGCCGTATGTGAATATTGCCAAGTTGCGCGCCCCCTGTTATGATGGTAGTAGCTGTTCCAAAATGTCAGATTTTGGAACAGCTTCCTTAGCGATAACGGAAAAAGCGGCTTACAGGCGCTTTTTCCCAAAGCCAGTTCCGGGGCTAACCGAGGCCCGGAACTGGCTCAGTGTACCACAGTTGAGTTTTATAGTGGAGGTAGAGCTTTGATACTTGCTAGAACGATAGTGGCATTTGCCTATACGGTACTTGCGGCAGTGTTCCTTCTCATCGCCGGGTTTCCCGCGGCTGTTTTTGGCTTTCTTGGCCTGAAAAAATCCATGTCGTGGGTTGCGTACCGGGCCGCTCAATTGTGGGCCAAGGGCATCATCGCCATTACCGGGTGCGTTATAGAGGTAGAAGGAAGGGCGCATATCCCGCTTAGGGGGGGCGTTTGTTTTGTAAGCAATCATGTCGGCGTGTTCGACATTGTTTTGGCGATGGCGTATATCGGGCGGCCCTTCGGGTTTATCGCCAAGAAGGAACTGTTGTTTCTGCCCATGTTCAACCTGTGGATTTACATTTTGGGCGGGCTTTTTATCGACCGCAAAAATATACGCAAGGCCATTAAAACAATCAACAGCGGAATCCAGAAAATCCAGAAGGGCGAGGCGATGCTGATATTTCCCGAAGGAACCCGGAGCAAGGGCCGGGGCCTGCTGCCGTTCCGCTCAGGCTCGATTAAGCTGGCGACCAACTCCTGCGCGCCGATAGTTCCCATAGCGATCTCCGGCAGTTACGACGTGTTCGAGAAAACATACCGGGTTCACCCGGCGGCGGTGCGGGTGGTGTTTTGCCCGCCGGTACACACCGCCGACATGAGCCCGGACGACCGCAAGCAGAAACTGACCGACCAGATACGGGACAAGATCGAAGCGGCGCTCGCTCCGGCCCTTACGCCGCCGCAGTGATCCTTCCGCCCAGACTTGACAGCCGGGCCGCGATATTCTCGTAGCCCCGCTCTATCTGGTAGACGTTGTTAATCGTGCTTTTGCCTTCGGCGCACATGGCGGCTATTACCATAGCCATCCCCGCCCGCACGTCCGGGCTTTGAAGTTCCGATCCCGTCAGCCGGGCGGGGCCGGACACTACCGCCCGGTGGGGATCGCACAGCACAATCCGCGCGCCCATGCCGATAAGCTTATCCACAAAGAACATCCGGGACTCGAACATTTTTTCGTGAATCAAAACCGTCCCCTTTACCTGTGTCGCCACTACGGTAATGATGCTGGTTAAATCAGGCGGGAAACCCGGCCAGGGAGCGTCGTCGATCTTGGGAATCATTCCCCCAAGGTCGCAGTTTACTTCCAGTTCCTGCGCCGCCGGCACGTGAAGGGTGCAGCCTTCGTGGTTCCACGTTATCCCCAGTTTGCCGAAGGCGATTTTCGCGGGCCGGACATCCGCCGGCCTCGTGCCTTCAATAAAAATCTCCCCCCCGGTAACGGCGGCAAGTCCGATAAACGAGCCTACTTCCATAAAGTCAGCGCCAATTTCAAAATCGCACGAGGAAAGTTTTTTCACCCCTTCAATCTTAAGGACATTGGAGCCAATGCCCTCGATACGGGCCCCCATCGCGCGTAGCATCCGGCACAAGTCCTGCACGTGGGGCTCGCTGGCGGCGTTAGTCAGGGTGGTTTCGCCGGAAGCCAGAACCGCGGCCATGACGGCATTTTCTGTCGCCGTTACGGACGCTTCATCCAGAAAGATGTCCTGCCCTTTAAGGCACGGCGCGCTGAAAATGAAGGCGTCGGTGGAGCCTGTAGTTTCGCCCCCGGCAACATGAACCTGCGCGCCCAGTTCGGTAAGGGCGAGGAAATGGGTATCCAGACGGCGGCGGCCTATGACATCACCTCCGGGCGGGGGCAGGGCGGCCTTGCCGGTTCTTGCCAGCAGGGGCCCGGCGAAAAGGATGGAGGCCCGGATTTTGCGGGCGAGTTCCGGGGGAATTTCGGATGAAGCGATATTCGCCGTGCGAAGCCGCCAAACATTCGGGCCAAGGGGAGCTGCCTCGCCCCCCAGCGCCCGGTACACGGCAAGCATTACATGAACATCCTCGATGTCGGGAATGTTCCTGAGTATCACAGGTTCATCGGTTAAAAGGGCGGCGGCTATGCATGGGAGGGCGGCGTTCTTGTTGCCGCTGGCTCGTATGGTTCCGCTAATGGGATACCCGCCTTCAATAAGATATTGGCTCATAGCTTACTTTACAACAAGCCTTCGTTCAGGTACAACTAGGGTAGAAGTATTTTATTATGCGAAGGAGGCAAATATGGAAATTCCAATGGGATTGCGGTACGACAAACTTGGGCCGCGGGTGGTAAAGGCCCTGGAGGGGCGCTTTTTTCAGGCGTGGTATTTTTCGGACACCTCTAGCGCCGTGGAAAAGGTGTTTTCCCTTATTCCCAAGACGGACACGGTTTCTTGGGGCGGCTCGCTTACCGCGAAGGGTCTTAACCTGACCGAGATGGTTATAGAGAAGGGCTACACGGTTATCAACAGGGACAAGGCCGCCACCCCGGAAGAGCGCGCCGAGCTGTCCCGGCAGGGCCTACTGTGCGACACATACCTTACCAGCACCAACGCCATGACCGAGGACGGGCAGTTGGTCAACATTGACGGCTTTGGCAACCGTGTGGCGGCTATGACCTTTGGCCCCAAGCAGGTGATAGTTGTCGCGGGCATGAACAAGGTGGTTAAAACGCTGGAAGACGCCCACGCCCGCGCCAGAACAATTGCCGCGCCCGCCAACACGCAGCGCTTTCCGAACTACAAACCGCCCTGTAGCGAAACAGGGGCCTGCGAATCGTGCCGCTCGCCTGAGTCGATTTGCTCGTTCATAGTGCACACAAGGCTTTGCAGGCCCGCGGGCCGGATCAAGGTGATCCTTATCGGGAAGGAGCTGGGGCTGTAGGGTTCCTATGGATTACAGAAGGGAGTACCCGTTATTTTCCGCTTGCGGGTTAAATTGCGGGCTCTGTCCCCGCTATTATACAGACGGAGATTCTAAATGTCCCGGCTGCGGCGGGGAAAATTTTTCAGAGAAGCATTGTTCGTGCTCAATTTTGCCGTGTATCCAGCGTAAGGGCGTAGAGTATTGCTATCTTTGCGATGAATACCCCTGTAAAAAATATGATAACTGGGAAAGGGACTCATTTATAACGCATCAAAACATGATGAAGGATTTTGAAAAAGCCAAAAGGATCGGCATAGAAGCGTACAAAGAAGAGCTTAATGAAAAAGTTAAAATGCTGGAGGATTTATTAGCGAACTACAATGACGGAAGACGGAAAAGTTTTTTCTGCATTGCCGTTAATCTACTGGAACTAAATGAAGTAAAATGTGTGTTGGAACAACTTGGAAGGGAAACGGAATTAAGTGGTTTAATGGTAAAAGAAAAATCGGTACGTGCGGTTGCGTTATTCCAAGCAATAGCGCAAGAGAAAAATGTGGTGTTAAAACTGAATCGAAAATAAGAAGCAATAGTTAAAAAAAACGAGGGGGAATAGTTCCCCCTCGAAAAAAAGGCTCATAGCGCGAAGAGCGCAAAGAATAGCGGTGTTGCGGGGCCTTTAGCCTTTCGCGACCTGAATAACCCGCGCTTGGGCCTCAGGCTTCTTGCCAATCTCCAGTGAGAGAATCCCGTTCTTGAAAGAAGCGGAAATCGCCTCGGGGTCGGCGTTCTGGGGCAGCTTAAACGAGCGGCTAAAGGAAGATTCCTGCCGTTCCCGGATAAGGTAGCGCGGGTCAGCGGCGGTTTCGGCATTCGCTTCAGCGCTCGCTTCGGCGGCGGTTTCCCCGCCCGGCCCCTGCTTCGATTCGATGGTCAGGGTGCTGCCATCCAGACGGATTTCGATGCCCGTTTCGTCAAAGCCGGGAATCTCGGCTTCAAGGGTGTACGCGCTATCGGCCTCCCGGACATCCACTGGAGGAAGGCGGCTGGAAACCCGCCGCGCGGGGCTAAGAACGTTCTCCGTGAAAAACGAATCCAGATAGCGGTCGAAACCGCTTAAAGCGCTTTCCAGAAATCCGGGACGATAAAGAGTAACTGCTTTCATGAGTGTCTCCTTTGACAATGTTCGGCGGTTTGTGTTCCAGACAGGGATCCGGGATTTGTATGCCCTTGCCGGGCACATTCCCTGGGCTGACAGCCCATATCGGTATCCGTGTTCTGTGTATCCTCGCCAACGTCTACATATATAATAGCAAGAACCGTGCCAAGTTTTGAAAAACGGGCCAAAAAAGTTAAAAAAAGCAAAAAAACCAGCGTTTTTCTTCCGCGTGGGATGTGGAAAGGGGGAAATGGGGCCGATTTACCGGGAATGGGACTGGTTTGCTGGTCATAATTACCACCCTTGGGGCCGTTTTCAAGGGTCAAATGGCGGTTTCGCGGGAGCTTCCCCAAGCGATAATCCTCTGTATGGGTCAAAATGACCCGGCGGCGTTTTTTGAGGGGTTTTTGCGTGTCATTATGGCCCACAGAAATTAATCTTCAATACTTTGATTAGCCAGCACTCCCCCTTGAAGAAAGCCCCGAATCGTAGTATAATTAAACAGTGCGCCCTGCGCAGCGCGTAAATAATACACTCCGGTTATGGATGGGTCTGGAAAGGGAGTTAAAAAGTATGTCTGAGTCTAACCAATTGGTAACCTTTCAGCTTGGGGACGAGCTGTACGGTGTTAACATAATGGACGTAAAGGAGATTGTCCGGGTTCAGGATGTCCGGGCCATTCCCAACGCGCCCGTGTATGTAGAAGGCATTTTCCACCTCCGCAGCGAGATAATTCCAATTATCAACCTTCACAAGAGGTTTCACCTGAAAAAAACGGCCGCCTCGGAGGATGATGAACTTTTGTCGGCCTTTATCATTCTGAATGTTGACGGGATGAAGCTGGGGATCATTATCGACAAGGTTTCGCGGGTCGTAAGCATCGAGCGGGAGAGCATCCAGCCTCCCCCCCAGATGGTAAGCGGTATTGGGGCCGAATATATTCAGGGCGTGGTTCGTCAGGAAATGGGATACCTTATCATCCTGAACATCCGCGACCTGTTTAACCCCAAAGAACTGCAGAAAATCGCCGAGCTGCGAAGGTAGCCGCGCGCCTTGAAGATCGAAGTCTACTCTCCTACCATCAGACGCAAGGAAATGGACGCGGTATTAACCGCGATGGTAGAGGATAAAATAGGCCCCGGCGAACAGGCCAAATTCCTTGTCCAGACCGCCCGTGAGAAAATCAGGTTCGACTACTGCCTTGCCCTGCGAAGCCCGGTTATCGCCCTTCATCTGGCGCTCCAGTCGCTGGGCCTTGAAAGAGGGCAGGGGGTCGTGGTCTCCGCCCTGTCGCCGTTCTACTACGAGCGGGTTATCAGGGACTTGGGCCTACAGCCGCTGTACTGCGATGTGCCTTCCTCCACAGCCTGCCTGACACGGGAGGCCGTGGAAAAGGCTCTTGCATCGCGGCCGGAAGGCGTAGACCCCCGTTGCGTGGTTCTGCACCATACCCTTGGCTACGCCGGAGACGCCGCCGGCATCGCCGCCTTGGGACTCCCGGTAATCGAGGACTGCTCCCACAGCTACGGCACGTATATCCAGCCGCCCGGCGGGGAGGAGCCGCCGCGAGAGCTGGCCGCCGGTGTTTCAGCCGGCATCGCCGCAGGGAGTGCCGCAAAGAGCGCCTTGGAGAATCCGGCGGAGAGTCCCGACGAAAGTCCTCCCGCAGGTGTCCCCACGGGGAGCGCCGGGGTGTTTACCATCCTTGGCCTTGAAGAGCGGGATATGCTGACCTGCGGCGGGGGAGCCCTGCTGTACGCCTGTAACCGCCGGGACGCCGCTGTGCTGCGGAACCTTGAAACCCTGCCGCCTGAGTACGGGCTTCCGGACATGAACGCCGCCCTAGCCGTGGTTCAGTTCAGGGAGGCCGCGAAAAACATTTCCAAGCGCCGGGAAATCGCCCGCCTGTATACCCAGTCCGCCTTACGGAACCGGCACAAGCGCTTTATCCAGTCCGACATAGATCACAACAGCTATGCCTTTCCCCTGATCCTTGAAACGGGCGTAAAGGACGTAAAAGCCTATGCCCGCAAAAAGGACATCGCCGTGGAAAACGCCTTTGACAATACCCTTGCCGGAAGCGGCATAGTCCCCCCGGATCAATGCCCGGAGGCGTATTCCCTTTCCCTTAGAACCGTCCTTTTCCCCCTGTATCCACGGCTAAAAATCTCCGACGCGGAAAGGATCGCCCGGCTCATCCTGACCCTGCCGTAGAGGAGCTTTTTGATGAAGGGGGTACGCCAGCAAAAGCCGCATATCCGGAACGTGATTCTGTTTATCAATCCCAGAAAAAAGCGGGCGCGGGCGTTGGGCGATGAAATCCGGCGGGAACTTGAAGGGATGGGAATCCGGGCGGACACGTTTTCTTTTCCCGCCCGCCCCGGCTTTGATACTCTGGAAGGCTACGACGCCGCCATGACTCTGGGCGGGGACGGAACCGTCCTGTACGCCGCCAGAACCGTTTCGCCGGGGAACATTCCCATTTTTCCGGTAAACCTTGGAACCTTCGGCTTTATAGCCGGAATAAGCCCGCTAAAGTGGCGGGAGGTTTTCGGCCTTTGGCTTGACGGACACGCGCCTGTGTCCCAAAGGCTCATGCTGGAAATAACCGTACAGCGGGCGGGCGCTGAAATCCTTAACGGACGCTGCCTTAACGACGTGGTTGTGTCGGCGTCGGGCATAGCGAAAATCATATCGCTGGGTGTTTCCAGTGGCGTTGCTGGCGGCGAGGCTGGCGGTGGCACTACTGGCGGCGGGCCGGGCTTCGCGAGGCTGGGGTCGTACCGCTGCGACGGCCTAATCGCTGCCACTCCCACCGGTTCCACCGCCCATTCCCTCGCGGCCGGCGGCCCCATCGTTGACCCGGAACTGGAAGCCCTGATACTTAACCCTATTTGCCCCTTTACCCTTTCCCACCGCCCCATGCTGCTTTCAGCCGGACAGACCCTTTTAATAGAAGTGGAAGAAGACCAGCGCAGCGGAGTGCTTCTTACCGTGGACGGACAGGTTACGGAAAAACTGAAAAGCGGTGATACTATATACATACGCAAGGCCCCCTATCAGAGCCTGCTTGTAGCGTCGGGCCGGGCGGTTTTTTACGAGGCCCTGAAAACAAAGCTTTCATGGGCCGGCGGCGACAAAGGAGAACGCCATGCTTGAAGAACTGGATGTCAGGAATTTCGCCCTTATAGACAGCCTTACCCTTACCCTTGAAGACGGCTTTTCCGTTCTTACCGGGGAAACCGGGGCGGGCAAGTCCATTATCGTGGGCTGTTTAAGCTTTCTTCTGGGGGCGAAGGCCGATACCGAGGTAATCCGGTCCGGCTGCGACGAGGCCGCCGTGTCCGCGCTGGTGTCGGTCAGCGGCAGGAACCGGGACGCCCTTGAATGGCTCGCTTCAAGAGAGATAGAAGCCGACGATTCCCGGCTTGTCATCCGGCGCACCGTCAAATCATCCGGGCGAAGCTCCATCTTTATCCAGAACGTGCCCGTAACCCGAAGCGACCTTGGCGAGTTTATGGGAATGCTTTTCGACCTTCACGGACAGCACAACCACGAATCCCTGCTTCGAAAGGAAACCCACCGCATGTACCTTGACCGCTTCGCCGCTCTTGAAGACGAGGCGGCGGCCTTTAACCGGGTATTCACAGAGCTCGCCGAAAAGCGCAAGGCTTTCGAGGCTTCCCTTACTTCAGAGCGGGACAGAGACGCCCGCCTTGAAGTACTCAACTACGCCGTGCAGGAAATAGCGAAAGCCTCCGTCAAAAAGGGGGAAATAAAAGAGCTGGAAGCCGAGTCGAGCCGCCTTGGCGATTTTGAAAAGCTAAGCTCCCAAGCCAACGCCGCCTGCCAAGCCCTTTACGACGACGAACCCTCCCTTTTAAGCCTTGCCCGGCGATCCCGGACGGCCCTTGAAAGCGCCTGTGCCATAGACGCTTCCCTTTCGCCAGTGTTAAAGCGCGTGGAAGACCTGTACTACGAGGCCGAAGATTTGTCGTCCGAGCTTCGCGGCTATTCAAGCGCCCTTAGCTACGACCCCCAGCGGCTAGAGGAAGCGGAAGAACGGCTGTCGCTCCTGTACAAGCTAAAAAAGAAGTACAGCTCCGGGGGCGCTGACGAGGACGGGATTCTCGCCTACAAAGCCGAAGCCGAGGCCGAGATCGAAGCCCTTTCCGGGGCGGAGGAAAACCGGGACAAGCTTAAAGCCGAAATAAGCGCCCTTGAAAAAAGCGTCGGGGCAAAGGCTCAAGTTTTGAGCGCCAAGCGGGCCGAGGGGGCAAAGCGCCTTGGATCGGGCATCACGGGGATTCTTTCCAGCCTTGGTATGCCCAACGCCGTTTTTTCTTCGCAGGTGCGGCCCAAAACCGCGGCAGGCAAGGACGATAAGCCGAACATGGTCTGCGGCCCGTGGGGGGCGGACGATGTTGAGTTTATGATTTCCGCCAACAAGGGAGAGCCCCTGAAAGAACTGGCCCGCATCGCGTCCGGCGGGGAACTTTCCCGCGTGATGCTGGCGATTAAGACCATACTGTGCGCGCCGGACAGGCCGGGCCGGGACGCCGCCAGCGCCGATGCCCAAACACTGGTGTTTGACGAGATTGACACCGGCATAGGCGGGGAAGTGGCCCTTTCTGTCGGGGAATACCTTGCGCGGATAGGGAAAGAAAAGCAGATTTTCTGCGTTACCCATCTTGCCAGCATCGCTGTCAGAGCCGATAATCACCTAAAGGTGGAAAAAAAAGTAGTGCGCGACAGCGGCAAAGAACGGACAGTTACAGGCGTCAGCCTTTTGGGCAAGGAACACAGGCGGCAGGAAATCGCCCGGATGCTTGCCGGGGAGTCCGGGGCGGCGGCCCTCGCGCACTCGGACGAATTGCTGGCGAAATACGGCAAGAACGGCTAGCGGAGACAGGCAATGGCGAAAATTTCCATCGAAGACCGGCATCAGTATCTGGACAAAATACGGCCCTACAAGGCCACCATTCAAACCCTGCTTAAACACGAGCAAACCCTGCTTCATGCCATCAAAAAGGACAAGGAAGGGGCCGCCTTTAAGCGCCTGTTGCTTGCCGAGGAGATGATCTTTCTCGCCTCCAATTACATCGTTTTGGGCGGCGTTTCGCAGGCCATGATAAAGCTGCGCAACGAAGAAGCCCTGAATGACGGCAGAAAATCGCTGTACAAGGCTGTTATTTACCTTGAAGAAGTGGTAAGCCCGCTGGTGGACGCTCCCTTTTCTGAGTACGAGGATCGCCTTGCCGAAATCGCCACGGTAGACGCCAAGCGGCGCTACGGCATCATTAGGAAAATGGGCCTTGCCTTGCGGCTCCTTGAAAACGCCTACAGCGACAATACCAAGTGGAGGTGGGCGTTTGTGGAGCTTGAAGGCCGCTACACAGCCGTGGCGAAGAATATCATCGATCTTAAAACGGCGGTGGTCAACACAGACCCCCTCTCGCCGGATTACGAGCCGACCGTGTACCATTTGCGGCTGATGAAACGGCTTTTACTTAAAGCCGCCGACCGCTACCGGGAAAAGTACGAGCTTTCGACCAACCGGATTGACGATTTCAAGATGGGCATACACTTTCTGAACTCACTTAAACGTATCCACATCCTTCTTGGCGAGCGGACAGAGGCCGAAACGCTTAAAAAGAAGGCGGACATTTGGACATCGAAGCTGGAAGTTGACACGAAGAAGCAGGAAGAAGAAGCGCTGAAGAGAATCTAGCATGGCCCGCGGCGCGTCCCCCTTAAAAGAATACCGCACGCTTGCCCCGTATTTCCGCCGCTTTAAGTACAGGTACGCCTTGGGCTTCCTTTTTCTCCTTATCGTGGACGCTTCCCAAGTGATAATCCCGCAGTTTATGCGCCGGGCCGTGGACACTATCGCGGGTGGCGATTTTGAACTACGGGAGGTCATTATTCCGGCGGCGTCGATGGTGGCGCTTATGGGGATCATCGCCGCCGGGCGCTTTTTTTGGCGGTACTTTATCCACGGGGCGTCCCGGCAGATCGAGGCCGAACTGCGGGAAAAGCTCTTTGGCCATCTTTTGTCGCTTTCTTCCGACTTTTACCAGAAGCACAAAATCGGAGACCTTATGGCCCGCGCCACAAACGACCTGAACGCCGTGCGGGAATCCATAGGCATGGGCTTTGTGGCGCTGGTAGACGGCACGGTAATGGCGGCGGCCATTCTGGTAATCATTTTTGTTCAGGACGCGAGCGTGGCGGCATGGGCGGTTCTTCCTTTGCCGCTTATAACCATCCTGATCTTGCTTTTCGCCAAGGCTATCGGCAGGCGCTTCCGCCGCGCCCACGAAGCCTATTCGTCTTTAAGCGACGGGGTTCAGGAAACATTCGCCGGAATCAGGGTCATACAATCTTTTGTCAAGGAATGGTGGTTCACAAAACAATTCGCCCGCGCCAACGACAATTACCGGGACGCGAACATGGGCCTTGTACGGCTTTACGGCGCTTTTTTCCCCTTTGTCGGCTTTCTTTCCGGTCTTACCGTTCTTATCGCGCTGTTGGCGGGCGGCATACAGGTTATCGAAGGGCGCATGAGCCCCGGCAGCCTTGTCGCAATGTTCCGCTATCTGCAAATGCTTATCTGGCCCCTTGTGGGCGCGGGCTGGGTCGTGAACGTGCTTCAGCGGGGGGCCGTAAGCCTTGGCAGGATAAACGAGATACTGAACACCGAGCCTTCCATACGCGACCGCCCCCCGTCCGCCGCCAGCCGCCAGCCGCCCCCGGCCTCAGGCTTCCCGGAAATCGAGGCGCGGGATTTGAGTTTTTCGTATGATGGGGATCGTATGGCGCTTGAAAACATACGCCTTTCGGTAGAGAAGGGGCAGTGGCTTGGCATACTGGGCCGCACGGGGTCGGGGAAGTCCACGCTTATTAAGGCGATAACACGGATGGTCGAGCCTCCTGCGGGAACGGTGTTTATACAGGGGAAGCAGGCGGCGGACTGGGATGTAGCCGCGCTGCGGGGGCTCTTTGCCGTAACGCCGCAGGACAGCTACCTTTTTTCCGATTCCATAAAGAACAACATCGGCTACAGCCAAAGCGAGGAGGAAGCCGCCCTTACAGGCGAAGCGGCGCTACAGCGGGCCGCCGCCGTAGCGGGGCTGGACAGGGATATGCGGGCCTTCGCGTCCGGCTGGGACACGCTTATCGGCGAGCGGGGGCTTACCCTTTCTGGCGGGCAGAAACAGCGGGCCGCCATTGCCCGCGCCCTCGCGGCGGTGATGGCAGGCGGCAGGGAAATCCTGATACTGGACGATTCCCTTTCGGCGGTGGACGCTGAAACCGAGCGGGCAATCCTTGACGGCCTTTTTGAACTGGGGCGGGAAATCGGGCAATCCGGCCCCGCCCTGACCGCGATCATCGTGTCCCACCGGGTTTCGGCCCTGAGCCGGGCGGATCATGTGATCGTTTTGGACAAGGGCAGGATCGTTGAGCAGGGCTCCCCGGCGCGCCTCCAAGAGCTGGGCGGGTTTTACGCCCGTACCGCCGCCCTTCAAAGGCTGGGAGTGGAGGATTCCGGTGGCTGATTTTTTTGAAACCGAAGAAGTGGTGCGGGGCTACGACCGCAAGCTCGCGTTTAGAATCCTTTCCTACCTCGCGCCCCACAAAGCCCTTATCGCCGTTACCGCCGCCGCCCTTCTGCTTTCGACCTTCGCCGAGCTTCTGGTTCCACTGCTTCAACAAAGAATCATTGACGAGGCGATTGTGGTTCGTTTCCACGCCGTCAATATCGAGGCCGTAGCCGGAGCGGAAGATCAGGGGTACGGGCGCTTACTGTCAGCCGAGGCCCGCCGGGCGCTGGAACTCTTTGGCGATCATCCCCGCGGCATCCGGGCGGGCGGCCTGTTATTCGTCCCTCTGGACAGGCATACCCGTGTTTCCGCCAGTGTCGAAAGGGAATTGCGGGAAGGGGGCGCGCTTGACGGGGGCGACTGGTACGCCTTCCGCTTTCTGCCGGATTCCCCCGCCGCCCTCCTTGTGGCAAGCCGGGAGGATATGTTTAAGGCGGGGCAGGGGGCCGCCGCGATTCCAAGGGAAGCCCTGAATGCCCTGCCTGTACGGGACATCGCCGCGATCAGGGCGGGGGACATCGCGTTTGTCAGGCGGCAGGCGCTAGTGCTTCTGGCTGTACTAAGCCTTGTGTTCGTCTTTACCTTTATCCAGATATGGGGAACCACCCTTATCGCCCAGAAGGTCATGAAAGATATACGCCTTGAACTTTTCAAAAAAACCTGTTCCCAGTCAACGGCGTTTCTGTCCCGCCATCCTGTCGGGCGCATCGTAACGCGCCTTACCGGAGACGTGGAAACGATTGACGAGTTTTTTTCCTCGGTGCTGGCGGACTTCCTGAAAAATATCACGCTCATGGCGGGGGTGCTTATTACCCTTTTTATCCTTTCGCCCCAGCTTGCCCTGGCGGCCCTTATTACCATGCCGCCGGTTCTGGTGATTACGGCGGTTAGCCGGGTCAAGGCGCGTGACGCTTTCAGGAAACAGCGGACGGCTTCGTCAAAGGTCAACTCCTATCTTTCCGAGCGGCTTTCGGGAATACAGGTGGTGCAGCTTTTCCGGGGCGAAAAGAAAAGCCGCAAGGAGTTTTCCCAGCGGAACGGCGAACTACTAAGGGCCAAGCTGGGGGAAATGTACGTGTTCGCCATTTTCCGCCCCCTTGTGGAATGGTTCGCCACATTTACCACGGCGGTAATCCTTGTCGCGGCGGCTGTCATGGCGCTTAACCTGTCGCTGTCTTTGGGGGTGATTATCGCCTTTATTAACCTTATAGGGATGTTTTATTCCCCGGTAATGGACATCGCCGAAAAGTACACCCTTTTACAGAGCGCTATGGCCGGGGGAGAGCGGGTGTTCAAGCTGCTTGATACTGACGCCGGCATAGACGACCGGGGCGCGCGCGGCGTAGAAGGCAGGATACGGGGGCACATCCAGTTCAGGGACGTTCATTTTTCCTACATTCCCGGCGAACCGGTGCTAAAGGGTCTGTCATTTTCGGTAAAGCCGGGGGAGACCGCCGCCATTGTCGGCTACACCGGGGCGGGGAAAACCACGATCACAAATGTCCTTACCCGGCTGTGGGACATTGACCGTGGCGGGATTTTTTTGGACGGCATCCCGGTCAAGGATATCCCGCTTGGCGAACTCAGGCGCGGCTGCCTACCGGTGCTGCAGGACGTGTTCCTTTTTTCCGGAACCGTGGCGGACAACATACGCCTTGGGCTTGCCCTTACGGACACGGAGGTGCAGGCCGCCGCCAAAGCGGTACACGCCCACGAGTTTATTTCCCGGCTTCCCGGCGGCTACGACACGGTTCTTTCCGAGGGCGCGGCGAACATTTCTTCCGGGCAGCGGCAGCTTATCAGTTTTGCCCGCGTCATAGCGCATAACCCAGCTGTCGTGATTCTGGACGAGGCCACCGGCTCTGTTGACACCGAGACGGAGCGGCTTTTACAGCTTGGCATGAAGAGGGTGCTGTCGGGCCGCACCTCCATTGTTATCGCCCACCGGCTTTCCACGATACGCCACGCCGACCGCATTCTGGTTTTATCCGGGGGCCGCCTTGTCGAAGAAGGAAGCCATGACGATCTTGTCGCTTCCGGCGGCCTGTACGCGGGGCTTTTTAAGCTGCAGCACGCTTAGCTCCCCCGCCGCGCGTGAGCCCCCACCGCGCGTGAGCCAACATCCCCGCCAAAAGCTCCGGCGGGGGCAGATCACCCGTTGTCCGCCAGCCTGTAGAAAGCTTCCGGGTCAGTGCCGTCACTCTCTTTCAGGACGCCGAGCTTTTTCCCCAGCATATCGGGCAGGACTTCGTTGACCGATGCGGAGATGATGATCCGGGACTTGTAGCGGCTAGACAGCCGGGAAAGGACTTTGGCGCGCTGGACGGGGATGCCCAAGGCGAAATAGCCTGAAAGGGCCGTCCACGCGAAGGTGCAGTTTCCCATGTGTACGCCGAAATGCCATGATTCGTACTCAGGCTTCCGGGCAATGTCGGAAACGAAACTCACCGCTTGCAGCGCCATAGTTGTCGCGGCGAAAATGTTGCCCTCGTAGGGGGAAGGGATTTTTTTGTTTTCCAGAAATACCCTTTCAAGAGGAGAGCCGAAACAGGCAATGACACTATCTTCTTCGGCCCCTATGATCGCTCCCCCGGCTTTTCTGATAAGCCGTGACGCTTTTTTCTGAAAAGAAATTACCTCTTGGGTTGAGGCGTGGCGGTCGGGAAAATAGTCCCACGCGATGGGCTTGGAATTCCGTATCACCGCCACGGCGGCCTTGACGGTCGTGGTCTGTGAGGGCAGGGGCCTTCCCGCCTGAATTACACTGGCAAGGCAGGAGCGGGAAACGAAGGGGCCGTAGGCCGTGCGGAACAGTTTGTCGTAGCGGCTCTTGGCGGCCAGCGCCCAGACAAAGGAAGCGATAACGCCCGTGCCGCTTGCCGCGGTGGGAACTTGGGGATCAAACCAGTATCCAAAAATAATAAAGACGGCGGAAAAAGCTATCCCCGCGAACAGGCTTAACAACACGCCAACCCCCAAGGTAAGGGCCGGCCCCAGCGATTTAATGGCAAGGCAGGTTAAAAGGGCCGCGATCAGCGCTCCCCAAAAAAGGCGCGTGTCTTCTCCGGGGCTGACTGCCCGGCGGGTAAGGATGCTGTTAGCCAATAGGGCGGAAGCTTCCGTGTCGGCAGGGTCGCCAAGGATGGAAAAAGACCCCGACAGGGCGGATTCCAGCCTTTGCCTGAGTTCCAGAACTTCGCTGTGGCTCTCCCTTAAATCGGCGAAGGTTTGAATCAGGGTGTCCCTCATTTCCACAAGGCTGGCGATCCCCGCTCCCGTACCCAAGGCGGCGATTATTTCCTCGTAGCCCCGTACCATGTTCATTTCCACCGGGCTGTTAAGAAATTGTTCAAGGCTTTCGAAGTACCTGTTGCGGAACGCGAGCCATGCGTGCCTGTGTTCCTGACCTTCGCCGCGCAGGGAAAGGGCAAAATCGTAAAGAAAGCCCGGACGGTTTTCCCCTTCAACAGTCTGAAAAATACCCAAGGCGTCCCCTTCGGCAACCAGCCGCCTGAGTTCCCGGCTGGCTTCGTCATAGGCAAGAAATTCCGAGATGCAGATTCGCCTGAACCCTTGGCGGGCACGGGGTACTTCAAAAAGAACCGCGCCGGAGCGGTCAAGGGGAAGAATGGCGGCTATCCCGTCAGGCTCAAGCCGGTATCTCAGGGCCCCGTAAATGATATGTTCCAGCGCCCGCTCTCCGGCCTCCTCTGGCGAGAAATACGGAACGGTCAGCACCGGAGCTATGCGCCGCAAAACCCCGTCCCGGTCGGGCTGAGGCCGGGAAAACTCGTGCTGCTGGGCAAGCACACCGGGCCGTCCGCCGCCTCCGGTGGTGATAAGCTGCACCCTGATGTCTCCGGGCCGCCGGGCGTTGCCGAAAAAGGCGGCAGCCCGCTCCATGCGGTCGATGCTTTCTTCGTCCCGGCGCACAAGGTCGGAAATAAGCCGTTCTTTGCCCATTTCCGAAAGTTCCACGAGCATCCCTACATACCTAGCGGCTTCGGCGGGGGCTATGGAGCCTGTTCGTATGGCATCAAAAAGATTACTGATATTTCTGCTTAAAAGCGAGAATTCCTCGTCAAAGCGGTGGAGTATTTCCGCCTCTCCAACGCTCCCTCCGGCGGGGAGTCCCAAAATGGGAACTTGTATAATCAGGGTTTGAGCGCCCATCTCCGCCAGCGTATAAAGGAGGGAAGAGGCTGCGCCGGGCTCAAGTATGCCATTGCCCAGTCCGCCCGTGGGCATGGTGCTGTCTATAAGAAGAATCTCTGCCGAAACGGGGGGGGGCCGCAACCTAAGAAGAAAGTCGTACAGGGGCCCTAGCCTAGGCCCGGCAAGGAGAACGCTCAATAGCGCCGCCACACCGGCGCTGGGCAGGAACGAGACCAAGCACCGCAGCCATGAGTTTTTCTTTGACATATACGCTGCCATACTATCTTTATTTCTCGGCAATTCTGGGATATAATTTAGGTAATTGGCCTGTTCCGGGGCTTGACACCTTGGAATGGCCCCGGCGAGCCGGTAAGGAGAGAGTATGAAAAAGCACTGTGGTATAGTAGCGGCGGTTTTTGTGTTGATGGCGGTTATGACGGCCTGCGCCAGACCGCCTGTGGAAGAGATGAACATGGCCCACGATGCTGTTATCCGCGCGGAAAACGATGTCAACGCGGTTAACTACGCGGGCAACACCCTTATCCGCGCGAGGGATATCCTGACCCGTATGCAAAGCGAGGCTGATGCCAGACGTTTTGACGAAGCAAGAAATTTCGCCGCCGAGGCGATCCGCCTTGCCGAATTGGCGATTGCGGAGGGGCGATCCGGCGCGGCGTGGGCAAGGGATGACGCGGTAAACCTTCTTGACAGCCTTGGCGCTCAGCTCGCGGAGACGACAAACGCCCTTAACGCGGCCGGGCAGGCGGGTGTCCTGAACGTTGATTTTGACGCCCTTTCAAGAGACCTGTACTCCGCCCGCCTGAACTACGACAATGCCCGGCAAAACCTCGCCGTCAGCAACTACGGTGATGCGATTGCCAACGGTCAGGGGGCCCGGTTTCTTCTTGGGCATATCAACGGCAGGCTGAACGAGGCGGCTCAGTTGGCGTTGCGGAAGTAGGTCGGGGCTGGTCTGACATTTAGCCTTGGGCAATGCGGGTTCTTGATATTTTTCCTCAACCTTGATTACACTGGAGCTATGAAACAAACAGTAACTATTGAAGTTGCCGATGGTGCAGTCTTGCAATTGCTGCGGAGCTTGGCTTCGATGAGCCTGGTACGGTTCACACCTGAAGTACCTTCACAGGATGATCGTATCACCGCTCGTCTCAATGAAATCTACAGTGAAGTAGATTCCTCGCTGGAGCCGTGCTATATGATGGCGCAGGCCGAAGTGCTTGAAAACGAAGATTGGTAATGATTAAAGGAGAAATTTGGTGGGCCGCGTTGCCCCCAGACCCTTACGGCTCAGAACCCGGCAAGCGCCGCCCTGTTTTAATAATCCAAAATGATGTTATTAACCGCAGCAATATAAGAACCGTAATCTGCGCTGTTATTACCTCGAATATTAAACAAGCTCAGGTTCCGGGAAATATCTTATTGGAAAAATCAATTACCGGGCTAAACAAAACGTCTGTGGTTAACTTTTCTCAAATTTTCACTGTTGACAAAACAAGGTTTATCGAACAGGTTTCAATGCTGCCGAAAAATTATATTGCAAAAATAAATGAAAGTATAAGACATATTTTCAGCACTGAATTGTAAAAAAATCATCGTATAGTGCAGTGCGCCTGCTATTTTGCCTTCCTTGTGGAACAGCCTCGGCCTGCTTCCCCATTTTCGCGGCCTGTGGTATGATCAGGGCATGGATGCGTTGGGATATTATAACGGAACATGGGGCCCTTTGGACGAGATGACCGTGCCGATGAACGATCGGGGCGGTTACTTTGGCGATGGCGTGTACGATGCCGCTTCGGCGGCAAATGGGGTGATTTTTACCCTGGACGAGCACGTAGACCGGTTCTTTGACAGCGCGCGGCTTCTTAGGATTGAACTGACCCTTCCAAAAGAGGAGCTGAAAAAGACCCTTAACGAGATGTTCCAGAAGGTTGACAGGGGGGAATATCTTGTGTACTGGCAGGCGACACGGGGAACGGAACGGCGCAACCATACGTTTTCGTCGGGGCCTTCCAATCTGTGGATAATGATAAAATCCATTGTTATTCCCGATCTTTGCGAGAAAGTAAAGCTTATCACCACAGAAGACACCCGCTTCCTTCACTGCAACATTAAAACCCTGAACCTGATTCCCAACGTTATGGCTATACAGCGGGCTGCGGAGGCGGGTTGCCACGAGGCGGTGTTTTACCGGGGCGAAACGGTAACCGAATGTACCCGGAGCAATGTTCACATCATTAAAAACGGAACGTTTATTACCCACCCCGCCAACAATCTGATACTCCGGGGCGTGGCCCGCAACCATCTTTTAGGGGCGTGTAAAAAGCTGGGCATTCCGGCGGAAGAGCGCCCCTTTACCCTTGCGGAACTGTTTGACGCGGACGAGGCGTTGATTTCCAGCACCACCACGTTCGGACGCGCGGCGGATGCAATCGACGGAAAAAGCGCAGGGGGAAAAGCGCCGGAACTGCTTAAAAAAATCCAAAACGAAGTGATGAGGGAGTTTGTCGAGGAGACAGGCTATACCCCTCCGGCTTGGCAGGCGGGGCGGTAGGGGGCTGGGAGTGTGCCCTAAGGCAAGTTCCAGTTGAAAAAGCGCCAGTACGGCTCGGCTGCGCCCCTTCTGAACTCGGCGATTTTTTCTTCGTTCCAGTCATGAAGGCCTTTGCCGGTTTTTTGCCCCAAGTTGCCTTGCCTTACGGCCTCGCTGACAACCGGGCTTGCCCCGCTGTCGTTACAGAGGTGAGGGTACAGGTAATTTTGTAGACCCTCAAGCATATCCAGACCATACCCATCCTGATGCTGTAAAAGGCCCACTTTTGTATACCGCGGCCCAAAGCTCCATGTAAGCGCCATATCAATGTCCGCAGGTGTGGCAACACCTTCCCGGACAAGGTAAAGCGCCTCGCGTACCATCGCATGCTGTAAACGATTTGCCAAAAAACCGGGAACGCTTTTTTTCATAAGGCAGACTTTTCGCCCGCAGCTTTCAAGAAACTCCTTTGCAAACTGCATTGCTTTGGCGCTTGTTTCATCGCTGCCCACAAGCTCGACAAAAGGGACAAGGTGAGCTGGATTATACGGATGCGCAACCAAAAATTGCGGGCGGTACTTTTCAAAAGGCTTTTTCAAATCATCAGGAGCCAGTACCGACGTTGCGGACGCTATTGCCTCGATTTTTTGGCAATGCAATTCTATCTTTTTGTATACTTCGTATTTTATATTTAAATCTTCATACACCGCTTCAAATACCAATTCAGCATCACGCAAATCTTCGTAGTCCGTGCTGTATGAAAAAAAAGCGGCGCAGCTTTTTCGCTGCTCGTGGGTAACAAGCTTGCGCTCCTCAAGAACATCGAAGATGCGTGTATATGCATCGCGCGCTTTATTTACCGATATCTCGCTTCTGCCTATAACCGTTGTTTTGTATCCGTTGCCGGTAAAAAGCGCCGCAAAGCTTGCCGCTATAGCTCCTGTGCCAACAATTCCGATACGTAAATTTTTGTCCACAGTCATACAATCCTCCATAACCTCTGGTCTTCAATTATTGTTATCCGCAGCTTGGGAAAAAGTTAAGTGTGCCGGACTGCCATCGTCAACACATTCCGCGCGTGAGGCAAAGCTTTCGGACGCGCCGGGAATCAGACACACCGGGACTATTTCTTCTCTGGGCGCAAGAGCGGGTGATTTTATCCGCGACAACAGCAGCTCTGCGGCCCGGTTTCCCACCACATGGGGGTACTGGGAAACAAAAGTGGGTCTTACAAAAAATAGTTTTTCGTTTCGTATATCACCAAACGATACTACCGAAATATCATTGGGAATGCCGATGTTTTTTGCGCGGATATACTCGTATGCACCCGCCGCCATAGCATTATTCAACACACACAATGCGGTTATGCTATGCTTGCCATCTAGAAGTTCTTCCGCCATGGCATAACCTCCATCTTCGGTATAATCGCCGTATTTAATGTGTTTTTTGAGAATTTTGACATTTGATTGAGACAGGCGTTGAATAAAACCTTGCATTCTTTCGGCAAATGTATTTATGCCCGTATCGCCGCTAATAACTCCTATGGAATGATGCCCTTTCGCAACAAGGGTTTCCGCAAGCATTGCCCCTCCTGCATGGTTATCGCTTCCGACAAAATCCCCCTTAAACCGTTCGGTATTGATCCTCCGGTACAATAGTACCATCGGCAGGTATTCGCTGATCTCTGTGATGTACTCATCGTTTTGGCCCGATGTGTTAATGATCAATCCATCAATACGCTGTGAAAGCAGGGCTTTCAGACAATCCAATTCGCGCTGTTTTTGGGAATTGTTGGAACAGACAACAAGGCTGTACCCTTCGCCTTCGATGGCGTTTTCAATTGTCCGGCTAATGATGGTGAACTGGTGGTTGGAAATATCGCTTACCAAATAACCAATCATATACCGGGTTTTTGATTTAAGCGCCGCCGCCCCCGAATCGGGAAGGTAGCCTAAATCATTAACCACCTTCCTGACCCGGTCGCATATCTGCGGGCTCACATAATAATTCCCATGCATTACCCGGGAGACAGTGGCAATTGACACACCTGCGGCTTGCGCTACTTCCTTAATCGTAATCTTCAGTTTTTGTATCCCCTATAGCGGCATCAATGTTTTCTGTGTTCTTCAATGCTGCCCATAGTGTCCCAATGATCGAGACTTATGTCAACCTCAGCCAGGGTGATGCTTAAAAAGGTCAAGACCTTGACGCCGTCCTCCAGATGCCCGCCGTAAGCGATATCCTTGTCGGAATGGGTAATATGAGCATGAACCCGGCCGTTAATTACAAAGCCGTTTAGATTAAGGACATCGGAAGCTTTATCCTCTTTGGTAAATACATTCCCCGGCGGAAGATTCGGCGATGCTACTACGTGAAAATGATGATTCACGGTCGAACCTGTGCCGGCAATGATGAAGGCGTTATTTATTCCGTGCTTTTTCACCGCTTCGGAAAGGCTTGAAAGCACATCATCACCTGAATTAAGCCTGATACACCATACGTTTTTCAATACTGCTTTTTCGACTAACATGTGTTACTCCTTGAGATAGTTTGAGATACAAATTTCATTGAATCATGTTCGGAATCCAAAGAACTATGGCTGGAAAATAGGTGCAAATAAGCAAGACCACAATCAAAGGAATATAGTAGGGCAACAATTCTTTAATTACGTCCTTGATAGCGACATTTCCAACCTTGCTTATCATGAACAGGGCTAAACCCATTGGCGGCGTAACCAGCCCCATCATAATATTAAAAACAAATACAATACCCAGATGAACCGGATCAATGCCCACGCTGACCAGAGGCGGGATAACAATGGGAACCAGAAGCAAAGTAGCGGTAGTGCTGTCCAGAACCAAACCGACAACAAGGAGAATCAAGTTCAGAATTGCAAGCAAAACCAGGGGGTTACTGGATATAGAAAGCAGAAACACGGAAAATGTTTGGGGGACTTGCTCGATGGCAAGTATCCAGCCAAATAGAGAAGCCGCTCCCACAATAATCAGTACCGAACAACTTGATTTTACCGTCTCCAACAGAGCTTCGCCTATGCCTCTTAACGTCAGTTCCCGGTAAAAAAGGCTTATAAGCAAGAGATAAGAAACAGTGATGGCGGCAGCTTCGGTGGGGGTAAACATCCCGGAGAGCATACCAAAAACAAGAAGCGCCGGGGTTAGAATCGAAGGCAGGGCCGGGTAAAAAGCGGCCCATAATTCCCTGCCAGTAGACCAGCGTTCAGCTCTGGGGTACTTTCTCCGGTACGCCAGGACCACAGTAACCGCCATTAATGCGGCGCATAATAGTAAACCCGGCACTATCCCCGAAAGAAGCAGGCGTATTACGGACACTCCCGCTATGGAAGCGTATAAAATAATCGGGATACTCGGCGGGGTAATCGGCCCTATTATTGCCGAAGCCACGCTTACAGCCGCCGAGTAGGGGACAGAAAACCCCTTGTCCTTCATGGCCTTGATATGTATCTGCCCCATTGCCCCGATGTCCGCAAGGGCGGCCCCGGACTTGGCGGCAAAGATAAGGCTGTAGAAAATATTAACTTGAGCCAAGCCGCCCGGAACCCGGCCAACCGCTGTATCGGCAAAATGGTACATCCTTGAAGTTATACCGGCCCTGTTCATTAAATTCCCTACCAGTATAAAAAGCGGAACCGCCGTAAGGGTATAGGAATTCAAGGTATGCTGAATCCGTTGCGCTATCATTTCCAGAGGAAAGCCGTTCAAAAGAAGATACGCCGCGCTTGGGATCAGAATTGACGCGGTTACAGGAAATCCCAGCATAAAGAGTATAAAGAATGCGCCTATTACTACCATGCCAGCTCCTTTTTAAGCATTGAACACACATTACGAGTAATGCATACGATGGTAATCAAGAAAAAGCCAATCGCGCTGGGCAGAAAGAAAAGCCAGAAAGGCATTCTAAGCAATGGTGTTACAACATTCATGCTGTTGCGGAAAACTACGATAACGGAAAGCGATACCACAACGTATATGGCGATAACGCTTACGCTGATAACAAAACGGATTATTTTTCTTACAACTGCGGGAAACAACACCTGCAATTCTTCCATAACGATATGTCCGTTTAGTCTTTCTACAGAACCCAAGGGAGATATTATAACCCAGACAAGCATGAACGGCGTCAATTCATCCGCCCCCATAAGTGGCGCGTTAAAAACCTGACGCAGAATGACTTGAAGCATAATGGTTCCCCAAAGCACCGCCAGAGCGGCGCTCGCGAGTATCAAATCAAAGCCGGACAGAAGTTTTCGTATCCGCATATTTACAGCCCCTTAAACGCGGCAAGGTATGCCTAAGACGATTTGGACATACCTTGTTAAAATCATCTGCCACCAACTACCGGACATTTTCGATTTGCTGTATGAGAGGGACCCATCCGGGGTAGTCAATTGCTATTTGGGCATTTACCGCCTGCCTGAAAAGGTCGTTTCTCAAACCGCTGGCCTCGTCAATAAAGACTACTCCATGATCCTTCATTGCCTGTATTACCGGGGCTTCTTCTTCGTTAGTCCACTGGTAGGTCATCAATGCCAATTCTCCCAAAACGTCTTGTATTATTCGCTGGTTTTCCGTTCCCAAAGACTGCCAGACACTTTCATTTATAAAGGTGCTAAGTACCGAGTGCATATGTCCGGTCATCATGATGTGGCTTTGAACTTCATGGAACCGCTGGACGTATATATTGGTTATGGGATTTTCCTGCCCTGCCACCATCCCGGTAAAGAGGGCGGTGTGCAATTCTGTAATTTCTACCGGTGTCGGGATCGCGCCCATACCGCTTACCATGGATGTCCAAAGCGCCACAGGGACAGCCCGGATTCTTACTCCCCGAAGATCGTCCGGGCTAAAAACCGGGAAGTTGGCGGAAAGATGCCGGGCTCCACGGTAATGGCTGCCAATTACCCGCATACCCGCTGCCCTGACCAGTTCTTCATTGATCTGCTGTAAGGCCGGGGAAGTTCTGGGATTGGTCGCAGCAAGGGCATGAGCGCCGTCCCGGTATATATAGGGGGCGTTGAATACGGAAATGTCGGTTAAAAACCTTCCCAAAGTAGCAAAATCATGATGTCCCATGGAAATGGCCCCGGATCTTACCGCATCCACCATTTCATTTGCGCCGCCAAGCTGGGAATTGGGGAAAACTTGAATGTTTACCGCGCCATTTGTCCGTTCCCTTACCATTACGGCAAATTCATAAGCGAAGCGAGTTTGAATTTCCCCGGGAATTCCCACATGGGCGTATCTCAGGTTGATTACTTGGCTGTCAGAACGCCCCCCGGCAAACGCGACACCCACCAAAGTACACGACATAACAAATACCATCAAAATCTTTTTCATGTTCTTTTCCGCTCCTATGCTTTATTTTTCAAGAAAACGTTTTCTTGATGTACCAAGTATACCACGCTTATATTCTTTGTCAAGCGCTTTTTTTAACAAAACAACACCCTTCCCTTTCACGTATGTGCCGTGGTACTATTTACGCTACAGTTAACGCAAGGAGGAGAATTACATGAGGCAAAAACTGGGCATTATTGCTGCCAGCGTAATTGTTGGACTAACGGCAGTTGTTTTGGGCATATTCGGAAACCCCGCCAATATGCAGTTTTGCGTCGCCTGTTTTATCCGCGACATCGCCGGGGCACTTGGGCTGCACAGCGCAGAGCCGGTGCGGTATATACGGCCGGAGGTTATCGGCATTGTTATCGGCGCTTTCATTGCCGCCCTGGTAAAAAAAGAGTATGCCCCCAAAGGCGGTTCGTCGCCGTTTACACGGTTTGTTCTTGGAATATGCGTTATGATTGGGGCACTTGTTTTTTTGGGCTGCCCCCTGCGTGTGGTGCTGCGCATAGCCGGCGGCGATTTGAATGCTGTTGTCGGCCTTGCGGGTTTCGCCGGGGGAATTTTTACCGGCATTGCCTTTCTTAACCGGGGGTTTTCGCTAAAACGCAGTTACGACCAGCCAGCGGCAGAGGGACTGGCAGTACCCGCGGTAAGCATACTGTTATTGGCCCTGCTAATTACCGCCCCGGCGTTTTTGTTTTTCAGCGAAAGCGGGCCGGGGTCGGCCCACGCGCCGTTACTGCTGTCGCTTGCGGGGGGCTTGGCCGTAGGCGCTGCGGCACAGCGTTCCCGCCTGTGTTTTATCGGCGGCATTCGTGACGCGGTCTTGTTCAAAGAGTTTAATATGCTGATGTGTTTTGGCATTATTCTGGCGGTGGTTTTCGCGGGTAATGTAATAACCGGAGCTTTCAACATCGGGTTTTATAACCAGCCCATTGCCCATGCCGAATGGGTTTGGAATATTTTGGGACTGTACCTGGTGGGCTTTGGCTCGGTTCTGCTTGGCGGATGCCCCATGCGGCAGTTGGTTATGGCTGGCGGCGGCAACAGCGATGCCGGGGTAACCATGCTGGGATTTATTACCGGTGCGGCGATTAGCCACAATTTCGCGCTTGCGTCATCGGGCGCGGGCACTACGCCGAATGGACGCATTGCTGTTGCGATATGCGCGATAGTCATGTTTGCCATTGCGGTCTTGAATTCAAGAAAAGCGTTACAAACACGGAGGGTATAAGCATGAAGAAAGTAGTAGACGCCTGCGGCCTGGCCTGCCCGGAGCCAGTGTTGATGTTGAAGGGCGTGATTGACAGCACGGATGAAATTGAATTGCTGGTAGATGCCCAAGTGTGCGTGGAAATGTGCAGCCGTTTTGCGGTGTCAAAAGGGTTCAGCGTTGCGGTGCATGACAATAACGGCCTGTATACACTGACGCTTACGAAAACATAGCGACAATGGAATATCTGGCAACGTTTTACACGCACTACGGCGCGATGCGGTTTCACAAACAGTGCAAAACGGAAGGCACACCCGCAAAGATGATGCCCGTTCCACGGGAGTTAAGCTCTTCGTGCGGAGTGTGCGTCCGTTTTGGAGCCGCACACGCTCCGGACACGGCAGAACATGAGGACATGGAACGCTGCTACGCCATTACCGCCGATGGCGCTTATGCGCCGGTTAGATGAAATACCCCCCAATAGCCAATAGAAAAAGTGAAATACTTGTATATTTATACCAAATGTGTATAATTCTGTAAAGATAAACACACTTTTGCCGGAGGGAGAAAAATTATGAAGGTGGTTTTAGTTAATGGTAGTCCTAACAGAAATGGCTGTACATTTACCGGGCTTAGTATCATTAAAGAGCAATTAGAAAAAAATAATGTTAATTCAGAAATATATCAAGTTGGTAATAAACCGGTTATTGGTTGTACCGGATGTAATGTTTGTAGGCAACCAGATAAATCTGGAAACTGCGTTTATGATCAAGATATGGTAAATATAGTCGCTAAAGCACTATTAGAAGCTGACGGTATTATTCTTGGTTCTGCTGTTCACTTTGCAAGCGCAACTGGAGCAGCTACTTCCTTTTTTGATAGATTATTTTATTGTACATCTGGTTTTTTTGGTACGCTCAGGTTCAAATTTGGAGCAGCAATCGTAAGCTGTAGACGTGGTGGAAATAGCGCTACTTTTGATCAATTGAATAAATATTTTTCCATTTCTCAAATGCCTATTGTGTCATCGCACTATTGGAATGGAATTCATGGTTACACGCCAGAGGATGTATATGCAGATAAAGAAGGAGTGCGTATTTTACAAACATTAGCTGATAATATGGCTTATTTGATAAAATGCAAACATGGAAGTAATGTAGAGATACCTGAACCGCACCCTTTTGTAATGACAAACTTTATACGTTGAGATATAGGGGCTGGTAACGTCAGTTACAACCGGAATGTTATTTGACGCAGCGCATTCAGTAATTCGTCAACTTCCCCTTCCGTATTCAGATGCCCCAGCGAACACCGCACCGCGCCGCGCGGGAATGTGCCCATCGCCTTGTGAGCGGCTGGCGCGCAGTGCAGGCCACACCGTGTCATGATGCCGTACTCCTCGTCCAGCCGGGCGGAGACAGCCGCGTTATCCATCGCCGGGAAGTCCATCGCCGCAATAGCGCATTTATCCGTCAGGCGTTCCGGCCCAATTACGCGTACCCCCGGAATGTTGCGCAGTCCGTCTGTCAGGCGGGCCGTAAGTTCCATTTCCCTTGCGTAAATAGACTTGATGCCGGCAGAATCAATGTAGTCCAGCGCGGCAGAAAGCGCCGCAATGCCGGGAAGGTTCAGCGTTCCCGGCTCCAGCCTGTCGGGCAGTTCGTCCGGCATATCCGCCATGTGTGAGTGGCTACCGGTTCCGCCCGCAAGCAGCGGGATCATGCCGTCGGCGATGCGCTGGGACAATACAAGGCCGCCGAGACCCTGAGCGGACAACAGCCCCTTGTGCCCGGTGAAAGCCAAAATGTCAATGTTGTCGTCTCGCATAGATATGGGCAGTACGCCGGCAGTCTGCGCGCTGTCCACCAGCAATAGCGCCCCCTGCCTGCGGCAGATTTCGCCAACCTCACGCACAGGCAGTATAACACCGCTAACATTAGATGCGTGAGACATAACAACAAGTTTTGTCTGTCCGGTAATTTTGGATTCCATGTCAGAAAGATCGAGCCTGCCATCCGGCCCGCAACGGGCAGTATCCACCACAACGCCCTGCGCCTGTAACTGTGCGAGCGGGCGGACAACCGCGTTATGCTCCATCTGCGTAATAACGGCGTGATCCCCGCAGCCCAATAGTCCCTTCAGCGCCGCATTCAAAGAGTGGGTAATGCCGCCGGTAAAAACCACCTGCCTGCCGCTGGGGCAATCGAACAGCGAGGCGATTTTTTCCCTTGTTTCAAACACAAGGGCGGACATTTCATACGCCCTCGCGTACCCCCCCCGGTTAATATTGAAGCACCCACGCTCCAGAATATCTTTCACCGCCTGCGGTACACCGGGAGCCTTGGGATAGGAAGTGCTGGCATTGTCAAAATAAATCATATTCTGTATTGTTATAGGTTGATATGCCCAATGTCAATAACGCAGACACTATACTTGAGGAAGGGCTGGCGAAACTCGGCCTTGACGGGACGCGGATAAACAGCGCGGCGCTTTTCAGGTACATCGAAGAAATAGAACTCTTTAACCCCGCCTACGGCCTTGTAAAAGTACGGGATCGCCGGGAATTGATCGCAAAGCATATCCTTGATTCCCTAGCCCCATTAAACGCAATACGCTCGCTCACCGCCGACACCCCACAGGAAACACGGATTGCGGACGTAGGCTCCGGGGCTGGGCTGCCGGGCATACCTCTTGCGATTTGTATGCCGGAAGTGGAGTTCGTCCTTATCGAGCGCATGGGAAGGCGGGCGGGCTTTCTGCGGAATGTTGCCGCGGTATTAGCCCTTGCCAATGTCAGGGTAGAGGAAGCGGAGATGGAAAAGATTAGCCCGGCATCCTGTTTCGATATTGCCGTGTTCCGGGCTTTCAGGCCCCTTGAGCCGGCCATCTTCAAAGGGCTTTCACGGCTTCTCGCGCCCGGCGGAGTTCTTGCCGCCTATAAAGGCCGCCGCCAGGCAATCGAGGAGGAAATGGCCAGCCTGTTTGGCGCTATGGAAAAAACTGCCCTTCCTTGCATCAGCGGATGGGAGACTCTGCCGTTGGAAGTTCCTTTTCTGGAAGAAGAACGCCATCTTCTTTTGATACGGCGGTAACATTTTTTATAAGACAGTTTAGCCCTTGACATGGGCTGCCCAACAAAGCATAACTGGACTTGCTGGACTTGCCCCCATCTGGTACACAAAATTAAGCAACTATGTTGCTTGAATAGTAATCATTAGGCGCAACATAGTCAAGCGCCGAATGCATACGTACCCGGTTATAATAGGAACATGTAACATAAATTGTGCAAACGGCTATACTACAATAAGGAGTAAGTATGGCCTTTTCAAATGAAGTTCTTGATGAAATTCTGAAAGACTATCACGGACCTGATGATTTCTACGGCCCAGACGGGATCATGAAACAGCTCACAAAGGCGCTTGTCGAGCGCGCAATGCAAGCAGAACTGACCGAACATCTGGGGTATAAGAAAAATGACCAGGGTAAAAAACTGATTGAAAGCCGCCGTAACGGAAAAAACTAAAGCGCTGAGAACCAGCCAGGGACCAATGACAGTAGAAGTCCCCCGAGACCGCGAAGGCAATTTTGAGCCGCAGATAGTACCCAAACACCAAAAAGAGTTCCGCAGTTTCGATGATAAAATCCTGTCGATGTACGCGCTTGGGCTTACCACCGGTCAGATACAGGATCACCTTAAAGACATCTACGCCGTAGAAGTATCGCCTGAATTACTCAGCCGGGTAACGGGCGAAGTGAAAGAACTGGTCAGCGAATGGAGGGGCCGGGCCCTTGAAGCATTTTACCCGGCGCTGTTTCTTGACGCTTTACGGGTAAATATCCGTGACCGAGCCACGGTTGTCAAAAAACCGGTTTACTTGGCCCTGGCAATACGTATAGACGGCCGCAAAGAGCCGTTGGGGCTGTGGATAGAGCGAAACGAAGGGGCAAAGTTTTGGCTTGACATCATCAATGAGCTTAAAACCCGCGGCCTTCAGGATACTCTCCCTGCCGCTGTTGACGGGCTGACTGGTTTTCCCGACGCCATTGCTGCGGTGTTCCCCAGACATCAGGAAGGCAGTTTATACAACCAACGCGATTGAATCAGTGAACTACACGATTGAAAAAATCATAAAACACCGCCAGTCATTTCCCAATGACGATGCCGCTATGAAGTTGATTTTCATGGGCTTGAAAAACATATCCAGAAAATGGACAATGCCGATACGGGATTGGGGTACTGCCCTCAATCAATTTGCTGTCATTTATGGGGAAGAGCAAGTTCCTCTATGATGAACCGTTTACACAAAAAAGATTATATCTTCCTTAAAGCCACATGAACATCACGTTTTCTCTTGCCGCTTTCGCAAGCATCCGGCTCGAACATACTTTCGTCATATATCCGTACACAAACAGCTTTATCATCATTACAGGATGATAACGGCTTGCGCCGCCGCCTGCCTGATATTTCCTCAGCAACCCCTCTATACCCATCTCATCGATTGTTTCTTTTACCACCCTTACTAGATGGTTCGGGGGTATTAATTCATCGGCGCTTGGCGGTATCAGATAGGGTTGGTTTTGCTCGTAGGGTTTATACGTGATCTTGTCGCTTTTGCCTTTGCTCTTGATAAAATCTTATTATCATGGCTTAGTTTTAAAAACTAGAATAAAAAAGGGCCGCCCTTACTTATAGGACAGCCCAAAGTCCAGTCCAAAGAGAAGCGGGCGTAGCCTGTGAAGTTTCTAACGCGTGGGTTGTTTTTCTGTTCGACATAGCAGTTGTCGTTTTTACGGTAAGGCCTTGAACGGGTAAACATTATGCCCCCGTCCTCGCGCCACTTGTGGAGGGCGGAATTGATAAACTCGCCGCCGTTGTCGCTGTCCAAGCCCCGCAAAGGAAATGGGAGGGATGCCCTGATCTCTGGCATGGCCCCTTCTATCGTCTCCTACTTGAAGAAGCGCAAGACGCGGGTGTTTGCGACGTCGCCTATCATTGTCATAAGGCAACGGGGCGGCCCTCTGCCTTCAAACCACTTGTGACGGACTTTAGTCCGTTGTTGCCGCCTTCTTCAATGTCACTGTTCCCTGTCTGAGCATTTCCAACGCCTTGCCTCTTAACGATTCTTTTTGTCTCATCGCAGACTGCGTAAAATATACTTATCACTTCAAATTTGATGCAATAAACTGCATCATTTTCGATTGTTTTCAACACATTGCTAACGATTTTATCAAAAATGATTGAAAATCTAAGTTTTTGCGTAGTCTGCAAAGCGTGATAATTTTACTTATTATTTGGCTTGTTTTTTTGGATTTACACTTACTGTCAAAACCTATACTTTTTGACAGTTGCAAAGCCTCACGCAATTGCACCATTCAATAATGAAAAACTACCATGTTTTACGGCAATTGTCAACAAAATTCGTAAAATTCTTCCAAAAATTC
>Ga0123355_10001604_pt1 | contig 31571 bp, 18 predicted proteins | sample TergutEmb28metaG_3_FD_89872 | JGI IMG/M metagenome (GOLD analysis project Ga0123355, IMG submission 89872) | Embiratermes neotenicus P1 segment gut microbial communities from Petit-Saut dam, French Guiana - Emb289 P1 | ecosystem: Host-associated > Arthropoda: Insects > Digestive system > Gut ...
AAAAGTTGGGGGGGGGGGGGGGGGGGGGGGGGGGGGGGGGGGGGGGGGGGGGGGGGGGGGGGGGGGGGGGGGGGGGCAGGCTAATGAACAGAGGGTGTTGGTTGGGAGGCGTGAAGGACCAGAAGAGAAAAAAAATTTTGCTCCTGCCAAATTCGAACCGCGATCACTCGCTCGGTTTTGCATCTCGTAGCCTAGTCACCGTACCGACTGCGATATCCCAGCCACATATTCTCAGAATTTGAAAGAAGCAAAACAAAAGAGGGCACAGCACTGTGCAGTTGGCAGTAACGTGTGGGGCACGGGGCACAGCTGACAATAGATTCCTTCGGGAGAAGTTGGTAGTCGACACAACCATTCGCATTTTGTCCCTATCCTAAGCAGAGTAATCCACTTCACAACTTCACGCACTTCGACAATTATCTTGATACTACTGTCGTCCTTATTTATCAAGTTTCTACAGAAATATTCCACATTCGCTTTATGTCCCTTCTGTGGCACTTCGCTTACAGCATGCAGCCCATTGGTAATTCATTCCGACAATGTGAGTACAAACATATTTGTTTTACAATGAGCGCGTTGTTTATCGTTTCGAGTAAGAAAGAAATTACTTCTCTATTCAGTACTCCTAGATTTCCGAAAGAGCATTGCTGTGTGGAAGGTTCCCAGTTTGCGCACTTCTGGTAAGAGCAACATGTAAGTGAAGATGAATATTGACCATTGGTAGAATGATACTGACAGGGGAAAATTTAAGTACTATGGGAAAACCCTGTTCCAGTGTTACTTTGTCCCAATACAAGTGTCACGTGGACTCTTCCGGGAACAAACCTGGGCTTCCGCGATCAAAGCTCGGCCGGAGCTATGGCGCGACCTTCGAAAGACTAAGATTAACCTGACTACTTATCAACATTCAGTCCGCACCGCCCAGTAAACACTCTCCGACTCGGTTATAAAAATTAGTCATTTGATTCTGTAAAGGGAAATAATCGCTGTTTGTTCTCAGATCCACACAAAACACATAAATACAATATGTGGGCAGAAAGTAGAATTGTTAATGTTAAACTGGTGGTACGTATAGTGACCAGTGGCGTTTTTTAATCCAGGCTGACAGCATTCAGAATTGTTTTAAGTGTCAAATTCGGCTGTCAGACATTCTCGTTTGTCCATAGGATTCTGACATCTGTTGATGGCTTAAGTGTGCATAAAGTCGACCTGTCGTTCTGTAGGCCGTACCACGGCTCAGGCAGTTAGTCGCTGGATTCTGACACCAGACACACGATTTCGACCCCAGGGCAGAGCGGTGGGATTTGTCATTTGTTCTAAGAATGTCCCATATTTAAGTACCTCGCGCAGCTGGTACAGTACTCCCATTGGCATTAGCACTGCCAAGGGATTCGTTCTATTCCCAGTTAGAACAAAGATAGGATATGCACGTATAACGTAACATTGAGGCGCGTTCGTGCAACCATTGTTGAGTGGAAAAGCAATAAGTATTACATATTCTGAGGGTGTGTCTGAAGCCTTAGCTATCCATCATGCAATGCGCATGCGTTATATTGTCATTTATGGTCTGTCGGGCTGTACAGGATTTTCCACACTTTCTCACAAAAGGCACGATGTTCGAAAAAAGTTTTGAAACTAAAATGCGTGTTCTGAATTTCCGTAAAACTTTTGTTTAAAATATTGCTCTTTCTAAGAAGAAATGGGCGAGGTGTGATCAAAAACTTATGTCGGTCCTCATGTGAAGTGCACGTTATTTTTTTTAGATTGCAGTGAATCTTGAACTCTCCCGACAAAGTTTCGAAAAGTACTGAAATACCAAATTTCATGAAAATCCGTCCAGTAGAGCCGAGTTGTTCCATGTGGATGAACGATCGGACGGACAGACAAACAAGACAAAGCTAATAGTCGCTTTTCGCAATTCGCGAACGCGCCTAAAAATAAACAAGCGTTGTCTAGAACAGCACGTGAACAGACTTGGTTGTAAATCGACCCCCATCTATAATTTTATTGTGTCGGATTCCAGCTTTCACAGCGCGGTTGGGCCGGATATAACAAAGCATTAACGCAGTGCGATTCTGTCCCTTTAACCTTCTAAGGCCCAGTGGTCACTATATGTACCGCCAGGTTTAACATTCAACAGTTCTGCTGTCTTCTCACACAGTGTAGTTATGTGTTTTATGTGGATCTCAGAACAAACAGCAATTATTTTCCTATATAGCATTAACTGACGGTTTTTGTAACCGAGACGGGATGTGTTTACTGCGCGGTACGGACTGAATTTACGTGTAATGTATATTAAACCTTCAAAGCCCAGTGGTCACTATATGTACCACCAGTTTAACATTCAACAATTGTACGTTCTGCCCACAGTGTGTTTATGTGTGTTTATGTGTGTTTGTGTGGATTTTAGAACAAACAGCGATTATTTCCCTATACAACTTTACCTGACTGGTTTGTATAAATGAGATATATAGTGTTTTCTGCGCGGTACCAGCTGAATTCACATGTAATGTATATTAACGCATCAAAGTCCAGTGGTCACTATATGTACCGCCAGTTTAACATTCAGCAATTCTACGTTTTGCCCACACAGTTTATTTATGTATTTTGCGTGAATCTCAGAACAAACAAATTCCCCTCCCTCCTCTCCCCTAAGAAAAACTAACTTTTATTCAGTAAAAATGAATGCCTTAAGTAAGACACGTCTGCCCACCCACCCATTATGGCAGGAACTAAACTGTCTGTGGGTTTGTCATGAAGATCGGTGTAGAAGCTCTTAACAAAAATTTGACTAGCAGACATTGAGTTTGATTGCACGTAAACTCGACTTACGGACGAAAATTGGTTTTTATCCACCGTTCCCATATTTCTTATAAATTCAGGCGAAACTGAACACAAAATATGCCAACGTAATGCCGCTGAGAAGTTCTGAGTTTCGTGAAAACCGATGCAATGACAGCCACACTGTCCGTAGGGGCAAAAAGCAAATTTGAACCTTTTTTCTGCATTTTCCAGCCGATGTGCAAGAAATTCGATACAAAAGATGATCACAAAACTGTACTGAGTGATACTGTGAGTGTCGTTAAAACAGGCGCGGTGACCACCGTATGTACTGTACGTAGAGCACAGTCACGCTCCGATGTATCTCACAGTCTGCACGTAATGCCGTTCGGTGACGGTCGGTGCGGTGTATTTAGAGGCGTAAGTGCACTCTCTCTGCACTGTCGACACGGTCGGACTGGGGGGGGTCTGATATAAGAAAGCCGCACGCAATTTTACAAACGGTATTATTTAGTAACTAGCCTGTCATTGTACAGCGACTGTTGCTGTCCAGGTACCGTCACTGTAACATTTCTAAAGTAAAAATGCCCTCCCCTACCGCACTGTGTAATATTTATCACTTTCCTTGTTTACTTTTGTCTTGTTTCACTAAAAACACATTCAGTTATTTTCGCTCAACATTTCTGCCCCATTCTGCAGTTCAGCAACTGTGTCAATTGTTACTCGATCCGATAAATTGGGCTCCATCTGGCAGTTTAACCTCACATTTCACTGACTTGTTGTGCCATCCCGTTTAGTGCACGACACTGCACAATTTGCAACAACACTTTGTTTTACTTCTAATTGTAACGCATTTCTATGCTGCTAAGCAATAATGAAGATCCCGTTTTCCGTCCAAAATTTGGTAAAAAGCTTTAAGGTTTTTAAACGAAATTCTATGATGTAGCTGAAAAAAGCTTCGAATGATCGCGCGTTTTGCGAAAATCGGCGCAACGAAATTCGTACTTTACTCCAGGGCGTAAATGGATTTCTGGATGTTCTTTCAGAATTTAGTCGCTCGATTTGGGTGCAATTCGGCTGAAGAGCTCTGCACATGATGATGTTTAGAATGTGTTAGTTTTGTGATAATCGGCACGAGGAAGGCCGCTGTTTTCTTATGGGCATAAACGAAATGACGTTTGTGTGTGTACCGTGAGACGCGATTGACTTTTCGACAGAAAAGAACACCTAGGTAAAGTCACTACACCGTTTGTGATGGCTTTGAAAAAATGAAATATTAACATCTAACGCGAGTCTGTTAGTCCCTCTGTTAGTTGCATCGCACCGTACAGTACAACGATACTTACATGAGTTCGTTAGACGTTTCGTTAGTCTCACTGCAGCTCCAAACACAACAATCAACACACTGCACACTGCGCAAAAACACACCAACTTATGGCCCGAATTCGGCCGTCGATTCAACTTTAAATAGTCGCAATGAACATTCGCACAGGGGAGGTGCTTGAGGTGGGATTTGTAACTTCAGTACAGTAAAATAGACTGAAACGTGTCAAAAATACAGTCAGTTGGGAAAGGCACGGTGGGGAAGGGGGTGGGGGGCTTGCCGTGTCATTGTTGAGGTGCGTGGGGAAGGGAGGGAGGGAGGCAATCGCCATTACGATGATGTGAGGTTGGCAGGGCAGTGCGAGGACAGAGTGGGAGGTGCTGAGGATGTTATTGGGCTCTGGGACAAGGAAACAGCGAGGTGATGGTAAATACATTTGAAGAGCTTTGTAAGTGCTGTATTGTTCTGCTGTCATTGCCCCTTTAGAGGCTGCAGAGTGAGGGGGGATACTGTAGGGAGAGACTTGATATTTAATATTTATCTTGGGCGGCGGGGGTGGGGGCAAAGTCTACTGCGCTAAAGGTTTCCAGGCAGGCAGTACCCGCTCGTCCATCCGGTGAAGGTTGGCTGGAGGCAAGGTAGGGCGTTGGGAAGTGGCCTGTCGGGAAGATAGAAGTTGAGCAACTGGGCTGAATTTTGTGTTTTGAGGGCAACATTATGACGAAATTTTGATCAGGTTTGGAGGACTGCGTTTGGGCGGAAAACTTGAGTTTGAATCATGTAGTGCAACGTGGAATTTAAGTACTGACGGAGCATTTGCCATTGAAACGAGGAAAACCACAGGAAGCGAAGTGTATTTAAGGATTCAGGTCGTACCGCGCAGTAAACACACGCCGTCTCGGTTATAAAAACCAGTCAGTTAATGCTGTATAGGGAAATAATCGCTGTTTGTTCTGAGATACACACAAAACACATAAATACGCCGTGTGGGCAGAACGTAGAATTGCTGAATGTTAAACTGGTGGTACAGTACGTATGGTCACCACTGGGCTTTGAAGGGTTAAATCAAGGAAGGAATCAAGGAGGAATATGCAGCAGGTACAGGATACAGATGGTGCCGGACGGTTGTAGTTAATGCTAAAGGTGTGTATTAGGCTCAATGTTCGTAATATTGTGATGCTGAAGGCAGAATTTAGAACTGGCAGAAAGCGATATTTGTCCTTTGTGGGAATCAGTTGCTGTTTGTGGAGAGTCTTTTGCTATTGACGGCGTACAGTGGAACGGGGAAGAGGCGAAACATCCAAGCACTGAATAATATTTCCAAACAAGCCTGATCTATGACTCAAGTTCTGAAACTCTTGATAACTATCAATAGCACAAAACTAATTACCTTCTGTCTCTCTCGGAAGATTTGCCACACTGTACAACGGTGAGCATTTTGTGGTGCTTGTTTTAGACAGATTAGATTGTCATGGAAAAGAAATTGAGGTTCTGTAAGGAAAGAAGAATTTTGTTATTTGGATGCGCCTACAGTTTATTTTAAGAAACAAATGCAGATAATCGGCAATTTGAATACTTGATCATCGGCAACTGAAGGAACATTAGAACATTAATCCTAGCATTCACTATATGTACCACCTGTTTAAACAATTATACGTTCTGCCCACACAGAGTATTTATGTGTCTTGTGTGCATCTCAGAACAAACAGTGATTATTTCCCTATACAATATTAACTGACTGGTTATTATAACCTAGACGTAGAGTGTTTACTGCGCGGTACGGGCTGGATTTATGTGTAATGTACATGAACCCTTCAAAGCCCTTTGGTCACTGTATGTACCACCAGTTTAAGATTCAACAATTCTACTTTCTGCCCACACAGTGTATTTATGTGTTTTGTGTGGACCTGAGAACAAGCAGCGATTATTTTTATACAGAATTAACTAACTGGTATTTATAACAGAAAAATAGAGTGTTTACCCCGCGGTACGGACTGGGTCTTTACATATAATTCAGTTCAATATATTTCGGTTTAATTTTAATCTTTATTTATCACAAGACATGATTTGCAGTACAAGGCCTATACTGAGGAAGGTCGTGTATGTATGATGTATTGTAAATGGTTCTATGTAGAATGCTGAAAGACCTTTATGCAGGCTAAGATGAAATGTGTGAAACCGACAAAGCCTGTGAATGACCGTGGATACACCCACGCTCTCCTCACAAGACAGACACCAGTCTTCAGTTCATAGACTGAAAAGTGTTCGTGAGCCCCTCACTGGTCGTCATTCTTAACGTTACTGCAGCTTAGTGTTGAGGGTCAATGTGGAACTTGGGATGTACTACTAAACTTACTGAGAATAGAATCAAGTAGAGGGCTTTCATTTTAAGGTCATTCATCCCCGTTGTGCTGTTGATAATATATATATTTCCCAGTATACAGTTTTACACCACACCACATATAAGTCGATTAGACAACTAAATTCAGTTTATTACAGGTCATTATCAGGCCTTCACCTGAAGGAACTATTCAACACAAACGTATGACTAGGAAAGAGATGTGTGTCGTGTGTATGGTGAATAAATGAACGTTAGACCATTTGTGATGCTTTATTGAAGGGAGCTTCGTATGAAGTACTTTGTAAAGGAAGCGATCTCTGTCCTTATTGCAGTCATACGTTTTGTTGAGTGGTTCTTACAGGAAGGCCTGGTGAAAACTTCTAATAAACGGAAACTTGTTGCCTAGTCGACGTATAGGTGGTGTTGCGTATATTTTTATGGGGATATATATATATATATATATGTGTGTGTGTATATATATATATATATATATATATATATATATATATATATGAAGGCTTTCATGAAGAAAGTGATGAATCGGCAGCTGACGAAATAAGACACTGTAACAGCCGTAGTAGTTCGGTGCTGTTATTTCGGTTATTTGAATACACAGTCGTTATCATAACGTGAATGACGGTAGGAGAAAACCCCCTATCGTACACACTTCGTTAATCTCCGTGACGATTCGGCAGACAGTTGACAGTCGAATGCAGAAGGGAAGATGGAAGTTGTCCTGTGTTTGAGGAGACTGATCTGCGAATGTGACCAATATTTGTACGAAAAGGACTTCGACAACTGGAGGGCAAGAAGACTGAAGTGCTGCGCTCTGGAAGGTGAGTGAACAGAGCGTACTGATATGGTCTGTAGCTTGCAGTAAACACACTCAAAATATCGCAAAATATCTAAATGGTCTGTAGCTTGCAGTTTCTATCGCAAAGTACTGATGGTTACACAACCGGCGACCAAACACACGACACTACAGCGGGTTAACGCGAGCGCCTGTGGTTCTGCTTGTTCATTACCGACACAACTACAGCTTGTTTCTTCTTGTGTGTGTGTGATCTCGCTGGTTTCGGTCTGGCCTACGATATCGGCCAGAAATAAGCCAGGTTGCCATACTGCAGCAGTGCAATTGATTGCTGTCGCACAAACCATACTTTGGTTTCACATGACGTCAGTGCTACAGGCCGCAGGCCAAGTCTTGAAGTTTCAATACCACGTAACCCAGTTGCAGTATCGACTGTACCCTTAATGTCCTTCCTTGTATTATCTGCAGTAGATTATCGATGTTGGTGATTGTAGTAATGTTCAAGTGTGCACTACCGCCGCTGTGACTGCTAACACCATGTTTCCTGCAGTATACAACCTTCTGATCTATACATCGTTTACGGTATCACGTAAAATGTATCGCTTCTTGTTGTTTTACTCCTCAACCCTCAGTGTTATTTTTTCCTTTGATTTTCACAATTACATTTTATCTCATTTCATGGTCATTTGGGACTGACAAAACCGTCACGAATATCAGAATCACGAATATCGGAATCCATTCTCAGTGTGTAGCGCCTTTTGGTTCCAAGAACTTATGAGGTTTAATAATTGTCCAACAAGATGCGACTGTATTCAGTTTATTATATTTATGTAGACAGCTCTACATGTTTCGGGTGTTGACACCCATCATCAGGAGTTCGTACAACTGCAATTACAGCTTCTGGCACTGGTCAACTGCAATAAATAAAATACGCTCCTATTAATATATAATTTAAAATTCTAGGCTGATTGTATTGTATGTTGCTGGTCTTGACGGATAAGATATATAAAATAATGGTGGATGCTTAAGAGCAGTATTTTAAAAATATATACAACAAAATATATACATAATTTTAGTTATGCTAAAATTCTATCGGAAAATGCAATACGCAAAGACTCTTAATACTATTGTGTGCATACCTGATTTAATTATTATAAAATACTTCGGGAATAACACCATTGAGATCAAATAAAAATAGTCTCTACATACCCGGGTCTACTACCATCCGCTCTCGTTGTTGAGTTGGAACTGATTCATGTGTATTGTACTGTAGGTATTAATTTGTTATGGAAGAGTTGTGACGTAAGACCGGTGTCGATGGCTAGCTGGAATAGGGGATTTTGTTCGCCTCTGCTTCATTCAGTGATGAGATAACCACTATGTTGAAATGTCTGTATGAAGAGTTGTTCCTAAGGCATCAGCACTGAGGTCTTGTATATTGGTTTAAGTAAACTCATAGTGTCTGTAATGGTCCCATATTCATGTTGGTTCCTTAGAATATGTTGGGCATGTTCTGATTGGGGGTCGTTATTTCTGATGTAGCAGATGTGTTCGCGATACCTCCGTGTCAGGTCTCTACTAGTCTGCCCTACATATGACATGTTGCATGTCTTGCAAGTAAGTTTATATACCCCGCTTCTATTGTAGACTGGTATTTTTTCTGGGTTCTCGAGTTTGATGCGTTGCTGTATTGTATTTGTGCTTTTGAAAACGATGTTTATGTTTGTATGTTTAAAGAGATTGGTAAGCTTTCTGACTTTTGGGCTGTGGTATGTAGATGTTGCCCATTTTTATTTTTATTTTTTTTGTTCTTATATGAGCTTTGTATTGTATTTGTGTTTTTAGCCTTGCTATGTGTGTATTCAGGAAGATATTGTTCTGCGCTATGGTTTGTATTGTTTCCCATTCTGTCTGTCGTCTTTCTTCTGTTAGTGGGAGTGACAGCGTTATGTTGATATGATAGCGGTAGGCTGCGGTTTTGTGCTTGGTCGGGTGGTTGGATAAGAAGTTGATGGTGGTGTCTGTCGTTGTAGGTTTCCGATATATGTCTATTTCGAGTTTGGACTGGTTTCAGATTATTAAGAGGTCCAGGAAGTTTATATTGTTATTGTTTTTGTATGTGGGATTGAATTGGAGGTTTGGTTGTCAACACCCGAAACATGTAGAGCTGCCTACAGAAATATAATAAACTGAATACAGTCGCATCTTGTTGGACAGTTATTAAATTTTATTCACTCTATACGGACCCTAGAATATAAAAAACTTATGAGATATTAAGAAGGTAAAAGATAATAGGTAAAACTCACCCTGGAACGGGCCAGGACGGTCCAGAGGGAGAATGGAGCTATAGCTCTAATCTCTCTTTAACCTAGGCACTAGCTGGGGTGAGTGGTCAACGCCACGCTGCGGCCGCTTTACCCCCTGAAATGAACCGGTACCCATTATATAGGAGGCTGGGTGGGCACCAGGGCCTGTCTGGACGGGTGCGCAAAATTTGACCACCATCGAAATTCGATCCCTGGACCGTTCAGCCCGTAGCGAGTCGCTTTACTGACTGAGCTAATCGGGCCCACGATATTAATGAGAGATATAAAATTAGTTCAAAATCATAAAAAGCACAAGCGTTTATTTTAATAATAGTAATAATAATAATAATAATAATAATAATTCTACACTTAAAACCAAAAAGTAAACCCACAACACGACACGACATACTAGTATGCTGCAAACAGTGCGAACAGCTACATGTTGCCTTTTAGTCGAAACATGTGGCTGTTGGCACTGTTTGCAGTGTGTTTTGTGTTGTGTCGTGTTGTGTTGTGTTGTGTTGTGTAGTGTTGTGTTGTGTCGTGTTGTGTTGTGTCGTGTTGTGTTGTGTCGTGTTGTGTTGTGTCGTGTTGTGTTGTCTGCTTACTTGTTGGTTTTATGTTTGTAATAACAACAACAAGCGGCAGTTGTGGAGCACGAAAGAACTCACCCGCTATCAAAGACGGAGCCCGTATGAGCCGAGAGTGGTGTGCCGAATAGCATGCAGTGGTCTCAACGCGATGCACAAAAACTGGTCGTGTAAGTCGAAATGATTGTATTAAAACTGACGGCCACGAAACGTCGAAATCCCGAATATTGCGTTTCTCGAACTTCCAGACTTCACTGTATTCACGCACGGTTATGTTCATAAACAGCTGACTGCGTTAGGTGAGGCTGCAAATTGAGCAAGAAGTACATGTTCCATGTTGTATTTCGTGAGGTACTTGTCAGAGCTGATTAGGTTTGAATTTAACTGCAGCTCGTGAGAAGTTCCGTACCTTGATTTATGGGCAATGTGCTATTGTAAGGTAGAAATGTAGCTATGTGGAACAGAATGAAGTAAATTGCATCTCTGTGAGAAAAACGACACGGCCAAATAGTGTCATGTCATATTTTGTGATTCCTCTGTACAGCAGACGCCGCGATGCAACGTTTTCCAACCCTCAAGCTAGGGCTAATGTGCAGATAAGCTGTCACATCCAGACAGGTGACAGGTCATCAGTTCCTGCGGAGTGTTACGTAGTCCTGACTTCTCTCGAGCATTCGCGATATGGACGACAATTTTAACACGCCGTCTATGAAATGAAGAACGTCTGCATACGATAGAGTCGTGTTGCATGTCTCACCACTTCTTGGTTGTATCTATTTGGCAGATATTCAACGAAACTTGGTATAAATGTTGCCTCACTGGAGCCAACCACAACGACGCACTCTTCAAGTTTCTGTAGTCAGGTCAAACAGCGTGGCTGTTGCCTGCTAGAGTATGGATATTATAGGACCATTATTTTATCTGACATCTATCGATTATCACTGTCGGCTAAGCGTATCGCATTAACGTAGCTCACTCAGCCGACCGCCCACATGTGCAGCGGAGTGGCAGCAGGAAGTAACAAACAGTAGCTGCCAGGCAGAATAAGGACCCTATATTTTAATTAAATTGTCGGCCACGAGGTGGAGTGTTATGGAATAGTTAAAGAATGTAGTGTAGTGAACACATAGAGAATCTGATTCCAGCAAGGAATGAATAAGTCTGGTTACTATACGTACTACCAAGTATAAACAAAACACTGACGCACTTTCGCGTAACCATTTTTGCCGTGGAAATACAGTAAGTTTTACATATTCTGAGTGTTAATCTGTAGCGTTATTTATCCAGCATGCAATGCGCATGCGCCGTGTTATATTGTCCTCTGTGGCCTGTCCGGCTGTATCATATTTTTCCACATCACCTCGTAAAAGTCACGATTTTCAGAAAAAAGTTATTGCACATGAAATGCATGTTTTGATTTTCTCTGGAGCTTTTGTCTGAAACATTTCTCATTCTAAGAAGAACTGACAGGATATTATGATAAATGTACATCACACTCGTCACCAGTTAGACCTTGACAGACCGGTTTCGGCCCTTCTAATAGCCTCTTCACCGGTCTTCCAAGTCACCTTCGTCCATTCGGTCTTAAATTTGGCACTATTTCTACCGTCCTGCTGCTGTTCGGGCTTGTTACATGTCGCAGCCAATTCGATTTGAAACTTCTTAGTTTCTCGTCAAAATTTCTTCGTTTCTTTTGCGGTCAAAAAGTGTGTATCCAGTTATTCTTCTGAAAAATTTCATCTCGATTGATGTCAGTTTTTTTAAACCCTTTTCTTAGATCCAACTACCACTTCCATGTAGAAGAATGGGGAGAGCCAAAACATTATGTACTATTATTCTTGAAGATTTGTGGACCATAATCGGTTTAAAAGTGTTGTTTACAGTCCCCAGTATTTGAGCAAATTTTGCTTGTTTTTGTTGAACATATTTTCCTTTTTCATGGGGAATTTCACAACCGAGATATTTAAAATTATTTACGTGTAGTAAACATTTGTTATCCACAACTATTTCACGTCCTACAGGGTCTTGTACAAAAATACTATCGTCTCAGATTTTTCTGGTGATATTTCCATTCCAAAATTTCCGCTGTGTTTTGTAATGTCAGTAGTTCGTCCATAAACTATCCTCTGAGTCAGCTAATGTGACTCGATCGTCTGCAAAGAGAAGAGTGCTTATTTTATTAGTGGTTGATAAAGTAATATCTTTTGTGCAAATCTGGTGTCCTGTTGCTATTATTTCATTCCTATAGATATTGAATGATGTACGAGCATCGGTCTTCACGTAAAGTGACCTCTATTGTTGTCAGATTTTATTGATAGTTTTAATGCAAGCTGTCTCGACTGATTTGCGAAAAAATTTGTCATGTATGAAATGTTATGAAAATCTGTTCAGCGGGTGCCGAATTGTTACATGCGGAAGAACACGCACACAAGCAGGCTGAGGAATGGACGGACGGACATGACAAGGCTAATACTCAGTTTTCGAAATTTTGCAAACGCTCCTAAAATTACACGTCCAGCCCACACCGTGTGTTTGTGTGTTTTGTGCGGATCCGAGAACAAACAGCGATTATTTCCCTATACAGCATTAACTGACTGGTTTTTATAACAGGGATATGGAGTGTTTACTGCGCGGTACGGACTGGATCCTTTTAAGTATATGGGGTTAATCTTGCTGTTTAATGGACAGCCACGATTGGATTGCTCTCACGCTTGCTATATTCGAAAGTAACACTTTACCCGTGCCCCACAACTGCCTGATGTGTCTTGTAACGCCGCAGCAATATGGCAACGGCCCGCACAGCTACAGGCTCTGTCCTTCCTATTGCCTGCGGGAGGCTCATTCCTTTAAATGCAATCGCATTGAATCCAAAATACTTATGAACTTGTCTCCATTATCAAATCATATGCTGCTGTTTGTCCGTACATCGTTAATCATAGTGACTTGTAAGTTGGCGCCGCAACAAATAACATGACGGTGCGCGTCATTACTGTAACGGGGCCACAGTGCCGCGTAGCAAGTGGCGTTGTGGGCGGAGTCACCATCTACCGTTGTCCGTCACGTGGTCCTCACTTACGCTAAATCCTGTTTCTGTTTCACCTCTCTTCTGGAGCCACAAACATTTATAATGCGTTTGTGCTCAAACAGCAAAAGCGCGCCATCTTTGCCCTAGTTTTTCTTAAATAAACTGTATTGAAACAGCGCAGTTGGCTGTTTGTCGAATCAAACACATTATTGCTAACCAGATGTGGTTGTTACGTGCCACCATATTGCCGCGGAGTTGCTGCGTTATGAACCATTTTTAGGTTGAGTAACTTGGTTGACCTTAAAGCGATGGGGTTAATGTTGATGGATGCGCAAATCGGGAGGGCTGTGTGAGAACCATGCAGTTGAAACGGGAACCATTTCAGCACTTGCTCGAAGACAGAGGAAAACCAAGGAAACTCTGCTCGATTTGGCCGGTCGCAGGACCTTCCGGTTGCACGCTGACTGGCTAGCAGTCAAGCTAGGTGGGCCCCAGTCTGTCGCAGTCAGCTACAGAGAGGATTATTCTCTACGAGCGCTCACCGCACGGAGAACAGTCGACGGGGTAACAGTATTGCGGTAGCAACTTACCCACCAACTCACTCACCCACCAACTCACCTATTCACTCACCCACCTGCTCTCAATCACCCACCCACCCACTCACACAACTGTCGTCGTGTCGTGAGCACCAGTTCACATTCCGTGAAACTGTGGCCGTATCATGGCGCATGTCAGCTGAAACTGGCTGTTCCACTAGGCTGAATCTAATACAGAAAATTAACCCCATCAGTCTCAGTAATTCATATAAATTCTTGTACGAGGTTACAGTTTTTAAATTATGCATTGGTTTGGGGGGGTCTTGTCCTACTTCGCAGTGACAAATAGTAAGTAATATGCTCTAAACAACTGCTAGCAGCACTGAAGGTTCGGTCAAGTCGGTTGTTTATTGCTGACACAAGGCGACTGACTGGTTCACAGTTGGCACTAACGTAGCGTAGCAACTGACTGGTTCACGGTTGACACTAACGCAGCGTAAAAACTGACTGGTTCACAATTGACACTAACGTAACGTAGCAACTGACTGGTTCGCATTTGACCCTAACGTAGCGCAGCAACTTAGCTTTAGAGACAAGCAGATAATGTGTGTTGTGATGTAACTAGCAGTGCAGCACACTGCATTCTGGTAGAGGCCAAGGGACGTAAGAACAAGGTTGTTTATTCCTTTAAAGCAGAGTGGTAAGTATGCACACCACACCCTTCAATATTTAGAAATCCTTCATCCTGCTGACAGTGCGTTTCCTATGTCTTTGACACTAAACAACGGCTGTTTCTCAATTCAGCAGTAACCGGTTGGTGTGTGATGGTCATGTTCTGTGTTCTCTGTGATGTACGATTTGAATTTTAAAGATTTCTTGTATTTATCTTCAAGTCGTGCCGCTGCTCACTGGCCGCTTGTCGCAGACCCTCCGTTATCCTTGCGAGATTTGTTGTGGGCAAAGTGGCACTGGGACTGGTGTCTCTCCCAGTACTGCGGTTTTGCCTGTTCAGTATCATTCCACCAAACTGCAAACTGGTCATTAGCATAATACTACTTGTGTCAGAAGGACAAGCTGGCGAAGCCTGGTAACATTCCCAAAAGCAGTTCGTAACATTGGACAGAGAGTAAATCAGCATTGTTTGCCGGTCTGCAGAATTTCAAATGGATACAAGAACATCCACCGTATTTGGTCTGGCGATTTTCCTATGTAAAACGGCGACTGTAGATGAATCTTGGGCGTCTGTCTGGGCAGCCACGTGCGACACGTGTATTTGCGGCCAGGCTGTGCTATCTGTCATATGGTTGTACTTTTGTGTGATTCTTGAAGTTGGAAAAGTGGAAAATATGAAGAATCGGACAGACGAACAGTTTGGAAAGGCTTGAGGAAGAAAACTAACTCATTGGAGCCGAGTCGTTCTCGAAAAGCTAAGAATTTCTCAGCTAGTTAAAAAATTCCCAATATTTTGTCGAACCCGAAGGTTTCTTTCCACATCCACAACAGCCCTCAGTTGTTTCTATCGCGATCAAAATTAACATATTTGACGCACTCCAATTCTATTTAATTAAGATTCATTTTAATAACATATTCCCATGTTCATGTAGGTCTTTTAAGTTCCTCTGTCCGTCAAGCTTTCCCAGCAGAATTACTTACTTATCTCTATTCTCTCCCACACGTGCCACTTGACCCACTCACGTCATATAACAAAGAAAACTTTACAGACAAACTTGTACTGCAATATTGAACATTTGGCCAGTCTGTGAAGATTTAGATAGTAGATACCTCGAACACTAATGCAGTTATACAGATCTGCACTTAGCTGGCGCAATAGGAGTGGCTGCTCAAGATCGGAGACCGATCCTGAACGTTGCAAAAAGTCCACAGTGACTCCAAATTAACGACCAATTTTTTAGATGTTAAAGAACTACACAAAATTCAAAATTACGGTGCCAAATTGCCTTCTGTTGTGGGATTCGTCTATCAACCGTATACTTGAATAAGCGGGCCTGTGCCATTCAAAGCCCAGTGGTCACTGTATGCACTGCCAGTTTAACATTAAACAATTCCACGTTCTGCCGACACAGTGTATTTACGTGTTTCATGTGGATCTCAAAACAGACAACTATTATTTCCCCCTACAGCATTAGCTGAATGGTTTTTATAACTGAGATATAAAGTGTTTACTGCGCGGTAGGACTGAATATGTTTATAGTTCAGGTTAAAATCATTTCGTTACAATGCACCCCTTCATTTTCGAAACTCACAACTCAGCCCAAACGCTCAGTTTTTCCCCTCTGCGCAATAATCCACATTACCATCACCTTACTTTTTTCACTTCCCAACGCTCTACCTTGCCTCCAGCCTACCTGTACCATAAGCACGAGAGGGTTTCGCCTGGGAACCTTCAGGTCTCGTTCACACGGGCGATTCAGTCGACGGCCACTAGTCGCCCAAAGACAGGCTGCTGACCTCTCGTGCACCAACGACTGCGAGATACCTGTCGCCCTGACGTCAGACAGACTCTACTTAGCATCTCTGAAACTGAAAGCTGAGTACAATGCTAGAACTGGTAGAGACTGTTGCTGTGTGGCCTTAGGAGAGCTGAAAGAGAAAAATAATAAGAAAAGCAGAAGAAAAAGGTGAGTGCACCCTATAACATGTGACAAGCGAAACAACGGTTTATTTTGGATTAATTTTTAAGATCTGAGGACAGGCGAAGCGAAGGTTTAAATTATTTTAGACTGGCTGTGGACCCTTGAAGAAATGTGAGAGGCAACCAAGTGTTCCGTACGAAATCGAAGACAAATATGAGGGTATCTGTACCATTCAGAGATAGAGAGAGAGGCATTAACTCTCAGGTAATTAGAACATTTTAATTAACCACTTCTATTAATATTTCAGATTAAAATTTGGACTAAATACGACTCAATTTACAAATTCTTCGTAACGGTTCACATGCGTATGCTTGAGTCGACACGGAGACTCGCCCGACTGAAGGCTCATACATACAGCTGCGTGGTTCTGCTGTATCCCGCCAGCGAGCGACAAGAGAGGAAATGCGACAGTGATTCTGGCGACCGGGGACCGTGTGCAAGAAAGCCTTCACTGTGCTTTGTCGCTGGCAGACCAGTCGCCCACATTAAGGGACCTCAGAGCTGCAAACTTCGCTAACGTCCTCTCCGCCCCCGCAGTGTCTTCACACTCTATGTCTCGGATTAGCCTGAAGGGGTTAATTATGGGGGTTTTCTTTAACGACGCTCTGTCAGCTGCTAGTTTCGAGTGAAAACGATGTGATAATTCTGCATGTTCAGTTGGACGGAAGTAGCCACGGCATATTTGAACATACTGAACGTAAATTGGAAGTAGCCATGTAACATTTGAACATACTGTACATCATTTTGCCTCATCTTCAGCCAGTCCGTAAATCATCAGAGCAGAGACAGACGGACAGAAGCGGCACCTGAATAGCCACACAATTTGCATCCATCCATCCTTCAAGGCACTGTTTGAATGTTGACGTTTCAATTAAGGCGAGTACAGTCACTGGATTATGTCCACCTATTGGCATCTATTTTGAAATGAGATCTGAGTTTTGGATGATGACGCACGGTGGAGTATCGATGTTCGTGATCGTCGAAGTTCGGGAATTCGACGTTTCGTGATGACCCATTGCAACGTCATTTATTCGACTTTTCATCTCTTATTCAGACGAATAAAGATAAGACGGTGTGGCTGGTGAGTATTCTTTCCCAACTGTCCTGCTATTGCGCAGATCACTCTTAGCTCAGTCAAGTTTCGTAGACTGATTGCTGTCCTGCTTTGCTGATTGAGTCTGTCCTGCAATATAAAACATATTTTATGCTCCCCCAAAGTGTTTGTGTTTGTTGACAGTAACAGTTTGTTTTCTCTTCATGCTGTTTTGAGTTATTTTGAATTCTAATAACTGGTAGTTTACAAGGTTTTGGAGCTAGATTTGTTGTGCACTGCATATATATTCTGATTCGTTAGGCTCTTTCGAACCTACTGAGTCACGACCTCTAATTTACTGTGTGTAGAGAGGCACTTCTAGTATGCAGGCTGCGATGTGAGAGGCGCAGTTCGGTTAATGTACAGTGACACACACACACACTGGGACAGTTCTGTGCACATGTAAACCGCACGTTATGTTCTTTGTGGCTGCTAATATTGGCCGTTAGCAAACAAACTGAAGACAATAGGCAGCAGCAGACATGTTTCCTTAGCTCAGACAGTCGCCGGTCTGTCACCGCGGATACCCGGGTTAAATTTCTACTCAATTCGTGTAGGATTTATGTCGAACAACGTGGCACTGGGCCAAGTTGATCCCCAGGTACTGCTCTTTTCCCATGTCAGTGTCATTCCACCAACGCTCCATTCTCATTCCTTCATCAATAACCGACGGCATATAGCCTTACCAATTGACAGCGTCGTTAAATAATGCAAGTGGTATAGAACGGAGTAATTTTATCTGTGGAAACTTTCATGGCGGCAAAAGCAATAGCGTGTTTTGGGTCAGCGGCGCTGAATAGGGCATTTAGAATGCCGATACTTGCAAGAAATACTGTTTAAATTCTTCGTCCTGTGAACTCACTACGCACTTGTTTTATGCTCTAAGGCTTTCTGTGAAGTCAAAAGCGTCTGCAGTAATAAGATGTGAAGTGTACAGAGATTTGTTCAAATTACTAGGTCATAATGTCAGTCTTACTACGCTCATGCACAGCACAGGACACTACAGGACACTACGGACACTAGTTTCAGGCTGCTGAATGCAGCCGAGTCTGCAGAACGTGTGACGGAGAAATGTCTTAATGAGAAAAAACCGCTTTGAACACCTGGACAATGCTAGATATGAGGATCATGTAACAGTGGAATTTAGAAAGGCTGCTGTTTTTGTGAGTGAAAAACTGAGTCTGTCATGTTGAGGGAAGAACGTAGGCTGAGGGCTTGCAACAGAAGGGTGAGGAGTTGTATGTCTGGACCTAAAAGGGAGGAAGTGACAGGAGAATGGAGAAAACTGCATAACGAGGAGCTTCGTCATTTTTTCTGCTCATTGCAAGTTATTTGGTTGGTAAAATGAAGGCGGATAAAATGAGTGGGGCTTGCAGAAAATGGGAGGGGAGGAGGAAAGACTACAGGATTTTGGTGGGGAAGCCTGAAGGAAAGAGACAATTTCGAAGACCTAGGCATAAATGGGAGGACAATATTAAAATTAATCTTGAAGAAAGAGTTGGGAGGGTGGGGACTAGATCAATCTGGCTCAGGACAGGGATATTTGCGGGCTCTTTTGAACGCGGTAATAAACCTTCTGGTTTCATAATGTGAAGGGAGGTTTTTGACTGGCTGAGTGACTATCAGCTTCTCAAGCACTCTGCTTGACGGAATAAGGTCTTCTTATTGACCTCGTTGCATTGTTTTGGAGTGTCGAGGATCATTTTATAATTACACTTCAAAACCCAGTGGTCACTGTATGTACCGCCAGTTTAACATTCAATAATTCTTCGTTCTGCCCACACAGTGTATTTATGTGTTCTGTGTGGCTCTGAGAACAAACAGCCATTATTTGTCTATACAGCATTAACTGGCTGGTTTTTATAACAAAATCGGAGAGTGTTTACTGCGCGGTACGAGCTGAATGTTAATGTATAATTCAATTCAAGTGTAGTTTCTAAGTGTTTGCATTTGTCACGCGACTCACACCCGTGGCTCCGACTGGTGAAGCAGTTCACACATAAGCAAGTGGTGATTTGCTTCTGCCCCGTGGACAAAGTAGAACTGGAGTACGATGACTGTGGAATTCTGCGTAATGAATGGTCCATTCAAAACATTTCCTCTTGTGCTTTATTTTAATGAAGACTCTGCACGAGGCACACCCGCTGTGCGAATTGCCCGAAATGAAGAACAAATCGCTTTGACACTTTAAAAATGAGGACCTCATGGAGCGAGGAACCTAAAACTGCTAATTACAAATCTTACATTTGCTCGGACAAAAAGGTTTTGTGCTCCTTTGAACCATTGACGTAACATCCATGAGATGGTTTAACAACTCTTTCAGTTCTTTGTCAAGAGCTATGATGATTTATTTAAAGACGTTGTATCAATACCGCCCAATGACTCTGTAATATCATAAGTGATGAATCAGTAGCTATGTGGGTCATGCGGTCGTGACCTATTTTAAACGTGTCATGGTGGCATTGCAAACGCTGTCTAGTGTATGCCAGTATTACAGCTTTTCACGAGAGTGAGATGAATTTATGGAACAAAACGAAGTTTTTACAATTTGTTTATTTCCGGTGGAATTAGCACTCCCTCGAGAAACAAAACAACTCTACAATAAGCTTGAGGCAGGATTATAGGTTGGGTCGAAGTTTGTTCCAAATCGGCCAATCTATTTCAAAATTAAATTAATAATCTTATATATACAGTATCAGTAGTGCATCAGTTGTGTTGCTTCTTTTTTAACCATGTTATTTAAAGACGCTGTCAGTTGAGAAGATTATATAGCGTTGGTAAAAGATAAATGATTATGAAGAATTGGCGGAAACGTACTGACGGGGGAAAAACCGAAGTACTGAGAGAAAAACACGTCGTAGTGCCACTTTTTCCACCACAAATCACATGCACGAGCTCAGAGAAAAGAGGGCTTGGTGAGAAGCCAGCGACTGACCGCCTGAACCTTGGCACGGCCTGCCCAATAGGAAACTCATAAAAATCGGTTTATCTGTTCTCTAGTTGCTGGCGCAAATGGTGAAGCTAGTAGGCGTGTATTTGCAACGTTACCTAACGAACGTGTCGCAGAAGTAGCAATAATGACGTAACAACGTGCAGGACATGGCGAAAGATCTAAAAATGCCCTGAAGAATGTTCCTGATCTAATAAGTTAGTTGCCACATCTTGGAAGGTCCTCGAACGTTTGTTACCTTTTTAGGAAGAGACTCCACTTGGCCTTAGCCTGAAGCAGATAAGCTTAAGATTCAGGGCTTCTCGGACATGAGGCTGTGTTTCGATGGAGTGTACTGCCCCTGTCTTCAGGGCAAAGGAGTCATAAATAATTTCCTTTCGACCCTTAAGAAGAGGGAAATACGTGCCTTCGAAACGGCGGTGGTGGCACAGCTTGAGACCTCGGCAGCAGCACCGCTGTGATAACCTGAGGTGTTGCGAATCCACTTAACAAAGTGTTGCGGATTTCGCCGTGGATCTTTGCTGACAGCAGCAAACATCACAGTTGCAGTTGCGGTTGGCCGCACAAAGAGCACAGGTGGGCAGACCTGTTGAATACCGCGATCTGCAGTTTGACAGGGTGCAAGAACTGCGATTGCTCGCCTCCCCGTCACACTACCTTGTGTGACTGAGTGAGTCACACGCTGCTTTTACCGGCAACCATTGTTACAGCACCGTGTTCTTCCTGTGAGGCATTCTCTTTAACAGCCTTGTCACCATGACAACCATTGTTGCCAGGTTAAGTTCTCTTCCAGGTACGTGCTTCTTGCGCAGAAGCAGTGTTGTACTCGACATAATGTTGGCCGTTAGGGACAGGCCGAGGCTGCAGCAACAGTATGTAATGTTACATAGCACTAACAGATAGGTGCAATTTAACGGTTCGTTTTGAAAGAGGCCGCGGAGTAGCGCGTAGCAGTGGTTTAGCTACCCTTTTCAATTCCAAAATTATGAAGGAGGCAAAGACTTTTTTTTTCTTTTTTTTTCCCAGTTAAAGGAGACGCTTGAAATATGAAACTGTTAAAGTTAGACTTGTTCCATTTATCGTCTCGCCAGTATCGTGCTGGGAGTCATTGCTATCCGTAGGCTGTTGACAAAGCGCAGGGCCACAGAACATTCCCATTTTAAGTGTATCCCTCTCATTAGTGCATGGGGTGTCCTCAGGCTGCTTAAGGGATAGACAGCAGTAGCTATGACTTTATTCTATAGGTAGTTGCGGACATTCAACAAGGGGTGGTCTTCCAACTAGTGGGTTGGGCAAGGCACTAACAACTCTTCACGTATTACATGACGTTACACAAGGCCTGGACTTAGGCCGCTCCTCTAACAAGAAGGATGAGACGCGCTTTGCTTAAAGAAAAGGGCAATACTTGTGTACTGTGTGCAGTCAGTCATCGCACACGTATATCGCGACGAGGACGGTCCGGCGTGTATGGGTGAGTGCTGCTTGGGCAGCGGCTTCAGAGCTGTGAAACGTCCAGCGTCTTGGCAACGCTGCGTCCGATTTAATTTCTAGAGGCTCGCTCTAGAAAAAGTGTAATTTTGTTGCCATAAGGCTTCGAACCAGATTCGCAAAACAAGACTTTGTAGTGACTACCACAAGTTACTGTATAGAGAGACGCCATTTCTGTTGTAATGCAGTTTATTATAATTTAATAAATCTGGAAGACGTTTCGATCAATACGAGTCATCGTCATGGACACACGAGTGCAACATGTTATTGCCAAGAATGTTATTGTTTAGACGGTCTGTACGTACAGACAGGTAGAAAATAAACAGTTCATGTAACATGCGGTGTCTATATCAGCCGACGGCTGTCTTAACCACGTACCTTCGCTGTACTGGAGATGGAGTGTGTGTCAGTCTGTTGCCATTTAGAGCTGATGTTATTAAAGCTGCAATGTATAATTACTGGCAAAATCTCCACAATATGTTGCTGCATACGACAGCATACCTGTTGTCACTGTACGTAGCTCTGTATTGTGCTATGTTCGTGCTAATTTAGGCCAGTTTGTTCATGCTGATGCTACAGTCTGGTACAGTGTGTTGCATGTATCTTGTAGTGGTTGTACCGCTCTGCATCTCCCTGCTTCATCACTAACTAGTAACCTCAGATCTGCGCTGTTTTGGCATTTTACGTAGCATACAATAGTAGTTTCATACTGACGTTTCGGGGCAATCCATCGGTTCCATCTTCAAGGGTCAAGCAGTCCAAGAAGTATCTCCTTTGACTGCTCTGATCTCATTTACACTACGGCGGAAGCCTGAAGTCACACAACTAGTGTTTTGGTTACCGGTGAGTGTCTTCCTATAGGGTGATCAATTGACACCGAACTGAGGGAGTAGGGAAACTACGGCCTGACATTTCTTCATTTAGGATATGCAACATGCAGCATTAGAATTTGCGGTGGACGTGGCCTTTGGCGACCCTCAGACGTGCTGGACACCTGGTGGACAGATTATTCCGCACTGTATCAAGTTATTGTTCAGAAAGTACAGATTCCGCACATCAAAGTTGAACGGCAGCTGCAGGACTCACATTTCATCAGTCTTGTCGCCTCTTATGTAGTACAATGAATCGCCTTAGTAAAAAGTCCAGTTTAATCTGCTATCTGTAACAGAAGTGTGAATCACATTATAACGTATGTTTGTTTCTTCGTGAGTCTGCAGTACAGTTTATTGTACAAGACTTTAGTTGCGGAATCCTGCATAAAGAGGAAACTGTATGAAAAATTTCGCAGGAAATTTAGGATAAGTTTTTCCCTTTATATCGGTTCCTTCGAAATTTGGCATATGTTAGAGTTGAAGGAGGTCATTTCCAGCACTTACCCTAACACGCAGTAAGTTATATTATATGCGAAAACATGAGGTCGTTAAGCTTGCTGTTGATTTTGATGCCTTCGAAACGTCTGGATCTGTTTACTCAGCGACACATCGTTGCACCTTCAGCACCGACACTGTGAAAACGCCGAATGACGAGTACCAACGAGCAGCAGCAACGTCAGTGCCATCCCACACTGACGGATGCGACGCGATGTGGACCGTCAGCTGGTTTCTGAGTCAAAGGAAAGAACAACCGGTGATGGGGAAGATATTTTGGCCCAAAAGGGATGGAGAAATAGGAGACTGGAGAAACTTGCGTGTTGGGGAGCTTTGTGTTTTGTACACTTCACCAAACGTGACGGAGGCGATTAAATGTAGGAAGACAGGAAATGCTGGACACGAAGCTTGTGTACATTTTAGTCGGAAAACTTGAGGGAATAGGTTGACAGCGAAATCTAGGCGTTGATGGAAGTAAAATATTAAACTGCGCTTGATTTGTGAGTTAGTGAGTAATAAGTTGATGGGCACTTGATATGGAATTGTGTATTTGCAGCGCTCTACTTGGCCGACAACTTCCAACAAGCTAAGAAATTTTCACATTCATGACGTGACAATTCATTGACACACTGACGTCATAGCTTTCCTCCAGGTCTTTATTATATTTGAAAGGATCGACCGACGGTTCATCTGTGTAATCGTCAGGACGCCGCAGTGTAGATATGATATGATATGATATGATATGATATGATATGATATATCTGTAAACAGCAATTAGGTCGACACCTGGTGGCAGTAGTACAATACACATTTACACACAAACAATACACAGAACAACACAATGAAACAATACCAGAACGGAACAAACATAACAATAAGAATATATAAACATAACAATAAGAATGCATAAACATATCAATAACAATACATAATTTACAAAATTAAACAGAAGCATACAAAACATACAACCATATATACAATGATAAAAAATGGAACCAAAAGAATGCGAAAGAATGTGATAAACGAAACAACCATATAAGCAGCAAACTTCATATTATCTATATATCTTCTAATAACGTTAGACACCCTGTTACTAAGACCTTAACTACACTTCATTCCACTTCACTACACTTGTCGACACTTCACTTTCTCTCATTTAAACTTCACCCAACTACACTTCAGTACCCTCTCATCTGGTTTAACCCCATTTAAATGTCCTACCGTTCCATTTCACATCACGTCACCACACTTCACCTTACTTCACTTCACTGCAGTTTTAGATGGTTTTCGCCACACTTCCAGATAATGAATATTACGTTAAATCCATCATACGACAGGGCAGTTTTGTCATATTGCTAGAACTCCGTATTATTTGAGGACAGTTACCATCCTCTAAAAGATTAAGTCGTAGTACTTTCTGTCCAATGCTATCCGATTTACGACGGGCACCACTTTTTGGAAGGTTCCCAGGCTTCGCCTTTCTGTCTTTCTGGTAAGAGCAAAATGTAGGTGAAGATGAGTGTGGAGCGTTGTTGGAATGGTACTTACAGGGGAAAAGGGAGCACTCGAGGAAAAACTTGTCCCAGTATCACTTCGTCCACCACAAACCTCACAAGAACTGACCTGAGTTTGAACCCGGGTCTCTGCTGCGAGGTCTGGCGACTGACATTCTGAGTTGTGGCACGGCCAATTTGTAAAGGGAAGAGGGGGGGGGGTGCAGTGACAGGCACTACGCGTGGAACAGAGGGCGAAGGAATCAGGAGAGTTCGCAGGAAGTCTTCGCTTGTCCTCTGCTACAATAGGCTGGAATGAGGTGAAATTAGGAAGGTGAGGTGATAGAAAGTGGGTTGTTGGGAGTGAGAAGTGGAGGAGAGAAGTTGATGGTTCGGGCCGAGTTTTTGATTTGGGGGGCAGCATTGTGAGGACATTTTGATATCGTCGGGAGGGCTGCGTTACCGACTGAGAAGCATTTACTGTGGAACCGAAGAAAAACACTGAAAAATTGATCGAGTTTGCTAGCTGCAGGACCTTGCGGATGCTTACTGACTTCTAGGCGGCAGTCTGGCCTGCAGACATGCCAACCCTAACGGCAGTCCCTAATTCCATTATTTTTACGAACGTACTGATTCATTGTAAAAAGATTTTCGTATCGGCGAATTTAAGACTAAGGTTAATCCGAATTGCATTTAAAGAACTGTTTCGTACCGCAGCACAGAAAGTTCATTAGCGGCACTTTGCTGGGTGTCAATGTGGGAAGTACTGAGGAACACTGAGAACTGACGTGCACGGCTTAGTGGTGCTGTTTGAGGCGGAGGAGCTGTCATACAAGGGAAGTGGGATGGCACCGGAAGCCGGTAAATGCCGGAGGTATGAATGCTAGTTGACGGCTCGCCAGTTACTGAAAAAGTTGACAGGGGATAGCAAAATGTCGTGGGAATGCTTGGCAGATCGGTTGGGTTGGTGGCGTTTCGCCGGACTGAACGCTGTTTCGCGCTGCAGTTTGGCAAGATGAAGTCTCTTTATCCAATGCACCGTCTTCGATTTACAAAACAGCATTGCGTTTTTAAGGCTCCCAGTCGGTCGGGTGCGAGCAGGATGAAGTTGAAAATGGGTATGGAGCATTGGTGGAATAGTACTGGCGGGGGAAACAGAAGTACTGGGACAGTGACACTTTGTCCGCCACAAATCTCACTCGGACTGACCTGGGATCGAACCCGGACCTCCGAGGTAAGAGAATGGCAACTGACATTCTCAGCCACGGAGGGTGGAACGATTTACTGGAAATGTATTGGAAGAGTCAACTCGTACCTCGCAGTAAACACATTCCATCTCGGTTTAAAAATTTGGTTAACAATGTGTAAGGCAGTAATCGCTGTTTGTTGTCAGGTACGTAGGTAAATTGTATCGAGAGAACGAGGAATTTTTAGGCGCGTTCGTAACGTTGCAAGAAACGCCTTATGTGTATATTTAATTTGAGTTGAGGGATTGTCACTGAGGAAAAATAATTATTGATCTAATTGACCTGATTTATTCTAATACGAGTATAACAAAATATGAACTTCATGTCCGTTTTTCTTGTTACATTTCTGACAATTCACTCAATTAACAAGCATTGCACAATACAAAACCGATTAATATTTAGATTAGCCTGAACAATTCGTGTGCCTACCTTACCAACTCAGGACCATTACCTATTCTTTTATTTCTGAACGAATTTATTATCGTTACCGTAATCTTTTTTACTTCGATAAATAGCTCTAATTATTTGGTAATTACATTAGGACTCTGAAGATATTTAGTAGTTTGTATTATTATCCGTAGCTCACTTCATGTGGCCCGTATGACTGTGGCATACTATGTATACAGCTATACAGCTGTACGGCCATACAGCCATACAGCCACACTCCAACTGCTACTGTATTTATACTTTTACAACTGTGAATTTTTGATATATTTATTGCACTTGCCCGTAGGATTACAATACCGTAAAAACTAAAATATCCACCTAAAAAGCGCAGCCATACATTTTAATTCCCATCATATGAGGTGTAAACTGCGGTGATGGCCATTTGATTAGCTGAAACATGTAGCTGTGCAGAACGTATGTTGTGGCAGGTGGTACATTCTGACACGCTACATCTGTATCAGTTTGATTGCTGGCTACATTCTTCGACTATTGTGAAAACCTATTATCATGCAATTAAACACAACCGTTGTATTGATCCCTTGTTTAAGATAGCTGAGATCTGAACTTTAAAAAATTGGCGTTTTATAAGCCGAAATTAGATAAAAGTCACGATTTTGTATTAAAATATTAAAGTATAATAAATGCATATTGTATCAAAATATTAAAGTGTAATAAATTTATATTATATCAAAATATTAAAGTATAATAAACTTATATTATATCAAAATATTAAAGTATAATATATGTGTATTGTATCAAGGTATTAAAATTCCTGCAAACGGTCGTCCGGTGGGATCAATGAAAGACATGCAAATTGTACACGTAACTGACGGACTGCATCTTGACGTTTTAGGGAAATTTCATATTTGTAGGGACACCACGAGCGGTAGCCAGAGAAACGACAAACACACAGCTGACTCCAGTGCAACATTTGACGTTACGACAGCGCACTCCGGCCATCTACAACCCTCAGTACTTCCACAGCACTGTACTGAAAGGTACCCACCCTACCTTGTGAACGAAGGTCGCAGCAGTTCGTTCACTTGCCTTACCAAGACACATTCAACCTACTATTTTACGCAAGTACAAACGTTTTCCTAACTTTATCACATGATAATTTCTCTCATATCCCACACATATCTACATAATAATTCCCACATTATGGATCTATTTACAGTGTGAAATAGAATGACTAGATGAGATACAAAGAACTTAATCTACGGGACAATACTACATAGCATACGTACCGTACCGTGCCGTTGATCAAAGTTACGAAAGAAAATTAACGCGCAGTAAGACAACCTTTTTAACGTCATCGTCATTTTTATGTATTCAGTTATAATTTATAATATTGAAACTATCGTGTGTTTTTTCCCAGATTGTACCCCACGAGGATTATTTTACGTAATATTGCAGAACTTCCCTTTCACAACCGCAGGACTGGAAAACGTGTTTAATATTTTAAAGTAACGCAATCTATTATGACTCTGGGTAAATGACCAGCTTGATGCACAATTACGTTTTATAATACTTTTATTGTTGTAATCCTCTACATGTTTCGAGCAACTCTGTGCTCATCATCAGGAGGTCAAATTGTATTAATACAGCATCTGATATACTATTCTCTGTAACTAACCGTCCGGTGTGCAGGTTGAGAAGGAGCATTGGTATAGTATCCTCTGTAACTAACCGTCCGGTGTGCAGGTTGAGAAGGAACTATACCAGATGCTGTATTAATACAATTTGACCTCCTGATGATGAGCACAGAGTTGCTCGAAACATGTAGAGGATTATAACCATAAACGTATTATATAACATAGTTGTACATCAAGTTGGTCATTTACCCAGAGTCGTACCAGGATGCACGGTCAGCAAAACATAAAATTCAGCAGTCTATTATATTTTAATATTTTCATACACAGTTTTGACTTTTATCTAGATGCGGTTTGTCTATCTATGTGCTGTTGTCCAGTGGTCCAGTCGCCATAGCCGCCGGTTTACTGCGTCGCCAGATATTAAATTCCTCTGCCTCATAACCTTCCCAACTCCCCTCTCCCATTTGACTTCTGGTCGTCCTAGTCATCGTCTTCCTTCCGGTGACCAGGCCTTTCGTTATTCGCTTGGGCTTCGGTTTGTACAAGTGCAGTTGCACGTATGTCACCAGTGTCATTGTAACTGGTTGTACTTAAACTGTCTCTCTGTATACACTTCTAATTGCCCCATGATTGCTTGTACATAAAACCGCAAAGTGTGTCCAGCAATAAAACTGATATATGTGTAGTTGTGACTGAAGGTGTGTACTGCCTGTCTGCTCTTCATGTGACATACACATCTGACACAGGTGACAAGATGTCATTGATAAAACATATTTTTGTTTGACAGACTGTAAGTTGGGTTTTAATTGGCTTATGAAACACAGGGCGGATGAACCACCTTAAGAGACATAATATTAATCTTCACCGATTGTGTCTAGCAACGTGAAAACTATAGATAACTTGTGAATACGGCTACAAATTGTGTGCGAAATATTATTGTAAAATGAGCAATTGCAAGGTATTTAGACGGACTGAAGATTTGAGGTTTTTATGTATTAACGAAAATCATCTTAGATATATAATTGACAGTTCTGCACAGCAGAATAGTGACCACGTTCCATCTGATGATAGTGACCACGTTCCGTCTGATAGTTACCATGTTCCGTGCTTTCCCCGGGACTTAGGGGCCGGAGGCTTGTTTAACAGTTTACCTTAAGTGCTCATTAGACTGTAGGATGCAAACTGCCTGTCCCCAAATGAAATAAGGCGGATGTCATAGACAACTGATATTACATTAAATCGGAAAATTCCAGCTGCACAGGATTTTCATATTATAATTCACTAACATATAGAGTTTAGGCGTGGCTGTGCTTGTGATTGTCTTTTTGTTCTTCGTACCAAGTTTCACTTGTCTTATTCCAGTGCTTCTTTAATTATCTCCGTCACAGCTGAAGGTACATAAAATTTTCTCTTGGCCGCCATTTATTAGGTTATATTTTACAACAGTATAACCCTAACAAAAATAATTATATTTATCCAAGTTTATTTTCGCACCTTAAATTCGGTGGCGCTAACGTCCCTCGTGTTGTTTCCGCCACATAATTTCGCACAGCAGTCGTATTGTTACTTGTAATTGCAGGAAATTAAAAAATGAGGAGTAGGGTGTTGTGCTGTCGCAAAATATTGGAACTAAATTTTATGAAGTTCGGGGCAGATAGTTCTAAAGTTCGAACTGACACAGACACAGGCACAGGCACAGGCACAGACAGCATGGCGATCTCGGACACCTACTTTGTATTCAATTTGAGTGGGGAAGTAGGCTAGCACTGGATGGCTGTTGTGACCTCGAATGGCATTTTATTTTAAGTTACGTGAAAATAGGGTCAATTAGTTCAAAAGCTGACAAGGAGGGACACACAGACAGCTTGATGACGCCACAAGCCTACATTTTTCTTTAAGAATGGGAAGTAGGCTAAAACGAGAAAGACTGAAATAAAGTCCGTTAACGACTAAATGACGATGCAAAGCTCACAAATCGACTGGCCTCAGGCATTGCAGCCTTTAGATTTTATAATTGTTGTTATTTACTGTTAATCGATATCAGCATCATAACTGCAATTGCAAGTGCTATGTAACATCAATAGCTGGGTCTTTGATTGGAAGGAGCTTATGCCTACGTGGTACATTTGCATTAAAACAGAAAGTACATACACCTGCGTTGTTTCTCCTGTATGGACCTCCACTGCATCACCGTACTGTCAGCTGCAAGAGGTGCCTGCGTGGAGAGAAGTAATGCAGTTATATTAACACTGCAAAGATATAGATTAGCTGAAATATAGTTAAAGAGTAAGTCCCTACCGCGCAGTAAACACTCTCCGTGTGGGTTATAAAAACCAATCAGTTTATGCTGTATAGGGAAATAATCGCTGTCGGTTCTCAGATCCACACAAAACACATACACTGTGTGGGCAGAACGTAGAATTGCTGAATGTTAAACTGGTGGTACATATAGTGACCACTGGGCTTTGAAGGGTTACTGTACATTACAAGTAAACTAAGTCCATACCGCGCAGTGAAAACTCTCCGTCTCGGTTATAAAAACCAGTTTTGCGCGCTTTTCAAGATGGATAACTAAGGCTACAGACACCCACCCACTCAGAATATGTGGTATTTGTTCCTCTACCACGGCGACAATGGTTATGGGTACTCACATAATTGTTACAATATCCGTGAGTCGTTAAAACCAGTGACACGTAGCACTACCTCTGGGCTTTAAAAGATTAATGACAGCAATAAATTGTATTAATGAGAATCTTCCGCTTTCGTAAGGAATGAGAGACTTACAGTCTGCAATTTCCTGATGTTGTCCCCCAGTCATTCCTTTGCAGTTTCTTTAGATTTGGGTAAATTGTAACTTTACTGTTGGATTAATATCAACCGTTCTCCGGAGATGTGTCTCACTTTTCACATTCCACACATCCAGCAGTCTATTTATTAAGCAGTTAGCTGCTTGTGTAGTAAGTTTGAAGCTTTCCGTGGTGATACCTAGAGATAGGCTTACGTCTTTATTCGGTTACCGATAGCTAAGGATCACTTAAACAACAATGAAGTTGCTTATTTGTTGTTACTCACACGAATGTTTTTTCATTGCGGCGTTTCAGGTTCTTAACGATGTTAAAAACTTAAAATTTAGCTCTGTGTTTTACACCGTGTAGTCTAGTAGGCAGGTAAACATTGTAGCAGATGGTACAGACTTCAGTAGCAGTGTTATTGTGGTCGTTCGGTATTGCGGCAGGAGCTGGGAACGGTTCGATGTGTGTGTGTGTGTGTGCACACATACGTCTTAAGGTACTGCGTGTAACCGCGTTTAGATTGGGATTTGAGACCGAAATTGTTTTTATCCGAATGAATTTTGTTTAAGGTTTTAACGTTTTAAAGCCGAGTGTTCTACGTTCCGCCCACACAGTGTATTGATGTATTTTGTGTGGATCAGAGAACAAACGGCGATTATTTCCCTATACAGCATTAACTGACTGGTTTTTATAACCGAGACGGAGAGTGTTTACTGCGCGGTAGGACTGAA